>SESF01000038.1_pt1 | contig 18599 bp, 13 predicted proteins | sample 3171521 | NCBI WGS metagenome assembly SESF01 (sample SAMN10866945, study PRJNA518727) | freshwater metagenome | biome: subpolar coniferous forest; feature: holomictic lake; material: water; isolation source: holomictic Lake 227, 6 m and 8 m depth | place: Canada: near Kenora, Ontario | collected...
CACTGGCACGCGAGCCGGGCGGCGGAGTGCGTGGAAAAGATCATCCCGGCGCACTTCCGCGGCGTCATCCAATGCGATGGGTATGCTGGCTATCGCAGCTTCGCCGAGAGCGGAGCGCGCAAGGGGCAGATCCAACTGGCCGCTTGCTACGCCCACGCGCGCCGGAAATTTTACGAAGCCCAGGAGCAAGCGCCACGGATCGTTGGCTGGCTCTTGAGGCAGATTGGCCACCTTTACGCGATTGAGCGGCGGCTGAGAGAAGAGCGCGCGGGCCCCCGACTGCGGGAAGCCATCCGCGCCAGCCAAAGCCGCCCGATCCACGAGCGGCTCCATCGGGCGCTCGTGCGCTTAAAAATCAAAAAACGATACCTGCCGCAAAGCTCCTTGGGAAAAGCCATCGACTACGCCCTCGGGCAGTGGGTCGGCCTTGGCGTTTTCCTTGAGAACGGACGCGTTGAACTGGACAATAACTTGGTCGAAAATGCCATCCGCCCCACGGCTATCGGCAAGAAGAACTGGCTCTTCGTGGGCGACGCCGACGCGGGCCAGCGCGGGGCCATCCTCTACACCATCATCGAAAACTGCCGCCGCCGCCGCATCGATCCCTACGCCTACTTGCGGGACGTCCTTACCAAGCTCCCGACGATGACCAACTGGCAGGTCCAGGACTGGACTCCGGAAGCTTACGCCAAAACGCTTCAGGCAAAGCAACTCCGCCGGGCGTCATAAATCTCGTAGCTCATCGGCTACGACATTTATGACATCTACGAGACAGCCTCCCAGGTTAACTTGCCGTCAAGAGGCACTTGGCGTGACGCTTACTCATAAATGGTAAGGAGAAGGCGCCCCCCGCGTCTTAGAGACTCGGCCCCCCTTCTCCGGATTCCAGGTTCCACTGGGCCGCAAAGCGTACAAGCTCCGGCGCGCTTTGCAGATTCAGTTTCTCCATTATATGCGAGCGATGAGTTTCGATTGTCTTTACGCTCAAATCCATCTCCTCGGCAATCTGCCGGGTGCCACGTCCTGTCCCAACCTGCCTCAGCACTTCAAATTGGCGGGGCGACAGCACATCGGTCGGGGAATCTGGTTGGTTTCCATGCAACCGGTTCCAGAGTTGTTGGGAAAGCTCCGGTGAGTAATACGCCTTTCCGGCAACGACCAGGTGGAGGGCCTCAACCAGCTTTTCGGCGAACTCATTTTCGACAATGTAACCGAGAGCACCGGCGCGGATTAGCCGTTCGGCGCATGTTGGGTTGTGCCGAAGTGAGAAGGCCAAAATGGGCAGCGGGCCATGCTCGCGCTGAATGTCTTCAATTAAGCTGATTCTGCCCGGCATCGTAGCGTCGATAATTGCCGCGGTGGGACTTAATGCCGCAATTGCGTCCAAAGCCTGTCGGGGCATGTCGGCTTCCCCGCAAACCGTAAAAGCTGAATCGCTGCTCACGAGTTGCCTTATACCGAGTCGGACCACTGCATGGTCCGCAACGATGAGAATTCGGGCTGGCGATTCAACAGGGGCGCCTTTCGAGCCCGGTAATGCTTTGCCGGTCGTGGGACGGCCCGAAGGAATCCCGTTCTCGTTATCAGAGTGATCGGGATGACTGGTTGGCTCAGCAGGATCGATTAATGCTTGCGGTAAAAGCTCCATTTGAGTTGTGGCGTTATATTTGGTGTTTTGGTTCATAGGGTGTTTGTGGTTGAGATTGATTTGATTTGTTTTGGCAGCACTTGCTGACGGAACGAGATACCGGCGGGGTGATTCGGACTGGAGGCGATGATCGCCCTCGCCGAAAACGGCCTGCGGGTGAAACTGATCTGAGACATTCCCGGAATCGACCGGGGGCGTTTATTTTGTGTTAACTGGTGCATGCAAATAACGGCACATGCACAATTTTCCGAAAAAGTTGGACCCATCTTTCGCAACAGGGAAATGGCATTCTTACAGGCATCATTCTTGGGCGGGCGGTCATCGGCATCATCCAAGAGCCACTTCTGCAATTACGCCACGCGGGTTCGTTTGTGCTGCATAAGAGTGTCTGCAAGCACTGCCCATTCGGCCGTGAATGAAGCAGCGAATCCCACGGAAGCCTGAGTTCTCAGGAAATCCCGGAATGCGTGCCCTGGGGTGGCGTGATCGAGATGGGTTGTAACGAGAACCTCCCCATCGGCGACGAGGAGCCAGAGGTCGGCAAATTCAGCTGGCGAAACTCGCCGAAACTTTTCGAAGATCGGCCAAACTGCAACGAAGGCTTCTGGAGATAAGCTCAACGCCGGTAGGCCCTGGTAGTTGGGGCCATCTGCGTGCCGGTAATAAGCATGCGCTTGAGCGACATTAACTACTTCTGACGAGTTCGGTGCGATGTTTGGTTTCATAGTTGGTTTCAACTTGGTCCACAGAGATACCGGGCGCCTTTGTGTGCTCAGCCAGATCCATTTAGGCGGAACAATGAACCTAACGCTGATCGTGGCCGCGAGAGTCCGGCCGCCGGAGAGTCTTTACGATGGGCCGTTTAAGGCTGAAATCCAGGTCGAGCCAATGCACGCTGTGATCTGCGGTCGTCAAATAGAATTGGCCGGTGATCAAGTCCAGAAAGCGGAAAGGCAAAACGAGCGCTTGGGTGCCATAATTGGTGTCGGTTATGGCCCGGCGGAATAGCTCACTCCCGTGCCAAACCGGCGATCTTTGTATCTTGGCTCCTGTTGACATTCCGCAGCAGAATGAGGCGAGGCTGTTGGTGTAGTCGTCGCTGTTGTGCCCAAAAACTTTCGTGCGGCAATTGGCTGCCAGTGCGTGGACCTTTTGAGAATCTCGGAGCGTGCCCGCTACTAGCGACAGCGACTGAGAGGCAAGAACCACAGTAACTCCAAATTCGCGGCACCGGGAAAGGAACTGGTCCTCGCCACCTGTGCGCCCGCGGCTTAGGAGAGAATGGAATTCGTCGATTATCACGGCCACCGGTCGTCTGCTTAGCGGACGACCATTATGGGTTGCGCTGGCGCGCCCGAGCAGTCGGGCGAAGAGGGCAAGCTTGAGCGCAAGCATTGGAGCGAGCGTTGCATCCCCGGTGTCTGCAAGCGGCAGATCGATGATTAGAATTTTCCCCTCATCAATTATTTTCTCAAGCGTGATGGGTGCCGCCTCAGATTGGAAAATGTGCATCATCGGCCCTGCACGAAAGGATTCCGTCATGCCCCGCAAATCGGCGGCTATGCAACCGCGGGTCTGTTCCGCAATGGCGTACCATTCGTTAAGTAAGTGGACGAGTTGATTGCTGCTCTCAGTGCTCAGGGTTGAGTTAAGCCGTTCAAGCAGGGTCGCGGGCTTGCCGTTTTCAAGGGCTTGTTGAGCTTGGTCTGCTAATGAACGCGTCAGCCGAAGAAGCTGTGTAATGCTTGCGACCTCCCCGGCGTTTCGGCGGGGGAACTTGCCGGTGATATATCCGTCGAGTATTAATTTCGCTGCGTGAAATTTTACCGAAGTATCGAATCCGTATTCGCCAAAGCTCGCTACTAAATCGATGTTCCGCTGAGGTCTTAACACCTCCTGCTGACGGTTGGCCGTTGTGTGCTCGACAAACGCATCCAAGCGGTTTATCAGCCGGACTAAAGCATCTGGATGATGCAGCGCCTTGATTTCGTCGGGGGCTCCCAGAAGGGAGAATGTGCCTGCCACTCGAAGTGTGGCGAGTTGATTTAGTATCCGCTGGCGCTGCCGATCCCAAAATGGGTCATGTCTGATTGCGCCAAGCGTATCGTCCAGATGTGCCCCAAATTCTTCGAGAAAGGCTGGCGCTGCGGCGAGAAGCGAGTCCTCCGACGCCCAGCAATCTTCGCTGAACAGCCGCACAACGTAATCGTTTTTGTCGATGCTAAGATGCACCACATCTTTGCGACGAGCGCGTGGCAGCGATTTTAAGAAATCGAGGTGTGGGCGTCCCTTGACTACAAAATAGAAGAGCGCAGCCTTGTGTTCCGCGTCATTGGCACAAAGGTGGGCGAACTGATTGGCCAGGTTATTTACAATGGAAACGGTCTTCCCAGATCCGGTAGCTCCGGTAACCAGCACTCCGCCGCATAAGGTGTCGAGCGGCAGCTTTACCCCGCCTAGGTCCAGGGAATACGGTCTGAGTGTTTCGCTGATCTGTTGAGATCGTTTCATGGCTCAAAGTCGCCGCGGTCATTATCTAAGCCGCCGCAGGGCAAATCTGGCGAATTCTCCGACTGGAAGGGGTGAATACCCAAATCAGTGAGGTAATCGCAGTTCAGAAGGAACAACTCCTGGAGATCTTGTGCAAACAGCCGTTTGCCGAGCACCAGTTCCAGATCGACGTGCTCAGCGATTAAATCGAGGCACGAAGCATAATCCCACGAGTAGCTCGCCGCCAGGAGCGGCATGACGTCCACGCCCCCTTGCTGTTCGCTCTCTGAAAAAGCAGACGCCTCGGGGACATAGACCCACGAACGTGGGCGGATCTCTCTCAACGATGCACTACCCAGCCATAATGCAAAATCTGCTCCGAAAAGGTTTGCGTAACTTATCACGGCCTTTTCGCATTCGGCTTTTTCCAGAATGTCCAAATAGGCGAGGACCGCATCGGGGTGGAGTCCGCCAGAACCGGCAAGCACGATTAGCAGGCGTTCTGGCTGGGATTCCAAGACATTGCCGAGTTCGACGATGCGAATCGCGTGCTCGGTGGCGGTGCCACACAAAGGGATCAGAAATTTGGAGACCATGGCCGGGGGGCACAGCTTAGTTGCGGCTGGCTTTGTCCATGGAAAGCGCAGAAGAGAGCCGAAATTCGGGGTGATCCATGCGACTCTATTTCGTTAAAGGGGTCGCATTTTCAGGATTAGTTTGAAATTTCGCTGGTGAAGGGAGCGATAGGTGTGAATCGCCAGCATTGATTGGTGAATCCATTAGCTCCATGAGGCGTGCGCGGACCCGCCGCATGTCAACCTTTCCGCCGGCGCGGTATTCCACCCCGGCCAGTCTCAATTCCTTTTGGATCGCTCGGAAGAATGGCTGGGTGACGAGCATGCTCAGCCAAGACTCGGGGTGTCCAAGCGAAGCCGCCACCTGTGCGGGAGTTCTTACTCCCCCAAGCATCAGCCGAAGTTCTTGGGAGTGGACTGATGAATCCAGGGTGCGCTCGATTGCGGAAAGCACGGTGGCGGCAAATTCCGGGTTTTCGCCGTCGTGGCGGTGTTCTTTTGGTAAGCGATAATACTCCCAAGGGTCGATGGCTGCATCATCCGGCAAATGAACTACTTCGCTAATCGAAGGAAATCGTTTTTTGTGATAGAGAAGCACTTTAATCGATTCCCAGGCCCCACGAATGAAGGCTCGATTGTAGTGCAGGTAACTGAAAGCAACACGGGAGCCGTCTCTTGTTCCAGCCACCGCATAACCCTCATTTTGCTTGATAAACTGCTGGCGCAAAAGGGATTCGCATTCTGCACTTTCCTTGCCAAAGTTCGTTTTCAAACTGCGGCTGGCCCTGGTAAGCTCGCGGGAAATGAAGGCACCCAGGAGTGGCTGGCCCTCATGGAAAGGAGCTTCGACCAGGACATCCTTGGTGATCGTCGACCCGATCCGGGGATACGCGCTCTTCCTGGTCCGCTCGCAGTCCGCGATAAACTCCGGGCTGTCGATGATCGCGGCCACTGACTGGCCGCTCCGGCGCAAGGCTAAATCGATAAACTCCGGGATCCAATGAAGCTGGTATTTTTTGGCTATCAACGAATCGTAGGTGGCTTGCCGAGCTGCTTCTTCATCAACGGTAATCTGCATGCCTCAGATACCGAACCGATCCGCGTCGCCCCTGCTTGCCTCCTTAATTCCGCTGACGCAGCAGTCGGGATTGCGCCTTAATCGCTGACGTATACGCCATTCGCGAATGGCGTATAAGAGTAATTGCGAAGTCTCTCGACGGCGCTCCTCCCCTACGGAGAAGATGAAGCGCTCACTATCGGGCCGTGACTTTTCGAGCGACGAAGGAGCGTGCCGTGCCAATTGTGGCCGTGCCGCTGATCGTCGCGGTAGCAGTTACATAGGTCGTTTTTACCGAAATGCTCTTTTTCCCGTCGGCGGTCTTGATCGTGTAACTGGCTTGTCCGGCAGCGGTGTAAAGGCCCGTTCCCGTGTATTTAAGGCCGCCGTAGGTCAGGGTCATCGTGGATCTGCCCGCTTTCGTGGCAATGGTCAAAGGCACCGATTTGCCGTTGACCGTGAAGCTCGCGCTGTAGGTGGCGGTTCCCATGAACGGTGCGGGTGCGAACGTGGCCACCAGACTCATGGCTTTGGTCAGGGTCAAGGAAAGCGCCGGGTTTGTCGAAGTCAGGCTGCCACTCCACCCTTTGAATACATAGAATGCCGCAGGTGTCGCCGTGATGATATAGGTTTTTCCGGCGGCCTGCTGGGTAGTGCCGCGGAATGCCGAGGGCACGCTGCCCGAACCCGAAACGGCGACGGTTAGGGCATACCGCTTTATCGAAATTCCATACGGTATAGCGGCCGAGACCGAGCCGTTTGCGTTGCGGGCGGTGGCCTGAAACGAGCCTGAGCCTGCAAGGATCGGGATGCCGGAAATAAGGCCGGTGGTCCCGTCGATCGTGAGCCCGCCGGGCAATCCCGTGACGGCGTAGCTCGTGGCGTCTGTCGCTTTAAGCGCATAGGTAAGCGGCGTGCCTGTTGTCCCGCTAAGTTGCCCCGTGGCCGTAAAGCGCGGCAAAGGAGCAAACGTTGCGGTCAACGACAATCCCTCAGTCATAGTGAACGAAATCGTGGGAGTAGCGCTGGTGACGCCACCGCTCCAGCCCTTAAAGACATAACCTGGGGCCGGGGTCGCCGCGAGATCATAGGTCGTCCCGACCGTTCGCTCAGTCACGCCAAGGAATCCGGTCGTCACGCTGCCAGAGCCAGAAACGGCAACGCTCAGCGGAGATGAGGATGCGGAAATCAAATACTGGATCGTGGCGCCGACGGAACCGTTGGCGTTTTGAACCGTGACGTCAAAGGAACCCGAACCGGCTTGGGTCGGCGTGCCGGAAATTACTCCTGTCGCAGCGGTGATGGTCAGACCCGCCGGAAGCACTCCGGTGCTAAAAGATTCTGCATCCGACGCCTGCACTTGATAGGTGAGCGCGCTCCCAACCGTGCCGCTCAGCGCGGCGGGTGGATCAATTTGAGGAAGGCTCCCGAAGGTTGCGGTTAGAGCCAGGCCATCGGCCATTGTAAAGGAAACCGTAGAACTGCCGCTGATAATACTGCCGCTCCAGCCTTTGAAGACATTCCCCGCCGCCGGGGTCGCCGTGATTGAATAGGTATTTCCTCGCACCCGAACCGTTGTCCCGAGGAATCCCTCCGTCACACTACCCGAACCGGAAACCGCCACTACCAGTGAACATGGGGCGGGATAGATCCTGTAGCTCACCGAAACGGTTATTGAGCCACAGGCATTTTGGACGGTCACCTGCGCCGTGCCCGAGGTTTCCAGAGCCGGGGTCCCCGAGATGACTCCGGTCGCGGGGTCAATCGAGAGTCCATCCGGAAGCCCTGTCGCACTAAAAGAAGTGGCTCCGACCGACTTGAATTCAAAGCTAATGGGGGTGCCGGCCGTGCCGCTTAACGCCTGATTCGAGCTTGCGGGCAATGCCCCGAAATTGGCCGTGACTGCCATGTCGGAAGTCATGGTAAAGGTTGCAATCGCATTGGTGCCGGTTAGGCCCCCGCTCCACGAGGTGAAAGCATACCCGTCCGCCGGACTTGCGATCAGAACGCAAGTTTTCCCTTTGATCTTGGAATTAGCCCCGATCACCGCGCCCGCAATGCTGCCACTCCCGGAGACCGACACCGTCAAAGTAAGCGGGGCGGGCGAAATCTTGACCGGCACGGACTGGCTGCTTTGACCCAAAGGGCTGCTGGCCGTAAGGGTCGAATAATTCTGAACTTCCAACGTCGGGGTGCCCGAAATCACGCCAGTTGCGGGATCAACCGAGAGGTCCCCGGGGAGGTTTGACGCCCCATAGGAGATTGCGCCATTGTTCGCCTGAATCTGATAAGTCAATGGCAGCCCAACGGTGCCGGTGATCGCCAGGTTGCTGATTTGAGGCAAGGGGGCAAAGTTGGCGGTCAACGCCATTCCTGGTGCCATCGTGAACGACAGGATTTGGCTGGTACCGGTGACGCTGCCGGTCCAGCCAGTAAAAACATAGCCGGAATCCGGATAGGCCCCTACGCAATACTGGTGCCCGTCGGTGCGCTGGCTAATCCCCGCAAACTCGCTATCCACGCTCCCTGAGCCCAACACCGTGACGCTCAGGGGGATGGGCGGGCCGGCAATCCAGTAATTTTCCGCATGCTCGACGTTTCCAACTGAATTGATGGCGCAAACCCTGAACGTGCCCGTAGCCGCCTGGGTCGGGGTGCCCGAAATCGTACCTGTGACCGAATCGATCGAAAGGCCATCCGGCAGCCCCGTCGCTGAAAAGCTGGTGACATTGGTGACAAAGCTCAACGAGTAGGTCAGCGGGACCCCAATGTTGCCTTCCAGTGGTCCCATAAACCAGAAGTCCGGAAGCGCCGCGAAATTAGCCGTCAGCGTTAGCCCCGGCGTCATCACGAACGTTAGCGTCGGTTCACTGCTGGTGACGCCGCCCGTCCAACCGACAAAAACGTTCCCATCAGCAGGCGTTGCCGTAACGGTGTAGCTTTCTCCTATTAACCTCTGGCTTTGGCCCGTAAAACCGACGGTGACTGAACCGCTCCCTGCGATTGCAACCGAAAGCGATTGCGTGGAAGTCGCGATGTTATAGGCAACTGGGGTAATACCTTGGCCGCTTGTGTTTTGGGCGGTGACCAAGAACACGCCAGTCCCGGTCTGGGCCGGGGTCCCCGTAATGACACCGGTGCTGGCGTTTAAGGCCAACCCGCCAGGCAGCCCGGAAGCGCTAAAAGTGGCGCTTTTATCGCACGTAAGTGGATAGTTGGCGCTGGCGTTGAGCGCTCCGTAGAGCACCCGCGGGGCTGTCAGGCAAGGAGCGGCAGGGTTCGCAACCAAGGTCATTTCCCCAACGTCGTCTCCGACAGCATTGGTTGCGCTAATTCGGACCGTGCGATTATTGCTGCCGCTATAAACACCGGTGAGTTCTTGATTGGGTGCATCGTAAATCACTCCCTTCGGCAGGTCTCCGAGAAATCCAAAATTAAGCGGGTCGTTGCCAGCCAATAACGGGATGCGCACCGGACGACCTACGGGCACGGGGACCTTGGCAGGCATGGCCACCAACGGGCTGGCCGGCGGCACCGAGGCGACAACATTCACATAGAAGCACCCGCCTACTCCACCATGGTATTGCAGATTGTAAGTGTCCACATAGATCGTATGCGTTCCGGATTCGGTCGGGGTCCATACCAACGCATACGGCGGCTCGAACTTGCGGCAGAGCCTCTTATACTGTTTGCTGGGCGTGTAAACAGAAAACTCGGTTTCGATGATGCCATCTCCAGATTCGGGAGCGACGTCGAAGGCCAATAACATCGGTTGGTTAAGCTGCGCCGTTGTCGTCTGGCTGCCCGTCAGTGAAATAACCGGCGCCTTCATTTGGCCGTAGCTAAGAAACTTTCTGGTGGGCTCGACGGTTAACATACCCGTCGACGAAAAAACGGCGCTGATTCCCGTGCCGCCATTACGGGTTGAATTGGAAATATTCCGATAACTCCCCATAAGCATAAGCTGCCGGATGAAAAAGGTGTTGTCGGGCGATTGGGAATCCACTTCTGCCCATCCGACATTCGGGAAATAAACTTCCGCCCACGCGTGATACCCCCCGGAGCCAGCCGTATCCAGCAGATAGCCGATGCGTGTTCGGGCAGGAATTCCGATGGTGTTGGAGATCCCGCTATAAAGCGCAGCAAATCCACCACACGCCGCCTGCTTGGGACCAAGTACTTGTGAGATCCCATTCCGCCGCATTACTGGCCCCGTCATAGTCGTAAGTGATGTTATTATAGAGCCACTCGCTGATGCGTTGTAGGATGTCGGTCAGGTTGCCATTGCTTTGCGCGACGATCTGTGCCGCTATATCCCTGACTTCCTGCGGCACTTGGGCCTTAATGACCGCCGCGCGCTGGCTGAGTTCAATTGGCAGCGCTGTCAGGTCGGCCAAAGTTAAGGGAATCCATTCGGTGCGGAACCGATGTGGGGCCGTCAAAAGGTCGCTCTCGACGAAAATTGGCTCCAAGAGCGGGCCATTTGACACATCGATCCGCCACGCAAAACCTGCGGCAACGTTAGCTGAAACTTGGCTACCCGAATACGTCTGGGGGAGCACAGCAGCGACCGGATCGATCGAAAGGGTGCCCAGCGGACACGAGGCGTTCGTTTGGCCGACAACCAAGGTTTGGTCTTCGCTCCATGGCCGCTTCTCGAACGGCATGAGCCAATCGGTAGATGAATTTGGCGCAACCGAAAATATTTCAGTTACGCCCAACTTCATGTGATACCGCGAGATGGGGCCGACTTCGTAAAACTCGGCGGGGGCAATCGTCCATTGATCGGTGGCCGCTTCCGTGAGCGAGGTCAGTGCCAAAAATACAAATCCAAAAATCCTTAAAAGGTTCATGATCGGTAAACGTCCTGTTTTGCGTTCTTTGTCAGAATTACTCCGGTGCGAAAACCAGCAACCAAACTTGGCTCGGTTCCATCTTCATGGTCTGGATCATGGGAGATACGATGTGTAATTCCAGTAAAATCAGGAAAAACAGGCAGGGCAACCCGTTTGCGGGGATTTTGGGGAATGGAGCGCGCGATAGAGAGCGCGCGATAGACCACTGAAAGAACTTCTTGGCTGATTTTCGTTCGCCCCCCAACCGCGCGAGGCCGGAACCACTCATTGGAGCTGATCTGGCGTTCCATACTCCTTAGGGTGGAGATGTTAAGCTTTTTACGGGAGGCTCCGGTTACGGATCACTTCGGGTCGGGCGGATCAATCATGGTCAAGTTTCATTACGACCGCCGGCAGCATCCTTCCGGAAATGTCACCCCCCAGACAACGCCGTTGCGGCAGCAAGCACTGGAGCGTCCTATTTGCATGAAGGGCGGGATTACGTCAGCCCGATCGTCAGAAGCACCTGTATACCGCACAAAACCTGAATTCCAGCATCGCCTCTAGCCTCTATCCAACCTAATTCCCCAAAATGGACCCTATTTACTCTCCCGGCTGAAAAGCTCACGCTGACAGAGTAAAGCGTCAAAATAGACGGAATTATTGAGGGCGCTCGCGTTCCACTACAATCAGTCGTTGATTGCGTGGACCAACTCCCGGTTCTGGCGACTCTTGGTGCCTGAGTAAAATGCCGGTAAAGTTCTGGAATTATAGATTGGGTCAGAATTCCGGGGGAAATAGGCAGACTGATTTTTGGAATCCCCCGGCACCCAGCGCCAGCGATTAAGAGGGGAAAGCCCGCCAGCCAACCGGAATTTTTGAGGCTCGCAAAATACCGCCTCCAGTGTGAATTCGTTTGCCGGAATTTTAGAAAAAAGAGAAGGCATTGCGCCTGGTTGGGGCTGCTATGATGCACTCGCCGGACGTCCGCCTTCATGACACTATTCTGCCACGGGCGGGGTGAAGAGGTCCGCCTGAGCGACCGCCGCCGATTTGGCGCTTTTTTTCGGGCGGTGATCGCCGACCTCAAGCTGGCCTTGCAGGCGGGCAAGCTGCAATTCGGCCTCGTGGCTTTTTGCCACTGCGGACCCCAGTTGCTTCTTTAATGCTGGCACGTCCTCTTTATAACGCTCATCGAGTTCGGCAAGCCGGGCAATCGCATCTGCCAGTTTGTGTGCAAGTTCAGTGTTGGCGTCTCGTGCCTCAGCCAAATGAGCACTGGCCGATTGCGCTTGGGCCTCGAAGTGTTTGCGCTGCTCTTCCGTGCTCGCCAATTGCGTTTTCATCTGGCCGGTTTGAGCACTGAGTCCGGCATTTTTTAAATCCAGCGCATGGACTATATTATTCGCCTCGACCAATTGGTCCCGGGCTGTTTGGAACTGAGCTTCAAGCTGGTTTCGCTGGTCTTCCGTCGTTGTAAGATGTGCCTTCGCTCGTTCGTTTTCGCTAACGAGCCCAGCCTCATGAAGCTCCAAGGCGTGGACCTTGTCGGTCATATCCGCCAATTGGACGCGCAGTTGCGCCCCTTCGGCAGCAAAACTGTCATGTAGTTCGCTAAGCCGGGCCAGCGCCTCGGCCAACTGCCGGGCACCAGCTTCACTATTGGCGCGAGCCTCAGTTGCCTGCGCTTGGGCTATTGAGAGTCGCGAGAGCAAATCCTCGTATTGCTTCTGATGCTTTTCCTGCCGCATCTCTGCGGCCGCCAACTGGCCTTCAAGTCGCTCGTTCTCCTCCAGGACGGAGTCGTAGTCCTGCCTAATCTCGTCCAGCGCTTGCGCGCTTTGGGCCGCGCCATGGGCAACTCCTTTATCCCAAACAACTCGAAACGCTTGCTGAGCTTCTTCTGAAAATTTGGGGAGTGCAGTGTCGGCCTCAATTTCCCGTTTAAAACGAGCGATGGTGCTGTCAGAGCCACCTATTATCGAGCGAATCCGGGCAACCGATGGATTTTTGCCATCGGCCCGGATATTCGCCATCGTGGTTTCGACATCCTCTCGCGTGAGATCTTTTTTCTCGGTCATAGCATGATAATGGCGTTACTCGTTATCGGGCGTTATCGTAATGGCGTTACTCCAAATCCTGGGCACGAGATACTTGGAGCGGTTCCGGGATAAATGGTGTCCTCATCGACGATTCCGTTCGGCATATACGGTGCCAAAATTCCAATTTTCCAATAGAAGCTGACCAAAGCCTGAATATCGCCGAGCATAATATGCTCGATTAGATGACTGGCGCGGAGCCGTTGCGAAACCCTGTTCAACACGTCCGCCGACGTGTAAACGTAAAGAATTGGCACCGCTTGAGAGCGGTATATGTCAGCCAGCCGTGCGTAACCTGCGCAGTTCTTGACCGAGCATTCCACCTCAACCCGAAATACCACATTGTACGCGAGAACGGAAATGCGGGCATCGGGGATGGCATGCAAGTGAGAGTTCAGGGCAAAGCTCAAACGACGCAGGGCATCCAGTTGAGCGCTATTCACGAGATTGTTAAGCCCTGCCGTGGTGCGGATGATCTGCTCCGACTCGACGACAAAGCGATTGATCCCCATGAAGAATGCAAGCACATCTGTGACCCACGCCATGCATGCCGAGGTATACGCAAAGTGTCGCGGAATTATGTATTCTTTGGAAGAGCGAAAATCGCTGGGACCGTAACGCGTATCAAGAGCATCATTTCGGAGCAGATCAAGCCTGCGGGTCGGGACGGCAAGAAACGGCTCGGGTGGCTTTCGTGTCGGCGCAAACCATCGCCCTTTTAGGGGAGACTCACGGTTAACGCACATATTTCCCAGATCCTGCACGTACCCATATTCAAGCAAGGGAGCAACGTGGCGCAGAATTCGCGGTTTATATTCGCAAAGCAGTCGGGACAATTGGTGGAGCGAACAGTAGCCCCACTCATGGCAGGCGCGCAGAACCGCTTCCGTAAGGCCATGGTTAAGCTTTCCCAAGCGTTTTAGCGTCAGTGTTTTGGACATAAGGACGCGGGCTGGAAAATCGATTGCTTGTGGGACTCCTCTGCTGCTGCTTGGCGCGATTTGCTCGGGGTTCCCTTGGTCGCCGTCGAGGAGTTGAGCCCCATTAATTTTTCGATCTCCTGAACCTCATGCCGGAGGAATCGGCGCGCAGATTGCATCGTTAAGCCAAGTTTTTTCCCCGAAACACCGTAGCGGCGCAGCGTGCGGAGCACGGTCGTTCGGTTTACGGCCCACCGGTACGCAATCTCGGTGGCGGTCTCCCATCTGGTGGTTGTATTCACGCAGGTCAAGGCATCTGCACAATTCTCCGAGAAAGTTGTTCTGCGCCGTCTGAGCGGGAATCTGTGGTAAACTTTCCCATGGAAATAGTTCTGACTGAGTCCCAACTGCGCCGTGCAGACATCCTCCTCGCATCCAAAAACATCAAAAATCACGATATGAGGGGATTAAAGTTGCTGTTGGGGCGACATGAAGGGAGAAAACCGGCTGAATTGGGCAAAGAATTCGGAATAACCGAATACGGGGTAACCAAGCGGTGTAGAGATGTTCTGAAATCGGGGGTGGATCGTTTTCTCGCTGACTTGGAACTGGGGGACCGCGTTGTCGACCGCGCCCGAAAGCTTTTGCCCGATGATGATGCCGTTTCGCTTGCCCAGGAGTTTGGTATCCCCGAGCGGCGGGTGCGTTATCTTGTCGAAAGCAATCAGCTTTCGCTGCCGTCGAACCGGGGCATTCAGACAATCGAGGACCTCCTCAGGTGGACTGACTCCAAAAATGAACCTGTGCTGGATTTAGCGGGGATTTCCCTTTCCGGAAACGGTGCGGTCGCTGTGCTTGCCTTGCAGGAATGCACAAAAAACCATGCGCATTATCGCGGGTTCTTGGACTACGACGTGGCGCCGGCAGCGGATTGGACTGAACTTTCGACCCAGGACCGGCGCTTTGCCAAAGCGTTCGGCCTTCTTCGGAAAAGGAACGAAGCCTTCAAGACGCCAGGTGCCATCATGTGTGAGGAGTTTTTCAAGATTATGGAATTCTTGGAGAGAGTTCGCAAAAGGTTTCCCCTGCCTTTCAGTCTGGTCGTCATTGTGGATTCGGAGACTCAGGCAGAACAGCTTGCGAAACTGACCAGTCGCGGAGAACGAGTCGCGGTGCATTGTTGCTCTGCACCGATAGTTGATTGGTTGGAGCGCTATTTTTATACTGTGCGTCTCCAACGGAGCAGTTTGGGGCTGGCTCCAAATCTTGGCGGGCTCTGTTCGCTCTTGTTACGGCCCTCGGACGCGGCGTGCTTTGAATGGATTGGCTGCGCGAACAACGCCGAAAACGTGATCAGACACCGGTTCGTGGCAAGCTTGTTCCATGCAGCGCAAGGACACATCCACGAACTGAGTCCGTGGCTCTGGCCTCGGATGCGCCGGGCGAACACCGTGCCACTGGTGACATACCGATGGCAGACCAAGGTTCAGGACTTGACTGAATCATCGCGCGGGGACTGCGGGATTGACCATGGAAACGACATTGATCCTGATCGGGTGATTTCTATCAGCCCCCTGCCTGGCATCGCGTATCTCATCCGGTTGACTGCTGACGCCGCTTCAAAACTGCGCGGGGATTTGCGCGGGAGTAGTCTCACAAAACGGTTCTATCTTACGAATGGACTCGACGGTCGTGGTGCGACTCGGCCTCACCATGTGTTTTGCAATGAACACGAACTGGAACGATGGAAAAAACAAGCCTCAACAAGGAAGGAATACGGGGGCTGCGATACAAACCCCGGACTTGAATCACCCGGCTCAGCTGCGGTGCTGCTTACGCGGCACCTGCTGTTTCCGTCACCGCCAGGACATCTCCATTCGATTGCATCAGTCGTTGCCGAAGTCGAGGGTTCTGTCGGCCGCCAGATTGTCTCAACAGCAGAAGGCTCGCAAGATTGCCTTATCTTTTGCCCTCCCGATTTGCTCCAAGGCATCCATGACGCGTTTTGCTCGGAAGTATATGCCGATCTCATTGTCGCTGCCACGTGCTGGGAAGAACAATCGGTGTCCAATCTGTGTTCAATCGGAGTGTTTAACGATGAGGCTTTTTTTGAATCAATGGTGCAGATCAACGATCGTCTTCCGATATTGCGTCCCGGCGCATCGACATCGGAAACAGAAGAGCGCTGGCAAAACCTGTTTTGTAATTGCGACGCGGATTTCCTTATTTCCGGGATTTCCGAAAAACGGAAACAGGAAATCGAAAAGCAGCTTGATCAATGGACCGAAGCCGTTACGGCGCTTATTGCCGAAGCCTACACTATTTCCGGCAGTGAAACTTTGAACGTGATTAAAGTCGCAGGGGCAGCGCCGGCGGCCATAAAAGGGGCTTTAAATCGTCAGATCGATTTCAGCGACTGCTTTCAGGGTTGTATCGCATCATTTGCGACTACTCAGCGCAGAGTCGTTCGTCGGGCGATCGAGACATGCGCCAGGATGGCCATCGCAGGCTTGCCGCCGTTGGCCATCGCAATCGTGCCCATAAAAGAAATTTTGGCTCAATTCCGGCGTGAACTACGCTCGCATCTCCGGGCTGCTCGCTCTGGCACTGCTAAACAATCAATCGCACCCCTCTTGGAAGAGCGGGCTAAAACAGCATCCGAAGATGCTGCCCCGGATATAGCCGAACTACTCGTGGAAGCTGGCGAGATGCTCTCTAATCCGACGTCGGCAGAATCATTTTGGGATCAACTCGATGAATTGTCATCAGCTGGTCGCAGCGTCTGGGAATACGCAATTGATCTCTTGGAAATCGACGACCCCGGGCAGGGGCAGATTCAGGCACTGGAAAAGGTTGCCAACGCAACGGTTCCCCATCGGACCAAAGTCTCCGAACCCCCTTCCCACGTCATTGACTGGCAAACGCCATTTGAAAAAGTAATCTTTGCTTATCTGGATGCCGTCGCCATCGTAAGGACGTTTGACCGGATGCAAAGTTCAGCCCCAGAGGATTTGCCTCTGTGGGGGGGATTGGCTGATCGCCAGAAGCAACGAGCAGAGCGGGGAGTGGCGGCCCGCCGAGCCGCGATCCCCGAACTCCGCCAAGCGCTGGCTGCCTCTCTGGGCGGGCTCAATATTTCGATGCCTCATTGAACCCGGTGTTTTGTTCCCCCGGATCAATTATCTGGCCGGACCTCAAATAATTTTTTGAAGCAGGGAAGATTTTTCTTTGCGAATCGGACTTTTACGCCATTAGGCTCTAAATGGCTACAAGCACCACCGCATCATCGGCCCAAGGCATCCTTGGGGGAAACCTCACTAAAAACGTCGCCACCGCAAGGTTGCGGTTGCAGTCAACTGGCAAGTCTCTGGGCGAAAGTGTCCAGCAGCTCAAAAAGACCATCGGAAATAGGCTCTTCTCGCGAATTGCATGCCTCGACGAGCCACCATCGAAGAGGGAGCTTGCGGAGATCATCGCCTCGGTAAAAAACCGGAAGAAGCTCTCTATTTCGAAGGCTTCTGGCTATATTTTAGAGTTCCTGGACAGGCGGAATCGCTACCGGCAGGCGAAAAAGCTTTTAGGGGGAACTTCCCACATGTGGTACGCCGGGGCTACCCGAGGCAAGAAAACCTCATTTTGGGACGTAGCCATCGGTGTGCGCTTTGCGGCTTACAAGCATGACAAAAGGGAAAAGCTTATCGCCGAAAACTATCGGCAAACGCAAAGTCACTGGGTCGGGGGAGAGCGCAGTATCGAAATTTCTTATTCCGATGAACCTTTTGCCGAAGGGTGGAGCGTTACGGTCTGGCATAAACGAAAAACTCGGAGCGGCACGAATTCTTTCCTAAATGTGGCATTCTCCCCGACTTGGCTGGCCGACGTTCACGCCAAGGGTATTGCGGTCATCGCTGGAATGGTGACCACCCACGCGACTGAAACCGCCCCCGGCGTATTCCGCGCATCGTGGGTGGAGCAGGGGCGAGGTTTTGAGATTCGAGACGTTTCGGGCTACATCGTGCTTGCTGCGGACGACGCGGTTCATGGAGCGACCGAGTTAGCGGCCAAGCAAACCCTCCGCCGCAGAAATCCGGATTACAACGACGAACAGTCTCGCCGGGCGACTGAACGTGCAGGGCGAATTGAAGCAAAGGTAGGCCCCATTCGAGCCTTGCTCGAATCCGGCAATGCCGGCCCGTTCGGCGATATCCTCGTGTCTTTGAGCGACAGCATCCGGGCTGGCAATTGCGAAACCGGAACCCAGCATTGGAGTAACAAGTATTTTCCCGGGCGGGAAAACGTCAGTATTCAGGAAATCCTGGCGATCAATGACGAAAAGCCTTTGGCCATTGCAGCGTGCCTGCGGGCAATTCGGCGTTCGCGCGCCCTAAGTCGCATGAGAGCCGGTCAGGTCAATAACTCAGGATCCCTGTAATCCGATGAGAGGCCCGTGCATTGCGTGGGGTTTCTCCAAAACGGATTCAAGCTTTTGTTCGACACGACAAAGGCCACGCTTCTTACCCGGAGTTTCTTGCCCTAACAGCAGCTTATCCCAGCGGTGTAATTGCAGTCACCATTTCGCGAAGGGAAGGATGCAGAAGATGACCTCATTGAGGGCGAGGCAGCTTGCGCGTCCCCGTACTACGCCGAATACAAGCTTATCCGCGATTCCGTGATCGTAGAGGCCGCCCAGCATAACCCAAATTGGCCCTGCCAGCTTTGGGCACAAGAGCGATCCCTGTTCGATGTGCTCCAATTATCCGCCCCCATTTAAGTCACAGCGCCAGCCATGGGTGACTTCGGGCTGAAAAAAGATGAGCACGGAAATCGGCTCTCCGAAAAATCTGGGGGCGAGTCGGCCCAATTGGGGACAAATGACGGTCGCAAATCTGCACAAATAAAGCACAAACATTAATCCTGTTTTTTGTCCCTCGCTTTGTAACTCCCTGATAATCAGGGAGCCGATGACGAGACTCGA
>SESF01024949.1_pt1 | contig 18599 bp, 26 predicted proteins | sample 3171521 | NCBI WGS metagenome assembly SESF01 (sample SAMN10866945, study PRJNA518727) | freshwater metagenome | biome: subpolar coniferous forest; feature: holomictic lake; material: water; isolation source: holomictic Lake 227, 6 m and 8 m depth | place: Canada: near Kenora, Ontario | collected...
GCTGAAGCTCTGAAATCAAAATCCTACTTTCTTTAAAATGAAGACTAATTAAGTATGAAGCAATATCTATCTGAATCCTTAACTTCTATAGTTTATTTCTACTGTAATATTAATACCTTAACAGATATTCTCACCACTAACCAATTTCACCTAGAATCTAACCTAGGAACTTCAGCAGATCAAATACCTCATACTAAAGGATATCATTACTTTTTCTCAACATCAAGAATATTTTATGGTGGCTATGTCCGTGGAAATCTCAGGGATGGTGGAGTAATCATAACCCTTAATGGTGACAAGTTCAATGAAAGATACCATTCTGTGCCTGTTGATTACTGGGGGGAAGACTATAGGAAGGGAGCAAGGGAATCTGGAGACAATAACACCTACTTCAGGAATGATGAGAATGAGGATAGAATATTATCCAATAAGGAAAATATTCCTAATGCTATTGATTATATAATCGCTGTAGATTATTGTGTGTGGAGTGAATACTCCAAGAAAGACAGCTATCAAGATGTTGACACTTCCGGTTCTCCAACATCCACACTATATCGAAGGTTTGTTAATTCCCAATATAAGTTGCCTATAAGGAATTCCTATACCTTCCTGACAAAAAAAGGAATAAAATGTACAGTATATTTAGATGCTGAAGATTTTGTAAAGAGAAACAATAAGAATACCATCAAGGCATCATTGGAAATGTCTGATTATGTTCAGGAACTTGTAGACTACTTGGAAAATAAAATACCCTTGGATAATAATGGAAATATGTCATATGATAAAAAATATCAACATATTGTTGGAGCCATCAAGAGTCAATGGGAAAACAGGGAATTTGCTAAAAGCCTCGCAAACGAGATACATAATCAGAAAACAGATACTTACAGCAGACATAATATACAAATCATAACCAACGCTATGGTACAGCATAAAGCCTCTAACCTACAGGAATTAATGGAAAAACTGTATCAGGAATATGAGGAAGCCCACCAACAAGGGGACAAGATTAAAAATATCATGAATCCTTTAGGGTAGTCCCCTCCTTTTCCCCTCATCCCTCTTGACATTTTTACACACTTTCACTAATATACCATCAGGAGAGTCACAAAAATGATCAAGTTTGCCAAGGTGCGTGAAGTCAGGGAACCCTCAAGAGGAACAAACAAGTCAGCAGGTATAGATTTCTATGTCCCTATGTTTACTGACTCCTATATTCAGGAGTTTAACCGTAGAAATCCCAATGCCCGTTCAATGTGTTCCTATAGTTCTGAAAAGAAGATAATTGTTGTAAAGCCACATGGACAGGTACAGATCCCCCTAGGTATTATTACATCCTTTATTGATGAGGAAGATTCAGTATTACTGTTTCATGACAAATCAGGTATCTCATGGGAACATCGCCTTACCCTGCTAGGTGGTGTGGTAGACCAAGACTATCAAGGTGAGATTATTGCCAGCTTTGTAAACTACACCGACTATAATACCAGTATTGTAGCAGGAATGAAGCTTATCCAAGCAATCCGTACCCCTGTTTATTATGATGATATCCAGATGGTTGACAAGGATGACATTCATCTTGTAGCTACTGACAGGGGTACTGGTGGTTATGGTTCGACAAACAAGGTTTAATTACTATGACACCTGATGAGTTTGAGATTTATACACCCGAGGTAATCTTTCAATATATGGTATTTCAGGCATATCCCCAAAAGGACATGCTGTTCATATATCTGGATGGCTCTGAATCCCGCAAGGTGATAAATATAAAACACTTTCTCAACATGATAAAATCAAAGTTTCCAGAAGTTACCAATAATGCCTATGAAGCGTGTCATACTACCAGTTTCTATCTGCTCTCAGTTCCTGATAAGAAGATTACCCACCTTTTTCCACAAGGCAAGGATGATGTCTATAAGGACAACCTAGCTTTGGTATTTCAGGATGTCCGTAGAGGAAGGAAGCCTCGTCATATAGCTGTAGAAAAAAAGACACTGGAGGATGTATTAAGCAATTATGGGTTCAGCCAGCCTAATAACAATGATATCAAGAATCTGAAGGTATCATTACAGAAGAATCCTGAGACAAAAGGGAACTTCATGGACAGGTTTTTAGGCAGGTTTCAACGATAATGCCCTCACTTACAAAGTACGACAATATTCGTGCCATACAGAAACTAGGTGTAAAATGTGATTATAATTTTAGTCATAAAAATAATGCCATGTTCCACTGCCACTTCCATGAAGACTGGACACCTTCCATGAGTATAAACTTTGTCAAAGGTATTTATAATTGTTTCCAGTGTGGGAAGAGTGGTTCTATATCAAAATTGATATACGAAGAGACAAATCAGACTATAGAATCCTATTTAGGAATAATTCAGGATTTGGACAGTCTAAACTTGCCCTCAGAACTTGATTCCTATAAGGATTATATAAGAGCAAACGCATCTTCTAGGACTTTTGGGGAAAAGATACCCCCCCTCGATATTAGAGGTATTGTAAGCCCGTTTTTTAAAGAGTCACGAGCATTGGCTTACCTGCGAAGACGGGGCATTCCTGAGGCTGTTGCCAAGAGGATGGAGATAGGATATTCCAAGGAAATACGCTTCAATGGAACTTTATTTATAGATAGAGTCCTGATTCCAATCTATGATGCTGACAGGATAATGATAAATATAGAGGGTAGGGCAGTAGAGAAGTCCGATCCTACAAAGTGCCTCTATCCAAAAGGTGCTACAAAACCCCTCTATGAATATTATAAACTGGATATCAATGAATCGTTATATGTCTTTGAGGGTATCGTTAAAATGGCTGTTGCCCGCTCAGATCCATTCTTCACTAACTCTACAGCAACACTGGGTTCAAAGATATCGGAATATCAGTTAAATCAACTGAAAGATTTCAAAAATGTAGTAGTAGTACCTGATAATGATATAGCTGGGGAGGAACTGGTAATAAAAATAAAGGATAATTATAAAGGTAATTTAAGTGTGTTACGGATATCTGATTCTGAAATCAAGGATGTAGATGAAATACCAAGTCAGACGGGAATGACTGTGGAAGAGTACAGGAATAATGGTGGATTTGTTTTAGACAGTTTTTTTTAAAGGAGCTATATATGAGTGAAATGTCAGTTGACCAGTTTGAGAAGGCATATGCCGACCCAATACCAATAAATGGTCATATCTTGGTTGAGGTAGTCAGCAAAGACCCTAACCGTAAACTGAAGTCGGGAATCCTGCTTCAGGAGGAGTCATTAGGTCCTACTACACCTTATTTTGTAGTTGTGGCAAAGTGTGCTACCCTACATGAATGGGATTTGGAAGAGGGTGATATCATCCAGCAAAAAAGCAGGAATGTATTATTTTTCCATGGTAAGGAAATGAGAAAGTTGGCAATGGTTCATAAAGATGATATCACAGCCATTTTCAAGCTGAAGGCGAAGAAGGCTCCCGTGACAAAGGAAAAGCCACCTAGCAAGATTATTATAGACAACTAAAAGGAGAAGCAAATGCCACCTGACGTAAACTACCCGGAAACTAAAGATTTCCGGGCTTTCTGCTTCACAGACAAATCTTGATTACCAATCATTGCTAGTTGACAATCAGAGGATTTTATCTCCACAGACTTAAATTCGGGTTGTTTCAACCCTATTTCTTTCATACCATAATTTTTGAGATTTATCCCAGCATTAACATCTCTTAAATGATGTTCTCCACAATTAGGACAATCCCACTCTCTTTCTTGTAGGAGTAAATCTTTTTTCTTGAAACCACAGAAGTTACAAGTCTTTGAACTCGCAAACCATCTGTCTGCTCGTAAGAATGTTTTGTTAGCCCAAAGTGCCTTGTATTCAAGCTGCCTGATGAAATCAGAATAACCTAAATCCATCACGGATTTTCCCAGCTTCAAGCCTTGGGCCATTCCTTTCAAAGAAAGATTCTCAACTACGATGACATCGTTTTCCTTCACTAGCTTGGTTGAAAGCTTATGTACAAAGTCTTTTCGAGAATTGGCTATCTTCTCATGGACTTTCGCTACTTTCAACCGAGTTTTTTCATAATTTTTTGAAAAAGTACAATAATACTGATCCTTTCCTGTCTTCGTCTTTTCTCCTGTAAAATGCTTTACTCTTGATTTCTTCACAAGTTTTCTTTGGTAATGAGCGAGTTTTTTTTGATTCGATCGAAATGGTTTTTGATAATCAGGACTGTTTCCAAGATTGTCCACGTAGAAATTCTGCATGGACATATCCAAACCGATGATTTTCATATCTTCTCGGATTTCAACTCCATCTAAATCGAGTTCCTGCTCGAAAAGAACAAAAGCGAAGTATTTACCAGTCGGTGTTTTTGAAATAACAGCAGATTTGATTATACCAAATATTTCTTTTTCATTCCTGAATGTAACCCAACCAAGCTTTGGTATCTTTAATTTTCTGTTAGATATATCAAATCTGATAGTACCTTTTCGATTGAGCGTCTTATAAGAAGCATGTCCTGATTTTTTCTTGAAGTGAGGAAATCCTATCCTTTGTCCTTTCCTGATTCCTTTTAAGGAATTGAAAAAGTTGGTATAAGCACGGGTGAGATTGAGTCTACTCTGTTGTAAAGCATCGGAATCTACTTCAGAAAGCCATTCAAATTCTGATTTGTATTCTTTTTCTGTTTTATGTTTATACTCAAAAAGCTCTCTTTTCTCATCTTTTAGCTCTGAATACACTTGAATTCTCTCTTCAAGCATGATATTGTAGATAAATCGGGAACATCCTAGAGTCTTGTTTATAAGGATTTGCTGCTCTTCATTTGGATAGAGTCTTACTTTCAATGCTCTATAGATTGCTCCCATCACTAATTAGTGTAAGTGATTCAAGGAGGTTATGATGAGAAAGAAAATAGGGTTTGAATCCAATTCCTCCCTAAAACTAAAGATTTTGGGGTTTCCTTGGAGTAAAGAAATATGAATATTGGCGAGGCTATCGAGGAAATGAGAAAAGGAAGAAGGGTATCCAGAAGAGGCTGGAATGGGAAAGATATGTTTTTAATGTATGTTTCCGATAAAGGATGGACATTATTGTTTGGAAATACCACTGATATTAAGCTAGCTCCTTTTATAGTCATGAAAACAGCAGATAATAGATATGTTCCTTGGCTGGCATCTCAAACGGATATTTTAGCCGATGATTGGTTTCTGGTGTTGAAAAACTAATTAGAAGAAGAAAAATGAAAGGATAACTAAAATGTTATATACAAAAACAGATTCATCAAGCTATATCCAGCAGTTCAAGAGGAAGCTCACCAACTTTGCTGATAAAGCCCCACTACTTATGTCATTTACGACAACCCCCAAAGGGGTTCAGATAGTCAATGAGGCTACTGATGATGTTTATGAGGTAGAGTGGGACTTTTCAGTGCCAGTAAAATCCTTTATCTATGGTATCAAGCAGGTGCTGCTACAAAACAATGCCTACCCTATCTTGATTAAACAGGAAAAGTCAATAGTTGATGTTCCTAGTTCAGAGCAGATAGAAATGGCATCACAAGGTATTCCTGTTGAACAGATACCAACTAGAAAAGAAGTTATAAAAGAAACAAAAATACTTATTGACAAGATTATTCCTTACAGGGATATTTTCATCATTGAGGATATGGAAACCAACAAGAAGTACAGGTACCATATGAAAATGAGTTCGGTATTATTCCTGAAGCGAATCAGGTCACATGCCCTCAATTCCAGAACAGCAGCCAAGATATTTTTTGACAAGTCCGAGCTTATGAATGAGATTTTTCTCAAAGAGGAAGTTGAGGAATGAGACGGGATGCCAAGGACAAGCACTGGCAGGATGTAAAAAAAGAAGTTTTAAAGAGGGACAAGAATTGTAGATTATGTAAGGTGTTGTCTGCTAGGGAAGGATTGATACTCAAGGAGAATGCGGGTATCAGGATTAGTATGTGTGATCCAGCCCACTTTTTACCAGTATCAACACACCCTGAATTATTATATGATGTAAACAATATCTACATAATCAATAGATATAGTCATGATAACTTGGATAATTGTAGGTGTCCTCTAACAGGTAAACCTATAACCAAAGAAGAACGTGACAACTGGTGGAAACGTATTATAGGTGAGGAAACCTACACTAATTTAAAGGAAGGTGAACAAAATGGATGAGAATGTCCAAAGTAAGCTACAGGAAGTCAAGAAATATATCGTAGATGGTAAAGAGCTTTCAGAAGATGAATTTGAGAAATTGAACAACCTAAAGGACATTAGGTTGCTTGAGGAAAGCAAGGACAAATTTCGGATACTCAAGAAAATGAATGGGTGAAAGACTTGACATTGGCATGATTCCATGGTATCCTCCTTTATAGAGAGAGAGGTGTGTACCCCATGGAATATGACTATCTCATTTTAGATACAGTAAATATAGCATATCAGATATTCAATCATCCTGAAAAAGCCAAGGAAAACCGTTCTGAATTCACAACCTATCAGGGAAAACGATTTTATCGTAACTTCTTCAGGAACTTCATTGAGACAGTCCAGCTTCTTGAAAAGAAGTTCCTTACTGAAAAAGGTAGAGTAATAACTCTATATGATAATTATGAGTCAATGAACGAACTTCGTGAGCTATTAAAACCATTACCGAGTTCAGCTAATAGGCGTAAAGTAAACAAGGAATATAAATCTACAAGGACAAGCCAGAAAGCAGAATTCTATAACACCTTGGATATATTAAGGTATTACTATATAGTAAAGGAACCTAAGTATATTACAGCACGTATTCCTAACCTTGAAGCCGATGATTTGGTTCCAGCATGTATTGAAAAGTTTGAGCTACTTGATAAGAAGGTACTACTACTTACCAATGATATGGATTGGTGTAGATACATTTCCAATACCACACATTATTTACCTAATATCTGGGAAAATCCAGAAACACCTATGTCCTTCAATATCAAGTATGGCTTCTTGCCCTCTGAAGGTAAGATTGTCCTCTATAAGATATTGTATGGAGATAGTTCTGATAATATTGATGCTGTATTCCCTGATATAAAAATAGAAATAAAGGATTATATTGTAGCTACATTTGATGACATAGCTGACCTGTTGCTCAACAACCATAACTATGATATAACCAAGGATATGACACTGTTGATAAAGGACAGGGAACGCGAGATAAAATTGGCATATCAGATGCTGTCTGCAATCCCTGTAGCCAAGAACCATTTCAATGCTGTTGTGACTATAGGCAGGAACTCAACCTTGGTAATAAATAATATCAATAGGATTATTTATGGTGATACCGATGACCCACAACATTTCATATTTGGCATGAATGTTCCACGATACTAAAGGAGTTATGATATGGTTGTTTCATTAGGGGATTTACATTTTTCCGATAATCGTCCTTGGTCATTTGAGGTATCCAAGGAAGTAGTAAAGCATATCATCAATAGCCCTGAGAATAACCCTAGTAATACTTTGGTTCTTTTGGGAGACTTGACAGAAGCAGCTATGTTGTCAGGACAGATGTATGAGCTACTATTGGATTTATTTGTAGGACTACGCTACAACAATACCTATGTTATTGTAGGAAATCATGACAGGAAAGCCAACCGTCAAGGCAAGCTGGTATTAGCATATAAGTTCCTGCAAGATCCTAAAAAGAAGAAACTATTTACATCCAATATCAAGGTTATAGACACAGTTGAGGAAATATCCATTGAGGATAATAAGTGTCTATTTCTGCCTTATATTTTCAGTGACTCAGGATATGACTGGAAGTATTATGAGTCATTGCCTGATGATATAAAGAATACCCACTATGATATCATATTTGGGCACTATACCGATAGTAGCAATATTTCCTTCAAGGACAGGATAGTTGATACCAGCTACCTAAAAACTAAATATTGGTGTATAGGACATCAACACCTGCCCGGAGGTAATTATCTAGGTTCTGTCATCCCCAACAGTACATCTGAAGCTAACCATAAACGATATCAAAGGCATTATTTCAAGGTAGGAAAGGATACTGAATACTCAAACCTTGAACTACCTGTATTCTCGGATTACTATTCTATAACCTATCCTGATTCCTTACCTGTTGTACCTGCTAAATTTCCAGTATGGACAATTCATAATTGCGCCTCTGAGGAAATTGCCAAGGAACAATATGGTAATCTCTATATTCAGAAATGTATATATCAATCCACCATAGATATCTCGGAATTAAAGGATTTAGGTGTCTTTAGTGGCTCTGAGGTATTTACAACCCAGCGATTATTTGATCTGTTTATAGGTACGGTATCCTTTGAGGACAAGGAAATTGAAAGGCTTACCAAGGGGTACCTAGCTACTGTGTAGAGATAAAGAAATTATTCCAGAATCAGGAATTATTAGCAGGACTAATTTAAGGGAGGGGGTTGGATGAATCAAAAGCTTTTGGATTATATAGGGAAGATATTTGAATTTGAATCCATGAACCCTCAGCAAGGATGGATTGAGTCCTCACGATGGAATGGTACCTCTTTTTTACATGGAATATTGACTAACTTTACTGAAACTGGAGAGGAGCAGCTTTATACCTATGATGAACCAACTCAGGGAGGTATCATTATATTTTCTACCGATGTCAACGCTGTCATTGATGAGATGTTTCCTGATGCCTCAAAATTGAAGAAAAAGGTTCTAAGTATCTGGGAAACTCTTAAGAACAGAGTGATGGTTGACAAGAAGCTAACGAAGGCGATATTACCTCACAAAGAGGTATATGGGTTTTCTATAGGTAATTTTTTCAAAGGGCGTTATAGGTCTGATGAGGGTGGTACCTTTGATGAGAAGTCAAAGAGTATCGAGATTGTTGGAGTCCCTTTTGAACTGATATGTGCAATTGGAGCCAAGGTAGCTGTTGAATTCAAGCAACAGTCAGTGCTTGTCAAGGATAATTCTTCTCATGTCATACGATTCATTCGTCCAATCACTTCCCAAGGAAAGATATAATGACACTAAAAGAATCTGGATTATCCAAGCTACTTGATTGGATGATAAAGTATGATACTGGCATAATTACCGCATTCAGGAAAGAGTATAATTATCAACAGAATATGTCTCGAAACAAGAAGCTCCTAGCTATGCTTCTCAATACAGGATGGAATGTTACTTCTGTAAAAGGGGGCTTCATAGAGAACTATGGTACTCCTAAGGCAGTCCAAGTCAGTGAGAATACTTTCTTTGTTGTAGACTACAAGAAGCAAGGGAATCTTGAAAAAACCCTAAGGGCACTAGGAAAGGAATTCAAACAAGATTCTATCCTCTATATCCCTGAAGGTGGGCAGGTATCCGAGCTATGGGGAACCTCCAAAGATAATGAATTTCCTGAGTATGACAAGAAGATAGATTTTGAAAATGTCAAGTTTGGATTGAAGCGTCCCTTTGAATATGATACCGACTCAGAGGAGCACAAGAAGGGTGATGTTGTCTCAGGATATGAAGGGAGACCAGACCCACAATTCTTTACCAAGAAATCAGGAAGACCTTTTTTCTTTGAGAGTATCCATAAGGAATATTCTGAAGTTTTAGGATATTTTGGAAAATGGGGATGCTCTGTATTTGCGAAGACATCATGGGAGAAACTTGTGGAAGATCATCCTACAATAAAATATATTGGTTATACCCGATTCCCTGAGGCATCAAAGTCAGGTGGGTATTGGTATAATGGTTCTGAGGTACTAGATGTTTCAGCAAGTACCCACATAAAAGCTATCATGTCTGATCCAGAGAAATTTGGAATAGATGAGAAGTATATTCAGGAAGTATATACTGTCTTTGGTGAGCCTTATGGTATTGAGGGTAAAGCCCGTGAAGAAATAATCAAGGATGTATCCAAAAATGGCTGGATACGGATACGACATTATGCCCGTCCCAATGACTATTGGTCTATCCAGTGTGATATGATAGCTAGGAACAGGGGGAGAATCAAGGACTTTTGCCGATGGGCTATTGAGCATAACCTTATGGGCTATAATGATGATGTATATATCCTAGGGTACAATGATCCGAAGGATAAGCTGGTGTTTGATTATACTACTGGAGGAGTTGGCTCATTTCTTCATGAAAGCGAATTAAAAGAATCCTCATGGAGCAGGATTATAAACCATATTTCCCAAGGGATTAATTTTGCTGTTATATCCGCCTGCCATAGTGATGACGATATTAATGGTTGGAAAGTCCTTTTAGGGAGGGAAGTACCAGCAAAGGAAGTTATTTCCTTGAATAAGGAAGCCCATACTGAATTAAAGCTCCTCATCAAGGAAAAAGGATATGGGTACATAGAGCAGAAATCTGTGTATGGTGGAAAAGAAGAGTTCAGTTTGTTTATCACTGGTATCAGTAAGAAAGAAGCTATTGAACTAGGTGTAGAACTAAAACAACAGACAATTATTTATAAGGATAATGAGTTCTTTGGATTAATCTACACACTTAATTTCAAGGATAATGATGGTTCCCATTCTATAGGTGTAGTAGGAGGTACTTTCAATCAGGAACCATCTAAGAACTCAATGGGTAAGCCTGTCATGACATTTGATCCTGCTGTACTCAAATATGCTAACTCCCAATTATTTCGTGGTTCAAAGAATCAGACTAAACAGTCTTTTGCCTATGTCATGGAAAATGTTACATGGTATGAATATGTCATACTAGAGCGATTATCAGGACTGAAAGCATTAAAGGAAAAGATGCCTACTGAATATTGGCAAATTATAATTGAGTAAGACTAATTATCTATGGGTTTCCAACAGTTCAAAGAAGAGAGTCTAACCAATCTTGTAAAGAGAAGTAACTCAATTTCTCCTACAACAAAGCAATTCAGCACAATTAGATGGGATTTAGTAGGACAGTCACCAAAAGGCTCTGAAGCCCCCAGACTTATTTCTTACAAGATTGATAAGAATACTATCACTTTCTTTTTCCTGTCTGGTGCTACTACTCCAGCATATGATCCCGATTACCAATTCAAAGCTACAAACCCGGCTACCCTCTCTTTGGAAAGAAACCCTAGTAAAACTTACGAAATACACTTGCAGTTTTCAGGACTGAATAAGCTGTCCTCCTTATCCAAGGCACGAGCTTCTAAAAAGAAGTTCAATCCAGATAAGGAAAAGGAATATGGTGGTGGAATTGCCAACATAACGAAAGAGGAACTTTTCAATTTCCTGAAGGATAGCCAAATTAAAATATGGGACTCATCTCCGGCATTCCAGTTTCAGGGACAGAACTTCTGGTTAGGACAACTTGATTCATCATTATTTCCTACTGATATAGCCCCTAAAGATAGAATTTATGATGCCAATGGCAAGCTTGTACAAATGGGCTGGTCCAATATCCACAGAGGTAGCATATGGACCAAGCATTGCTTCGATATAATGTCTCATTTGTCGTGGTATTTGCAACAGATGAGTGCGATGCTTTCCAAGGCTATCAAAGAGAAAAAACCTGAAGGGGAAGGCTATATGCCTCCTAATCCCCCACCTCCTGAAAAAACCCCTATAACCCCTGTCCAGACAGATACTGGTATAGTTCCCGCCCCTAGCTCGGAAGTCTCGCCAGAAGCCCCAAAAACAGCCCCTCAAGAGACTTTCACCCTGCCTCAAAAGACTCCTGACACTCCTGAGGTGACACAGGCGAAACAACAGATAACTCCCCAAGCCCAACAGCAGCCCCAAGTGGACATAAAGCAACGTACCCAAGCTCAACCGTTACAAAATATTAACCAGCCAACTCCTAACCCTAATGACTCCTATATCGGAAATGATAATGAGAACCCGGCTACCTATGACCCGAATAAGCCTGAGATAAAGGAAAAAGTGATGTGGAAGAAGAACCCCTTTGGATATTATTTTACTGTAAAAGAAAATAATGTAGAATATACTATCAAGATGATTACCGAGGTTGAGCATTTCAAGAATAACCTGCTTGAATTGAATAGTCATGAAGATTTCCTCTATGAGTCTTCCAATAAATGGAATACTAATGAAAGGATATACCTCAATGAGACGCTGACTAGATACAATGAAGTAAATATTGTCATAGATAGTACTACTCCGATGAACCTTACATCAAGGATACTGGAAGAAGTATTGGACTTTGTTCATGAGTGCAGGTATGATATAATATCTTTTGATAGTAGCCTCCAACATGTAAATCATTCCCTACTTACAAAGATATTGTCTGAAACAATCCAGTTGGCATTCCCTGAATACAATCTCCTAACCCTTCATTCCAACTATGATACCAAGTTCAGTACAGCACTGATACGAGAAACAGTGGGTAGGTTGACTGAGGCTGGTGAAGAACAGGGTATGCCCGATGCCGATTTGGGAAATAATGAAGGCACTGAGCCAGAAACCCAAGGTGAGCAGGAATCCCTTTTGGATGGGCCACCAGAGGCTATCGAGAAGCCCAAGCGCCAAGGAAAGCGGGTTGTGTGTGCTGTAGGCAACTTTGATTTGATTACCAGCTACCATATGAGGCTCTATACAAAGATAGCAGAGTTGGTAAAGGACAAGGACATGGAAGCCCTGATTATACTGCTGGATGATGCCTCTGCCCATGATGTGAATTCCAATAATCAACGTAAACAGGTTATTGAAGGAATTACTCACATAAAAACAATAGTTGAGGATTCTATAATTGATTTTAATTCAGCATTGGTATGGCTCTATGAGAAGGGATATTCCGATGTTGTTGTATTGTCAGGCAATGATGAGATAAATGACAGGATGAGTATTGTCAGTGCCAACAATAGTATGGAGACCAATCAGGGACATTATGACTTCAACGACTGTCGGATAGTATCACTAGGGGATGACAATCCTGATAACAGTGATGAGACAAGAGAAGCAATTGATGCTATCATGAAAAATGATTTGAAGGGTTATTTGAAGGTTGTTGATTTACCTTATATAGCAGCCATGAAAAAGATATTTTATATTACTAGATATGAGATACAGAGGAATATAGGACTGAATTAGAGTGTTGAAATTTAGTCAACTACCCCACAACTAAAGATTTCGGGGTTTTCTCACTACGAATTTGTGAACTAATCACCCGCTAAAGACGGGTGATCTTCCTGCTTCAGCGTCCAAACTTAATTCTACCGAAGTAGAAACAGAGGTTTTAGACTCCACAGGCTTATATTCCCCGAGTCCCTCGGGTACTAAACCTAATTCTTTTAATCCATAGTTCTTGAGATTAACTCCTGCATTCTGATCTCTGTCATGGTCTGTTCCACAATTTAGACATTTCCAATCTCGATCAGAAAGTTGTAAATCTTTGTTCTTGTAACCACAAATAGAACAAGTTTTTGAAGAAGCAAACCATTTGTCAGCCTGTATGAATGTCTTGTTATTCCACAGTGACTTGTAAGATAGTTGTCTTACAAATTCCGAGTAACCTAAATCCATAACGCTTTTCCCCAAATGTAATGCTTGACTCATTCCTTTGAGAGAAAGATGCTCAACCACTATTACCTCGTTGTTTTTAACCAACTCAGTTGATAGTTTATGAGTGAAGTCCTTTCTTTTGTTTGTGATTAACTCATGAATAAGATTTACTTTATGAAGAGCTTTATACCAATTTTTTGACCCCTTCTTTTTCTTGCTCATTTTTCTCTGAGCTTTCTTTAGAAGTGGTTCATACTTTCGATATAGCCTTTCATAAGCAGGACTGTTTCCTTCATTATCTACAAAGAGTTTTTCGAGTGACATATCAAGTCCGATAGTTTTGGCTTTCAACTCATCAGCAATTTCAACACCATTCAAAATCAATTCTTGTTCTATAAGGAAAGAAACAAAGTATTTTCCAGTCGAAGACCTACTAACAGTAGCTGACTTGATAACACCTTCAATCTTAGTTCTTAAATCTTTAAAATTCACATAGCCAACCTTTGGAAGCTTGACTTTATGTTTTTCAAAATCTATCGCTATATTATTGTTCGTCATCATTGTTCGATATGATGACCCAGTTCTTTTCTTCTTGAATTTAGGAAAACCCGACTTGGTTCCCTTTCTCTGTCCTTTCAGAGACTTGAAAAAGTTTTGATAAGCCATAGATAGGTTGATTCTTGATTGTTGGAGAGCCTGAGAATCAACAGAATCCTTCAACCATTCATATTCTTCTTTGTATTGTTTTTCAGTTTTGTATTCATGTTCATATAGAACTCGAACATCATCTCCAGAGGCTTTCCAAGCGTCATAAGTTTGAATTCTTTCAAAAAGCATCATATTATACAAGGCGCGACAACTCCCAAGAGTCTTGTTCAAAACTTCTTGTTGTTTTTGAGTTGGGTAGATTCTAACTTTTAATGCCTTGTGGATGATACCCATGCTATTATCTTTACTGCTCCTATTTAATTAGTACAAGTTTTTGAAAAGGTTATAACTTGTGTTTATATTATCTTTATGGGGATTCGTAAATGTTGACGAAAAATCTTGAAACTACTAATCATTCTAAGCATTTTCTAAAATGTCACCTGATTTTTGTCTGTAAGTACAGGAAGAAGCTTTTCTTAAATCAGAGACTATCTGATGACATGAAACAGATTCTCTTTGATGTAGCTAATGAGTCTGATTTCTCAATAGAGTCAATGGAAGTAGATGTAGATCATATTCATATATTGGTTAGGTATATTCCAAGATTATCTATTTCTTCTATAGTGAATCGTTTGAAAGCAGTATCAACTAATAGAATCTGGAAAATACACAAGGTATTTTTGTTGAAACATTTCTGGAAAGAACATACATTTTTCACTGATGGATATTTTGTTTCATCTATTGGATATGCAAGTCAGGAAACTATAGATGAATATATTAGAAATCAAGGATAGTGCCATTCATATCACCGGCTAAAGACCGGCGATTTTTCTGGCATACTAACTATAAATAGTACCAAACCTACAGTTATAATATTCCTCCTTTGGAATAATTTAAGACATTACTTCAAAATAATCATCAGCAATAGCATCAAAGTGTTCTTCATAGGAGGCAAATCTCTTTGTATCTTCCTCCTCAACAGCCCAGATTGCAGAGATAGTTTCCCACTTTTCCCTGAAGATATCAGCATCATCTCCTTGGAAATACACTGACTTTTTGGTGATGTTGTCTACCAAGGTAATATTTCCCATCTTGTCTTCAGACGCATTATAACGATTCCCTTCCATGTTACTTTCCCCCTTTCAAACGTTTAGTGAGTTCCTGCTTGAAACCCTTGTAGATACCTGTTTCAAAAACATTCCACACATCATAGGGCTTTTTCTCTTCAATGTCATTCAGTTCCTTGGCAGTAAATTCAAAAGGAGAGTACTGCCTGTCATTGGCTTCACTCTCGAAGCAAAGGGACATACACGTATCAAAGAGATTGTCCTTAGTGACATCAATAATTCCTTCTCCATCAATCTTGATTTCCTCTCCAATATCAGGAATCTCACACCACAAGGCTACATTAACTCCCCTTTGAAATCCTGAATCAAAAATATCTTTCTTGGTCACTTTCTCACTTCCTTTACTATAGCATTTTCAAAAGCACCAATTGTTGCAAAAGGAACACCGTATGCTGCTAGTTCCAAGCGCAATACTTCCATATCACCCTCCTTCGGCGGCTCGGGCAGGGGCTCAAAAATGCCGCGAACAAGGCGGTTGCCGTAGCCTCCGGGCTGGATGACCCGTTCGGTCCTTGGCGGTGGCATCACTCCCCCTTCTCGCGGCGAAGGGCGTCATTGGACTGCTCTGCTCCGTAAAGTTTTTGGGCGAGGGAGCCTATTTTCTGAACGTCGCGCTCTTCCTGCTTACTCATAGGGTTTCCCTCCTACCATCTGCCTTGCCCCTGTGATAGGCGACGTAGTAGACCACGAACTCACTGAGGAATATGAAGCCTCCAAGAATGAGACCTATCGCCGCGTCGCTCACACTCCCTCCTTCGGCGGCTCGGGCAGGGGCATCCAGTGGGTGACATCTTCCATCGGCTCGTCAGAGCTTTCGGAATAAAAGGTGTTGTTATCGTCGTAAAACTCAGCAACAACACAATATGAGTTTTTCGGAAACGACTTAGGGGCCCACACCAAATAACTGGTAAACTTCGTCGGCAACCTCTCCTCGACGCTGATCCACCCCTCGGCGCGAGGGGCGCGGGCGAGGAGGGCGCTAGCGTAATCATCAATCCACTTAGCCCATTGCGCCTCGCTCTCTGCATAGACCGGATCGTTTCCGGGCATAATGTTTGCGCGGATACGATGGGCAAGGGCAAATGACTCCCCGCCCTCGGGTGCCTGGCTCTGGCGGGCGGCTATTTTGGATACTTTGTTACAATCCAGACAGAGCCAAGTCTCTTCCTCGGACTTATGGCAGTGAGGGCATTCACGCTTGCTGAGAGATTCCAACGCAAACTTCTCGCGTTCCGCTACCGGGCAGTGGTCATAATGCCCAACAAGGCCGGGGAACCCGCAACCAAGACAGCCGCGCGAATAGTTAATGTCGCTCATCTCATCCTCTCCTTGAATATTATTGCATCGACTATTTGGGAGTTCATCTTTTCGACTGTCTCCTCTAATGATTCTGTACCATCGTTTCCAACCAGTCGCCTAATATTCTGTATTGTTTCCCACATCTCTTCTTTCGAGAGCGCATCCCATTCTTTACACTCAGACTTTGCCTGACGTATCCTTTCTGCCTTCTTATGGATAGCATCGATACGCGCTTGGTCCCGCTGTTCGATCATCCTCTCCAATGCCCTAATTTCGATATCCCTGTCCTCCACGGCCTCGTCGTGCCATGCGGTGAAAGCCCGGATAGCTTGTGGACGGGACATATCGCCAAGCATATCCACCATCTCCTCGGGAGTCTTGAGCCTGATCTCCCGCGCTATGTCCTCGGGGGTCTTAATCACAATATTTCCCTCCTGCCGTCCGCCTTGCCCTTGTGGTAGGCGATGTAATAGACCACGAATTCGCTGACTAACACAAAGAATCCAAGTATTATGCCTATCGTTATATCGGTCATCCGTTACTCCTTGCGGCTTCGCGGACGATAGCAATTGCCTTCACTCTCCACAGCCTCGTTCGCGGCGTCGAGTTGTGCCCTTAGTTGGCCAACCTCCTTGATGAGGAGGGCGATGATATCTGTTTCGTTCTGCCGCAGTCTGACGCTCCCAGGTTTGCCTGAACCCCGGTTGTTGATCCTGTCGATCTCCCGCGCTATGTCCTCTGCGGATTTATTCATGGATTCCATTCTTCCCCTCCAATGGATCAATAGATAAATGGGTAAAGGCCCGACAAGCCCGGACCGAACTACTGAGGCTCTTGTAGTTGCTGCCCTGATTGCTATTGGAGAAATTCTGGTTCCACGCGTAGTTGCCGATGCTGCTCTGGGACGAGGACCACAGCCAGTTCTCGCCAAACTCACCGATTTCATCTTTGTTGAGATACATTTCATTTAGTTCTTCCTTGGTAGGGAGCCTCCAGCCACCTCCCAATGAGGCGCAGTATTCATTTGCCTCGTCCCACGTCATCTCGGTAGGAGCATTAGTTGGATAGACTTCCAGCTCGGTTATGACTTTCATGGCTTGCTCCTTGTGGCTAGTCCAGCCCATGAGAGTATCCAGCGTTCAATCGGATTCAAATGGTTCCTCCTTCGGCGGCTCGGGCAGGGGCATCCAGTGGGTGTAGTTGCACCTGTCAAGCCAATGATTCTTCATCATCGAGATCACGCCATACCAATCATCCGCTCCCCATACCAACACGTCTATGCCTTCCTCTGGCACCATCTCCTTGACGCTGATCCACCCCTCGACGCCAGAGGCGAGGATCACAGCCTCGATTTCCTCCAATCCCACTCGATACTCTCGGTTCATTTCTGCCTGTATCCTGACGAGATAGGCGAATGGAAGCGTCCATCCTCCATTATCAGTTTCCACCTCCACGCCCTTGGGTGCCGGGGTATGCAGCATCTCCGAACCGCCTTTCGGTGGTTTTATTTGCCTATCATCCTGCATATCCTTTGGTGAATATCCCTTGGGTGCCGGGCCCTGAATCTTAACCGGGGAAACGACCTTCCTTCCGGGCATCCCCTCATGCACGTTGTCCTGATGGGCATCAAGGATGATATCGAGAGGTAACGGTTCTGGGGTCTGGCGAGCGGCTTGCTGTAGTTGGAATCGCCGATTGGTAATCATTATGATAAGTTTGTCCGGCTCACACCGCACATCATAAAGCCGATCTACCCATTCTGTTTCGCTAATCATATGTTCTCCTTGACATGGCGGGCGAGGAGGGCGCGGGCGTCTCGCGCTTTGAGCATGGCGCGATTCCACGCCTCGGCATGGCGGATAAGGGGCGGGCCGTTTTGCTCCCCATGATGTCTTCCAGCGCACCGCGTATCACGGCCTTGTCGGCGGCGGTCATACCCCTGCCTCCTTCCACGCGGCTTCGACCATCCCGACGAGTATCGTGTTGGCCGCAGCCCTTGCCGCATCCCATGCCGTAGCCCATGCCGCAGCCCATGCCGCAGCCCTTGCCGCAGCCCATGCCGCATCCCCTGC
>SESF01016685.1_pt1 | contig 18597 bp, 15 predicted proteins | sample 3171521 | NCBI WGS metagenome assembly SESF01 (sample SAMN10866945, study PRJNA518727) | freshwater metagenome | biome: subpolar coniferous forest; feature: holomictic lake; material: water; isolation source: holomictic Lake 227, 6 m and 8 m depth | place: Canada: near Kenora, Ontario | collected...
ACGCCAACTTTAATCGCACCCTGCCGTATGGCAAAAAGGATCACACTCGGCCATCTTGCCGGGGGATAAGCTTGTCCACCGACCCTTGCTTGATTCGCAGAGAATGACAGCGATATCCCGGCGGTTGGGGATGCCAGCCATGCACCTTGGCTGGCGCAGTGCATGCGTTTCATGAGCTTCGCTCGCTTTCGCGCCGTTCGGAGAGGGACAGCTAACGAGGCACCCGTGTGGACAAGACGGAGGTAAACTGATCTGAAAACGGGCTTTGACTGAGCAAACGCAGCCGTTAGATTAGGGCTTGCCGATGAATTTCACGTCTCCACGAATCAAAGCTCTGCCACGTGTATTGGTGGTCGCGCTCACCTTTGTGATACTGGTTGCCGTAGGGTTGGCCGATTTCTTGACCGGTTATGAAATTTCATTCTCGGTCTTTTACTTGGTTGCGATTTCCATGGCTCTCTGGCTTGTGGGCAGAGGTTTTGCCATCCTTATTTCGGCTTTGAGCATCGCCAGTTGGATATTGGGCGATTTGGCGGCTGGAGCGCAGTATTCTAACTCGTTCGTTCTTGTTTGGAACGCAGTGATCACCCTGACCTCCTATATTATTGTGGTGGGACTGCTTTCATGGCTCAAGTCTTCTCAGGAAACGCTGGAAAAACGTGTTAGTGAAAAAACGGCGGCACTCAGGGATGAAATGACCGAACGCGAACGGCTCGAAAAGGAGATCCTCGCAATTAGCGAGCGCGAGCAGCGCAGGATCGGGTATGACTTGCACGACAACTTATGCCAGCACCTCACGGGCACGGCCATTGCCGCCGTGATCGTGGAGCAGGATCTGGCTGAAATGGGCATCGAAAAGGCTTCCGGCGATGTGAGACGGCTTGTCAACTTGGTGGAAGAAGGCATCTCACTTTCGCGCGAAATCGCACGCGGGCTCTCCCCCGTGCAACTGGAGCCCCAAGGACTGATGGACGCTTTTGAGGCGTTGGCGGCAACTACAAGCAACCGCCTGAAAACGGAGTGCCATTTTGAACATGACGGCCCGGTGCTGGTTGACGATGCAGCGACGGCGATTCATCTGTATCGCATCGCTCAGGAAGCGATCAGCAATGCTATTCGCCATGGACGGGCGAAACGTATCATCATCAGTTTCTCGGAAATGGAAGATGTTATTGTCCTCGCCATCAAGGACGATGGGTGCGGATTGCCTTCCGTCCTCCCTGTTGGTAAAGGTATGGGGCTTCGCATCATGAAACACAGAGCCACCATGATCGGCGCCGGCATCTCGGTAAATCTCGATCCGGGGGGCGGCACCATCGTAAGCTGCTCGTTGAAAAATAAAATTTCGCCAAGCTTTTCCTCTCAAGATGTCTGATAGCGCCGAAAAACGCAGAATTTTCCTGGTTGATGACCACCCGCTCGTCTGCGAGGGGCTGACCATTTTGATCAATCGCCAAAACGATATGGTCGTTTGCGGCGAGGCAGGTAGCGCTCCCGAAGCATTGCAGGCGATTGAGGCGGCCCAGCCCGACGCGGCGCTGGTGGATCTCACGTTGGCAAGCGGCTCTGGCCTGGAGTTGATCAAGGATTTACGGGCATGTTGTCCCAAGACCGCCCTCGTGGTCTTGTCTATGCACGATGAATCGACCTACGCAGAGCGCGCTCTGCGTGCTGGAGCGCGTGGCTACGTCATGAAGCGTGAGGCGACAAAGAAGGTGATCACCGCGCTCCGGTGTGTCCTTGAGGGAAAGCTGTTTGTAAGCGACGAATTTGCCAGGACAATGACCGAAAGGGCTGTTGATTTCCAAGCGCTACCCTCCGGTTCGATTGTTGAAAATCTGAGCGACCGCGAACTGCAGGTTTTCGAGATGCTTGGGGAAGGATTGGAGACGAGGGAAATAGCTGAGTCGCTGAACATTGGGATGAAAACCGTGCAGACCCATTGCGCGCGGATGAAGGAAAAGTTCAACGTCAACACTTTGAACGAGTTGATCCGGGAAGCGGTACGCTGGGTGGAGACCGAGCGGCCAAGATAGGAAGCGGAGGTTGGCTGCAAGCGAGGCGGATGTAGGGCGAGGTCTTACGTCACGATTGACGCTCCACCGGACATACAGGGAGAAAAACTCAGGATAGCTTAACGAGTTATCGAGCCGATCCTCCCAATGCCTTTCCTGCTGAGTTCCCTCAAATCGCTTTGCCCGCGACGATGGCTTTGTGTCTTCGTTGCCACAGTGGCGGCAACATGCTTTTCATTTGGCCGAGAGCCGGAAGCCAGCTCGGCAAGACGAACTTACTGTGAAACCGATGTGTTGCCCCAGACATTGAGCCTAGCCGAAGCGCGGCGAATTGCCTTTCTTCACAACTGGGATCTGCTCGCCGCACAAGCGAATGTGGATCAAGCGCTCGCGCAGCAGATGGTCAGCCGCGAGTTCCCCAACCCGATGCTCGCCTATTCGACCGGCAAAATCAGCACAGATTCAGCTCCGAACAGCACGACACTTGGAAATCAAATTTGGAACCGCAATTACGACACCATTGTCGCCGTGAGTCAGCTTTACGAAATCGGCGGTAAACGGACGATGCGGCAGAAGTCGGCGGTGCATGGTCTCAAAGCAGCGGAGGCCAGCTTCAAGGACGCCAGGCGCACCTTGGACCTTGGGGTTGGCAAAGCCTACATTGCGGTGCTTCTGGCTGAGGCCAATGTCGCGATTTTGCACGAATCCGCCGATTCCCTGCGGCGACAGGCGAAAATAGCGGAAGCCCGACTCAATGCCGGAGACATTTCAAAATCGGACAAAGCACAGATCGACATCGCTGCGGATCAACTCGATCTCAATGCGGAAGCGGCGACGAGCACCGCCAAAGCCGCCCGCATCGCCTTGGAAGTGCTTCTTGGAGTCAAGTCGCCCACGGGTGATTGGCATCCCACCGATAAACTGGAAACGCTCGCGACCAGTGATTTCATAGGGCGCGGACCCTCTGGTGAGCCTCGCCCGGACATCCTCGCCGCCGATGAAACTCTCCGCAAAGCCAGGTACGACCTCGGGTTGCAAAAGGCGATGCGGATTCCCGACCCGACCTTCATGCTGCAATACGAGCACAATCCACCCGACATGCCCAACACCATCGGTGTTGGCGTCTCATTGCCGCTGCCCTTGTGGAATTTCAATCGAGGGAATATCAAGGCTGCTTTGGCGGCACAGGAACTTGCGGCGGATCAACTCGGCAAGGTCAAATCACAAGCAGCCTCGGACGTGATTAGCGCGAAGGTGGCTTTGGAAGAAGCCTCTGTACGCTGGCACCGCTACAAAGAAAGCATCGCGCCAAAATCCGCCACCGTGGTGAAAATGGTCCAATACGCCTATCAAAAGGGCGGTGCGGCGCTGGTCGATCTCCTTCAAGCCCAGCGCACCGACAACGACATTCGCCTGGCTGCTGCACAGGCGATGGCCGATGCGGCGAGCGCGGCGGCGGCGCTGGCCAACGCACTCAATATCACTTCCGACAGGGAAAACACTTCCAAATGAAAAGAGCCTCCAGTTCATGCCAAACCGCCCAGTGGCACCGCTTCGTCACACTCCCCGTGCTCTCCCTCGCCTCCATTATATTGTTCGGGTGCCACTCCGCGAAGGAACCGCCGGAGAAGACCTCTGCCCCGAAGGTCGAAGGCGACAAGATCACTATACCCGCCGATTCTCCGCAGATGAACGCGCTCGCAATCGCAGTGGCGCAGCCGGTGAAGAAATCGGTGGTTCGCGTCACGGGACGACTTTCATGGTATGAAGATGCAACGGTGCGCATTTTCGCTTCCGTCGCGGGTCGTGTTGACAACATTTCTGCACAAATCGGGCAGAAGATAAACGTCGGAGATACGCTGGCAACCATTGCGTCGCCCGATTTCGGCCAGGCACAAGCGGATGCCAGTCGGGCTTCAGCGGACGTGAAGCTCTCGGAACGCACACTCACCCGGGTCAGGGATTTGTTCGAGCACGGCGCGGCGGCCCGTAAGGATGTCGAGAGCGCCGAAGATGATTTCGAGTCCAAGCGATCTGAAAACGAACGTGCCCAAGCGCGTCTGAAGCTCTACGGAGCCACCGCTGGCAGTGTCGATGGCCTCTATTCTCTGAAATCTCCACTGAGCGGCATCCTCGTTGACAAGACGATCAACCCCGGCCAGGAAGTCCGCCCAGACCAGATGCTCGCCAATGCTCCGCAACTTTTCGCGCCGTTATTTATTGTGAGCGATCCGAAACGGCTCGCGGTCCAACTTGATGTCACCGAACTCGAAATCGGTTCCTTAAAGGCCGGGCAGCCTGTCCATGTGCGATCAAAAGCATATCCTGATAGGGTGTTTAATGGCAGCCTCGAACTCATTGGCGATTCCCTGGACCCCCAGACGCGGATGGTAAAGGTGCGCGGCATTGTCGATAACAGCGAGGGGTTGCTCAAAGCGGAAATGTATGTCTTTGTTGAAATCGAGGATGGTTTGGATCAATCCACGCACGTCGAAATTCCGGTGAGCGCGGTATTTTCCAAGGATAACAAACACTTTGTCTTTATCGAGATTTCACCCGGGGAATACCAACGCCAGGGTGTCGTAGTCGGAAGGGAGCGTGATGGGAAGATGAGCATCACCGGGGGGCTGACTGCCGGAGAACGGATCATCTCCGAAGGCTGCCTGTTGCTGCAATCCATGATCGAAGCCGCAAAAGAATAAATGGGCACGCTCACTTCATTCGCATTGAGACACCGCGCGATTGTCCTCGCGCTGCTGGTTGTCTTCATTTTCGCCGGGGTATCGAGCTTCCAGCACCTGCCGGTTGAGGCGTATCCCGATGTGACCAATATCCGGGTGCAAATCATCACCCTCTTTCCCGGCCATGCGGCGGAAGAAGTGGAGCGACTGGTTACCATTCCGATTGAAAACCAGATGAACGGAATTCCAAAGCGCGCCTCCATGCGCTCCATTTCGTTATTCGGGCTTTCACAGGTGACGATTGTTTTTCAGGACGATGCGAATTCCAACGAAGTGCGCAATCAGGCCTTCCAACAACTTGCTGCGGTACAACTCCCAGCGGGTGCCCAAGCCAGTCTTTCGCCAGATTCAACTCCCGTCGGCGAGATTTATCGCTACACGCTCAAAGGACCACCCGGCTTTCCCGCAGTGGAATTGAAGGCATTGGAAGATTGGGTTGTAGAGCGGCAAATGCGCACCGTTCCGGGTGTGGTGGATGTGGTCGGATTTGGCGGACCGACCAAACAATACCAGGTGCTGATCGACCCGGCCAAACTAAAGTCCTATGGTCTTACTCTGAAGCAGGTCTTGGACGCCCTTTCCAATGGTAATCGAAATGCCGGTGGTTCGTATATCGAGCACGGACCGGAAATGTATATCGTCCGCGGCCTTGGGCTCGTGAGCAGCACCAGCGACATTGCTTCCATAGCAGTGGATACGCGGACCGGAACCCCGGTTAAAATAAGCGATATGGGGCGGTTTGAGATTGGACACCAACTGCGCCTTGGCCGCGTGGGCAAGCTCATTCCTGGACAAGCGGATGAAGATGATGTTGTGCAGGGCATCGTCATTTTGCGCAAGGGCGAGAACGCCGGGGTAGTACTAGATAGCATCCGCGCGAAGGTTGCGGAAATTAACAAGAACAAGCTACCGCCTGGTGTGCAGCTTGTGACCTATTACGACCGCACCAACCTGATTGATCGCACTCTACATACCGTGCAACGCAACATGGCCGAGGGTATCGCGCTGGTTCTGCTGGTATTGGTTCTGTTTCTTGGTCTCGGCAACTATCGATCCGCGCTCGTTGTTGCCACAGTCGTGCCTCTCTCCCTGCTAGGCGCATTCTTTCTGCTCGATCTGCGCGGCATTCCAGCCAACCTAATTTCGATGGGGGCGATTGACTTCGGGATCATCGTCGATTCGGCTGTAGTCATCATCGAAAACTTGCTGCAATTACTGGAGAGGCGACGGGACAGTTTTCGCAATCTCCCGGCGGCGATCGTGGAAGCCGTCTCGCAGATGGGCCGTCCCATTCTTTTTTCCAAAGCGATCCTCCTGACCGCCTTCATTCCGCTCTACACACTCCAGCGGGTCGAAGGAAAAATCTTCAAACCGATGGCGCTGACACTTACGTTTGCGTTGATCGTCGGCACCATTCTGGCCCTGACCGTGGTTCCGGTGCTGGCGAGTTTCGCCGCCAAACTCAAAAATGGAGACAAAGAGGCGGGATCAATGATAGTCCGCGCACTGCTGCGTCTCTACCGCCCGGCTTTGGAGTGGACCATCAAGGCTCGCTATGCCGTGCTGGCCATCGCCGTTGCGAGCTTGGTTGTGACGGGCGTTACATTGAACTTCATCGGTTCGGAGTTTCTGCCGAAACTCGACGAAGGATCGCTATGGGTTCGCGCGTTCATGCCGGAGACCATCTCCCCCACAGAAGCCGACCGTCTCGTGCAAAAAACCCGAGCGATCCTTGCCTCGTTTCCAGAGTGCAAGTTGATCGTCAGCCAGTTGGGGCGACCCGATGATGGCACCGACATCAACGGATTCGATATTGCAGAGTATAGTGTCGAACTTAAACCACGCTCTGAATGGACAACCGCCAAAAACCGCGAAGACCTTTGCGAGGCCATGAAGCGAAAACTCGCCCAGATTCCCGGAGTTGAGTTTCAGTTTAGCCAATATATCGAGGACAACGTCAACGAAGCGGTGTCAGGCATCAAGAGCGAGTTGAGCGTCAAGATTTTCGGTGAAGACCCAAACACACTGCAAACCCTGGCGAATAAAACAGTGGAGGTGCTGAAAGGAATCCCGGGAGCAACTGACGTTGGCACTGATGAACTGGTAGGGCAGCCGCAGGTCCAAATCGCGATTGATCGCGCTGCTATCGCTAGGGCTGGTCTTTCTGTATCCGATGTTCAGTCGGTAATCGAAACGGCGCTCGGCGGCGCCGTTGCCACCCAAGTGTTGGAGGGAGAACGCAACTTTGACCTCGTTGTGAAAATGATGCCAGAAACCGTCGCCGATCTCGATTCGATCCGGAGTATACCGGTTTTTGGGTCGAACGGCGAACGATTGACGCTCGCCGCGCTAACAACCGTCGATGTGCATCCTGGCTTTTCGCGGATCGAGCGCGAGGAAAACTCGCGGTTCACCGCCGTGAAAATCTCGGTGCGCGGGCGCGACCTCGGCTCGTTAGTCGGCGAAGCACAGAAAAAAGTCATGCAGACCGTGAAACTTCCCGTGGGCTACACGATGGAATGGACCGGCTCGTTTGAAAACCAGCAGCGGGCCATGCGCCGGTTGGAAATCATCGTCCCTTTGACCATCCTCGCAATCTTTTTTCTCCTATTCACCGCATTCGACTCTGGGAAGCTGGCTTTCTTAATCCTTCTAAACATTCCATTCGCAGCCGTGGGTGGTGTGCTTGCTTTGCCATTGGCAGGGCTACCCCTATCCGTATCCGCACTTGTCGGTTTTATCGCTCTCTTCGGTGTTTCCGTTCAGAATGGCGTATTGCTTGTTGAACGAATCCGGGTTCTGCGGCATCGAGGTGTAGCCATGGCGGAGGCGATTCGGGATGGGGCAATCTCGCGGATGCGCCAAGTGGTGATGACAGCCACCATGGCTGCACTTGGACTCCTGCCCGCCGCCCTCTCCCACGAGGTTGGTGCGGAAACATCCCGCCCATTTGCAACCGTGATCATTGGCGGATTGATAACAGCAACGCTTCTGACTCTTTTTATCCTGCCCATTCTCTACCCGTTGTTTGAACCCAAAAAATTGGAGTCCTGAAAATGAAGTTCATCGTGGCCTATCTTCCACCGGAGCAACTTGAGCGAACTGTTACTGCGCTCGTAAGGATCCACGTTCATGGAATGACCATTTCCAACGCGCGTGGTTTCGGCCAAGAGCATGATCACTGGATTCCCGATGATTACGAATATCTCGCCGCAGAAATGCCAAAGAATGCCCGGCTGGAAGTAGCGTGCCAAGATGAAGAACTCGACGAAATTCTCGATGCCATCTCCCATGCCGCACTTTCCGATACGGCCCATTCCGGTGACCATGGTAAGGGTAAAGTCTTTGTTTTTGCATTGCTGGATGTGCTTCGTTTGAAGACTGGGGACCGTGGCGAACAAGCTCTTGGAAAATCCAGCGGAGGCTAATCCAGCATTTTCCGAAAGAGTCCCATGAAAAATATAATCACCTCATTCCTCCTTGTTCCTCTGATTTTAACAACTGTCGGCTGTGCAAGCCTGAAACAAACTGACAGAGCGACTGGCGCTTTCGATGCTGCGACGATAATTTCCGGTGCTAAGCCAGACGTGGCTGTTATCGAAACTATCTCGGATGGCGGAGGAGACATCGCGGGCGCAAGAGCCGTCGCTGATCACGGCGGCGTATTGGTTTACGGTACCGTTCAAAAGCAGTGGGGCTACGAAGTGGTAAGCACCGCATCGTATTACATTGATGTCACCGTTCTTGATTCCTCCAGCAAGGTGATCGCCAAAGTTAGAACCGATTTCTTTCCGCATGAAATCCCGAGGACAACAAGCCGCTCTACCGGATTCTCTTATTACTCGGTTCGGCTGGCAAAAATCCCACCAAAAGGTTCAAAGATCATAGTAGCTTTTCGTGCCCGTCCAGCCACGGCAATTAACGCAAATGGCGGCTCCTCTAAAAAGTGATAACCATGCGACAGCCCAGGACAAGCTCGTTCGGGATAGCTGACGAACCGCCTGGATGAATGACAATTTGCACATCTGGCTGCACCGACCACCATGGCGCGACTTGAGCGAAATAGGTCATCTCGATATTCCACTCAAAATCGGGAACGGGTCGGTTCGTGTCGTTGAAACTATTTTGATCCTCGGCGTAACCGCGCAGGCCGGAAGCAATGTTTCCGTAAGCCGTTGCGACACCGAATAAATCGTTGGGGCGTCCAGGAATCAGACCGCTGAACGTAATGCCCCCATCGCAATAGTAATCGAAAACACTTCTGTCCGCCTGGGCGGTTCCGGCGCGAAAGAACAAATCGATTTTTTGGGTTTGCTTGGGATCCGATTTATCCTGCCAGACGGATTGATCGGCAACGACGTAGACTCCACTGTTGCCATGCACCGCGTGTGGACGGCCGTCGCTGGCTGGCGAAGCCAGAGGAACGCCGTCTTCATCGTAGCGCTTGTCCGAAAACGTATCGGTGTGAAACCAACAGCCAACCTTATAGGTTCCTGGTAATCCCTGAGCGTCCTTTTCCTTGTTCCAGTTGAACCAAAGCTCGTTGATGCTGAAAAAGCCTTGGTTGCGATTGATATAAAAATCTGTGCCCGAATTGTTATATTGGTGATCAGGGGCACGGTTCGGATTCGGATCACCAATCCGATCCGGTGCGGGATTCCCAGCGAAAACGGCTCCCATAAATGTCCAATGCTCGTCGGGATCAACCCTCAAACGGACGCCCGGCGCGGCATAGGCGTAATTGGGAGTTGGCGCGTTCGATGCCAGAATTCCCGGCCACCCGTAAGTTCCGGCAAGAAAATTTGCGGCGGCATTGCTGATGAAAAAATCGGTGTTTGCGCCCAGTTGACCAACGCGCAGGGATACCTTGTCATCGAACGCCTTCTGTTCGTACCAAAGCTCAAAGAGGTGAAACGTATCGTAAGCGTCAATGTTACTTACGATGAGAAGATCGTGTGTATAGTTGTTGGTAAGACTGCTCCCCATGGGGTAATAGGTATTGGCGTGAAAACTGCCGTTCCAGCCCGCCATCTTTTTCAAATCGAGCGTTAGTTCGAGATCGAGCAAGCCTTCACAAATGGCATCTTGTTTGGTGCCGCCAACGGGATTGCCAAAAACCTCTCCCGTATAGACGGATCCAAGCGTGATGCCCCCATCTTCCAATTTCGTGCGCGCCCCGTCGAAATCACCGAGGAGGTATTTCCGATCAAGCAGCCCTTGATTGGTACCGGAAGAACTCGGTGTGGGACTTGGCGGTTCCGGCGCCTGGGCAGGCTCAGCTTGTGCAAACGAAATCACCATGGGGAAAATAATGAAAACCATTTGCAAAACACTTCTTGATGGGACTTTTGGAGCTTTTGAATTCATAATGGTATGAATGGTGGATCAAAAATGTATCAGGTTCCCGCATTTCCTCTGTAAGAGAGACGGTCATAAACGACCCGGTTCGGCTGATAGTTTTGGCTCGTGCGAACCAATACATGGAAGGATTGGTGCTCCGCGCAACCTTGCTGCGCAAGATCGGCACTTAAACGCTCGTCGGCTTCCAGCGCCATCACTACCTCGCGGTCTTGGGAGAGAATGACTGGGCGTTCTCCAGGAACCACTACAACCATCAGCGGAGTAAGGCTGCGGGCGACTTCCTCTGGCAGTTCAGAAACGATATGCTGGACGGCTGCATGTCGGGCTTCGAGTTGAATCATCCGGGCCTTTGCCTCCGGGGGCGTTGATTCCATGACGGCACTGATCGCGTCCAGCAAGGCATGCCGAACCTGCCCAAGATCGGTTAGCGATTGAGTATTTTGCAAGACCGGTTGGGTCTGAATCGCCTTGGCAAGAGACGAGATTTCTTTGAGATACGCGTTTTTCTGCGGCCCCGGCACAAAGTACATGACCACGATATGCACCGGCGCGCCATCGAGAGCGCCGTAGTCGATCCCTTGGGGGCTCCAACACACGGCGCAGACTACCTCTCCGTCACGGCGAGAACGGGCATGGGGACAGGCCCAGCCCATGCCGATGCCGGTGTTGTGAACCTGTTCTCGGGATAGCACGGTTTCCGTGATTCCATCTGCGACGCCGATGTCGGGGATTGCCTCAATGAGGGCGGCCAGGTATTCCAGAGCCCGATTTTTGTGATTGTCCGGCAGTTCGATCAACCGGCCTTCTTGTAGGGCGTCGAGAAGAGTCTTCATGTTAAAGGTAAACAGCGGTTGAAAAGTGGGGGCGACGGCTAAATTGCGAACAACTCCCGTCCGGTTAAATTTGGAGGACGAGGCTGGAATGCCGGTGTTTTCACAGTTCTACTCCATGTAAAGATGCTTCAGATCCATCACGTCCCGGTAGGGAACGATTCCCTGCATTTTGCCGTCTTGGTCCACGACTGGAATGGCGCGGAACTCGTAGCGCTCGAACATTTCCTCCGCGTCCTTCAGCGTTTTGTCGATTTCCAAAGCCAGAACAGCGTCATTCATGATCTCCCTCAGCGGCGTCTCGTCGCTCGCCCGGAGCAATTCTTCGGATTCGATAAAACCGAGCAGTTTGTTTTCGGAGTCCACAATGTATAGATAGGCGATGGCGTCGATTTCCTTGGCGTTCCGGTAGGCTTGGCGTGCCTCCAAAACAGTGTTTTCTGGCGTCAGCTTCACGTAATCCGTGACGACATAATTGGCGATCAGCCCCTCGCGTGTTTCCAAAATTTCGCGCACCTTCGTTCCTGTTTCCTTGTCTATCAGGCTCAGTATCTCGTTCATCTCCGACCACGGCAGCACGGCCAACACATCTGCGGCCTGGCCGGGAGTCATTTCGTCGATGAGCTTTGCGGCTTTCTCCGGCGGCATCGAGGCAATCAGGGATCTTTGAGCCACGGGCTCCAACTCCTCCAACGTGTCCGAAGCGCTCTCCGTCTCCAATCCCGCAAAGAGCGCGACGCGCTGGTCGTGCGTGAGGACCTCCAGGATTCTGGCGACATCGACGGGAGGCATCTTGGCCAGTTCTTCCTTAACCACTTTCAGCCGGAGGTCTCCCTCGAAACTGCCGAGGTTCTCCGGCAGCGGCTCCACCAAATTCCACTCCACGGTATCGTTGCCAATACTGTCGGTGACGCTCTCGGTGAGCTTCACCAGCCAGGTCAACCCGAGCCGCCGCAGCATGCTGCGCTTGGTCAGGTCCACCCCGACGACAAACAGGCGGTTCTCCTTGAATGTCAAGGTGACGTCATAGACCACCTCCACCTCGCGGTCTTCGACATCAATGACCTTCTTGTCCATGATGTAGTCCATGAGCAGCACGGCCCCGCTAGGTTCGTCCTCAAGAGCCCTCTCGTCGGCGATGTTTTCGATCACAACAGCATCGGTGGTCAGTTTTTCGATTTTCTGCCACGGAACGAACAATTTTGGTCTCCCGTAGGGTCTTCCAACGCAAATATGCGTCACTTCGGCGACGACATCCTTGTCCACAATGACCAGGTCGATGAGGCGTCCGATTCTTTTGCCTCCCAGAAGCACCGGACGTTTGACGAGCCCGCTGAACCGAAAGAGTTCTTCGGAGGAACTTCCGCTATTTGGAATGGATAGGTTCATAGTGATTCGGGTGGGTTATTTTACGAAGGTGATGAACTTGAAGATCATGAGGCCGATCAACGCGAAGAGGTAGAGACGCAATCCCATAAGGCATATTTTTGTGAACAGCGTCATTTCGATCTGGGGCACGGCGTATTCCCGGTTGATTGCCCGGACTTGAGTGACCGTGTTTCTAATGAAATTGGATAGTTTTTTCATGGCTTATTCCTAGATCGGGTTATTGGAACAGATTGGGAAAGAGGGCGCTGACGCCATACATGGTGGACAGCACAATAATGGCGAGCACGATGCCAACATTCGCGACATTCTCAAACCGCGTATTGGTGTACTGCCCCATGGTCTTCTTATCATTGAGAAGGATGATCAGGAATACCAGGGCGGCTGGGAGCAGCGTTGTCGCAATGACCTGAACGAAGAGCGTGATCAGGACGAGGGGCGCGTTGGGAATCAACACGAAACATCCGGCAAAAGCGATGTCGAGGAAATAGTAAGCGTAGAACCACGGCGCTTCCTTGATTTTGTTGTTGAGGGAGTGCGCCCAGCCAAACACTTCGCCGAAGGCCCAGGAACTGGCGAGGGAGATGCAAATTGCGCCAAGCAATCCGGCATCAAAAAGACCGATGGCAATTGCGGTCCCGGTAAACTTGCTGGTCGGCATAATCTTGATGGCCGCCGCAGCCGCGTCATCTATGGGCTGGCCATAGAGGAGTTTGCCGCAGACGATTACCAGGACACAAGCCACCACCACCGTCAGGAACGCCCCAATGGCAGTGTCCCATTTTCCGTATTTGATGTCCTTCTCCCGCAGACCCTTATCCACCACCGAACTCTGCTGGAAGAAAAGCATCCACGGCGCAATCGTCGTCCCGACGTTGGCCATTAACAGGAAGAACAACTCGTTGGTGAAGCCGCCGGGCGGAAGATTCGGAATGAAACTGTGATGCAGAATGTCTGACACCGACGGCTGCACGATAAACGCGGCTGGAATATAGATGAGGTTGATTAGACAAAACACGAGGGCGATCTTTTCCCAGGTCCAGTACCGACCACTGAGGATCATCGCCCCCATAATTAAGCAAACGAGCACAACGGTTACCACGGGCGGAATGTGGAAGATGCTCATGGCTGCGGTCATGCCGATGAATTCGGTAATCATCGTCAGCCAGTCTGTCAGCACCAAATCCAACAGGGAAAACCATCCCCAGAAAGGGCCGAAAGAGCGGAAAATTGCCTCGGCATGCCCTCGCTTAGTTACCGCCCCGAGTCGAACGGTCATCTCCTGCACGAAATAGGCGACAGGCCCAAGCAACAGAAGGAACCAAAGAAGATGCGTCCCGTATTTTGCGCCGGTTGCGGTGTAAGTGGTGATTCCGCCCGCGTCGTTATCGGCCACCATCACAATGATCCCCGGCCCCGCAAGAGCCAGGAACATGCGCATGGATTTTAACGATCTGCGGAATTTGTAGAACAGGTTTGCAAAGAAATTCATGGCTCTGTTTGCGGTGTGCTGGTGTTCATTGTTCTCGTTGGGTTAAGGCCAATCGGTTCCCTCTGCGTCCGTTACGGTGCAGAAGAAGCGATGGATCACGGAAACAACTATCACGCCATGCGTAAAAGCATGGGGCGGTCGAACATTAAAAAATCTTTATGTTCGGAATATCAGGCGGGAGGGTTCGCCTCGCGCATCACTTCAGAGCCACTCGCCGAATTTCCTCATGAACCAGACTTTGACCCCCTGCGTAAGCACGAAGTAGCTGGCCAAAATACCGATCAACCACGGAAGGTATCGCAAAGGCAGAGGCACGAGGCCGATTCTTGCCCCCAAAGGGGTAAACGGCAGCGCAGCACCGATGATCATGATGATGACGGTCGCAAACAGAAGGGCCGCAGAGGGTCGGCTTTGCAGAAACGGCACTTTTTGCGTTCGGATCATGTGGACGATAAGCGTCTGGGAAAGCAGACCCTCAACAAACCAACCGGATTGAAAGAGCGCCTGATTCCCCGGCGAATTCGCCCCGAAGACGAACCAGAGGAGCACAAAGGTCAAGCCGTCAAAGAGCGAACTGATGGGGCCGACCACCAGCATGAACCGCCCGATGCCGAGCGTGTTCCATTGGCGGGGGCGGGAGAGATATTCTGCGTCCACGTGGTCGAACGGAACGGCCATCTGCGAAACATCATAGAGCAGGTTCTGCATGAGCAACTGAACTGGCAGCATCGGGAGGAATGGAAGGAAAGCGCTTGAACCCAGCACGCTCAGGACGTTCCCGAAGTTCGAGCTGGCCGCCATTTTGATATACTTTACGATATTACCAAAAGTGCGGCGGCCCTCGGTGACCGCCTCCGCAAGCACCATCAAGTTCTTTTCCAGCATGACGATATCGGCTGATTCCTTGGCAACATCCGCGGCGGTATCCACAGAAATGCCGACATCGGCTTCACGCAATGCCCCAGCGTCGTTGATCCCATCGCCAAGATACCCCACCGTGTGTCCGGCGGCCTTCAACGCACCGATGACGCGCGTTTTTTGCACGGGGGTCAGTTTAGCAAAGAGCGTGGTTTGCTGGGCTGCGGACTTTAGCTCCTCATCGTCCATCGCAGAAATTTCACTCCCGAGCATTACTTTGCCCACGTCCAGACTCACCCACTTGCAAATGCGCCGAGCCACCAACTCGCCGTCCCCGGTCAAGATTTTGACCACCACACCCTGAGCACGCAACGCGGCAAGCGCTTCCGGGACAGCCTGCTTGGGTGGGTCGAGAAAAGCGATGAAACCCACAAGGATCAAATCGCGCTCATCTGCGGCCCGGTATTGGTGGTGAGTATGATCAATATCCCGATACGCCACGGCCAATACGCGCAACCCTTCGTTGCTCATTTCATCGCGCAACTGCGTCATGCGATGGTGCAAGTCGGCGGTAAGCGGCACCGTCTGCCCCTCCATGCGCGCCCGCGTGCAGACGGCAAGCACTTCCTCGACGGCCCCTTTGCAAATCAATTCATGCTGGCACCGCTCTTTTTCGACGATCACGGACATACGTCGGCGCTCGAAATCGAACGGGATTTCGTCCACCTTGCGGTAGCGCTGCGCGAATTTGAGTTTCTCGTGCGACTCGGCATACTCCAGCACCGCCAGATCGAGCAGGTTTATTAACCCCGTTTGGAAATAGCTGTTGAGGTAAGCGTATTCCATGACCTCTTCCGCTTGGACGCCCAGGATGTCCAGGTGACGCTCCATGATAATACGATCCAGCGTGAGCGTTCCGGTCTTGTCGGTGCAAAGGATGTCCATCGCGCCGAAGTTCTGAATCGAGTTCAGCCGCTTGACGATGACCTTGTGTTTCGCCATCGCCAGGGCGCCCCGCGCGAGGTTTGCTGAGATCACCACCGGCAGCATTTCCGGGGTCAACCCCACGGCGACCGAGAGCGCGAAAAGGAACGCCTCGAACCAGTTCCCTTTGGTAAATCCATTGACCAGAAGCACCACTGGAACCATCAGCAGCATGAAACGAACAAAGAGCCAGCTCACGCTGTTGATCCCGAGATCAAAACTCGTGAGGGACCGCTCGTTGCCGAAACCCCGCGTGAGGGACGCAAAGTGGGTGTCGTTGCCGGTGGCGACGACCACAGCGGTCGCGGTGCCACTGATGACATTGGTGCCCATGAAACAGAGGTTCGGTAGTTCCAAGGGCGAGCGCAGTTCCTGCCCTGTGAGGCGTGCCCGTTTTTCCAAATCCGTGCCGAGCGTCTCGAATTTTTCCACTGGCAGGGACTCACCACTCAAAACCGATTGGGTGACAAACAAATCGCGTGCGCTGATCAGTCGCACCTCCGCAGGGATCATGTCTCCGGCAGCCAAATGCACGATGTCTCCGGGAACGATCTGTTTAATGGGAACCTCCTGACGTTCCGCCCGCCCGTCCACGTTTCGGCTAACAGTGGCGCGTGTTGTCACCATGGCTTTTAGCCTCTCCACGGACTGCGTGGAACGAGCCTCCTGGAAAAACCGCATCAGGACGCTCACGCTGACCATGATCAGAATCAGCGTGCCCGCCTCACGGTCCTGAACCGCAAAGGAGATCACAGCCAGCGTGATCAGAAGCGCTACGAACGGGTTGCGGAAGTTTCTGAGGAATTGCAACCATAGCGGCGCGGGCCGTTCGCGTGAGACTTCATTCAAGCCGCATTCCGCAAGCCTCGCTGCGGCTTCCGATGGACTCAATCCGCTCTCAGTAGTGCCGAGCGCATCAAGCAAATCGTCAAGATTGGCATACGCGGCCTCCAGCGTCTGCGAACGCAAACGCGTCTTTTGCGACGAACCCACCGCCTTGGTGCGGAGCTTTGAGGGCTCAGCCAATACTCGTGCTTTCGTAATCACGCGACCGACTCTCCGGCAGCCACCGCCTCCAGCTTTTCCGGTAGTTCGGAAATGGTCAACTCCACTTCATACCAGCCCTCCCGGCGTTGCGTTTCCACCTGCATGTTCTGCTGCAACGCCGCTAGGGCCGCCACGATGCGTCTGCCCAAACCGAGGTCCACGATTTCGTCGGGTTCGTCGGTTTTTATCTGGTTGGAAATCGAAAGGGCGGTTTTCCCGGCCCGCTGTTCCATTCGAATCCGAATGACTCCGCGCCCGTGGCGCACGCTGTTGGTAAGCAAACTATACAGAATCTGCTTGGTGTATTTCGGGTCGGCGCTGATGACCGCAGGCTCCGTTTCGATGTCGATTTGGCGCCCTTGATCGCGGGCGAGCAGCCGGAAATCCTGCGCGACATCTTCCAGCAGCGCGGCGAGATCGAACCGTGTTCGATTGGGCTTCAGATGCCCCTGCTCCGCACGGGCAACAAACAGCGATTGCTCGACGTGCAGCGTGAGACGCAGCAACTCCGACTGGATTTCCTCCGCAAGAGCAGGGTCGATCTTATCGGCCGCTTCCTCGATTTTTAAGCGGATGATCGTCAGCGGCGCGCGCAATTCATGGGCGACTTGCGCCGAATAGTTTCGGAGTTGGAGAAAGCTGAGGCTGATCCGAGCGAGCAGGTTGTTGATGTGCTCCTGTAACTCGCGCAGTTCCGCGTCACTGCTCCCAAGACGCACCTTGCGGTGAAGGTTTTGAGGGTCAATCGCATCGAGTTGATCGTTAAGAGAGACAATGGGCGCGAAGGTTTGTCGAACGACTACCCACGCTACCCCGGCGAATGCAACCATCATCGCCATCCCATAAAAGGCTTCCCAACGGGTCAATTCGCTCAGGCTGAATACAGTTTTCCCGTGCGATGCCGACAGGTTGACTTCCAATTGCGTGTGAGCGATCCACACGAAGAGCACCGAAACCGCCAAGAAGGTCAGCCCAAACCAAATGATAAGCCGAAACCAGAACGCCTTCATGCTTCCGCCCTTCGTAGCGCGAACCCGACACCCCGCACCGTTTGCACAAGCGGGACCAAGCCAGGGAGATCGACTTTCCCACGCAGATGATTGATGTAAACATTCACCACGTTCGTATCCGAGTCGAAACACTGGTCCCACACCCGCTCCACAATGACCGCCTTGCTCACGGGCTTCGGCGCGGTCATCATGAGGATTTCGAGCAACGCAAACTCCCGGTTGGTCAATTCAATTGCGTACCCCGCCCGGTTTGCCCGCCGGGCTACCAGGTCGAGTTCAAGATCCTCAAAGCGCAATAGATTGCTCGCTTGCGGGCGCTGCCGCCGCAACAACGCGCGCAATCGGGCGAGCAGTTCCACCGTTGAGAACGGCTTCACCATGTAATCATCGCCGCCAACGTCCAGCCCGCGCACCTTGTCCTCCAATTCACCTCGGGCGGTCAGAAAGAGAATGGGCACGTGATTTTCCTTCCGCCGCAGTTGCCGGGCTACCGTGAAGCCATCCCGTTGCGGCATCATCACGTCCAGCACGAGCGCGTCGTAGGGATTGTTCTCCGCCAACCACAGCGCCTCCTCGCCGTCCTGGGCGAAATCAATAGCATACCCCTCGGCCACCAATGCCTGGCGGACGTGCTTCCCGATTTTCAAATCGTCGTCAGCGAGCAAAATGCGCATAAGTTGTTGAACGTAGCGTCCACCGGATGTTTCTTCAATCTCCGTGAATGCGCCGTTTTTGTAGTAGGCATCCTGATGCTGATCAAATCGGGTCTCGATAAGTATGGTGCGCCTTTCGGAGAGCCCCCTAAGTTTAACCGAACCATAACCGCAAATACTCTGTGGCAGACCATCTGACTGTGTTCCTGTTTAGCGCGCA
>SESF01019477.1_pt1 | contig 18586 bp, 15 predicted proteins | sample 3171521 | NCBI WGS metagenome assembly SESF01 (sample SAMN10866945, study PRJNA518727) | freshwater metagenome | biome: subpolar coniferous forest; feature: holomictic lake; material: water; isolation source: holomictic Lake 227, 6 m and 8 m depth | place: Canada: near Kenora, Ontario | collected...
GCCTTTAATTTCGCCAGTATGTCCATTTCCAGCTTGGACAGATAAATGATGAAGTCGAACGCGCCCGAGGTCTTTTCCGGCCTGGAGCAGACGCTGCCCAGTTTTTTCACGATCAGGAAAATATCCTTCATCTCCCCTTTTATGAGGAGTTTGTGCCGGCCGGGATTCTTTTCGTTCGGGGCAGGGACGACGTCCCATTTTTTAAGCATAAGAGAAACCTGTCAGCGCAGTATCAATTCCAGCAGCAGGTCCAGAACGGCGGTGCGGGAGAAATTCTCGGCGTCAAAATGCTTGTAATAACTGCCGAAAGAGGAGAACACGTTCTCCATCTCGGAAATGCTTTCCGGCGGGATGCCGCCCACGCAGACAAGGCCCACGGCGCCGGAATCGGTGACCATCTGGTGTATGAAATTGGCGTTCATGCCGGAATCGAAACCTTTCACTCCGGCGCGCTTTACATACATGGGGCTGGTCTGGGATTTCAGGCAGACGGAGTCGAGCTCGGCCATCAAGGTGGCGCACAAAGCTTTGTCCGCGTGGGAATACAGGAAGAACAAAGGCCTGACCCTTTCTTCCGGGATGCCCTCCGGCACTTGTTTTTCGGACAGGCCCACCAGGTCGGACATCTTCGCCCTGCTGGTAATGCCGGCCGCGACGAACGTCTGAAAATTCAAGTGTCCCTCGCCTTCGGCGCCTGCAGCCGCGGCGGGAGGCGGCATCACCATGGTCTTATCTTCGCCCGCGCCGCCCAGTGTAAGGACGGACTCGGCTTCGGAAACCGGCTCCTGCGCGGAAAGCTGCGGTTCGGACGAAGCTCCGTTGGAGAATTCGATGGTGTTTTCGGCTGCCGGCCCTTCCTGGGCGTGGGAACCTGAAAGGTTTATCCCTCCGGCCGAAGCGTCAACGGCGGGTTCCAGCCTTATGGTTTCTCCGGAATCCGCGGGAACGGACGACTCTCCCCCTACTGAAGCGTCGGACATAATACCTCCTGATCCCTGCTGCTGCTCGGTCACTTCTGCCTGTTCCCCGGCTGCGGGCGCGGCCTGCTCCGGGGCTGCCGTTTCTCCCTGGTCCGCTGCGGGCTCCCCGGCCTGTTCCGGGGCCGGCGCGGCGGGAATTTCTGCTGCGGAGTAATCCGGCGTTTCGGGGCCGTTAACCACGGTTTCCGGGACCAGGGCCGGAGGGGAAGCCTCCGGCGCGGCGGCCGCGTCGCCAGCGGCCGCGGGCGTCTCGGGTTCTATAGTAAAAGCGCTGAAATCCTGCGGCGCGGCGGCCGGCTCCGGCTCGGCCTGGGGTGAGGAAAGGTTATCGTCTCCGGGGCCCGGCTCCTGCGGCGCGGCGAAGGACAGCTGTTTCTCGAATTCGGCACGGTCATCCGAAGCAGCTTCCGGAGCCTTTGCCGGGGTCAGCGGCACCGGCTCGGCGGCGGGGCCGGCTGCCGGCGCCCCGGCGGGCCTGCCTTCCGACAGCTGCAGCAGCGCTTCGATATCCGGGATGCCGAAATCAGCGGCGGAATCCGGGGTCTGGCCCAGGCCGGATACGGGCAGGCTTTCGGGATCCTCCGCGCCGCCGGGACCGGCTTCTATAGCCGCCTCGAACCCGGTAAAAGAAAGCTCTTCTTCCCTGGCCGGCGCCTTAAGGCTGGCTTCTTCCAGTTCGCCTGCCGGCCTGCCTTCATCTTTCACCGGAGGCGTAAGTTCTGAAATGGAAAAGGATGCCGCCTTGTTTTCGGGCTTGGCTTTAGCGGCCGGCGGCTCCAGAGGAGTGCCCTCGAGTTTCACGGAGGCTGGCGGCGGTTCGGTCTCCGCGCCGTTGCTTTCCGCGTTCTCGCCGAACATGAAATCACCGAGGCTCTGGGGAGTGAGTTCTTCCTGCGCCAGCTCAGGCGCCGCCGCGCCTTCGGGAAGGGTTGAAAGCGAACTGATAATGACCGTTTTGTCGCCGTCGAACGGCAATTCGCTCCCGGCCGGGGGCAGTGCCGCTTCAGCCGGGACCTTATTCTCGTCCGGGGAGGGCAGGTCCTGACCGGGCCGGGCCGCCGTTTCCTGCGGCAAAGGTTCATCCTCCGTCAACGGCCCGGCTTCAATGCCCGGGGCCGGAGCTTCGGCTTTAACTTCGGACGCAGGCTCAAGGCGAACAGGCTCAGCAGGTTCTCTGGCAGGCCCCCTGGCTTGTGCCGATCTGTTAAAATCCACCGGCTTTATTTCGGGCATTTTAATGCCGTCAAGGATGGAAGGCATCTTATTGAGCAGGCCGTTAAGGTCCGACAGTATGTCTTCAATGGATTCTTTTTTCTTTGCGTTCTTGTTATCCATACAACACGGCCCCCCCGTAGACAACCTGTAAAATGATGTTATCCGCCCTGAGGCGGTGCGGCGGTCCCGATCAAACGCTCCGCCGGCGGAACAATAAACTACGCGCCCTATATATATAGCGCGCTATTGTTTAATTATAGCAAGTTGTTTGCGCAAGATTAACGCATTTCTGGCTGGAACTGCGGCCTGGGGGCCTATCGCCCCGGCGGCGGCTTTTTCAAGAAAAAGCATGGCTTCAGGGGAAACCGAATATGAAAGGCAGGAAACAGCTTCGATCCCCGGCTGCCCCCCCGCTAAAGCGGCGGAAAACAGGTATTTATGCCCGGCCTCTCCCCCCAGCCTTGAAAGAGCGCAGGCCGCGTAAAGCTTCAGGTAAGGCGACGGCGCCGCGGCAAGTATCCTGTCCAGCTCGGGCACAAGGTCAGAAAAGCCGGCCATCGAGGCAAGGAAAAAGCCGGCGGCGTTAAGACCTTCGTCTTTTTCACGCATCAGCCCGGCTACGGTCCTGCGCATCTCGGGCGCGTAGGGGGCGAAACGGCGGCTGTAAAGCGCCGAGACCCCCGCCTCCATGGCCGCCTGCCGCCGCGCGGCGCCCCGGCCCCCGGCGGCGGCCTTGAGCAGGGCCCTGAAGAATTCGTCGCGCGCCGCCGGTTCGGCCGAGAACCGCGCCCATTCCCCCGCCAGTTCGGCGGCGGCAGCTCCCACTTTTTCATCCGGGCTGTACAGCAGCTCCGCCGCGCCCCGCCTGTCCTTCAAAGGCAGGAAGCGCAGCGTTTTCATTTTTCTCAGCGAGGCGAGCACGCCGCTGTAATTGAAGGCGCTCTCCGGGGAAAGCACGGGCCCGCGGCCGGGGACGGCGGGCGGCGCTCTGAAACAGAACATGGCGCAGGTCAGCAGCAGCATGCCTGAGAACAACAGGAGCCAGCCTTTGCCGTAATTCGTTTTATCCGGGACCGGAACGGTTACGGCGGCCCCGGAGAGGGAGCCGCCGCAGACGTGGCATTTTTCAGCCTGGTCGGCGTTGGGATAACTGCAGCCGGGGCAGACCTTCACACGGCCTCCGCGAAACAGGCCCCTTCGCGTACCGCGGTTATTTTCGCGGCCGCCAGCGCGCCCGGCTTGAGCGGGACAGGGAATTCGAGGTTCAGGAAATTCGAAGCCAGGGCCAGCGCGCGGCCGTTCTTGTTCTTCAGCACCAAAGCTTCCACGGAGGCGCCCAGCATGGAGGCGGCGAAAGCCGCGCGCAGCTCCCGGTCAAGGGCGCGCAGCGCGGCGGAACGCGCGGCCACGGTTTTCGGGGGCAGGGGCCTTAAAGCGGCGGCGCGGGTGCCGGGCCGCGCCGAGAAGCTGAATACGTGCAGCCCGGCCAGGCCGCAGCCGCGCACGAATTCCAGGGCCGCAGCGAAATCATCTTCCGTTTCCGAGGGATAGCCGGCTATGATATCCGCGTAGATGCCGACGCCGGGAAAACCTGAACGCAGTTCCTCTACTTTGGCCCGGTAGGCGGCGGTATCATAAAGACGGCCCATGGCTTTGAGCACGGGGTCGGCGCCGGCCTGCAGCGGGAGATGGAAATAATTACAGAATTTGGGGCCGCCGCCCTTTAAGACCCTGAGCAGCTCCGGCGTCAGCTCTTCCGATTCTATGGACGAGAAACGCAGGCGGAACCGGCCTTCAAGGGCGAAGAGCTTCTCCATCAGGGCGGCCAGGTCAGCGCCGCTCCGGGCGCAGTTGTAAATGCCCAACCGCGTTCCGCACAGCACTATTTCGGCGAAACCGGCGGCCGCGAGCTTTTTTACTTCCTCCGCGGCGGCGTCCAGCGGCTTGGACCGCAGTTCGCTGCGGGCGAGGTTCACCAGGCAGTAGGCGCACTTGAGGTTGCAGCCGTCCTGCACTTTTATGAAAGCCCTGGCGCGCCCGTGGGACTTCGATACGGAAAAGAAATCCGCTTCAGCCGCCCCGCCGCATAATTGCGAGGGGATATTTTCTTTGTCTTTGTTGGCGAATAAGGTCGCGCGCGGCGCGGCGGCCAGTATTTTCCCCGGCTCCAGCGTGGCCAGGCAGCCGGTAACGGCTATGGCGGCCTTAGGGTTGGCGGCGGCGGTCCTGCGCAGGAAAGCTATGCAGTCCCGGTCGGCCTTGGCGGTAACGGAACAGGTGTTCACCACCACCAGGTCGGCGGTTTCCGGCTCCTCGGCGCTCTCATGCCCCAGCGCCGCGAATTTTTCCCGCAGGCTCTCGGTCTCCACCTGGTTGACCCGGCACCCGACGGTCTTAAAGTATATCTTCACAGCTACATTCTACAAATTGCCAACGGGGTCAGGTCTTGCATTTCAACAAAATGTTGAAATGCAAGACCTGACCCCGTTTACCGTTTATTTACTTTTTCGGGCAGGTCTGGATCAGGACGCCGGTTTTTTTGATCACTTTGCGGTAATCCTTACCGGTGGCGGCCCAATCCACGGTATCCACCTTGAAAGGGAAGCCGGCCTTGGCGAACGCCGCCGAAAGTTTCTCCAGGCGCGGCGCGGAAAGCGGGTTGTCGGCCATCACGGCCAGGTCAAGGTAGGAATGCGTTTTCGCGCTGCCGTCGGCCCTGGAGCCGTAGACCAGCACGTCGTATTCCGGCACATGCCCGGCAAGTATGTTCTTTACTTTTTTAAGGAAAGCCGCTTTCAGGTCTATCATAGGTATATACCGGGCCCGGGGAGCAGATATTCAGCAATACTAGAACTAACCCAGCCCCCCTACTATCTTGTAGCAAATGCCGGCCCCTTTAACAAGCCAGGACCCTGAGAAAATTTTGTATTCTTAAGGACATGGCGCTCAAAGACCAAGCCGCCCGGCTATTCCGGTCACTGACCGAAACACGTCTGATAAACGGCCCGGAACGCTCCGCCGCGGCGCGCCTGCTCTGCGCCGCGGCTATAGTAGGCGCGGTCACTTTCGCGGTCTTCCTGCCAGCTGTGAACAACGGCTTCGTAAGCTGGGACGACCAGAAGAATTTCCTGGAAACCACCGGTTACCGCGGCCTGGGTCCGCAGCAGATGAAATGGATCTGGGGCGATACCGGCGCCGGCTTTTACATCCCGGTAACGCGCCTCGCCATGGCCGTAGACTACCGGCTCTGGGGCCTGACCCCCGGCGGGCATCACTTCTCCGGCGTTCTGCTGCACGCCTGCAACGCGACGCTGCTGTTCCTGCTGAACGTGGCCCTGTTCAGGAGATTTAAAGCCGCCGGCGACCGGGCGCTGCTGCCGGCGGCGGCTTTTGCCGCCCTGTTCTTCGCGCTGCACCCGCTGCGCGCGGAGCCGGCCGCCTGGGCTTCCGGGCTGCATGACCCGTTGAGCACGCTGTTCTACCTGCTGACGGTTTTAAGCTACATACGCCTGCGCTCCGGCGCCGGCAGCCGCCTGAAATGGACGCTGGCCAGCGGCCTTTTCTTCGCCCTGGCGCTGCTGGCCAAACCCGCGGGGCTGCTGCTGCCTTTGGTGCTGATGCTTCTGGACCTTCACCTTTTCCCCGCCGAAGGGCTGAAGGAAAAACTGCGCGGCGCCGTGCGCGGAAAGCTGCACCTTCTCCTGCTGATCCTGCCGGTCGCGGCGGTCACCCTGCGCAGCCACCAGGACGTCGGGTCCGTATATTCCTTCGCAAATTACACCGCCCTCCAGCGCGTAACCCAGGCCATGTACGGCGGGATCTTCTACCTCTGGAAAACGCTGCTGCCGCTGGGCCTGTCTCCCCTGTACCAGCTGGACATTCAACTGCAGCCCTGGCTCTGGCCCTACTGGCTTACCACCGCGCTTTTTTTAGGCATGACCTGTATTTTTATTTTCCTTGCCCGGCGCGGTTCTTTAGCGGGGCTCACCGTCTGGGCCGCGTACCTGCTGCTGCTCGCGCCCGTGTCCGGCCTGGCCCAGACAGGCTACCAGGCGGCCGCCGACCGCTACTCCTACCTTACATTCCTGCCCTGGACCCTGCTGCTCACGGGCGGCGCGCTGAGCGTAAAAAAATACCGCGGGCCGCTGCTGCTCGCCGCCCTGGCGCTGCTGGCGGCGCTGAGCCTTTCAACGCGGCGCCAGCTCGGCGTGTGGCACGACTCGGAAACTTTGTGGAGGCAGGCCATAGCCGTGGAGCCCGACTCCACCTACGCGCTGGATAACCTCGGGGACGCTTTGGCGGACAGCGGGAAAGTCAGGGAAGCCGTCCCTTTTTACGAGAGAGCGGTTATCATAAACCCCTCTTTTTACGAGGCGCACAACGACCTGGCCACGGCGTATTTCGAAACGGGCCGGCTTGAGAAGGCGATAAAGCACTTCAGCCTGGCGGTGAAAATAAAGCCCGATTACGTGCTCGGGCATCACAACCTGGCGAACATCTGTTATTTCGTGACCAACCAGCCCGAGGCGGCGGTATTCCACTACCGGAAAGTAACGGAGCTGGAGCCGAAAAATCCCGTTTACCAGGCCGAACTCGGGCGGGCCCTGTTCCGGGTCCGGAAATTCGACGCGGCCCTGCGCCGGTTCAGGATCGCTTTGGAATTGGACCCGAAGAACAAGCTCGCCTCGGCCGGCAAGCGGGAAACGGCCCGTTTACTCGGACAATAACGCCCAATAACGCTAACCCAGGCGGGTAAGCAGCGCCGACGTCGCGGCGAAACAGGCGTCCTCCGCCCTGAGCACGTGCAGCCCCAGGTCCATGAACAGCGCCCCTTTGGAGCGCGCCAGCGCCAGTTCCTCGGCGGTGAAGCCGCCTTCGGGACCCACAAAAAGTTTTATTTCGGTCCTGCCGGCCAGCGCCGCGGCCGCCGCGTCGGGAGACGCTCCGCCAACGGCGGCGAACACGGCCGTCCCGCCGCTCAGCAGCAGTTCGTCGAAACGCTCCGGCCTGCGTATTTCGGGCAGGCGGCCGCGCCCGCACTGTTTGCAGGCGGAGACAGTTATCTGTTCGAACCGCGGCAGTTTGCGCTCCCAGTCGCCGGAAATATCAAACTGCGTCCGCGCGCTCTTCAGCGGCTGGAAGACGGCCGCGCCGGCGGCGGTACAGCGCTCCAGCGCACTCTCCAGGGCCTGGCGCGCCGTCATGGAAAAGCAAAGCGTTATTTTTGTTCTGTATTCCGGGCTGGGAAGTTTTTCTTTTATGGCGCCGCTCACGCCGTCATGGCCGGCGGCTTTGACCACGCCCAGGTAGCGGTTGCCCTGCCCGTCGAAAAGCTCTATCTCGTCGCCGATGCGCACGCGGGCGACCCGGACGATGTGGGCGGCCTCTTCCCCGCCGGCGAAGAACTCGCCGCCGCGGATATTTCCGGCTGGGATCAGGTATTGTGGCATAGACCGCCGCGGCCTCGGGACTTAACTATCAGCCCAATATTTTCTTGAAGAAACCTTTTTCTTCCTCGGGCGGCACCTCGTGCCCGGCCAGGGCGGCCAGCTCGGAGAACAGCTCGCGCTGGCGCGGGGTAAGTTCGTGCGGAACCTCTATCTTGACCTTCACCAGCAGGTCGCCCCGGGGCCTGCCGCCGGGCCCGGGCAGCCCCTTGTCGTGCACCCGCAGGGTTTTGCCGTGCTGCGTACCGGAAGATATTTTTATTTTAGTCCGGCCGCCCTCGATGACGGGCACTTCCACCTCGCCGCCCAGAGCGGCCTGCCATACCGTCACGGGGCACTCATAAATAAGGTCCCGCTTGTTGCGCTCGAAATGAGAATGGTGCTTGACGCGAACCTGTATGTAAAGGTCGCCCGAAGCCCCGCCTTTCGCCCCGGCGTCGCCGCCGCTGGAAACGCGCAGCACGGCCCCTTCCTCCACGCCCGCCGGGATCTTCACGTTGATGGAAACGCTCTTCTTTACCCGCCCCTGCCCGTTGCAGGCCTTGCAGGGCGTGGTGATAACTTCTCCCTGGCCGCCGCATTCGGGGCAGGCCTGGCTGAACGAGAAGAAGCCCTGAGAGTACTGCACCCGGCCCGCGCCCCTGCAGGCGGGGCATTTCTTTATGCCGCCCCTGCCGTGCGCGCCGGTGCCGTCGCAGGCCTCGCAGATCTCGGTGCGCTCGAAACTGACGGGAACCTTCACGCCGGTGAAAACGTCTTCCAGCGTTATCTCGGCCTCGTACTTCAGGTCGGCGCCGCGCCGGGAGCGGGGCTGGCCGCGCTGGCCCCCGCCCTGGGCGAACAGGTTCTCGAACAGGTCGCCGAACACGTCGCCCATATCGCCGCCGGGGAAGCCGCCGAAGCCGCCGCGCCCGCCGCCGCCGTTCTTAAGGCCTTCCGCCCCGAACTGGTCGTAGATCTGCCGTTTCTCCGGCGTGGACAGCACTTCATAAGCCTCGTTTATCTCTTTAAAGCTGGTCTCGGATTCCTTGTTGCCGGGATTCCGGTCGGGATGGTATTTCATCGCCAGCTTCCTGTAAGCGGTCTTTATCTCGTCGTCGCCGGCGTTGCGGGCCACGCCGAGGGTGCGGTAATAATCGTTTGAAGCCATAAATATCACTTCACAAAATCAAGAATCTAAGATCGAGGATCGAGGAAGGGAACGGGAACAAGAACCGAGGGCGGGGGGTCAGGGTCCGCGGTATTGCGCGGCTCCCGACCCCCGATCCCGGATCCCCGATTCGGCTTATTTCTTCTCGTCTACCACTTCCGCGTCCACCACGTCGTCCTTGCCGCCGGGGGCCGCTTTCGCGCCCTCGGGAGCGGGACCGGCGCCGGCGGCTCCGGCTTCGGGGCCGGCCTTGGCCTGCGCGGCCTTATAGACGGCTTCGCCGAGTTTCTGCGAAACGCGGATCAGCTCGTCCTTGGTCTTCTTCACCTTCTCCATGTCGTCGCCTTTCAGCGCGTCCTTCATCTCGCCGATGGCGCGGTCCACGGCCAGGCGGTCGTCCTGGCTGATCTTGTCCCCGTGGTCGCGCAGGGCCTTCTCGGTGGTGTAGAGCACGGTGTCGGCCTCGTTCTTGGTCTCCACCTTCTCCTTGTATTTCTTGTCGGCGTCGGCGAACTGCTCCGCCTGCTTGACGAACTTGTCTATCTCGTCCTTGGACAGCTTGGTAGGCGCGCTGATGGTGATATGCTGCGCCTTGCCGGTGCCCAGGTCCTTGGCGTGCACCTGCAGGATGCCGTTGGCGTCTATGTCGAAGGCCACTTCTATCTGCGGCACGCCGCGCGGCGCTGGAGGTATGCCGTCGAGGTCGAACTTGCCCAGCGACACGTTATCACCGGCCATCGCCCTTTCGCCCTGCAGCACGTGGATGGTGACGGCGGGCTGGTTGTCGGCCGCGGTGGAGAACACCTGCTTCTTGCCCACGGGCAGCGTGGTGTTCTTGTCGATCAGCCGGGTCATCACGCTTCCGAGGGTCTCTATGCCCAGAGACAGCGGGGTGACATCGAGCAGCAGCACGTCCTTCACGTCGCCGGTCAGCACGGCGGCCTGCACCGCGGCGCCGGAGGCCACGCATTCCATCGGGTCGATGCCGTGCTCTATCTTCTTGCCGGCGTATTCCTCGATGAACTTCTGCACGATGGGCATGCGGGTGGGGCCGCCCACCAGGATGATCTTGCTGATGTCGGAGCTCTTCATCTTCGCGTCGGCCAGCGCCGTGTCTATGGATTTCTGGCAGCGCTTCACGATGCCTTCCACCAGGGATTCCAGGCGGGCGCGGGACAGCTTCAGGGCCATGTGCTTGGGGCCGGTGGCGTCGGCCGAGATGAACGGCAGGTTGATCTCGGTCTCCATCACGGTGGAAAGCTCGATCTTGGCCTTCTCAGCGGCTTCCTTGATGCGCTGCGTGGAAGTGGCGTCCTTGGTGAGATCGATGCCGGTGTCCTTGCGGAACTCGCCGGCTATGAAGTCCACCAGGGCCTTGTCCATGTCGGTGCCGCCCAGCTGGGTGTCGCCGGAGGTGGAGATCACGTCGAAGGTGCCTTCTTTGCCCAGCTCCATGATGGTGACGTCGAGCGTGCCGCCGCCCAGGTCGAACACCATGATCTTCTGGTCCTTGCCCTCCTTGTCTATGCCGTAGGCCAGCGCGGCCGCGGTGGGCTCGTTGACCAGGCGCACCACCTCAAGGCCGGCTATGGTGCCGGCGTCCTTGGTGGCCTGGCGCTGGTTGTCGTTGAAGTAGGCCGGCACCGTGATGACGGCTTTCTCCACTTTCTCTCCCAGGAAGGCCTCGGCGTCGCGCTTCACTTTCTGAAGCAGGAAGGCCGCGAGCTGCGGGGGCGTGAACTCCTTGCCCACGATGTGGTACTTGTAGTCCGTGCCCATTTTCCGCTTGAAGGCGGAAACGGTGCCCTCGGGGTTCGCCACGGCCTGCCTGCGGGCGGGTTCGCCCACCAGCATCTGGCCGTCCTTGGCGAAAGCCACGTATGACGGGAAGGCTTTGCCGCCCAGCGTCGTGCCTTCGGCCGAAGGGATGATGGTAACCTTGCCGCCTTCCATCACCGCCGCGGCCGTATTAGAAGTTCCCAAGTCTATTCCGATTATTTTTGCCATTTTATTGTCCTCCAAATTAAGTTGCTGAAATTCACTCCGCCGCCTCTTCCCCCGCCTTCTCCGTCCCCTTCTGTTCCTCCGCCGGCTGCTCCGCCGGCGCGCAGGCCGGCGCTTTCTTCTTGGCTATCTTCACCCGCGCCGGGCGCAGTATCTTGTCGCAGAAATAAAACCCCTTCTGCAGCTCTTCCACCACCAGCCCGTCGTTCGAGTCGTCGCCGTCCACCACGCCCAGGATCTCCGACGCCATGGGGTCGTAGGGTTTGCCCACCGGCTCCATGGGGCGCAGGCCTTCCGCGTCGAAAACTTTCGAGAACTCCTTAAAGATCATTTCCAGGCCCTTCAGCGTCTCGCCGCCGCCGCCGTTCTCTTTGGCGGCGTTGATGTGCGCGTGGGCCGCCAGCAGCAGGTCGTAAAGAGGAAGGAGCTTGAGCAGTATCTCCGCCTTGCCCCAGCGGATCAGCTCCGGTTTTTCCTTGTCCAGGCGCTTGCGGTAATTCTCGAAGTCCGCCTGCAGGCGCAGCAGCTGGTTGTAATAATCGGCCGCGAGCCTCGTCTGCTGTTCCAGTTCGCTCTCCGGCGCCTTCGCCTCCGGCGCGCAAGCCTTGCCGGCTTCTTCCGTCCCGGCCGCGGCTTTGGCTTTTTTTTCGTCGCCTTTATGGTTCTTCATAGTGTCCCAGAGCTTCATTCCTCAAAATCTATCTTTTCCCAATCGACCAGCATGTCTTCCATCATGGAACTGACCGTATCCACCAGGGAGATCATGCGCGGATATTCCATGCGCTTGTAGCCCAATATGCCCACCAGCCCCACGGCCTTGTCGTTGATGCAGTAGGAGCTGGAGACCAGGCTGAAATTCCTGAATTCCTTTATGCTGTTCTCGGAGCCGATCGTCACGTCCACGATATGATGCTTCACCGGCTTTTCCCCGGGGCGCATTATCAGGCTCTGGGAAGACTGCGGAGCGGCCAGGGCTTTGGTCTTTATCGCGCAGTCGCGCAGCCGCTCCCGGAGCAGGCCGGAGAAGCGGTCCTTTTCCTCCAGCAGCCGGGCGATGTTCCTGAAATCCTCCAGGTTGCCGTCCTCGAGATTCGAGTAGATGCGGCTCAGGCCCTCCAGGTACAGCGCGTCGTCGCTCTTTGAAAGCCCCTTGAAATATTCCACCAGCTTCTTCAGCAGGTCCTCGAGCCCCTTGCTGCGCTCGTGCGCCAGGAATTCTTTCCAGATGATCTGCGGCAGGTCCGCGATGGGCAGGTCCTTCAGGCGGCGGTTCAGCCGCACCGACAGCGCCCTGACCGAACTTTTGTCCGCGGGGTGGTCCAGCGTGAAAGCCGCATGTTTGATGATGCCTGAATGCGCGAACAGCACGGACAGCACGCTCTTGGGCCCCATGCTTATCAGGTCTAAGCGCTTCACGCTGTCGAGGTCCAGGTCGGCGCTCATCACGAAGCCCGCCCATTTGGACATGTCGGCCAACATCCGCGAGGTATGCTTCAGGAAGCCGTCCAGCTGTTCCGCGCGGCGGTCGTACTCCTGCTCCAGGCGCTCTTTTTCGCTGACGGCCAGGCGCTGCAGCCGCAGCACGTTATCCACGTAGGCGCGGTAGCCTTTGTCGGAAGGGATGCGCCCGCCCGAGGTGTGGGCCTGGTAAAGGTAGCCGGTCTCTTCCAGCTCTTTAAGGATATTGCGTATGGTGGCGCTGGAAACGCTGAAGCGCCCCTCTTCAGCGATAAGTTCGGAGCTGACCGGGCGGCCCGTGCTGACGTAATTGTAGACCACCCAGTTAAGGATCTTGTCTTTCCTGTCCTGCGCTACTTCCGGTTTAAGTACCCTCATAACACTCTCCGCTCCGCGCCGATATTCCTCTGTGGCTTTAAATTAGCACTCAAAATGCATGACTGCTAAAAATATTATACACCTTGAGCTCTTAATTGTCAATACCCCGCCTTGAGTGCTAAAAATAGCGCGCCTGACCGCGGTCAAGGCGCCGCCGCCCCGGTTTTCGTATACTTGCAGTATAAGGTTTTGGGAACCCGGAGGGTTTACAAGAATGAAATTATCGGCTTTTTTAACTGTTCTGTTCCTGGCGGCCGGCTGCGCCGCGGCTCAGCAAAGCGCCTGGGCGCCCGCCGTAACTAAAGAAACTTTAAGCGCGGCCGAACTGCCCGCCGCAGGCCTCCCAGCGCGCGCGCTGCCGCGCGACGGCGTGAACTACTCCGGCGCCGAAGAAGTGCTGATAAAAGAATACAAGATCAAAGGCATAAGCCTGGATATCACGGAAGAGGAAGTCGGCGCCCAGATGAGCGGCTATGCCAACAGCCTGCCCTTCGAGCAGGCGCTGCGCCTTTCGCTGAAAAGTTTCCTCGAGGACTACACCAACCCTACCAGCCCCCTGGCCGCGATACTCGCCGCCGCCGGAACTCCGGCCGATAAGGCGTCCAGCGACCAGGTAAGGAACGCCACCGTAAAGCTGTACCAGCTCATGAACATGTCCGGCGCCTCCCTGACGCTGGTAAGCGCGGGCGGCCCCCTGCAGGCCCCGCGCGGCGAAACCGTAACAAAGAACTGGATCTTCCATCTCCGGCTGGGCTACACCGGCGGCTCCTACTGGGCCGTCGCGGACCGCTCGGCCGTAAAACCGGTATACAACTATTGAACGATAGAGCGGCCGCCGCAATAAAAAACCCCGGTTCCGCCGGGGTTTTTTATTGCGCTTATTTCAGCAGATAATTCATGCCGAGGTCCAGCAGCCTGTCCGGCAGCAGCCATTTAATGAAAAGTATCGCTTTGGCCTGGAAAGGAACGGCGTAGCGGGCCGCCGGCCGGGCCGCGCGCGCGGCCTTAAGGATAGCCGCCGCCGCCACCTCGGGCCCGGGCGCGGAGTTCCTGTAGCCGGCCCTGAACCTGCCGGTAAGGCTTTTTACCAGCGGCGCGTAAGCCCCCGCGCCGGAGTATTTCTCCAGATTGACCAGGGCGGTATTGTCCCATTCGGTACGGATAGGCCCCGGTTCTATGATGACCACCTTGATGCCGAACCGCCCTACTTCCAGCCGCAGGGCGTCGGAATAGGCCTCCAGCGCGTGCTTGGAGGCGTGGTACCACCCGCCCAGCGGCGTAGTGATCTTGCCGGCTATAGAGGAGATATTTATTATGCGCCCCGCGCCCCGCGCGCGCATGCCGGGCAGCGCCAGCTGGGTAAGCCGGGCCAGGCCGAACAGGTTCACCTCGAACTGGCGGCGCGCCTCGGCTATGGGAACGTCCTCCGCCGCGCCGTGCGCGCCGTAACCGGCGTTATTTATAAGGATATCTATGCGCCCCTCGGCCTTTAAAACAGCCTCTACGGCGTTCTTTACCGAGCCTTCGTCCGTGACGTCCAGGACCAGCGGCTTCGCACCGAGCGGCTCCAGTTCCTTCAGCCTTTCCAGGCGCCGGGCGGCCGCGTATACCGTATATCCTTCGCGCAGCAGCAATTCGGCCGCGGCGCGGCCGATGCCGGCCGAAGCCCCGGTTATAAGAACTATTTGTTTTTCCACGGGCTATTGCGTCAGGAACAGGTCTTTGGTGACGTTGTAGCGGCCGCTCAGCCAGTCCACCACTTCGCGCGCGGCCTCCGCCGTTTCGTTCTCCCGCGATTCCAGGAAGAACGTATAGTCGGCCTTCAATGCTTCTTTTTCCTCGTCCGTCAGCGCGTCCAGCCCCTTGTCCATGAAAGCCGGCAGGTCGCGCTCGAGCTGCAGCGCCATCTCCAGGCAGGTGATCATGGCCGCGGCCTTGCGGAACGCTTTGGCCGGGTTATAAGCCGCGCCCTGGCCGTAGCTGTTCTTGAGCGTGAGCAGCACGATCTTCGACAGCGCGGCCTGGTTCATCGGGTTCACGGCGTGGGCGGACAGCCAGTTGCCTATTTCGGGGGGGCGGCCGGTAACCGGGCGCAGGTGCAGGAACTTGCACATGCGGGGCCCGTCGTTGACCGGGTAATTGTCCCAGAGCACCGGCTTGCGGCCCAGCGCGGCGGAGGTATTGCGCAGGTGCTCCTCGGTGTAGGCTTTGGAGCAGACCATTTCGCCGGTCCAGAACATGTTCACTTTCTTGTCCAAAGTCTTGCCCAGCGTCTCGAAGTAGCCCGCCGGCATTTTTCCGAACAGCTTTTCCAGCGCGGGGTCCAGCGAGTAATATGTCGGGCAGAACACGAACTGTTTGGCGTTGGAGCGGGCGGTTATCCAGTTGATTATCTCCGCCTGGCGCTCGGCCAGGCCGGGCAGGTCGCCTTTCATGTCGTCCATCAGGATGCAGAACTTGTCCACGCCGACGCGGTTGAAGGCGTCGATACGGTTCTGCAGCAGCTTCTTCACTTCCAGGTCGAACGGCGTCAGGTAGATCTCGTAAGGGCTGAAGCCCACGCCGAACTCTATGCCGGCGGCGTGGCACTGCCCGGAGAGCTTGGCGAGCTTCTCCTCGAGCACCTTGGGGAACGGCTCGCGCCATTTTTTCCGCAGGTAGCCGTCGGCCTTGGGCGCGTAGATATAGAACGAAAACCCCTGTTTCTTAAGGAAGCCCGCGTAGTCCGCGCGCTGCCCCCAGCTCCACGGTTCCCCGTAAAAGCCTTCTATGACGCCCAGTTGATTCACAGCCATTTGTCACCTCTCAGAGTTTTACAGCAGCGGATTTGAAACTACGCCGTCGGCCAGCTTGGGTTCGAACCAGGTGGACTTCGGGGGCATCACCTGGTTGTCGTCGGCCACCGAAATAAGTTCATCGAGCGAGGTGGCGCACAGCGCGAAGGCGGCCGCCATCTCCCCCGAGTTAACGCGCTTCTCGAGCTCCCCGAGGCCGCGTATGCCGCCCACGAAATCCACGCGGTCCGACTTGCGCAGGTCCTGGATGCCCAGCACTTTGTCCAGCACCAGGTCGGACAGCACGCTCACGTCCAACGCCTTCACCGGGTCCTCCTGCATTGTGGGGGTCTTTACGGTGGGCTTCAGCAAATACCATTTGCCGCCCAGGTACAGGCCGAACTCGCGGCGCGCGGCGGGCTTCGCCTGGCCGGCGGTTTCCTTCACGTCGAAACTTTCTTTAACTTTGGCCAGGAACTGCTCCGGGGAAAGGCCGTTGAGGTCTTTGACCACGCGGTTATAGTCCCAGATCTTCATCTCGTTGACAGGGAAGGCCGCTGCCAGGTACACGTTATACGGCTCCGTCCCGGTGTGCGCGCTTCCCCGCTCCGCCACCATGAATTTCTTGACGCGGCTGGCGGCCGCGCTGCGGTGGTGGCCGTCGGCTATGTAGACGGTCTTCTGACGCTCGGAAGCGTCGGAGATGGTCTTTATGTCCGCGTCGTCCGAGACCACCCACAGGGTGTGTATCACTCCGCCCTGGCCGGCGGCGGAGAACTCGGGAGCGTTCTTCACGGTCTTCTTTATCACGGCGTCGATCTCGGGGATAGGCTTGAAGGCGATGATGCCGGGGCCCGTCTGCGCCTTCACGTACTTTATCTGGTCCACGCGGTCGTCTTCCTTCACCGGGCGGGTGAACTCGTGCTTGCGGATGCGGTTGGCGTCATAGTCGTCCACGCAAGCGCCCACCATCAGGCCGGTCTGGATATGCTGGCCCATCTGCAGGCGGTACACGTAGAAGCAGGGCTTTTTCTCGCGCACCAGCACGCCCTGGTCGAGCATCTTCCGGAAATTCTCGGCCGCCTTCTCATAGACCGCCGGCGCGTGCACGTCGGTGCCGGGCGGCAGGTCTATCTCGGCCTTGGAAACGTGCAGGAAGCTCAGCGGCTTGCCCTTGGCCAGCTCGCGGGCCTCCTCCGAGTCCAGCACGTCGTAGGGCGGCGCTATGATCTCCTGGGCTTTGCCTTTGGCGGGGCGGATGCCGCAGATGGGGGTAAATAAAGGTAGTTTGGACATGGCTTGGACCTTGTTAGCTATAAACTGACAGGCTGGTAAGCCCGTGCGGGCCGCTTTAAGCGGCCGCGCGCGTGCCTACCAGCCTGCCGGCGCTGCGCTTATATTTTATCTCCGTTCACCGCGTGCTTGCGCACTCCGTTTAGCAGGTAGTCGGCTATCTGCTCGGCGGCCTGCCTGGCCACGGTAACCTGCGCGTCCTTGGTGGAGGCCGCTATGTGCGGCGTGCAGATGATCTTCCCCACGCCGAAGAAAGGATGCTCGGTGGCGGGCTCCTTGGCGTACACGTCGCACGCGAAGCCGGCTATCTGGCCGCTTTCCACGCCGGCCTTGATATCCTCCTCCACCATGATGCCGCCGCGGGCGCAGTTGATCAGGCGCACGCCTTTCTTCATTTTGGCGATGGTGTCCTTGTTGATCATGCCCTTGGTGGCCGGATTGATGGTCACGTGGTAGGTGATGAAGTCGGACTTCGCGTACAGCTCTTCTAGCGTGACCACGGTCACGCCCAGCTCCCCGGCGCGGGCAGGCGTCATGGCGGGGTCGAACACTATAACGTTCATCCTGAGCCCCTTGGCGCGGTCGGCCACCACGGCGCCGATGTTGCCGCAGCCCACTACGCCCAGCGTCTTGCCGGTCAGCTCCACGCCTTCGAACTTGCTCTTCTCCCATTTGCCGGCGTGCGTGGAGGCGTTGGCAGCCGGGATGTGGCGCGCCAGCGCCATCATCATGGCCACGGCGTGCTCGGCGGTGGAAACGGTGTTGCCGAACGGCGTGTTCATCACCAGCACTTTCTTTTCGCTGGCGGCTATCACATCGATATTGTCCACGCCGGCTCCGGCGCGGGCCACGGCTTTCAGTTTCTTGGCCGCTTCTATGATGTCGCGGGTAAGCGTGGTGGCGGAGCGCACTATTATCGCGTCGAACTCGCCGGCGCAGGCCTTCAGCTCCTCCGGCTTCATGCCGGTCTTCACCACGGGCTCTAGCCCTTTGTCCTTCAGCACTTTCTCGCAGAGGGAATCGGCTTTGTCGGCAATAAGGACTTTCATCATTTCACGGTCTCCTTGATGTATTCTTTGGCTACGGCTTCGTAGGCCCAGTCCAGCCAGTGGGTGAGGGCTTCTATATCGGAAGTCTCTACGGTGGCGCCGCACCACACGCGGATGCCGGCCGGGGCCTTGCCGTAGGAATTGATGTCGTAGGCCACGCCCTCTTTATCGAGCATGGAGGTTATTTTCTTGGCGGCCTTGGTCTTGTCCTCGTCGGACAGCTTCTGGAACCACTCGGCTTTTATTTTAAAGCAGACGGAAGTGTTGGAGCGGGTCTCCTTGGTCTCGGCCAGGAAACTGATCCAGCCCGACTTCTCCACCCAGCGCTCGAAAGCGGCCAGGTTGGCGTTGGAGCGCTTCACGAGCCCCGGCAGGCCGCCCACGGTCTCGGCCCACTTCAGGGCGTCTATGGCGTCCTCCACGCACAGCATCGACGGCGTGTTGACGGTGTTATATTCCAGCTCGCCGGGGTTCAGCTTCTTTTCGTCCACGAGGCGGAAGATCTTGGGCACGGGCCAGGTGATATTGGCGTTCTGCTCCTCCATGCGCTTGACGGCCTTGGGCGAAAGGATGATGACGCCGTGCGCCGCTTCGCCGCCCAGCACTTTCTGCCAGGAGAAGGTCACCACGTCGAGCTTGGTAAAGTCCAGCTCCATGGCGAACACGCCGGAGGTGGCGTCGCAGATCACGAGACCTTCCTGATTCTTGGGGATCCAGTTGAGGTTCGGCACTTTCACGCCGGAGGTGGTGCCGTTCCAGGTGAAGATGATGTCGTTCTTCGCGTCGGCCTTCGTCAGGTCGGGGAGTTTGCCGTAGTCGGCCTTGTACTCGTTCACAT
>SESF01028019.1_pt1 | contig 18542 bp, 14 predicted proteins | sample 3171521 | NCBI WGS metagenome assembly SESF01 (sample SAMN10866945, study PRJNA518727) | freshwater metagenome | biome: subpolar coniferous forest; feature: holomictic lake; material: water; isolation source: holomictic Lake 227, 6 m and 8 m depth | place: Canada: near Kenora, Ontario | collected...
CCTTGATTCCAAATCCGGGGGGGGCAGAATCGGTGGGCCCAAGTGGCTGATGGATAGGGAGTTGCTCTTCAGATCAACTAAAGAGCAACTCCCTACCAAAGCTGAATTTGTTCCGGCATCGCCTCCGGAGAAAGTTCGGTCGCGGGTGTTCCGTTAATCACAAAAGACCGGTCCCATTGCGCCCTTGTGACGAAAATGGCCCGAACCCTGCCTTCGGGCGGGAGATTTTTCTTTACGCGTTCGATATGGGTTTCCTGTCGCGCAAACGAAACGCAAGCTCTCGCGTAAACGCTGAATTGGATCATCTGAAACCCGTCGTCGAGAAGAAACCCCCGAAAATCAGCGGCCTGTTTTCGTTGCTCTTTGGTGCCCACCGGCAAATCGAAGGCGACTACGAGCCAGCCCATTTTGAATTTTTCGGTGTCCACGGTTTGTAATATCGGGGCTGTTTTTGCATCACCGCATGGCGGAAACCACGAACCACGCCCTCAATGACGCATTGGGTTTCCAAAGTGGAATCGTACCACTCGATCCGGTCTGTGGAAAATCCAATCACCCACTTGCGGAAATCCTTTGTGACTTCCCAAGGTTTGGGTTGTTGGCGAGCCCACTGGAACACCCGCCAATCCACACAAGGGCGAAAGGGTTCCATGATGTCATAAGCCAAAGGCGTCGAACGCTCCCGAGTTGCGTGAGCGATCCCAAAGGTGGGGTCCAGCCCGACACCGAATAGCTTGTGCAGAGTGGTGGACAGCAACACGGCGTACCCATAATTGAGCAAATTGTTCAGCCCACCAGCGCTTCGTTCCCTGATGAATTCCTCGTCCCCCAAGGTGCGCCCGGTTATCTGCCAGAAAAGCTTGGCGCAGATGGCTTCTTTGTGCGGTTTTTTTCCGAACGCCGCTGAACGAAGCGCTTCCAAGCGATTGTCATCCGGTGCAATCGCTCGCGCGAGCGCCCATTGGTTCTGGCACTTTGCATCAACAGTTTTATGCCAGAGATTTTCGCGAGTTTTTTCCGGGAGTGTCAGCAACGCGCGGCTAAGAAGCGTATCGGTGGATCGGTTCGCAGGTAGAACGATGGATACGGGCTTGAAAGCCTCGCACAGAATCAATGCGACCCCATTTTTCGCGGCTTCGAGCAACAACTGTCCATGAAAAGTGGCTGAAAAACTGGTGACGATGATGGAGGCCACGTCTTCCAAAGGAAGTTTCCGTTCCCCGTCAGCCGCTTTGCAGACGAGTTGCCCGTCTCGAACGGAAAGCGAGCACTGGGGCGAATCGATGCTGACGATGTGGAAAGACACGGCAGCATCGGAAACGCGCAAACGCTAGTCGTCGGGTGCAAGGGATTCCGGTAAAGCGTTCAAGTCCATGGCGGAACCGTCGGGTTGCCATGAAATCCTGCCATTATCGAGCACGGCGACAACAACACCTCGCATTGTACCTCGTAATGTTTTCACCCGGTCGCCCGGTTGGAAATCCGCGCTGACGCAAAGAGATTCCACAGCGGAACCCATTGTTTCCCGATCAAGCACACCAGCGATGTAGTGAGCCACAGCTGACCCAAGCTCCCGCCTACGAACCATGGGGAGATAATCGAACAGAGCAAGTGTCAGTTGACGTCCAATGGCGGCGAACGTGTTGCCGTTAAAGAAAAGGAATGGAGCTTCGCGGTGGCACTCTTTCAGGAAATCGTAGAATTCCAGGAGCGTGCTTGTCGTTACGCGGGGCTTTTCCCACTCCGTGCCACACGCGAGTGCAGTTTCCTAGCTAAGGCCATGCTGCGCTCCGCCTCGTTCGCACGTTCCTTTGTTGATGCCGATAACAGACTCCCAACTCCAGTTTTCGACAAAAGCGGCTCGGGTTTGAAGCGGTGATTCGTTGCCACCGCTTCTTCCAGAATATCGTCCGCTGTCAGCCGCTTCAGAAGATCGAGCCGGAGTTTCATCGTCCATAGATTAGCACGGCCTTTAATCCAAGCAATCATCGATTTGGAGCCTGCAATCCCAAGGCTAACCTTCATTGTCGGTGGTGCGGCCGCTTGAGATACCGGTATAAGAAATATGAAGTATCCGAAGGCCATCTCGGATAAGGGTTTTCACGCGAACCTCCCGTTTTTGTCCTACCCCCTTGCTTTCCATTGTTACTTTGTCGGGAGCGCCTATGTCCACCGTGAGGGAAGCCTTGACCGAGAAAACCTTCCAGACGCCCGTGTAATTTCCTCTCGGCACATGGATCAGCATGCCATTGCGCAGTACGCGAACGGGTCGGCTTCCGTTTTTCTCCCGCAACTCGCGGAGGCGGACCGGCACTTTATGAAACGGGAGAATCTGCGGTTCGGGGTCGAGGGCGAGGCCGAAATTGTCCGGAATAACCAGGGCGGCTTTGTTCTGATACAATTTGCCCATGCCACCGCCGGACCCGAGTCCGAGAAGTTTCCCGATCTTCTCCTCTTTTTCCTCGGTGATCCGCTTGCCGTCTGGCTGGCGCCTGATTTGCCTCAGAGTGGCCTTTCCATTTTGAACAGACAACACACGCCACGCGTTTTGCTCGACGCGCAAGCCGGTCCGCTCCGCTGGAATGTGCTGCACCACCCGGCGCTCCGCGAGTCGCTGGCGGATTTGGTTTTTAAGCGGCAACGGGAGATCGATGAGTTTTGGCTGCCCCTCCTGGGTGAACTCCACATAGGAGCCGAGCCGTTCTTTCAAAACATTCTGCTCACTTGCGTTAAGCCGGCGTTTGATCATCAACTCCCAAATCCCGCCATCGTTGCGAAAAAATTTCGAAATGAAAGCCAGCACGCACGCATCGAGCGCGTGGTGCAGATGGGTGATTCCCCGAATGTCCGTCTTGGTATGGACTTCGTTCGTTTGCGAATCAATGACCTGCGGGTTCGCCGCGGAAAGGCATCCCAGGAGTTTCCATGACTTGCGAACGGTTCCGGTAACGCTTCCGGGCAGCGAGGCGATGACCGGCTTCTTGGTTTGCGAGACATAGGCCCGCTCCAGCAACTGCGCCCCGAGCCGCACAAGCTGGGAGGTTTTCGTTAAATCGCCAGGAGTGAATTCCTTTTCGACGTAGTCTCGCAATTCCAGCATCTCCTTGCGGCGCTTCTTCCGGCGTTTGTCATCATCGTGACCTTTGAATGTTTCCAGGGCACCGACATCTTTGAGGTAATTCGAAACCCTTTTAAGTGAAAGCTCCGGTTTTCCTTCCACGGTCTGCCCCTGGCATTCTTCGATAAAGCGCAACGCGGTGCGTTTGCCTTTCATTTTATTCACCTCTGCGAAGGTGATGACCAGCGAGTCGAGGCTGTCGCTGGCGCGTTCACTCCTTGGAATGATGTGGTCCTTGTCCACTGCGCGGTGAAGCAGGTCGAATTCATCGTAAGATTTCCCTGTGTAAGGACATTTCCAGCCGAGGTCTTCCGCGATGCGAGCCTTTCGGATCAGGCCGGGGGTGAGGCGGATGTTCTTGCCCTCGAAAGCTTTTTCGAGGCGAGTTGTCACACTCTTGAAATTCGCCAAGCGTTGGCCGAGATCCTGAGCGACCTGTTTTGCGGTCAGGCCGGAAAACTCTCTCAGGTCGCGGTTCACCTCGATTGTGACCCGTTCGATCCGGGAGGCGTCTCCTGCCGCATATTCCTTGATGATGTCTCGATGCAGGCGTTCGAGAATCAAGAGCCGGTGCCGCACGAGGTGGTTGTTGGTCTGCTCGTCGATGGCCTGCTGGAGTTGAGCGGTCCGAATGGCTTCGTTGCGGTAAAGGGGTCCGCACTCTTCGGTGGGATGGCGATCCGTGGAGAAAATATAACCGGTCGTTTCACGCATGACCGCGCGAGAATACGGGGCGCGCCCGGAAGGAAGTTCAGCGCGAATGGATTCCGAGAGAAAGGTTTCACGAGTGGCAGCGGGCTGACCCGCTTTGGTTTTGGTGTTGGCGGAAGTAACCAAACCTGAAATGAGAGCTTCGACTTGAGGCAGCGGGCTTTTGGAGTGCGCGAGAAGCGCGCCAAGATTGATGCGTTTTCCACGGCGCAGTTTCCCGAGTGCCCGATTTCGAAGTGGTTCTGGCAAACTAGGGAATACCGCCTTCCATATTTTGTTGTTTTCGATCGCCTTGAGGGCCGGATCGAGAACGAGGGCCTTGTCCGCGTCGGGATGAGTGAGCATTTGCTCGACATTGTCGCGGGCTTCGCCGGTTATTTCGCGAACGGCTTTCTTGAAATCTCCGGGAGTGAATGCGCCCTTTTCCTTCATCTTTTCATCGAGACGGCAACGCTCCTCCGCCGTCAGAGAACGGGTTGAGCGGTCAATTCCGGACGCCACCTGGATGTTTGCGACCTGCATCGCCCAGCGGAATCGGTAGAATTCCGGGCAATCCTTGTTGGAAACCTTCGCCAGCTTTTTCGCTTCGTGCTTGGCTTTGGTGTTGTCCCCGGACGCCTCCATGATCTCCTGGTAAACGCGTTCGTAGGTGATTGGGCAGGTTGCAATGATCCGGTTTTCGAAACGTGGGATCAGTTGACCGAAAAGAAGGCCACCAGGAGTGCGTTTTCCAGCTGTCAGAATCTGACCGTATCGCCGAGGCAATTGAACTTGAGGACAATCTAATGCGGTCCAATCCTCCAGCAGACAGCGAAGAAGATTTTGATCCATCTCCGGCAAAATCCCAAGATGGCGTTCCAAAATATTACGAACTTCCCTTTCCACGTCCTCGCGAGGGAACGCCGCATTAAGCGCCTTGGGCCGTTTGTCCCCCGGCAGATTGCAGGAGATCTTCTTCCCGAGCGGGTCGAGGCCACTTACGGCACAGAACGTCTCCGCCATCGTGCTGGTGTGGTATTTGCCATAAAGCTCTTGGGCGTTTTGGACTTTCTCGGTGTCCTCTTTTTCCGCCTCGGTTTCCTGAGCACTCCAAGCCTTGTTGCCATCGTAGCCCCGATTATGGGCATACCACCGGAGCACGTCCCATAATTCGGTCCATGTGAGCAACTTTCCGCCACGGAGAACGCGAGCGGCCAAGAGCCAGGGCGCAGAGTGCCCCCCACCTGCCGCATGTTTTTTCTTCAGTTCATCCCTCGACATTACGCCGAGGTGCTCCAGCAGGCGTTCGATTCGAGATATCCTCTGGCGGGTGGCGCGGATATGCCGCCGCTGCCGTCGAAACGCCCTTCGTTGAGAAGCCAGACAATCGTCTGCGGGAAATGTAACGACCCCGCACCCAAGCAATTCCGGGGAGGAGTGGAGCACAGCCCACCCGATGGAACTGTGCCCAACATCAAAGGCAAGGTGAAGATTGGCGCTTTTTGAGCTTGTCGGGACTGGGGAGGGCGAGTTATTCATTCCGTTGGAATCAAGACAAAGTTAGCTAACGCAGACCGTGAAATCTATCCGCCAAGCGGATACACCGGATACACAAGCGTTTCTTTACAAAAAAGCGGAGACAATGTCTCCGCTTTTTTGCGTTTTGATCCCAAAGAGTGCGTTTGGCATTTGGGTTGGAGACTGGGGGCGCCAATTCGCAGCCGGTGAGTCTTTCTTCCCGCTTGCGTGCGGCGGCGCTTTGCGGGAAGCTCTGAGGCTTCATGGCCATTGCCTCCAAAAAGCCCAAAGCCTCTGCCTGCGCTGTCGTCGGCTCCGATGAATCGGAGGTGAAGCGCTTCGCCCGGCAGCGCGCCACCGAGCTGGCGCCCGCCGACGCCGGGGACCTCGGCTGCGAGGTGATCGACGGCGTGGCGGATAGTGTCGATCAGGCCGTGACGCGCGTGCATCAGACGATTGAAGCGCTGCTGACGCTTCCGTTTTTCGGGGGGGATAAACTGATCTGGCTTAAGAACGCCAATTTCATGGGCGAATCGGTCGCTTCGAAATCTCCCGCGGTTTTGGAGGCGCTGGAAAAGCTGATCGAAACCTTGGGCAAGGGTCTTCCGCAGGGGATCCGATTCCTGCTCAGTGCGCCGGAAATCGACAAACGGCGCGCCTTTTACAAATCGCTCGGCAAAGTGGCCGAGGTGTCCGTGTTCGACAAACTCGACGCCAGCCGTTCGGGCTGGGAAGAGGAAGTGGCCTCTGTGGTTCGAGGCCGGGCGGAATCGCTCAACCTGCGCCTCCGGGGCGAGGCCCTGGAGCTTTTCGTGGCGCTGACGGGCGGGGATTCCCGACAGATCGACAACGAACTCGAAAAGCTCGATCTTTATCTTGGGCAAGCGCGCCGGGAGATCACGGTGGGGGATGTGCGCCTGATGGTCCCGGCGTCGCGGGCCGGCGTGGTGTTCGAACTGGGGAACGCCCTGGCTGCGCGGGATCTCAACACGGCGCTGGCGCTCATCGAACAGCTCCTCTTCCAAGGCGAAACGCCGATCGGCATTCTGCTGGTGGCCATCATCCCGACGGTTCGCAACCTGCTGCTTGCCAAGGATTTGATGCAGCGCTACCGGCTCAGCCGTCCCGCCGCCCCCTTCCATTTTACCGGAGCGCTCAACCGGCTCCCGGCCAATGCGACCGATCATCTGCCGCGTAAAAAGGACGGGAACATCAATACCTTTGCCCTCGGAATTGCCGCGATGGGAGCGCACCGGTACGAGCTGCCGGAACTGCGGGCGGCGCTTGAGGCGTGCCTGGAGGCGAACATTTCGCTGGTGACCAGCAGTTTGGAGGCGCGCACCGTGCTCACCGAGATCGTGGTGAGGATTGCGGCGCCCAAGAGTGCCGCTGCGCCGGTTTGAACTTGATGCCCTCAATACGAAACGCTTCCAATTTTCAGCTTAACCGATAAATTAACCCCTTCCATCCGCACAAACCCTATGCCGAACACCTCCTCATCCACCCGCAAACTCACTTCCGTCGTCACCGGTGGCGCCGGCTTCCTTGCCTCCCATCTCACCGACCGGCTCCTTTCCGAAGGCCACCGCGTCATCGGCATCGACAACTTCATCACCGGCAGCCCGAGCAACATCGAGCACCTGGCCGGCAACGAGAACTACCGCTTTATCAAGCAGGACGTGACCCACTACATCTTTGTCGATGAGCCGGTCGATTTCGTCTTTCACTTTGCCTCACCCGCCAGTCCGATCGATTACTTGGAATTCCCGATCCCCACTTTAAAGGTGGGAGCGCTGGGAACCCACAACGCGCTCGGCCTGGCCAAGTCCAAGAAAGCCCGGTTCCTCCTCGCTTCCACCAGCGAATGCTACGGCGATCCGCTCGTCCACCCACAGACCGAAGATTATTGGGGCAACGTGAATCCGATCGGGCCCCGCGGCGTTTACGACGAGGCGAAGCGTTTCGCGGAAGCGATGACGATGGCTTACCACCGCTACCATCATGTCGATTCAAAGATCGTGCGCATCTTCAATACCTATGGGCCGCGGATGCGTCTGCGCGATGGCCGGGTGGTGCCAGCGTTTATCGGCCAGGCGCTTACGGGGCAGCCAATTACCATTTTCGGAGACGGCTCCCAGACCCGTTCGTTCTGCTACGTCAGCGATCTCATCGACGGTATTTACCGGCTCGCGCTTTCCGACGCCCATGAACCGGTCAACATCGGCAACCCCCGGGAAATGACCATCAAGCAGTTTGCCGAGGAGATTATCCGGATCACCGGCAGCAAGTCAGCGATCGAATATCGTCCTTTGCCGGTGGACGATCCGAAGGTGCGCCAACCGGACATCACCCGTGCCCGCAACGTGCTGGGCTGGGAACCGAAGGTGAGCTTCGAGGAAGGGATCGCCACGACCATCGAATTTTTCCGGAACCGCGTTTAAACAACGCCATATAAATTGTGAGTTTTCCTTTGCTTTCCTAGGGCTTCCCCTGCATAACTACTACGATATCGGCTCCCTCCAAAGAATGAAAAAGCTAACCTATTTTGCGCTGTCGCTGGCCGCATTTTCGGCTTCCGCGTTTGCGGCTGGTGATTTTGAAATCAAGGCTGTCTCCGTCGCTTTTGTTCCCACACCGCAATATTCGGTAGCTCCTGCGCAAAAGCTGGTGCCTCCTCAGAAGTGGATGCAGGTGGAGGTGGCATTCGATGCCGTCCCGGAGTTCACCGACGAATTGACGTTCAACTACTACATTCTTTTTGCCGAGCGGTTGTTTGTCGGGCACGTCAGTCATGTGAGCATTCAAAAAGGCCGGGATTTGCACTCGGTGGCTTTCATTTCTCCGAAAGCCATTGCTCAGATCATGAAAGGGAAAACGGTCAGCAACAGCGATCTGAAGAATGTGTCAGTGACCATTACCAAGCCGGGCGTTTCCGCACCGCTGTCCATGAAGAGCGCCAAGGCGTCGATCGGAGAATGGTGGGCGCAAATGAAGGCCGAGGAAGGGTTTGTCGTCAATAAGAGCGAGACGCCCTTCGCGCCGCTCGCCTGGGATTACTACGAGGCGCTCAAGCCCGCAACATCCCGCTAAGCGAGCATCATGGCCGCACCAAATCGCATTTTCAGCCTCAACCTCGGCTCTCAAACGGTCCGGCTTGCTGAATTCAGCGCCGATGGCCAGGGGGGCCTGATCCTGCGCGATTACCAGGCGACGGAACTGATGGCCGACCCGGCAACCGACGGATCGCGGGCCGGTCAGATGGCAATGGCCGTCAAGGAACTCGTCGGCAAGATGAACGCGACCGGAAAGGAGATCGGCTACTCGATTCCCTCCCAGTCGGTTTTTGCGCGGTTCGTCAAACTCCCTTCGGTGGGCGAGGAAAAGATCGATCAGATCGTCACCTTCGAGGCGCAGCAGAATGTTCCATTCCCCATTGAAGAGGTGGTCTGGGATTATCAACTGGTCTCATCCAACGATGCAGGCAAATTGGAAGTCGTCATGGTGGCGATCAAATCCGATCTCCTTGATAGCGTCAATGAAGCGGTGGAAGGCGCAACGGTTCGGACCGCTTTGGTCGATGTGGCGCCCATGGCACTCTACAATGCGTTCCGTTATAATTACAGCGATGTAAGCGGTTGCTCGCTGCTCATCGATATCGGCGCACGCACCACCAATCTTTTGTTTGTGGAATCCAAGCGGGTCTTCTCGCGCTCCGTTCCGATCAGCGGCAACACCATTACAGCGGCAATCGCCAAAGATTTCAACGAGCCGTTTACCTTCGCCGAAGAACGCAAAAAGCGGCAGGGTTTTGTGAGCCTCGGCGGCACTTATGCCGAGCCGGAAGATCCCGAAGTGGCGAGGGTCTCCAAGATGATCCGCAACACGATGACCCGGTTGCACGCGGAAATCTCCCGCTCCATTTCATTCTACCGCTCCCAGCAGGGCGGCAACCAGCCTGTCCGGGTCTTCCTGTGCGGTGGCGCAGTCGCCATGCCCTACATGCGCGAGTTTTTCAGCGAAAAACTGGCGCTGCCCATCGAGTTTTTCAATCCGATGCGCAACGTCGCGGTCGGGAATGGCGTCGATGCCGAAAAAATCGGCAAAGACGCCCACCAACTCGGTGAACTGGTCGGGCTGGCACTTCGGGCCGGCAACGCTTGCCCGATGGAGTTGGATCTTCGCCCGCCGAGCGTCACCCGCGCACGGGAAATGGCTGCGCGTCGTCCTTACCTGGCCATGGCGGGAACATGCATCCTGCTAATCCTGGCCGGGTGGTGGCTCTATTTCCAGCAAGCGGCGACCCTCCAGGCCGCTGTTAATGAGAAACTGGAGCCAAGAGTGGCTTCCCTGAAAAAGACCGAAGGAGAGTTTGCCGCCGCTGAAAAACAGATCAAAGCCAAGCAGGATATGGCGGCGCCGTTGATTCAGGCGATTGAAGACCGGGAATACTGGCTCAAACTTATCGACGACTTAAATACGCGTCTTCCCGAGCGTTATATCTGGATTACCTCCATGGAAGCCCTCAAGCAGCCGCAACCGGTCGGAGGCATGGCCGCACCGATAGGGGGTGCCAGGCCTGAGGCCGCCCCCGCTGCACCGGTGCTGGTCATCAAAGGGCTCTGCCTTTGGAACGACAAAGGAGGCGGGGCCTCGGCCGTCCTCGACAAATTTGTAGAGAATCTCTCGGCATCCCCCTTCTTCGTGATCGATCCAAAAAAGAGGACCGAGTTTAACCCTACCCGTCCGGATCAAAACAACGAGAACTGGACCTTCGAATACAAGCTTTGCCTTCCTCTCTCGAAGAAAGGGATTGAGCTATGAACTTGGGCAAAAATAAATTTTTAGTTGGCTTGGCTGCCGCGCTGGTCGTGGGAGGGGGGACCTTCGGCTATCTCCTCTTCGATTCGTATTCGAAATACAGCGGACTGAACGAACAATATAGCACACTCAGTGGCGAACTTACCCGCCTGCAGGCTTTGCCTCTCTATCCGGAGCCGGCCAATTTGAAAAAATTGGACGCGAAGAAGGATGCCGCGGAGGAAGCCGTGAAGACCCTCAACCAGCAACTGGTTCCGCTTTCATTCCCCTTGGAACAGATCAGCCCTGAGCAGTTTCAGGATCAGCTCCGGGTCGCGGTTTCCGCGACTTCGGAAAAAGCGAAGGCGCTCGGGGTAAAACTTCCCGAGAAATTCTATCTCGGTTTTGACAACTACCGGACACTGCCACCGAAAGCGGAAGCTGCCGCCAACCTTGGGCGAGAACTCAAGGCGGTGGAACTGGCCGTGAACACTCTCATCGAGAGCAAGGTTGCCACTATCGACTCGGTGATCCGCACTCCGCTCCCCGAGGAAGGGGAGCCCTCCAAGGTGGCGGCCCAACCTTCAATCACTGTGGGCCGCCCCGCATCGACCGCTCCCAAAGCCACTCCGCTGATTACAAAGTTCCCGTTCGAGATTCAATTCTCGGCGGAGCAAAGCCACTTCCGCAACGGACTCAACGCGTTGGTTAAAAACAGCAAACAATTCTTCATCGTTCGTCCGGTAACGATCAAGAACGACGTCGAGAAGCCGCTCTCGCGAGCCGAAGCCAACCCAACGCCCAAGACTCAACTCGCAACCAGTGTTAATCCTGGGGACCCGGCGGCTGGGGCGGTTCCGCCCCCGGCTGAGGAACCGGCTCTTCACTACATCGTCGGGACCGAAAAAGTCACCGTTGGCCTCCGGGTGGAAATGGTCGTGTTTGCCAGTTCGCTTTCCAAATAGTTATGGATTGGATCAAAAAGAATTACGACCGGGCTGCCCTCATTGTAATGGCGGTTCTCTTGCTGGCTTCCTCCGGCCTGATCGCCTTGCAGATTCAGCAGTTCCAAAATGGGTTCACGGCGGTGCAGGCGAATGTGACCCACGGCAGCAAGTCGAAGCCGCTCGACACGTCCGCCTTTGACCATGCGCGCGATGCGCTCGCCAAGCCGGCAGGCTGGGGCGGCGCTCACAAAGGTTCGCTCTTCGTTTCCAGGCCCTACGTTGTCAAAGACAACAAGCCGGAAGACCCGGAGGATGCCGCCATCCCGTTTCACCCTCCTGTTCCGAACGCTTGGTTTTTCGCCAACCACCTCAACATCCTTGAGAATAATATCCTCACCGACGATGCGGACGGGGACGGCTTCAGCAATCTTGAAGAGTGGACGGCCAAGACCGATCCAAACGACAAGAATGACCACCCGCCCCTTATCAGCAAGCTTCGGCTGGTCAAGTTTATCCAGCAGCCCTTCCGGCTTCTATTTCAAGCCTACGACGATGACAGCTTCCAGATCAACACGCTGGACCTCCGTCAGCCCACGCAATTCTTGAAACTGGGCGACAAGATCGCCGGCACCAAATTCAAAGTGCTCAAGTTCGAGCACAAAGTGGTGCCGAACCCAAAAAACGGCTCTGAAACCGATGTTTCCGAATTGACGGTTCAGAATACCGAGACGGAGATCCAAATCGTGCTGGTCCTAAATCGTATCGCCGATTCCCCCGATTCCTACGCTCAAATGAAATGCCTGCTCGATGGGCAGGAACTCAGAATCAAGAAAGATCAGAGATTCAGGCTCAAAGTTGAGCCAGGGGTGGAATATAAACTGATTGACATTCAAGAGGGAGGAGCCCTAATAACGAACCTTAAAAATGGAGGCGAGCAGATAAAAATTCCCCGCCTCGAAGCGCCCCGGTAAAGAACGCCCGTCCTACGGCCTTTCCGCATGCCTTGATTAAAACTTTCTCACAACTTAGCAACTGCAACTATGATCAAACCCCCTCTGGTTACTTTCTGTTCGATCCTCGGCCTGTTCACGGTCGGATCGGCCTTCGCCGGCTCGGTGCCTTCTTCGGTGCCCAATTCCGTTCAGGGAGTTGCTGAGCGCGAGATCGTCCGCAGACAGGCCGACATGCTTCGCGCACACGAAGCGATGGTGGCCGGCGATGCCGCGATGCGCCAGAAGGATTACGACATCGCCGTTCAGCAATACCGGGCCGCCATTAACTTTCTTCCCGAGTGCCCGAGCACTCACAAGCTCCGCGCTGAAGCGGTCGATGGATATTGTGAGGCGAGCGTGAACCTGGCCAAACAGCGGATAGCCGAGGGCCGCTTCGCCGATGCGGAGATGATCGCCAAAGCCGTTCTCGACGACAAGTATAATCCGCACTGCGGGGACGCACAGACGTTGCTGGTCCACCTGCGTGAACCCGACTATTTCAACAAGACCGTCACTCCGAAGTTCCGGGCGAACGTCGATCAAGTGAATCAATGGATGGTGGATGCCAAGGGCTTCTACGCGACCGGGCGCTACGATATGGCGTTCAAGCGGTACGAGCAGATCCTTAACATCGATCCTTACAATATTGCCGCGCAAAAGGGAAAGGAGCAGGTCGATCAGGCTCGGGACAACTACGCCACGAGCGCCTACAACGAAGCCCGGGCCCGCGCCGTTCAAAGGGTTGACAACGCATGGGGGATGCCGATTCGGAAATACGGCTCGGCGCCCAGTTCGGTGATCGATCAAGGCCCGCAGTCGCCCAATAATACGGCGGTGGTGAGCAACAAACTTTCCCGGATTATCATTCCCAAGGTGGAGTTCCGCGATGCCACCGTGCGTGAGGCGGTCGATTTCCTCAAGGACAAGAGCCGTGCCCTGGACGTGGCTGAGACCGATCCGTCGCGCAAAGGCGTCAATATCGTGCTGCAACTCGATGCCCCAGGCGCGGCGGCGGCCCCGGCGGCCCCGGCCCCGGCCCCGGCCCCGGCCCCGGCGGCGGGCGGCGACACGGCTGCGGCGGGCATTCCGGGCTTGGATGGAACGACACCGGCTCCCGCTCCCGCTGGGGCGGGCGGCGTGCCACCGGTTGCCATCAACCCGAACGAATCGCGCATCACGCTCTCCTTGAGCAATGTGCCTCTGATGGAAGTCCTTCGGTACGTCGTGCAGCTCACTGGACTTAAACTCAAAATCGATCCCTATGCGGTCGCGATCGTCCCCATGACGGCCATGGTCGATCAGTTGATTTTGAAGGAATTCAAGGTTGCCCCTGGCTTCCTGGCCAACAAGCCTTCAGGTGGCGGCACTGCGTCTGCCACCTCTCCGACTGGAACGCTTGGGGCGGGTACGGGCGGAGTCCAGGAAAAGGTCAAGGCTCGGGAATTTCTCGAGGCCAACGGAGTTCTCTTCCCGCAGGGCGCCATGGCTAATTACAGCCCGACCAGCGGCAAGTTGATCGTCCGCAACACTCAGGACCAACTCGACATCATCGAGCAGATCGTCGCCTCGGAGAACAACGCGGTGCCCAAGCAGGTCGAGATCGAGGCGAAGTTTGTCGAAATTTCCCAGAACAATCTAAAGGAACTCAGCTTTGACTGGCTCCTTGGACAGTTCAATGTTGGAGGTTCCAAGCGCGTCTTCAGTTCAGGCGGCACCCAGGGAACCGGCAACGCGGTGGACGCTACGAATTATCCATTTGTTGCCCCCAACGGATCGATCGTGGGTCAGAATCCAGTTACCGCCGGGAACCGCACGGGGAGCGGGATCGGCGGAGCAATCTCCGCAAACGCCATCGATGCGCTGTTATTCCCGGCGGCAGCCGGAGCGACTACGGCGGCACCGGGCGTTTTGGGCATTGCCGGGGTTTTCACCGATCCGCAGTTCCAGGTGGTCATCCGGGCTCTTAATCAGAAAAAGGGAGTCGATCTCCTCTCGGCGCCCCGGGTGACGACTCAAAGCAGCCGCAGCGCGAAAATCGAGATCATTCGTGAGTTCATTTATCCAAGTGACTTCTCCCCGCCGACAGTCCCGACCTCAGTTGGCTCAACCGGCGGCGGCGGCGGCGGCGGCTCGACCTCCGTTCCGGTCACTCCGGCCTCGCCGACTCAGTGGAAAACAGAGCCCGTGGGCGTCACTTTGAACGTCACGCCGAACGTCGTGTTGGAAACTTCCACGATCGACTTGGAATTGCATCCAGAGGTGGAGGAATTTGAAGGCTTCATCAACTACGGCAGCCCGATCCTTGCCCCGGCTACCCCGGGCTTCCTTAACGCCTTCGGGCTCTTCACTCCGGGAACCGCGGCTTCGGTGATCACTCCGAACATCATCAATCAGCCGATCTTCAGCAAGCGCAAGATCGACACCCAGGTGACCATCTGGGATGGCGCGACCGTTGTGCTCGGCGGATTGATTCGCGAGGACGTGCAGAAGGTCGAAGACAAAGTTCCGCTGATTGGAGATCTGCCGCTGGTCGGCCGGTTATTCCGCTCTTCGGTTGATCAACACCTGAAGAAAAACCTCATGGTGTTTGTCACTGCCCGGTTGCTTAATCCCGCGGGGGAACCGATCAATCAGGATGACGAGAAAGAAGAAGTGGTCGAGTCGCTGGTTCCAAACGGCCTGCCTGACGCTCCCATCCTCCCTAAATAGCGGGCTGGGGTCGCTTTTCCCGATGCGCTTGTGCCTGTCTTAGGAATTACAGGGGGCATAGCCACCGGAAAATCGACGTTTACCCGCCAACTGCTTAACTGGCTGCCGGCGGCTTGCTTCGATGCCGATAGCGTCGCGAGAGAGTTGCTCGACGGCGATCCCGAAGTGCGGGAATCCGTGCGCGACGCCTTCGGCGCGAACGTGATCGGGCCCGGAGGAATAGCGGATCGAGCCGCGCTGCGGGAGATCGTGTTCGGTGACGCCGGGAAGCGCCAGATTTTAGAGGAAATCCTGCATCCGCCGATCCGGGCGCGCTGGGCGGCTCTCGCAAAGCTGGCCCGCGAAACCGGAGCTTGGCTCCTGGTCGATATTCCGCTATTGTTTGAAACCGGCGTCGAGTCGGAGTTCGACACAGTGGTGGTGGTGGCGTGCCGGGAGGCCACTCAACGCGCGCGGATCGTCTCCGAGCGCCGGTTATCCAGTGAAATTGCAGTTCGAATCATTGATTCCCAACAAAGTCTGAAATCGAAAATCGCCCGAGCGGGCCATGTGGTTTGGAGCGACTGCCCCATGGCGCGCATGGAAAACCAGGCGCAGATTTTCGCAGGTTACCTTGAAAAACGTTATGGATGAGAATCCCGCCATCGGCCAAGCCGAAGCCAACCCAATCACGCAGCCCGCGCCTGAAGGCGCCCCGGCAGCACCTTCGCCTCTCCCCGCCCGCCTGCATCTGACGGAGCTGCACAAACTGACGCACGCCGCGTTGCTTGATCGGGCGGAGAAACTGAGGCTCCGCGTTGCCCCGGACCGCTCGCGGCACCATCTTATTCTCGATCTGCTGCGCTATTACGGCACTCACGGCGTCGAGTTGCAGGCGGAAGGGGTGGTTGAGGTGACCCCCGATAACCAAGCGTTTCTGCGGTGGCCCCGCTACAGTTTCAAGCCGTTCCCCGAGGACGTGCAAGTCCCGCGCGGAATCCTCCAGCGCTTTAGCTTGCAGGCAGGGCATCTGGTTCACGCCAGAATCAGGCCGCCGCGGGACAAGGAACGCTTCATGATGGTCGATCAAGTGCTGGCCATCGAGGGCATTCCCGCCGAGAAATGGGTCGAGCCGAAGCCGTTCGACACGCTGACGGCGATGTTCCCCGATTCGCGGATCATTCTCGAAAACAACGTGACGCGTTCGCTCAGCGCCCGGGCGATCGATCTCATCACCCCTTTGGGACGCGGCCAGCGCGCGCTCATCGTCGCCCCGCCGCGCGGCGGCAAGACGATGATGCTCAAGGACATCGCCAAGGCGATCCGTGCCAGTTCTCCGGAAACCGAGGTCATCCTGCTCCTGGTCGATGAACGGCCTGAGGAAGTAACCGACCTGAAACGGGAGGTCGATGCGGACGTTTTCTCCTCCACGTTCGACGAAAGTCCAGTGCGCCACATCCAGGTCGCCGAACTGGTGCTCGAACGCGCCAAGCGGCTGGTCGAATTGGGGCGCAACGTCGTCATCATGCTCGACAGCATCACCCGGCTTGCGCGCGGTTATAACAACCTGATGCCGAGCAAGGGCCGGATCATGTCCGGCGGCGTCGATGCCAAGGCGCTGACCAAGCCCAAGAAGTTTTTCGGGGCCGCTCGCAACGTCGAACACGGCGGCAGCCTCACGATCCTGGCCACGGCCCTGATCGAGACCAACAGCCGCATGGATGAGGTGATCTTTGAAGAGTTCAAGGGCACGGGCAACATGGAGTTGCACCTGGCGCGGGAGTTGGTCGAAAAGCGGATTTTCCCCGCCATTCACATCCTCAACTCCGGGACCCGCCGCGAAGACCTTCTCTATCATCCCGACGAATTTGCCCGGATCAATCTGCTCCGAAAACAGCTTGCGGCGCTCCCGCCCATCGAGGCCATGGAAGTCCTCGTCCAAAAACTGAAGGCCACCAAGACTAACGCCGAGTTGCTCATGCTCGGGCTGCGCTGATTTCATCCCGTGATTAACACGTCCGAAGCCCTCGCTGAATTTTTGGAACCGCTGCGGCAAGTCGGCCGCATTGCACTGGATACGGAAGCGGACAGTTTGCATTGCTACTTCGAAAAGCTTTGCCTAATCCAGATCAGCATTCCCGGGTACGACGTGCTCATCGATCCGCTGGCAGGTTTCTCGCTCCAGCCGCTTTATGATGAACTGAGCCGGCACGAGTTGATCATCCAAGGGCTCGACTACGACCTGCGGCTGCTGCGGCGTGTCGGAATGGAAGAAGTCGGCGCGGTGTTCGACACGATGATCGCCGCACGGCTCATCGGCTGTCTGGAGTTCAGCCTTGCCGCGTTGCTTCTCAAGCACTTTGGCGTCGTCCTGGCCAAGGGCTCGCAAAAGGCCAACTGGGCCCGCCGCCCGCTTTCGCCTCAGATGGAGGAGTATGCGCGCAACGACACCCGGCACCTGACCGCACTGGCGGCCAACCTCGAAAACGAGCTCTGCCGGCTCGGTCGCCTGGAATGGTTTATTCAATCGTGCGATAAGGCCCGGGAGGCCACCCGGACCAACCGCGAACGCGACCTCGATTCGCTCTGGCGCATCTCCGGCAGCGGAGAATTGCGCGGACGCTCGGCGGCGATTCTGCGCGCGCTCTGGAACTGGCGCGACGAAGAAGCCCGGCTGGTTGATCGGCCCCCTTTTCACATCGCCCGAAACGATCACCTCATCGACTCCGCGCGCCGGTTCGATTGTGGCGGTCCCGTTGAAATCCCCCACCTTAACAGCACCCGCCTGCGTCGTTTCTTCGAAGCCGCCGAGTCCGCGCTACAACTTCCCGAGAGCGAATGGCCAAAACCGATCCGCACCCCGCGTTCGCGGCCCACACCCGAACAGGAACGGCGATTCGCCGAGTTCAAGGCGCGCCGCGACCGGGCCGCCGCGCAGCACAACATTGAGGCCTCGCTGATTGCCCCCAAAGGCCTTCTTGAAGCCCTGGCGGCAGACGTGGAGGCGACTCTTCCCAAGCTGTTGCCGTGGCAACGGATGCTGCTGGAGTTCGGGGAGGTGTAGGCCGACTTGAATGGCAATCGTGCAGGGGTGAATCGACGCGCCATCCCAAAGCTGTGGAGCACCACAGCTGGGTGCAGGACGGGAAACACCCAAAACGCTTCCCTCGATTATGTCCGACCCAATTGAACGCAAGACCCAGATCCTCCACGAGATGGCCGAGATCGACCAGATGCAGCGAGGCCGATTAAGCGAGCAGTTTTTCTTGGATAAGAGAGGGGGCCGCGAAGTCACTCGAGGGCCCTACTACACCCTTCAACGCTGGTGCGGCGGCAAAAACATCTGCGAGCGGATGCATTCAAAAGACCTCCCTTCAGTGCATGGCGCCATTGAAGGATACGAACGCTTTGAAAAACTTGCCCAGGAGTTCGTGGAAATCACCGAAGCGATGACCCGCAAGAGCGCTCAAAACCAAGACGCTAAAAAAAACGCGACGAAATCCGCGAAGCGCAGTTCCAAGAAACACAAGCCTTCCTAAGTCTGGCCGCGCAACGCCTGGCCAAAGACGGCCAAGGCAACATGGAATGGCTGGAATTTGGCCTGCGTGAAGCGATGCAAAGAGATGCCCGGTCGCTCCTGGAAAGGCTGCTCAACGATCCGGCGCTTGCCGTGCCCAACGACCATGCGCTGGAGGGGGAAAGATGCTATCGCAAACGCGCCAAGGTGATCGAAACGCTCTTTGGTCCGGTCGAAGTCGGTCCCAATTATCCTAAATCCGGCAGAAGAGCCTC
>SESF01002852.1_pt1 | contig 18534 bp, 16 predicted proteins | sample 3171521 | NCBI WGS metagenome assembly SESF01 (sample SAMN10866945, study PRJNA518727) | freshwater metagenome | biome: subpolar coniferous forest; feature: holomictic lake; material: water; isolation source: holomictic Lake 227, 6 m and 8 m depth | place: Canada: near Kenora, Ontario | collected...
GGTCGGGCTGCACCGCCATCTGGGCCATCCCGGCATTGGCCGCGGGATACACCCAGGCGGCCACCCCCACCGCCGCGATGAGCCAGGCGCTGAGCCGCCAGTCGGGCAGCAGTTGCGACCGGCTCAAGCGCGCGAGGTGCAGGCACAGGCCCCCGGCGATCCCCAGCGGCAGCACCAAGTGCAGGAAAAACACCACGAAGAACAGGAGCGACGGCACGGTGCGGTCCGAGGCGAACAGCCGCAGCATCGGCTCGCCGAAAATCGGCAGCACATCCACCGCCTTCATCGTGTCGCGGGCCAGCAGCTGGGCGCGCACATCCCACACCAGCCAGTAGCCCGTCCACCCGATGAACCCCACGAGGCCGAGCAGCGCGAGGCCGCTCACCCAGGCCAGCCACCGGGCCTCCGCAAACTTGCGCGCCAGCAACGTGCGCCCGGCGTGCGCCAGGATCAACAGCATGAGCAGGTCGGAGGAGTAACGGTGCACGCTGCGCACCATCCCGCCGGGGGAGCGCGGCCCCAGGTCGGCCAGCGAGTGCCACGCCCGCTGCACGCTCGCCGCATACCAGACGAGCATCAGCACGCCGGACAGCGTGGCCAGCAGCAGCAGGGCGTTGACCGCAGGCCCGAGTTGCGCCAGCGGGTTCAGCTCCCGCGGCAGCCAGCGCTCCAGCAGGGTGTCGAGCCGCGTGGCCAGCGCGTCCCCCGCGGCCAGGAGCCGGGCGGCCCGCACGGGCGGCGGCGGCGCCGCGGTGCCGGCCGACCACCCGCGCCCGGCCGGCCGCTCCCCGCCCTCCCCGTCAGGCGGCGGGGGCATGGGATTCGCGGAGGAGCGCGCGCAGCCCCGTGCGGAGCCACGCCCGGTGGCGCGGATCCAGCGTGAAGCGGTAGGCAATGTGGCCCGAGGCGTCGACGAGGAGGAAGAGGTTGGCGTGGTCGATGACGCCGGTCTGCGGGTTGCGCGTGGCGGAAAACTGCAGGCGCGTGAGCACGTCGTGCATCGCGGCCGGTGCCCGGCCGTTGACGTAACGGAACTCGGGATGGGTCAGGCCCCGCGCGGCCGCCACCCGGCTCATCAGCTCCGCCGTCTCGTATTCGGGGTTGAGCGAGAGCGCGACCACGCTCAGCCCGGCGCGCTCCGTCGCCGGGAGCTCGGCGAGGAGCTGGTTGATCTCCCGAAATATCTCCGGGCAGGCGGTGGTGCACGCCGCGTAGACCCCGGTGACGAGCACCACCCGGCCGCGCAGGTCGGCGAACTGGAAGGAGCCGCCCTGCTGGTCCACCAGCGGCGTGTCGGGCAGCGCCAGCCGGACCCGGATGCGCTCGCCCGGGAAGGGGGGCACCAGCAGGGCGCGGACGGCATCCGTCCGGGCGTAATACACCAAGCCCCCGGCACCGCCGGCGATCACCGCGAGCGCCGCGGCGGCCGCCCGGGCGTGGGCCCGCCAGGTCCGGGGCGAGCCCAGCTGGAGGAATGCTGCCCGCCAGAGCAGCGCGGCCACCCCCACCACGAAGAGGGGCTCGGCCATCATCACCGAGACGGCCAGCCAGGAGAGGCCGCCGGTGCGCGGGTCACCGCGGTAGCACCAGAGCTGGAAGTCCCGCACAAAGTCGCCGAGCCAGCCGCCCGCCGTCGGCCCGAAGATCGTCACCGCGAGGAATCCCTCGTAGCCGGCGAGCGCCGTGAGCAGGAAAACGAGCAGCCCCGGACCGGTGAGAAAACGGGCGGGCGCCCCGCCCCCGGCCCCAGAGGGGGCCGGGGGTGAGACCCCGCGGGACCCGCGCGGCCGGGAGCACGGATCCGGGGTGGACATAGCGGGGCGGCGCCGGGGCTCAGCGCACCGGCCAAACGTCGGCGAGCGCCTTCCAGTTCGCGAAATAATAGACCGCAAAGCACGCGAGGAAGGTGAGGGTGAGGACGATCGTGCCCTTGGTGGCGTAGTGGTCGTTGGCGAGCGAGCCCGGCTGGCTGCCGGCCAGCGCCGGCGGGGTGCCCCAGTCCGCCATGGCCCGGCCCTCGATCTTCGGCCCGAAGAACAGCGTGCCCACGCACAGCAGGGCAAAGAGCAGCAGGCCGGTGAAGGCGAGGATGCCGCCGATACCCAGCACGCCGAGCCAGAGGTGCGCCGCGGGGCCGTAGACGCCCTGGGCGTCAATGTCCCAACTGCGGCGGGGCACGCCCATCGTGCCGGCAAACGACATCCCAAAGGCGAGCAGCACGATGCCAAAACCGAACAGCCACGGCTGCACCCGGGCGACGCCCCGGCAGATGAAGTCGCGCTGGAAAATCAGCGGGATCACATAGTAGGCGAGGGCCATGAAGGCCAGCGTGGTGCCGCCGACCACGGTGACATGAAAGTGCCCGGGGATGCGCAGCGTGTTGTGGGCGATGATATTGATCTGCTGCGTGCCGAGGGTGACGCCGGTGATGCCGCCGAGGAAGCCGAAGATCACGAGCGAGAGGGCGGTGCCGGAGAAGGCCGGGTTTTTCCACGGCAGGGCGGTGACCCAACCGAAGATACCGCGGGTGTAGCCCTTCTCCCGCATGGCGAGCTCGACGCCCGCCGGCACGGTAAAGCCGTGCACCATCGAGGCCAGCACCGCCAGGTACATCGCGTAGGAGGTGTTCCAGATCTTCCACGCGGCGCCCACGCCCGGGTCCACCAGCAGGTGATGCGCCGAGGCGAGGTTGATGAACAGGACGTACAGCACAAACGCGGTGCGGCACACCGCCTCGTTGATCGGGCGGGCCCCGACGGTGATGTGCGAGAGCAGATACCAGACCGCCACCATCGCACAGACGTTGACCTGCTGCGACTGGTGCCCGAGGCCCCACCAGATCAGGCGGTACCACGCCGGATCCGGCTGGGCGGTCCAGCCCATCGCGTAGGTGAAAGTCGGGATCATCACCACCGCGCCGTGCAGCAGCGTGACCACCGCGATGATCGCCGCGGCCAGCGCGCCAAAAGTCACGATCGGCAGCGAGCCCTCGTAGGCCCGGTCGCGCTTGGCCACGTAGAGCGTGGCGAAGAAATTGAACACCCCGATCAGCGTCCCCACCGCGACCAGAATGATGCCGAGGTAGAACAGCGGATGCGCCAACAGCGGCAGGTAGGACGTCATCATCACGTCGGCCTGGCCGGCGAGGATGATGTAGTCGACCATGACGGCGCCGGTGAGCATCATCCCGAACGAGGCCCAGGCGATCTTGCGCGAAAAGAGCCGCGCGTTGAGCGGGGTGGTGCACGTGAAGGTGAGGATGGCGACCTCGAAGAACAGGATCCACAGGATCAGCATGTTGATGCCGTGGAACGTCAGGACGCGGTAGAACCAGTCCACCGGCAGCAGATGCACCGTCTGCCAGCGGGTCAGCGCCAGCAGCAGGGCGGCCACGCCGCCGAGCAGGAGGAAGACGATGCCGCAGACGGCGTTGAGCTTGATGAAGCGCTGGGCGTCGAGGCAGACGCTCAGGCCCGTGGTGCCGCACACGCGCCCAGGGGTTCCGGGGGCGGCGAGGGAGTGGGAGGGTTGGGACATGGGGAGAGGCGGTTATTCGACGAAGATCTTGCCGGTCATGGCGTGGTGGCCGGCGCCACAAAACTCGTTGCACACAATGGTGAACTCACCCTTGGAGGTCGGGGTGAGGGTCAGCACGTGATCGTAGCCGGGCAGCACCTGGAAATTCATGTTCAAGGGCTGCAGCGAGAAGCCATGCTGCAGGTCCAGCGACGAGAGGTGCAGGCGGTAGGTCTCGCCCTGGCGCAGGCGCAGCGCGGGGTACCACTGCCACATGCGGCCCATCAGGTAGGCGTCGCCGCCCGCCGGGGGCTCGGCGATCGGCAGTTCCTGCATCAGCGCGTTCGCGATCGGGTTCTTGAACGTGCCCACGCGGTTGGACGCGACGAATTTTTCCGTGCGCGCCAGAAAGTCCACGGGACGAACCGTGTAGGCCTCGCCCGTGCTGTTCTGTTTGCCGCGAAAATGCCAGTACGGCATCATCAGCGACATCACGAAGCACCAGAGGATGGCGCAACCGAGCCAGATTTTTTCGTGGCCAGCCGGACCGTGAAACCAAGGGGTGGTAAGGGGACGCAAGCTCATGGGAGGAGGGGATCAGGGCAGCAGGGCGGGTTTGGTTAGCAGCAGTTCCACCCAGCCCCACGCGGTGTAGGAAAGGATGGGGATGAGGACGCCGAGGACGAGGAGCAGCCAGGGGTTATCGAGCACCTTCTGCCACGGGTGGATCTTGGGTTCGTTGTTCATGGAATTATGCCGGTTGGGTGGCGGGGCGGCGCCACGCGCCCAGGCGGCGCAGCATCACCGCGAGGAAAAAGATGCCACCGGCCACCGCCACCAGGCCGCCCAGGCCCATGATGCTCAGGCCGAGATATTCGCCGAGCGAGCGCACGTGCTGCTCGGCGCCATACTGCTTGCGGCCGAGCCCGTAGGCCCCGGCCAGGGCAAATCCGAGGCCAAAAATCGCCTGCCCGCCGCCGAAGAGCAACAGTTGGAGCCGGGCGCGGCGGGGCGGGGCCGGCGCCGGACCAGCCGGCGCCACCGCCGTGCAAAAATCATAGGCTGCGGCCATCAGCGCGATCGTCACCGCGCCGATGGCACAGTGGTAATGCCCGGGCACCAGCGTGCTCGAACTGCGGATCAGTGATCCCAGCAGAAAGCCCAGCACCGTCAGCGTCGCGCTGCCCGCGAGACCGGCGCAACGATAGTCTCGCCCGTCCAGCCCGGCGCGGTGCCGCCAGACATGGGCCCCGGCCGCTCCCAGCACCACCAGCACCACCGGGAAGAGGGTCCAGCGCATCAGGTGCGTCGCCATCGAAAAATAATTCGTGACCGTCGTGCCGCCGAAGGCCAGCGGCGGCAACACGCCCTGCGGCAGCACGAGTGCCACGAAGAGCGCCGCCGCGGGAGCCGGGGCCAGCACCGGGCGGCCCGTCCAGCGGTGCAGCAGGTGCAGCCACAGCGCCAGCATCGCCGCGACGTTCGCGGCCTGCAGCACGTGCCCGCCCCCCCAGAAGACCAATTCGTAGTACACCGCCGGCGCCGCCGCCGGGGTGGTCCGCCAAGCCCCGAGGAAGGTCGCCAAGGCGAGCAGGTTGGCCGCAGCCGAGGCGCGCAGGGCGAGCACCGCATCGGGCGCCAACGCCAAGGCATCGGTGCGGGCCGGCGTGACCAGCGCCTGGGCGAAAAAGAGCCCGGCGCCGGCAAACCAGCAGATGAGCCCGCCGAAAAACACCGGGTGATCAATGACCGGCACATAGTTGGAGAGCACCGGCTGCGCCCCCGGCATGACCGCCCCGACCAGCAGGCCGGCGACGCCCGTGACGGCAAGCGCCAGCGCCACCGCCGTCACTCCCCGGTGCAGCCGCGGGCCCAGCGCCAGTCCCAGAAAGGCCAGCGTGCCGGCCTGAAACCAGACCACGATGGCTAGGTCCACGTGCACCACCAGCGCGCGCTTGAAAAACAGGGGGTCGGTGAACAGCCAGCCGAGAAACGGCAGCCGCCCCACCACCAGCATCAGCGAGAGCAGGCCCGCGAGCACAAGGCTGCCGATCGCCAGCAAAAACCAGCCCCGGGCCGGGGCCGTGCCCGTGCCGCCGATCGCCGTGTCCGGCGCCCAGCGCTCCGGGCGCGAGGAAACCAGCACGGGGGCTGGGGGCAAGGTGGCCGCAGACGGAGGCATGGGTTGTTTGTAGCCGAAGGTCGCCCGCGCGACCTTGACGCAGGTCAACGTTTTGCGCCGCACCGGGCAGGCGGCCTTTGCTTGACTCGGGTCAAGGCCGGACGGCGCGACTCCGGCTATGGTGTCTCATCGCCGTGACGAGCCTCCCGATCGCCGAGCCTTTGTCTGTCGCCCCGGTCCGTCCCGCGTGGGCGGTCACCCTTGGGGCGCTCCTCGCGCTGACCAAGCCGCAGCTGGCCTTCATGTCGGTGCTCACCGCCATGGTGGCCTACGGGGCCGCACGACCCACGGCAGGCAACACCCTCGCCTTGACCACGTTGACCGGCACCGCGCTGGCAGCCGCGGGGGCGCTTTCGCTCAATCAATGGTGGGAGCGCCGGGCCGATGCCCAGATGCAGCGCACCCGCCGGCGGCCACTGCCTCAGGCCCAAGTGACCCCCGCCGCCGCTCTCGTCTGGAGCCTCGCACTCGCCGTCGCGGGGGTCGGGGTGCTGGCGACGCAGGTCAACCCCGTCGCGGCGGCGGTCGCCGTCCTCACCATTGGCCTCTACGGCTGCGTCTACACCCCCTTGAAGCGCCGCACCCGCTGGGCGACGGAGTGCGGCGCGATCGCGGGCGCCTTGCCCCCGCTGCTGGGCAACGCCGCCAGCGGCGACCTGTGGGCGGCGCCGGGCACCGCCCTCGCCGCGGTCCTGCTCTGCTGGCAACTGCCCCACTTCTTCGCGATCGGCTGGCGGCACCGCGCCGATTATCGCGCCGCCGGTTTCCGGCTGTTGCCGGCAATGGATGACACCGGACGCCAAACCGGCGCCTGGTCCCTATTCTACGCCACACTGCTCCTGCCCGTCTCCATTGCTCCCTGGGTGTGCGGGACCTTGGGCACGCTCTACGGCGCGCCGGTGGCCTTGGCGGGCGGTGCCTTCCTGTGGAGTGCCTGGGGTTTTGCCACCGCTACCGGCGATCGTGAGGACGCCGCCCGGCGCCTCTTTTTCGCCTCGATTCTCTACCTTCCCCTCGTGCTGGGCGCCTTGGCGCTGGACCGGCTCACCGCGGCCTGAGCGGGCGCCTGGTTCAGCTCCTCTCCGCCTGCGCCAGCGCGCGGGGAAACAGGACGTGGTTTTCCTTGTGGACATGGCGGTGCAGGTCGGCCGCAAACTCCGCCAGCCCGGCAAGCAGGGCGCGGTGCGTGTTGCAGGCCTCCGCATCGGGGACAAAGCCATCCGTCAGCTCGCGCAGGTGGGCGGTGGCATTGCCCGCCGACTCGTGCTCGGCCTCCATCTGGCGGATGGGATGGGCCAGGGAGCCGCAATGGAAGCCGGCGGCGGTCCCCGCCTCGATCTGGCGGATGGCCGGAAACAACACCTCCTCCTCCTTCCGCATATGGCTGAGCATTTCGTCCGCCAGCGCCTCCACCGTGGCCTGCATCTCCGGGAGCCGGGCATCGCGCCAAGCATGCTTGCGGGCCACGCGCCCGGCCATCTCCACCAGCCGCGGCAGCTCCGACTTTAAATAGAGGTGGTGCGTCTGCTCGATGTGATCGGCCAGTTCCGTGAGGGTCAGGCGGGCGGGATCCACGTCGGCGGGCCCGGTGGCCGCCGCCGCCGCCGCGGCTTCAAGGGTCGCCACGAGGGCCTGCGGATCGAGGCCCTGGCGCTGGCAGGCGGCGGCGAGCGACTGCTTGCCCCCGCAGCAATAGTCGAGGCCCATGCCCTCGAAGACGCGGGCCAGCGCCGGCCGGGCGGCGACTATGGCGCCTAGTTGGGATTCGGGAGTAATGCCGACGGGAGTGGAGGTGGTCATGGTGTGTTCAGGGGAAGGGATGCGCCCCTACCCTGCCTCATTCCCGGGGCCCCCGCCTTGATATGGGTCAATCTCTGCCGCGGCGGTGACTTAGGCTTGCTCCGGCTCCTGGCTCCTTGCTCTTTTCTCTTGGTCGCGGTTCCACCCCGGCCAGTCCCTGCTATGCCCGCACCCCCTCCGCCCGCCGACCTTAAGCTCACCGGGCTCATTGGCACGCTGCGTTGCTGCCAGCTTTTTTCCGGGCTCTCGCCGGAGGACCTCGGCGTCATCGCGGGCTTTGCGACCCGGCAGCAGCTCGCCAAGGACGACTACCTGTTTCACGAGGGCGAGGTCTCGCATGGCTGCTATCTCGTGCAGAGCGGCGCCATCAACGTCCACCGGGTCAGTGCGGCCGGCAAGGAACAGGTCATCCATGTCTTCCGGTCCGGCGAGTCCTTCGCCGAGGGCTCGCTGGCTTCCCCCGCCGGTTATCCCGCCAACGCCCGCGCGGTCGAGCCCAGCACGGTGCTCATCATCCCCAAGGGGCCCCTGCTCGAGCTCATCGGCCGGCGCCCCGACCTGGCCATGCGCATGCTGGGCTCGATGAGCGCCCACCTGCGCGTGCTGGTCAGCATGCTCGACGATCTGCAGCTGAAGGATGTCGAGACGCGCCTGCTGAACTGGCTGGTGAAGCACCGCCTGACCGCCGCCAGCGGGTCGATCCGGCTGCCCGGCACCAAGCGCGTGCTGGCCGCCGAACTCGGCACCAGCAGCGAGACGCTCTCGCGCACGCTCGGCCGCCTGCGCGACCAGCGGCTGATCACGGTCACGGGCAGCGTGATTTCCGTCCACGACCTGCCCGCCCTGCAGGCGATGCTCCGCCGCAACCTCGGCGAGACCTGAGCGGCGGCGGCGGCGGTCCCGTGCAAATCACGCTGGCGGGCGGCGCGGCGCGGCTCCACGCTGCCCCCTTATGCCCGAACTTGCCTCCCCGTCCTCCCCCGCCCCCGAGGCCCCTTGGCGCGCCGGCCTGCGCGCCGGCCGGGCCAATCTGGTGCCCGGCCTCGTGCTGTGGCTGGTGGGGCTCGGGCTGGTCGTGGCCTATTACCGGCACGCGCCGACCCACGCGGCGCTGGAACGCCTGACCGGGCTGCGCGACCGGCTGGGGCTCCTGTTCCCGATCCTGGGGACCATGATCTGCGGCGGCCTGCTGCCCATCCTGTACCTGCGCCGCGATCCCGCCGTCCGGCCGGACTACCCCCTGAAGCACTGCGCCTTCCTCCTCCTCTTCTGGGCCTACAAGGGCGTCGAGATCGAGCTGTGGTACCGCCTGCTGGCGCGGGTCGTCGGGCCGGGCACCGACGGGCGCACCGTCGCGATCAAGGTCGTGCTCGACCAGGCCGTCTATTGCCCGCTGTGGGCGGTGCCGGTGACCGTGTTCAGCTTCGCCTTCACGCACGCCGGCCTGCGCCTGGCGCCGCTGGTCGCCGACTTCCGCGCCGGCGGCTGGTATCGCCGCCAGATCCTGCCCACCCTCGTCGCCAACGCCGCCATCTGGGTCCCCGTCGTTTGCCTCGTTTACTCCCTGCCACTGTCCCTGCAGACCCTGCTGTTCGACCTCGTGCTGTGTTTCTACATCCTGCTGGTCGCACACATCACGCGCCGGAAGGCTTAACCCGGCCGGAAGCTCCGGGCCCGCCGCCCGGGTGCACCGGATATATTACATTCTTGTTACCACCGCCGTCTTGCCTGACTTGGCGGGGAACCTTTGCGTTTCACCCGGTCTTTAACAACCTGCCCCCCTCATGATTCCGTCCTCCTCCTCCCTGCGCCCGCCTGCCATGACCTGGTCGAAGCTGACCCGCCGCCTCCTCGCCGGCGGCGCGCTGGCGCTCGCCGCCCTGCTTCCCGCCCAAACCAGCGCCTCCCACGTCGAGGCGTCCCTCGTCGCGGCCCCGGCGTCGATCCAGCCCGGCCAGCCGTTCACCGTCGCGCTCCGCCTCGCGCACGAGCCGCACTGGCACACCTATTGGACCAACCCCGGGACCGGGCTGGCCACGTCGCTGACCTGGACCCTGCCGGCCGGCTGGAAGGCCGGCGGCATCCAGTGGCCCGCGCCGCACGTCCTGAAGGACCGCACCGGCACCGTCGTGGGCAACGGTTTTGAGGGGGAGACGTTCCTCCCCGTGACCCTGACGCCCCCGGCCGACCTCGCGCCCGGCACCCGCGTCACCCTCACCGCCGCCGCCGAGTGGCTGATGTGCGACGACGTCTGCATGCCGGGCAGCGCCCAGGTCTCGCTCACCCTGCCGGTGGCGGCCGGCGCCCCCGCGCCCGACGCCCAATGGGGCGCCAAGGTCGCCGCCGCCGCCGCGGCCCTGCCGCGCGCCGATGCGGCGTGGACCCTCGCCGCCACGCGCGCGGGCCAAACGGTCACGCTGACCGTCGCGCCCGCGCCGGGCGCGGCGCCCGCCGGCGGCCATCAGCCGGCCGGCCTGCATTTCTTTGCCGACGACAACTACGTGGCCTATGAGCTGCCGCAGACCTGCCAGGCCACGGGCGCGGGCGGGTTCGTGCTCACGCTGCCCATCGCGCCCGACAGCCCGGCGGGCCAGGCGAAGCTCACGGGGGTCCTCACCGCCGAGAACGGCTGGCGCGCCGACGGCTCGCTCCGCGGCCTGCGCGTGGACCTCGCCTGGGGTGCGGCCGCCGTCCCGGCGGCCCCCGCCGGGACCCCGGCCCCGGCGCCCGGCGGGCTGCTCGGCACCCTCGCCCTCGCCTTTATCGGCGGACTGATCCTCAACCTGATGCCCTGCGTCTTCCCCGTGCTCGGCATCAAGATCCTCGGCTTCGTGAACCAGTCCGGTCAGGACAAAAAGAAGGTGGTCACGCACGGCCTGGTGTTTGCGCTCGGCGTGCTGCTCTCGTTCTGGACCCTCGCCGGCGTGCTCGCGGTGCTGCGGGCCGGCGGCGACAAGATCGGCTGGGGCTTCCAGCTCCAGTCGCCCGCCTTCGTGTTCGTGCTCGCAGGGCTGATGCTGGTCTTCGCGCTCAACATGAGCGGCGTGTTCGAGTTCGGCCTGGCGGCCACCGGCGTCGGTTCCAACCTCCAGGCCAAGTCCGGCTACGCCGGCTCGTTTTTCACCGGCGTGCTGGCGACGGTCGTCGCGACCCCCTGCTCCGCGCCGTTCCTCGCGCCGGCCCTGGGCGCCGCGCTCGCGCTGCCCGTCGGCGAGTCGTTCCTGATCTTCACCGCGATCGCGGTCGGCCTCGCGCTGCCCTACCTGCTGCTCTCGATCTTCCCGCAGGCGGTGAAGGTGCTGCCGCGCCCCGGCGCGTGGATGGAGACCTTCAAGCAGTTCATGGCCTTCCCGCTCTACGCGACGGTCGGCTACCTGGTGTGGGTGCTGGCGGGCCAGACCCCGGAAAGCGGCCTGCTCATGGCCCTGTTCGGCCTCGTGCTCGTCGCCATGGGCGTGTGGTGCTACGGCCGCTGGAACGCCCCCGGCGCCTCCGCCGGCCGCGCCCGGTTCGGCCTGCTCGCCGGCCTCGCCATCTTCGCGCTCGGCGCCTGGACCGGCTGGCCGCAGGCCCCGGCCGCCAACGAGGTCGTCTGGGAAAAATGGAGCCCCGAGTCCGTCGCCCAGCTGCGCGCCGCCGGCCGCACCGTGTACGTGGACTTCACCGCGCGCTGGTGCGCCACCTGCCAGGCCAACAAGAAGCTCGTGTTCCACTCCCCCGCCGTCCTGAAATATTTCGCCGACCACAAGATCGCCACGCTGCGCGGCGACTGGACCAACCAGGACCCGCAGATCACCGCCGAGCTCGCCGCCTACCACCGCAGCGCCGTGCCCTTCAACCTGATCTGGCGGCCCGGCCACGAGGCGCCGGTGCTGCTGCCGGAGCTGCTGACGCCGGACGTGGTGCTCAACGCGCTCCAGCAGCCCTAGGCCGGCCGGCGGCGCGCGGCCGCCTCCCGGAGAAATAGAGTCGTGTCGCCCCGCCCTTTTCGCTGGGCTGGGGCGCACCTGCGATGATCACGCCAACCCTCTACGCGAGCCAGGCCGGCGCCCGGCTGGACAGCAATGTACTCACGGGCGGGGGGACGGACGACACCCGCGCGCTGCAACAGGTCCTGGACCGGGCCTCGGCCGGGGGCGGGGTCCGGCTGGTGCTGGACGGGGCGGCGCGGGTCAGCACCCTCCAGGTCCATTCCAACACAACGATCGAGTGCCTGCACTCGGCGTGCGGCCTCTACCAGAGCGACCATTCCGACTGCGCGCTGCTGATCAACGCCCACCCCTCCGCGGGCGAGATCATCGACCGCAACATCACGCTGCTCGGCGGCACCTACAACCAGAACTGCCGGCACCAGGCGCACCACGTGCCCGCCGAGGTGCACTACTCCAAGGCCGAGCGCCTGGTGGTCGCGCTCGCCTTCTTCGGCGTCGAGAACCTGCTGGTGCGCGACGTGACGGTGCGCGACCAGCGGACCTTCGCCTTCCTCATCACCAACTGGCAGAAGGTGACGCTGGAAAACATCCGGCTGGAGCTGCCCAGCTTCATCCACTCCGGCAACCAGGACGGCATCCACCTCCAGGGCCCGGGCCGGTTTCTCGTGCTGCGGAACATCCAAGGCCGCACCGGCGACGACTTCATCGCCCTGAACGGCGACGAGGAGACGAACGGGGAGCAGAGCTGGGCCCACCCCTGCGCCACGGTCGGCCCGATCACCGACGTGCTGATCGACACCGTCATGGTCGACGACGCCGCGCAGGTCGTCCGCATCCTCTCGCGCGAGAGCCTGCACGACCGCATCACCATCCGCAACGTCAGCGGCCACTACCGCAGCTTCGGCTTCTACCTCAGCGCCTGGGACTACAAGGCCAAGGGCCTGCCGGGCCACTTCGGCTCGATCCTGTTTGAGAACATCGACCTGCGCCAGACCCAGCCGGACTACACCTACACCGAGCCCTTCCTCTTCCGGATTTCCGGCCGCCACCGCAGCCTGACCCTCCGCAACATCAACTACCACGACCCGGTGGACGACCGCTACCTGATCCACTTGGAGGGCAAGACCGACATCCCGGACATGGGCGACACGCCCGCCGAGGTGGAGTCCCTGGTGATCGACGGCCTGCACATCCAGGACACCGGCGACACGCCCCAGACCCGCCCCTACCTCAGGGTCAGCGGGCACGTCCGGCGGCTGCTGGTGCGGAACAGCGAGATCTACGGCACCAAATCCAAGGGGGCCGTGTTCCTCGCCACCGCGGGGGAACATGCCCGCATCGACCGCCTGATGCTCTACAATATCTGTGCGGAAAACCTGGCGGCGCTGGTCTCCGATCCGGAGCAGAAGATCGGGCAGGTCGAGACGAGCAACGTGCAGCTCCTCCCCGGCCCCTGAGGCCGAAGGCCGCGGGACGCGGAGGAGGGACGCGCGGGGCCGGTCGCCCCGCGCGGGTGGGCGGCGCCGGCCTTACTTGGCCGCCGCGAACGCGCGCATGAACTTGACGAGGTCGGCGACCTCGGCGGCCGAGAGCTTCTCGCCGTAGCCCTTCATCTTCTCCTTGGCGCCGTCCTTCACCCCCAGCGCCGTGGCCTTGGTCAGGTCCTCGTCGGAGAACGCGGCCAGCGAGGCGGGGTTCGTGTAGTCCTTGATCTTCATCTTCGTGCCGAGCTTGGTCTGGGCCTTGCCGTCGGCGCCGTGGCACTTGGCGCAGTGGTTTTCCCAGTTCTCGCCGGCGGTGGCCGCCAGGGCCGAGGTCGCGCTGAGCGCGAGGATGAAGGAGAGGGAGGCAATCAGTTTGGTTTTCATAGGAGGAAGGTGTTTTTACCCGCGCGGGCCGGATGCCCCGAGGTTACCGGCCGGCCCGGGGCAATCAAGCCGCGGCCGGCCGCGCCGCGTGATGGCAGGCGGCTGAATGCGGCGTATGAAAAACCCTTTCGCCCCACGGGCGAGGCGGGAGCCCGGCGCCCCGCTCACCCCCGCGGACCGGCGGAAATAGTCCTCGCGCCACCGGCCCAGGCGGAATACGCTGCCGGATGGCCGGACGCTTCCGCGCCCTGGCCGCCCGATGAAAGTGCTGCTCGTCAGTCCGAAAACGCCGGACACGTTCTGGAGCTTCAAGCACGTCCTGCGCTTCGTCGCCAAGCGAGCGGCGTTTCCCCCGCTCGGCCTGCTCACGGTCGCGGCCCTGCTGCCGCGCGACTGGGAGCTCAAGCTGGTGGACCTCAACGTCGCCCGGCTCGACGACGCGGACCTCCGCGCGGCGGACTACGTGCTCCTGAGCGCGATGATCGTGCACCAGGCATCGGTGCGCGAGATCGCCCGGCGCTGCGCCGCGCTGGGCAAGCCGGTCGTCGCCGGCGGCCCGCTGTTCACCACGGGGCACACCGCGTTCCCGGAGATCCCCCACTTCGTCCTCGGCGAGGCCGAGGAGCTCATGCCGCAGCTCGTCGCCGACCTGCGCGCCGGCACGCCCCAGCCGGTGTATCGCGCGCCGCGGTTTCCGGCGCTGGCGCAGACCCCGGTGCCGCGCTACGACCTGATCCGCCCGCGCGACTATGTGACGATGGCGGTACAGTTCTCCCGCGGCTGCCCGTTCGACTGCGAGTTTTGCGACATCATCGTGATCAACGGCCGCGTGCCGCGCACCAAGTCGCCGACGCAACTGGTCGCGGAGCTCGAGGCGCTGCGGACGCTCGGCTGGCAGGACATGGTGTTCGTGGTGGACGACAACTTCATCGGCAACAAGCCGCGCACCCGGGCGCTGCTCCAGGCCATGATCGCGTGGCGCGAGCGCACGCAGTCGGCCATGGGCTTCCTCACCGAGGCCTCGATCAACCTGGCTGACGACGCCGAGCTGTGCGCGCTGATGGTCGCGGCGGGCTTCCGCAAGGTCTTTGTCGGCCTCGAGACGCCCTCGGCGGCCGCGCTGGCGGAATGCCGCAAGGTCCAGAACTCGGGCCGCGATCTGGTGGCGGCGGTCACCGTGCTGCAGCGCGCCGGGCTCGAGGTCATGGGCGGGTTCATCGTCGGGTTCGACAGCGACACGGGCGACATCTTCCGGGACCAGTTCGAGTTCATCCAGCGCTCGGGCGTGGTCACGGCCATGGTCGGGCTGCTCACCGCGCTGCCGCAGACGCGGCTGTACCAGCGGCTGCAGCGGGAGGACCGGCTGCTTGGGGAGAGCAGCGGCGACAACACGATGGCGACGCTGAACTTCCGCCCGCGGCTCAACCGCGTTTTCCTGGAGAACGGCTACCGCGATCTGATGCGCCGGCTCTACGAGCCGCGGCACTACTACCGCCGCATCCGGGTTTTCCTGAGCCACCACCGCGCCGGTGCCGAGCGGCTGCGGCTGTCCTCGGTGGACCTGGGGGCCTTTCTGAAATCGTTCTGGCTGCTCGGGGTGTGGCACCGCGGCCGGTGGGCCTACTGGTGGTTTTTCCTGGGCACCCTGGTCCGCCGCCCGCGCCAGTTTCGCGTCGCGATTGAGCTGGCGATCATCGGCCACCATTTCCGCCGCGTCGCCGCCCGGCTCTAGCCGGCGGCCCCGCGCCCAGCGGCCGGCCCCCGGCCCCGGCGGCGGCGGACGCCGCCGCCACTTGCCCCTTGCCCCGGGCGCGGCCCGCTGGCGTCATCCGGTTTCGTGGGGAAAAATCCGGAACACACGCGGGCGGTGGGGCAGTTGCTGGCGGCGGCCCTGCTGTGGAGCTTCGCCGGGGTGCTGATCAAGGGGATTGGCTGGTCGCCCCTGGCGGTCGCCGGCGGCCGCGGGCTCATCGCCGCGCTGTTCCTGCTGGCCACCAGCCGCGGGCTGAACTTCACGTGGTCGCGCGTGCAGCTCGGCGCGGCCGTCGCCTACGTCGCCTGCACCGTCTCCTTTGTCGTCGCCAACCGCCTCACCACCGCAGCCAACGCCATCCTGCTCCAGTACACCGCGCCCGTCTGGGTCGCGCTGCTGGGCACGTGGTTCCTCGGGGAGCGGACCACCCGCGCCGACTGGTGGGCGATCCTCGCCACCTTCGCCGGCATGGGGCTGTTCTTCGCCGACGAGCTCCGCCTCACCAGCGTGCTCGGCAACCTCGTCGGCGTTTTCAGCGGCGTGTGCTTCGCCGGCGTGGCGCTCCTGCTGCGGAAGCAGAAGGCCGGGTCGGCCGTCGAATCCATCATCCTCGGCAACCTGCTCGCCTTCGTGATCGGCCTGCCGTTCATCGCCACCGCCCCCGCCCTGCCCGCCCGCGGCTGGCTCATGCTGCTGGTGCTCGGCGTGGTGCAGCTCGGCCTTTCCTACCGGCTCTACAGCCAGGCCATCCGCCACGTCACCGCCCTCGAGGCCGTGCTCATCCCGGTGGTCGAGCCGATCTTCAACCCGGTCTGGGTGCTGCTCTTCGTCGGCGAGCGCCCCGGCCCGCTCGCCCTGGCCGGCGGGGTCATCGTGCTCGGGGCCGTCACCCTGCGCGCCGTCGCCTCCCTCCGCCCGGCCCGCCAGCCATGAACCCCCCGGCCGGCGCCACCGTCGTCCTGCTGCACGGGCTCGGGCTGCGCAGCTGGGCCATGGCGCGGCTCGCCCGGGCCCTCCAGGCCGACGGCTACCGGGTGCTCAACCTGACCTACCCGTCGCGCACGCTGCCCCTGGAGCAGCTCGCGGCGCAGTGGCTGCCCGCGCAGCTGCAGGCCGCCGGGCTCGACCCGGCGGCGCGGGTGAATTTTGTCACGCATTCGATGGGCGGCATCGTGCTCCGGCTCTACCGGCGCGACCACCCGGCGGCCCATCCCGGCCGGGTCGTGATGCTGGCGCCGCCCAACCAGGGCTGCGAGCCGGTCGACCACCTCCGCGGCTTCGCGCCCTTCCGCTGGTTCACCGGGGTCAACGGCGCCCGCCTGGGCACCGATGCCCGGTCCGTGCCGCGAACCCTCGGCCCGTGGCCGGCCGCCACGGGGGCCCTCGGCATCATCGCGGGCGACCGCTCCTTCAACCCCCTGTTCGCCGGCTGGATCGGGGGGCCCAGCGACGGCACCGTGGCGGTCGCCCGCACCCGGCTCGAGGGCATGGCCGACTTCGTCGTCCTCCACCACGCGCATACCTGGCTGCCGTGGTGCGGCGACGCCGCCACCCACGTCCGGGCGTTCCTGCGCGACGGCCAATTCCCGGCGGCTACTCCGCCGGCCGCGGCCGCAGCTGGATGAGGGCGTTCGCCCCCAGGATCAGCGCCCCGCCGGCGAGCAGCGTCAGGGTCAGCGGCTGGTTGTCGTAGCGGATGCCGGTCCAGCGGGCCAACGGCGCCGGCAGGGCGATTTCGGTGAGCGCCGCGACGACCGGGCTGAAGCTGTAGAGGAGGCCCGCCTCCGCGGTCGTGACGCAGCGCTGCCACCGGTTCATCAGGATGAACGGGCCCGCCGTGCCCAGCAGCGTCGCCCCCAGCGCCAGCCAGAGCCAGGGGAAGGAGCGGTAGGGCGCGGCCAGGTGGGCCGGCTCACGGCAGGCGGCCAGGCTCACCGCGCCGAAGAGGAGGACCTCGAGCAGGAACATGGCCGCCGAGGTGCGCTCGGGCCGGTGGGCGGCGAACGCCGGCCAGTTCAGGGAGCACAGCAGGAGCGAGAAGAACACGGTGGCGAGGAGCACCTCCGCCTCGCCGCGACCGAGGCGCAGCTCCTGCCAGTCCACCCGCGCCAGCACCGCAACGCCGGCCAGCACCAGCAGGCCCGCCAGCAGGACGGAGGTCGCGGGCCGCCGGCGGTGCACCAGGGCCCACCAGAGGGGAATCAAAATCACGTAGAACTGCGTGAGAAACGCGGTCGTCGCGGCGGTGGTGCGCTGCAGGCCGTCCGCCTGCAGCAGGCACCCGGCAAACGAGGTCACAGCCATGAAGCCCGCCTGCGCCCATTCGCCGCGCGTCAGCTGCAGCACCCGGCCGCCGTAGACCGCGACGAGGAGCAGCGCCCCGATCAGGAACCGGGGCACGAGGTTGTGCGCGGCGATGAACCAGGTGCTCTCGCCGGCGGCCAGCGGTTCCTGGACGAGCAGCGAGGCCTTGTACAAGACGAAGCTGGCGCCGGTGGTGAGCGTGCAGGCGGCGAGGATCGCGAGCGCCGTCCCGTGCCGGGCCGGGGGGTTCATGCGGCGGGCCCGGCGCCCGGCTGGGGCCGGAGCTGGAGGAGCAGGTTGGCCGCCGTGATGAGCCCGCCGCCGACCAGCAGGTGGACGCCCACAGTCTCGTTGGCGTAGGGAATGGCGGCCCAGGCCGCGAACCACGCCGGCAGGAACAGCGCCAGCAGCGACGTGAAGACCGGCTCGCAGCAGTACAGCAGCCCGGCCTCCGTCGCCGTCAGGCGCGGCTGCCACACGTTCATGAGCGTGAACGCGCCCAGCGTGCACAGCACGGTGAGCAGGCCGGTCAGCCCCGCCCAGGCCCCGCTGGTCCACAGCGGACGCAGGCTCACCCCCGCCGGGGCGAGGCCGGCCGCCAGCAGGCCGGCCGCCAGCGCGAGGACGCCGAACATGACCACGGTCACCGGCAGCGGGCGATTGCCGGCAAACTCCCTCCGCTCCAGCCAGAGGATCTGGCCCATGAAGAAGACCGAGGCGATCAGCGTCTCCAGCTCGCCGCGCCCGAGCTTGAGGTCCTGCCAGTCCAGCCGGGCCAGCACCGCGACCCCGGCGAGCACGAGGGCGCAGCTCACCCACACCGTCGCGGGCGGCAGGCGGCGGGCGCGCAGGGCCAGGTACACCGGGATCATGATCGCGTAGAACTGGGTGAGAAACGCTGAGGTCGAGGCCGAGGTGAACTGGAGCCCGTCGATCTGGAACAACATGCCGACCAGCGCAAACAGCCCGAGGCCCAGGCCCTGCCGCCACTCGCGCCGCGTCAGCGCCCGCAGCTGGCCCCCGCACAGGAGCCCCAGGACCAGCGCGGCGAGGGCGAACCGGGGCAGGAGCGTGGCCACGGTGATGAAGCCCGTGCTGCTCCCGGGCACCAGCCGCTCCTGCAGCCAGGCGAGCGACTTGATGAGCGGGAAGCTCACGCCCCACAGCAAATTGGCGAGC
>SESF01020564.1_pt1 | contig 18533 bp, 13 predicted proteins | sample 3171521 | NCBI WGS metagenome assembly SESF01 (sample SAMN10866945, study PRJNA518727) | freshwater metagenome | biome: subpolar coniferous forest; feature: holomictic lake; material: water; isolation source: holomictic Lake 227, 6 m and 8 m depth | place: Canada: near Kenora, Ontario | collected...
AACAGCCCTTGGTTCACGAGGCTGTGGGCCGCTTCCGGCCGCGTCGCTGCAGCAACCACGCCAAATGCCATCGAGTGCCCACGTTGCGCCGCTCCGCAATCCACGCCAGCGGCATCGTCATCCGCGACCGCAATTGCCCGGCCAGCTCCCCTTTCTTCGACTCGCCTTTCCGCCGCGTTTTGAGGGCCGCCTCGCTCCAGCGGATCCGCTTGAGCCCCGCCACCACTAACCGCTCCGCCTGCACCGCCTCCCCAAAATGGCTCGGCCCAGGCCCCGTCTCCCCGGCTCCAGCAGTTCCTGCCGAAACTCCTCCCCACCCAGACACCAGCCTCTTTCCACCCGCTTGGACTCACCTCGTAAATCCTCTCCCCGCCGCCACTCCATTCGCACCGCCAGCACCTGCTCCCTGCTATGAATTGGTGGCGATTGGTAGCATTGTTGCAGGGGTTAACCGGCCGATGCTTCGAACCGAGCGCGGCCGCCAGAGGGCTTGAGGTCCTGGTAATCTGTCGGGGACTGCGTGACGGTGGCAGGTGAGCAGGTTCACCATTTCAAGACCACGTTGTTGGTCCGTCGAAACGCCTGATGCCACTGCAAATCCCAAAGCCCTTTCAGTTTCACCGCCCTCGCTGAGCCGTCCACGAAACTCACCTGGATCGCCCGATTGTGGCGATCCATGCAGAACCGAGCCATGTCATAAAGCCACTCCATCGGCTTGGTCCTATTCCAATCCGGGGTGGGTGCGGGCAGACCTTCCGTCTCGCCGCTGGCCAAATCAAAAGGATTTCCGCCATACCAGGCGCAATCGGCAAACACGGGCACGTCGGAGGCTTGTCTTACGGCGGAAACCTTGCCCCATTGCCAATTCGGATGTCCTCGCCAACCATCCCAACCCGGTGGGAGTGAATTGATCCAATGATTGATTCCGTAGCTGCCGTAATCTCCTTTTCGAAAGTAGCCAATGGCCTGGTTAGCGTTGTCGTATCCCCAGAATTGGCTGGTGTTCCCATAGCCGGTCGTGCTGGGCTGCGCGGCCATGGGACAGAGCCGGAATTTGCCGTCCTTACCGTACATATCCTGCAATTGCAGCATCCACGTGCCTTCAGTAGTGCCCCCAGCTTCCATCATGAATACCTCCTTGTTATCCATGGTGTACATGGTGACGAACATTGACCATTGGCGCAGATTGGAAACACATTTGGCTGCCTGTCCCTTGGCTTTTGCTTTGGACAAAGCGGGCAACAACATCGCCGCCAGGATAGCAATGATGGCGATTACGACCAGGAGTTCAATCAGGGTAAATCCAAGCCTTCGGGCCTGACTGTTATCTGCAAGCGACCTGTTCATACGGTAAAGTGATCAGAGTTTGCTTTCTGCGCGCCCGCCTGTACTGGGCGCTGCGCGGGTGAAGGAGAATTGCTTTTCGCTCGCTTTCATTGCGAACCGCATCACACCAGAACTGGCTGAAGGCGTCAACCGGCAATTATTGCCGAGTTTCTGGCGGTGTTGCCCCATCGCCGGAAGCGTGGCCGGGCGGCCGCGGCCGAGCGGCCGGGCAAGGGGCGAGCAGTAGCGCGATTCGGCGCCAACCGGGCCGGAGGAGGCCGCTGCCGGGCACAAGCCCGCCTTCCAACCGGCCTGGAAAACAAAGGATCTCATAGTGAGAACTAACACTTGATCACTACCGGTAGTGTGCCTTGGCTGGTCCCCAGTTCCAATCCCAGAAGCGCTCCGCGCGGGTAGGCCTGACCAATCTACGGTCTGATGCCTTGCGTGACGCCCCTCTTAGGGCAAATCTACGGTTTGGCTCTTTCCTCTACCGTCCGGTCGTGCTAGCATTGCTAGCAGAACTGAGAATTCAAACATTTATGCCGCAACTTCTGGTCAGACAAGTCGAAGAAAAGCTCGTGCGAAAGCTCAAGCAGCAGGCCGGCCAGCACGGGGTGTCCATGGAGGAAGAACACCGTCGCGTCCTGCGCGCGGCATTGCTCGGGCCGTCGAAGAACAAGCGTTCGTTCAAGGAGTTCTTGCTGGCGATGCCCAACGTCGGTGAGGACAAGGATTTTTAGCGCGGTCCCCAGATCGAGCGCTCCGTTGAGCTATGAGCGGCCTCTTGCTCGACACCAACATCCTGAGCGAACTGCGCAAAGGGAGTCGCGGTGATGTCGGAGTACGCAACTGGGTCGAGCGCATCACCGCCGAAGAGATGTTTGTGAGCGTGCTGGTGCTCGGTGAAATCCGCCAGGGCGTTGAGCGGATACGGATGCGCGACCAGAACCAGGCCCGGGCCTTGGAGAAGTGGCTCCAGAGCATCTCGACCGAATTCGCTGACCGCATCTTGCCAGTAGATGAACGCGTGGCCGACCAATGGGGTCGCCTCGGCTTGCGGCAGCCGGGGCCAACGCTCGACGCTTTCCTGGCGGCGACGGCATTCGTTCACGATCTCACTGTGGTCAGCCGAGACGAGGACGGTTTCCGAAACACGGGCGTGCGGCTCATCAGTCCTTTCTCGAAATCCCAACCATCGGGCAACTGAATGGCTAACGTGTTCACACGCCGCTGTCAGGGTCGCCAGCAACCGCCCCCGGTCCTGGTCACCCTCAAAGATCGCCTCCCGCCGGTTGCCCCGATTCTTCACATGATAGATCGCCCCAGGATATTGAATGCGCAGCTTCCGAGCCCTGAACCCGGCTTGGCGTCACCTCGCCTCTGGGCGTAAGCAAAACATTACAATCTCATTAACCCCTGCTGTTCAGCAGCGCGCTCAAGGATTTCCGGTCTGCTTCCAATAATCTAGTTGGTACGACTGCAATCTGCGCAATATCCAGTCCACACACAGAAATATTGAGAGTTGGCAGGACCTCGCAAATCTGCAACATATCCGTAAGGTATGAAAAGCGCGACCTCCTCATGACCAAACAAGAGCTGCTTGAAGCAATGTGCCTGGAATTAGGCCAGGCAGACCTCAAGGCCATTGGCCAGAGCCGTGGGTTTGATCCTCAGACCGTTGCTTCCCGGAAGCTGATGGAGCATGTTTTCCTTTCGGAGCAGGGGCTGCCAGCGGCGCTGGCGTCGCTGACCGAAGTGGAGACGCTCGGGCTGCACTTGTTAACCTGCTTGGGGGAAGCGGTGGACCTGGACTTTTTCAAACCAGTTTATCCCGGATTGGTTCCCGGCGGCTATGAGCGGAGTTTCACCGAGAGCCGTAAGGGGCTCTTTCATAAGATCAAAACGCAGTTGGTTCGCCGAGGGATATTGCTGTGCGGCACGCTGCCAAAAGGCTACCAGAACCTTTCGGTTTTGGAGCGGACACGATTGATCTTTCCCGAGGAATTTGCCTTGTTCCTGCCCGCGCCCTTTCAGCCCCGCCAGTTGGACAGGACTGCGGTCGGACAGCATCGGGGGAATATTTTGAGGGGCAAACTCAGGGAGATTTCGCAATCCGATGCCACGCCGGCAGGCGCAGCCGCGCAGCGTGAAACGGGTCGCTGGCGACTGACCGATGGCGAGCTATTCTTCGACGGGAAGCCGTTCCACGTGAAGCAACTGGAGGCTTGGCGGTTGGCGCAGTTTGAGGCGTCGGTCTCCTACAAGGCCAGGGGGCAGAACGAGGCGTTGCAGCCGGTTCCGTTGCTGAGGTATGCCTTCTCGCGGTTGCGGGATACTGAGTGGCTGGCCCCCGATGATCTGCTGGTTTTCTGGAAAATGGCGCTGCCGGGGCCCACTGTGCCGGATCCGCGAGCCGTGTGTGAAGCCGGATACGAGTGGGGATGTTTCGAGAGAATCGAGCAGGAAGGGAGCTTTTTGTACCGCCTGCCGCGGCTGGCAGATGCCGTGGCCGAGACGTCGCCGGAGAACTTTCTGGATGCGAGTGATGCGCAGGCCGCGCGCATCGACCTGGATCGCGCGCCGTTGGATGCCGTGGAAAGAGTGTGCGAGGTTTCGCGGCTGAAGGTCACAAAAGGGGCGTTGTGGGCGGTGCCCGACCTTGTGAGGCTAAGCCATGCCTCGGCGGGCACGCTGGCCGGCCCGGTGTTTCTCTGGCTGCGGGAGCACCACCCGGCTTTCCGCCGCACGAGCGAAACGATCGAACAGCGAAGAGGCAAGCTAATCACCCACGAGAACCTGCTGCTGGCGCGGGTGGGTGATTTGAGCTTGAAGGTGATGCTGGAGAAGAAGTTTGGCGAGCCCGGCCAACTGGTGTCGCTCTCCCGTGAGTTTGTGGCTTTTCCCCGCGGGTTGCTGCCGGAAATCAAGGGCTGCCTGAAGAAATCCGGACATGTGGTTAAGAGCATCAACTCCGGTGAGGCGCCGGCTGAAGACTCGGAGATTTGAACAATGAAGCTGCCTTCACTAAAACTCGAGGAGACCAAGGTAACCGATCTGGAGGTGTTCGCCAATCCGACGGACATCAGATTCGACATACACGCGTTTATGGAATACGCGCGCAGCCACGAGATCAAGCGGGGGCATCGCGACAACCTGGTGCCCGCGGGGCACCAGCAGCGCCTGGCGAAGTTGCTGAGCCATCCCCTCAGCGAGTCGGACATGGACGAGGACAAATGTTTTCCCTGGATCGATCACGTGGACCAGATTTGCCTGGCGCTCAAATTTGTCCGCTACGACACCAAGGGGGTCTATGCGGGCTACTCGAGTTCCGAGCCATCGTTTCCGGACAACTTCATAGGTGTTGAAGAGCCAGCATACAGCAGGTTTCTCGAACTGCCCCTGCAGGCGCAGGAGGAGAGGCTGCTCGACGTCCACATGACCTACGGAGGGTGCGGGAATGAGTTTTTTGGCCTGGGCACGTTGACTCGGTTGGATGGGTTTGATGGTCGGGGCAGCGCCTGCGGGGTGCTGCCGACCATTCCCTTCCCCAGCGTGCGGCGGCGTCTCCTGCAACTGCTCGCGGAATGTCCGAGCGGAATCTGGTTCAGCACCTCGTCGCTCATCGAGCATTTGCAGCGCCACGACCCCTGGTTCCTGATTCCAAAGGAGATTCCCGCTCCCGTGAGGAAGTCAGCGATGTCCGGAGGCCGGTATGGTAACTTCGTCGAGGGTAAACGGGGTGATTGGAGCAATCGCATTCCGATTTCCGATAAGGATCCGGAGGGATTTGCGAAAGTGGAAGGGCGGTATCTCGAACGGTTTTTGGAAGGAATCCCGCTGGTGTTGGGCTACACCGAAGTCGCCTACGTGAAGCGCAAAACGGAGACGCCGATTGAGCCGTCCCGCGGCCTATTGCCTGCTTTTCGGGTCACCGAGCGGCTGCGTCGCGCGATGCACAAAGAGATTGCCGCCCCCAAAGTCACCGTGCTACCCAACTTCGAGGTCCATATCGAGTCGCTCTTTTTCCCGGCGGAAACCGAGCGGCAACTCCGTCCGCTGGGCGATTTGGTCCAACGCGGCATCGCCACCGTGTTCAAGTTGACACGCCCCAAGGTCGCCGCCGCTTTGGCTGGAAATTCCAAGACAGACGCCATTGCGACGCTGAAACTTCTTTCCGGGCGCGACCTGCCCGCGAATGTCGAGCAGGAATTGAGCGACTGGGCCGGGCACTCGGAGAAATTCATTCTCTATGAAGGCTTTGGCCTCCTGGAAGGCCGCCGGGAGGCCGCGCATCTGGAGCAATTCATACAGGAGGCAATCTCGCCGGATTTTGCCATCGTCCGCCAAACGGAAGCGCTTTACCATTACTTGGAAGCGGCCGAGCAGGTGCCGGTCAAAGTCCGGCACCGGGACAAGGCACTGGCGGCCCCGGAACAGGTGCGAAGCCGGTTGGCCCCCGCGGCTTCGGCCCGGCGCGCGATCATCAAAAAGCCGGTGCAGATCAAGCGCAGCGTTGAAACGACACTCTGGTTCGCGAATGCAGAGGCCCATGCTGCCTTTTGCAAGCTGCTGCTCGATGCCAAATGTGTGGTGCCCACGGACCCGCTCGCCATGACAGTGAGCTATCCCGGGCGAGCCGAGCCGCTGATCAAAGAGTTCTTGAAGAAGCTCAATCAGGCATACGTGGTGACGATCCAGGACATCGAGACCTGAATCCATGTCCGTGCCTGACGCAAGAAACCCGCTGATTGTTCAGAGTGACCACACCATTTTGGTGGAGGTTGACAATCCGCGTTACAGCGAGGCGCGGGACCGCCTGGTGCGGTTTGCGGAATTGGTAAAGTCGCCGGAGCACATCCATACCTACCGCCTGACGCCACTGTCTATCTGGAATGCCTGTGCGTCCGGGTTGACGGCCAATCTCATAAGCGACGCGCTTACCGGTCTGGCGAAGTATTCAGTGCCGGAGCATGTGCTGGTTTCAGTGCGCGATTTTGCCAGCCGTTATGGCCGGGTGCAGGTAACCCGAGATGAACGCGGGCTGGTCCTGTCCACCAACGACCTGCCTCTGGCCGAAGAGATCGCGAGGCAAAAGTCCGTGGCCCCGTTCCTGCGCGAACGGGTTGAACCCCGTCGGTTCCTGGTGGACCCGGGGGATCGCGGCCGGCTCAAGCTGGCGCTGATTAAGATCGGCTTCCCGGCGGAAGACCTGGCGGGCTACACCGCGGGTGAGGATTTCCCCATCGAATTGCGGTTGGTGACGCGCGCGGGCCGGCCATTCGTGGTGCGTCACTATCAGGACGAGGCGGCGCGGGTTTTTCATGCGGCCGGCACCACCCGCGGCGGCTCCGGGGTTATCGTTTTGCCTTGCGGCGGCGGCAAGACCATCGTGGCCCTCGCGTGCATGGCGCTGGTAAAATCCTCCACCCTCATTCTGGTGACCAGCGTGACCGCCGCGCGGCAATGGATCGAGGAACTGCTGGACAAGACCACGATCCCCGAGGACATGATCGGCGAGTATTGCGGCACAACCAAAGAAGTGCGCTCGGTCACCCTGGCCACCTATCAGATGATGACGCACCGATCGAGTCAGGACGCCGAGTTCACCCATCTGAAACTATTCGACCAACGCAATTGGGGCCTGATCATTTACGATGAGGTGCATCTGCTGCCAGCACCGGTCTTTCAAATCACAGCTACTTTGCAAGCCCGGCGGCGGCTGGGATTGACGGCAACCCTGGTCCGGGAGGACGGACGCGAAGACGATGTCTTCGCCTTGATCGGCCCCAAGAAGGTGGATATCCCCTGGAAGGACATGGAAGCCGAAGGCTGGATTGCCAAAGCGCGATGCACCGAAATCCGGCTGCCCATGTCGGAGGCGCGCCGCTTCGAATATGCCGTCGCCCCCAATCGCTTGAAATTCCGAGTTGCCTCCGAAAACCCCGGAAAACTCAAGGTCGTGCGCCGTCTGCTGAAGCGCCACGCGGACACCCCGACGCTCATAATCGGGATGTATGTCGAGCAAATCAAACAGATGGCGGAAGAGTTAAAGATTCCCATTCTGACGGGGAGCACGCCGCAAAGGACTCGTGACGGGGTGTACGCCGAGTTCAAAGCCGGACGCTTGCGGCAACTGGTAGTTTCCAAGATCGCCAATTTCTCAGTGGACCTGCCAGACGCCGGTGTGGCCATCCAGATTTCCGGCACGTTTGGCTCGCGCCAGGAAGAGGCGCAACGATTAGGCCGGGTGTTGCGGCCCAAGCCCGGAGAGAACCAGGCCCACTTCTATTCGATCGTTTCGCGCGACACGGTGGAGCAGGAATTTGCGATGAACCGCCAGCTTTTCCTATGCGAACAAGGCTACGAATACGCCATTTGGAATCTTGAGAGCGCCGACGCAGAGCTGCCTCAAGAAAGGGAGTGTGGCTTGGCTTCTCCCTCTCCCCTTCCGAAGGGGAGAGGGTTGGGGTGAGGGGAATTCAGTGGGTTTAGCACGGCCCTCCTCTCCCCAGCCCTACTGATAAGCCTTTGCTTTTCGCGCCCGCTGGTACTTGACGCTGCGCGGGTGTTCCCAGATGCGACCGTGACGCGGGTGCTTTACCGAGCAGGGTTGAGCGGCACGGCGGCGATGCCGTAATCGTCGAGCGAGAGCCAGAGCCCGGAAGTGAGCGCGCCGCCAGCGTGGTTGAGATCAAACCAAAGACAACCAGAGGGCGCGCCCTGGCCGCAGAGACGCAGGGTAGCGGGTGAAGTCAGATCGAAGAGGCTAACAGCGTTGTTTGCACTCTGGGCGGCGAGAAGCGGTCCGAAAGCGGCCAGGGCGGTGACGGGCAGGGCGATTCGCGCCAGGGCCCGGCGCGCGAATTGGCCTTGGGCGGAAAGGCCCCAGGCTTCGAGGGTGTGGTTGGTTCTGCCAGCGGCGGCAGCCCGGCCGAGATAGACGGTGTCGGCGTTCACCAGGACGGGACGGGGCCACGTTTGCGGGAGCGGCAGGGAATCGACCAGATAGGCCCCAACTCCGTCGTAGGCACAAGCGTTGAGGCCCTCGTTGTTGTTGAGGTAGTAGGTGCCGGCCGCGGACATGGCCGTGCCGAGCAGGTAGAGCAAGGCGCCGTCGGCGGAGAGACCGGCGAGTTGGCCGGGAATGCCGACCGCCGGGCGGAGGGTGGGAGCGGCGGGGTCGGCGTAATCAATGACGTCGAGGTAATCGCTAACGCGCCAGCCGGCGGCGGCCGAAAGGAAACTGGATTGTTCGTGGCTGAAGTAGATGCGGCCGGACGCGGTCTGCGGAGCGCTGAAGCCCCAAGCGTTGGTGGGGGTGAAGTTGAAGGTGGAAACCAACGCTGGGAGGGCAGGGTTGCTGACGTTGAAGGCGAGCAGAGAGACGCCGCCGAAGTTCCACCAGGGCCGCCAGTAGGGGAGGCAGAGGAAGGCTTGCGCGCCGGAGGTGGAAGACAGAGCCGCCTGGGCCGCCGATGACGGGTTGGCGATGGCCATTTGGACGCTGGGTGGCATTGAGCTTGCGGCGCCGAGGCCGGCCGTGGGCAGGGAGGCGGAGCCGGTAACGGGCTGGGGGGTCAGATTAACTGCCGAGGCGCGGCCCAGCGCGGAACTGGGGAGGGAAACGGTCGCCCCAGTGGTCGGCAGGACCCCGGATGAAAGGCAATCCACCATCGGGTTGATCCAGAAACCAGACCCGGCGCTGAACCAAACGAGGAGGCCGGGCAATGGCCAGACGGCTTGGTAGTTGGCGCCCGCGCGCGCAGAGTCACCGGGCGAGACGACGGTTTGGCCAACGATGGTCATCGCGGGCAGAGCGCTTACATCCACCACGGTCATCAGCAGGTTTGTGGGGGCGATAACGTCCGGCCCGGAGAGGGTGGAGGCGGTGAGGGCAATCGGCCCGCCATAGACCGGCCACCCGTAGTAGGCCGTGGGGCTTTGAAGGAGGTAAAGGCGGCTATCGCGCAACGCCGTTCCGACCACCGGCAAGTTGTCGAGGTCGAGCCGGTGGGCGATGGCATCCGGCAGAGAGGTTGGGCCGACGCGAACCGCTGGCGGGTCTCCCCCGAGCCAACTGCCGCCATTGGCAATCTCGAGCAGATAGTCGCCCTGTACAAAGAGTTGGTTCACCGGCCAGGCAATTTCCGCCTCCGCCTTCACCAGCGGATGGTCGCGGTCGGTGGCATCGACGCTCAGCAATTCCTCGCTGGAAAAGGAAATCACCCTCGAACGGTGGGTGGCGGCGCGGCGGGGCGCGAACCGGTGCTCGATGATGCCTCGCGCAGTCAGTGTGCTCGGTCCCAGATCGATCAGTTGAACGCGCTCGGCCCAGCCATTGGCGGCGTCACCAGTATAGGGGACCAGGATCAAGCCGAGGTCGGCAAGGACGGTCAAAGCCTTCTCGTCATAAGTGGCTTCGCTCCACGAGTAGTTCTCGCCCAGCGGCACGCGGCTCAGCAGGGCAGGGTTTGCCGGGTCATTTACATTGAAGAGGGAGACCGCGACGCGGTTGGTTTCCACGCCGAGGGTCAGCAACTGGTCGCCCAGCGGCAGGATATAGGTGGACCAGCCAGGAACGTCCACCGCTCCCGCTACGACCGGTTGCGCCGGGTTCGACAGGTCCACGACCCAAAGCGGGTCCACCTGGTGGAAGGTCACGACATAGGCGCGGGTGCCGTCGAAGCGAGTGGCGAACAGGGAGTCGCCGCGGGCCAATTCCAGGGAGCCGAGCGGCGCCGGGGTGCGAGGGTTGGCCAAAGAAAAAGTCTGGAGCGTGGTGATCCAGGTGCCGGTCCAGTCATGGTTTGAGCCCGCCTTATAGGTTTGGGAGATGGCCGTGAATACGTCCCCGGCGAGATTCATTTTGAACTTATCGGTCACTTGGCCGGCCGTGGGGATGCCGGCGACATCCCGCAGGGTGCCGTCGGGGGCGCTGATGTCGATGACGCGGACGAGGGGTTGTGCGCCGCTGGCATAATCGAGCGTAGTGACGAAGAGCCAGCGGTCGGTGGCGAGAATGGCGTTGGCATAACCGGGATACCAGAGAGTCGGACGGGCAACGGGGGCGGACGGGTTGGCAAGATCGAAGGCGGACACGACAGTCCCATACTGCCAGGTGTCAGCGTGGGTTCTACTGGCTATGCGGTAGTCCTGGGAGGCGACATACAGGGCGGTGCCAACCAGGCGGCTTTCCTGGAGCCAGCCAGTCACGGGCAGGACGGCGACGGTTTGCGGCGTGCTGCCGGAGACGTCCACGAGGACGATCTGGCTTTGCCAATCACCGCCGCAACTGTTGCGCGCCAGCAACACCACGTGCTGCGGATCGAGCAGATACATCTGCTCTCCCACCGCCGGCATCGGCAGCGTGCCTCGCACTGACGGGGCGTCAGGATTGCTCAGGTCAATAATCTGCAAGCCGCGGAGCTGGTTGAAGTAATAGAGCGTGTCGCCGTCGAGCTTCCAGATGTCCGATTCGACTACAGTGCGGGTGGTGGTGGCGACGGCGGGCGCGGCGGCGGTGGCCGGCAGACTGCCGTCGGCGGACAGGCTGAACACCTCGCCGCGGCCCTGGTCCGGCCGCCAGGAACTCGATTTGCGTGCCGTAAAAGAATGCCGGCCTTGAAAGAACGACGGCGGCAGCGGCTCCTGCAATTGGCCGCGAACGCGCAGCGACTGGCTTTTCAGGAAGGCAGGCACCGCGATAGTGACCCGGCCGGAGTTTAGTCCCGAACGGACCACGGCGCGCGGCACCCAGGCACCCGCATTGGTTACCGCGCGGCTTTCCAGAACGACCGCCCGCCAGCCCCGGGGGACACTCGCGGTCACCAGGAGACTGTTGCCGGAGGTGCGGGTGGTGAGAATACTGGGTGCCAGCGGGGCCGCTCCGAAAGCGCCGGCGATTCCAAAGGTCAGCCACAAGGCTGCCAGCCAGCGCGTGGGAAATGGCACACTTTGCGAAATGCTCATACGAATATTGGCAATGTTGCTACTTGGGGAGATTCAAGCCTAACCAAGGGCAACTGTCAAGCATTCAGCCGATGCTGAAATCACTCAGTGCAACCGCAAGTTTTGCCGGGTTTCTGGCGGTGTTCGCCCACCGCAGGGTCGCGTTGGCGGGCCTGGGCGGCGCGGGCGGGCGGTGCGGGTGGAAATTGCGCAGCCACGAAGCCGGTTCGGCGCTGGCCGGTCTTGCTACTGCCGCGCTTTTGATCTTCTGTCGCCGCTGGTAATCGGCACCTCTAACTCAGGTCGCCTGTGATCATGCCACTGAAGAATGATTTGGTCTTCTGCCCGTAACTTCGTGCCTTTTGCGGCGCGTTGGGGACAACCCGCTTGAGTTGTCTGGCGGGTCCGGATACATTGGGGCGTCATGACAATAAGCGCGCATTTCAACGGCACGGTAATTGTGCCGGACGAGCCGGTGGCTTTGCTCATAGATGCGGCCTTGGAACTGGAGGTGAAACGCACCAACGGCTTTTCTCCGGAGGTCGCCGCCGCGATGGAAGCCGCCAGTGATCCAGCCGACACGGCAGGGCGATTGGCCGCGCTACGCGAATTTTTCGCCCATGCGTCGAGGGCGCGGACATCCCTGACGAAGTTCTGCGTCGTGAGCACATGTACGGTGACAGCGGGCGATGAATGCACTGGTGGATACGAACATCCTGGTGCGTCTCAGCGACTCGGGCCATCCACTCCAGTCGGTGTGTGAACTGGCCTTGCAGCGGTTGCTGCAGCGGCAGGACCGGGTCTTCCTCTGCGCACAGGTCGCCATTGAATTCCGGGCGGTAGCGACGCGCCCGAAATCTATCAACGGCTTGGGCCTAAGTCCGACTGACGCTGAAATCGGATTGCGACGGGCTGGGCGGTGGCTGGTCTGGCTGCCAGAGCCGGCGGACATTGGCGTACGCTGGCGTGCCCTGGTAAACAAGCACAGTGTCCTCGGCAAGCAAGCCCATGACACACGGTTGGTCGCCCTGATGGAAGCCCATGGCCTGACGTACATGCTCAGCCTAAACGCCCGCGACTTCGCACGTTTCCCCGGAGTCATCTGTGTCGAGCCAGCGGATGTTCGATAGCGCGGCGAACGCGACCGCCTTAAGGCGCAAATTACCCTGTTGCGGCGGTTGTTCCGGGAGGTTGTGGTCCCTGCTATCTTTACATACCCCATGTTTCCGCCACCGCTGCCCCAGGCGGCTGGTGCAAGCAGTGCTCCATACTGCCAAGACCGCGGGATAGACGATCCCGAGCAACCCCTCACCCCAGCCCTCCCCTTCCGAAGGGGAGAGGGAGCCGCCTCGGCAACTTTGGGTGTAGTGTATGCTGCGGACTCCTCAGTAAATTTAAATTCTTTTCGACCTGCGGTCCAGCAGCAGTAAAGTGAATATCGGTGCGAGAATGATGGCCGTGAAGATCAGCAATGCCTTCAGGACAAAATGGGAGGTTTCGGAGAGATCGGCGAGTGAAATTTCTCCTCCCAGGTTGGCCATTGAAGCGATACCTCTGGCTCCCCGCATGGTTATGTACCCGGGAACCATCGGGATTACACTCAGCATGGCCAGGATCACGCAATCGACATGTGTTCGCCACGAAAGGAGGATGGCGATTACGGTTGCAGCGACCGCCCCGAGGAAAGTACCCGCTTCGGGGCTGTATCCCAGGTGCATGATCAAAGCCCGCAGTCCCCAGGTAGTCGCGCCGCAGAGAAAAAACAGGGGCAGGTATTTGGGTGGGGAGTTGAACAGGATCGCCAGCATGGCCGATCCCGTAGCGCAGGCAACGGTAACGATGGCAAGGAACCCTGGCCAGTCGGCGGGAGCAATCGTACCGCGCTCCAGTCCGGGGGAGAATATGCCCATGACTACGGCGAGTCCCAGGAAGATGGTGAGTAACATCATCAAAGGAGTGGCCCACCGCGCCAGTCCGATCCCGTTATGTTCTCGAAGGAGGTCCATGCCCCCGAGCACCAGGGGAACGGCCGGTATCAGGAAAAGGGTCGGGGACACGATGGCCACGCTTTTCGTTGCGACGGCAGCCGAACTGCTGAACAGAACCGCCAGGGATATCCCGGTGATCAAAGCGAGCAGAGTTGCGGCATAAAAATTCAGGCCGGCGCCCAGGAGCCATTTCCTGAGGCCGAAGATGACTATCGTACAGAGAAATGAAATGCCGAGCGACAGCATATCCCCGCTGTTGATGGCACAATAACAGGCGCCCAGGGTTCCGGCGGCAAGGAACTGCCAGTGCAGCCTGTAAACCGGTTTGCCGGATCCCGTGTTTTCCAGGAATTGCCGGACTTCATCCGGTGTGGGGTTATTTCGGTCCAGACCACGCAAGAATGAACTGATCTCCATCAGGGCCTTTATGTTGGCCGTGAAGGTTGAAGGAAATCGGCTTATCCGGTTGCTCCGCGGATCTCCGTTGGTTTCTGAAACGATGACCGCATCATAGGATACGAGAACCGTGATTTTACCTGTACCGCCGAGGTAGTGGTAGAGTCTGGTTACCGAGTCCATGGTCCTCTGGGTCGAGGCACTGCCGGAAAAGAGCAGCCCTCCCAGTTTCAGGCAGAGTTCCGTCCTGACATCCGGATCTGATGTCAGAGGCATGTTTATTCGCTGAATTCTTTCCTGATCCCGGGGCCTTCGGCGTCCAGTCGCGGCGGAACGACCGGAGAGATTTCTGCAGAATAGGAACCGAACTTGAGGGGATTTCCGGGCACCGCCTTATCCCCGGATTGGCTGACCATCTTCCTGAATTTGATCTGTTCGAGGTTTTCCGCTTCTTCCACCGTAAGCACCAGACCGACTGGAATACCTGCCTTTTCGAGTATTGTGCGCCAGCCATCGGCGGTATCCTGCCGCAGTGGTCCTTCAAGCAGGTCCTTGAGAGCCTGCTGGTTCGCATTGCGTTTGGCATTCGAGTCAAAGCGTTGATCCTTGGGAAGATCTGGCAGACCCAGGGTAACGCAGAGGTGACCAAACAGAACATCATTCCCGCAGCAGATCACGAGCAGTCTGTCTTTGCAGGCGAAGGCATCAAAAGGAGTAATAGAGGGATGTCGGTTCCCGATTCGTTCCGGATTGATCTTCAGGGCTAGCGAATCCATCAGTCCGTGCTCCATCAGAGAAAACAAGCCGTCGAGCATGGAAATGTCGATGGTCGTACCTTTGCCGGTCTTTTCCCGGGCATAAAGAGCAGTTGTAATCGCAGCGTAGGCGAAAAGCCCGGCGCTCAGGTCACCTATCGAGGTGCCCACCCGGGTCGGAATCCCGTCGGGGAATCCGGTCACGCTCATGAGCCCCGAAAGCGCCTGTATCACGGAGTCATAGGCAGGCTCCTGGCTCATCGGGCCGGTTTGCCCGAACCCGGAAATCGAGCATACGATCAGCCGCGGGAATTCCTTAGCCAGCACATCGGGGGCAATCCCCAGCTTTGCCATCGTCCCCGGACGGAAATTCTCTACCACCACATCGGCTTTTGAAATGATCCGCTTGATGAGACTCATATCTCCGGGATCTTTCAGGTTCACGGCAATACTTTCTTTTCCCCGGTTCACGAAATAGTAATAAACGGATGTCCCGTCTTCATAGAACGGGCCAAACTGCCGGGAGTCGTCGCCGAGCCTGATCCGTTCGACTTTGATGACCCTCGCTCCCTGGTCGGCAAGCACCATGGCGCAGTATGGACCGCTCAAGACGTGAGTGAAATCAACTACAGTGATTCCTTCCAGTGGTTTTTTCAGATTTGACATAGCTTTTCTTTTCTGCTTCTGTCCGAATTAGCTTCTATTCGCCCTTAAATTCCGGGGTTCTTTTCTCGAAAAAGGCTTTCACCCCTTCCCTGAAGTCAGCACTTTTATAGACGGTCTTTCGCATCCCCTGGATCTCTTCAAAGTCGTCGGACTTCAGGGAGGTCCCCGACGCCAGCTTTCTGAGTTCGAGTCTCAGAAGTTGAACGTCCAGCGGGGCCCGGGAAGCGATTGCCCGGGCGATCTCCATCGCGGTCTCCTCCAGTTTGCCGGGATCCACCAGCCGGTTCAGGAATCCCAGGCGGTAAGCTTCATCGGCGGTGATGGGGTTGGCAGTGAAGAGCATCTCCCTGAACACATGGGCAGGCATAACGCCCATGAAGTGGTTGAGGCCGGCCACGTTGTAGGCGATGCCCAGCTTTGCGGGAGTGATGGCGAAGGAGGCGGAAGGAGTTCCCACCAGAATATCGAAGGTGGCGGCCAGGTCGCAGGCTCCTCCCCACACGCTGCCCTCGATCATGCCGATCAGGGGAACGGGATATTTTATGACGGCCCGGAGGAGTTGTTCGAAGAGATCGTTGTAGGCGAGCGGCTCCGAGCCGTCGGCGTGGATCTCCCTCAGGTCATGTCCCGCCGAAAACACTTTGGCTCCGGGACCAGCCCGCACCACCACGACCCGCAGTTTCTTTTCTTCAAAGTCGGCAAGTGCCGACAGGAACAACCTGCTCAGCTCCGCACTGAGGCAGTTTGCTCGATGCGGATCATTCAGGGTGATGATCCCGATATTGCCCTCTATCCCGGCAAGGAGCACCGGCTGGGGGGTGCGGATTTGGACATTCTGTTCATCCATATCCTGTATTTCTCTTAACTGATAACCATTGCTCTCTGGCGCGCCCGCTGGTCCTGACGCTGCGCGGGTGATCCTATCCCGCTAATACGTCCAGCGACTTGGAAGCGCATTCCAGCATCGGCGTGTCGGGACAGAAAATGGCAGCAACGCCGTGGTGATACAAGAAATCATAATCTTGCGGCGGAATAACTCCGCCGGCAACGACTTTGATGTCTTCCCGGCCAATGGCCTTGAGCTGCGCTATCAGGTCCGGCAACAGCGTTCTATGTCCGCCAGCAAGGGATGACGCCCCGATCAGGTCAGTATTACTGGATGCCGCCAGTTTGGCGACTTCTTCCGGCGTTGAGAACATCGGGCTGAAATCAACCGCAAAACCAAGGTCGGAATAGGCGCTGGCAATCACTTTCGCCCCGCGGTCATGTCCATCCTGGCCCATTTTAGCGATCAATACGCGCGGCGGACGCCCGTTCTTCCGGGCCAGCTCCGCCACCCTTTCTTTGAGGGCGTCAAACTGTGCTTTGGTCTGCGGGTTCCGGGCGAAGACCTTGGCAACCACGCCGGTGACGCAATGCGTCTTCTGCTGATACCGTCCGAAAACCGCTTCCAGGGCATCGGAGATTTCACCGATGGTCGCGCGCAGCCTTGCCGCTTTAATCGCGACCGCCAGCAGATTTGCCTTGCCGGCTGCGGCCTGTTTTAATTCTTCCAGCACCGCATTTACCGCCGGATTGTCCCGCGAGGCCTTGACTTTGCGCAGCGAATCAATCTGTTCATGGCTGACGGCACTGTCATCAATTTCCCGCACGTTTACGGCTTCCTCATTTTGCAGATGATACTTATTCACGCCGACAATGACCCGGCTGCCTTCGTCAATCTGCGCCTGCATGACCGCGGCGGCCTCATCAATCAGGCGGTTCGGAATCCCGGCTTCAATGGCTTTGCCCATGCCACCGTTTTTCTCAATCAGGCCAATCAGCGCGCCGGCCCGATTGATGATTTCCTGAGTCAGGGATTCAACATAGTACGAACCGGCCAGCGGATCCACCGTGCGGCAGATTTCCGACTCCTCCTGAACAATAATCTGGGTATTGCGCGCGATCCTGGCGGAAAACTCAGTCGGCAGGCCCAATGCTTCGTCGAACGCGTTGGTGTGCATTGACTGGGTGCCGCCCAGCGCGGCGGACAGGCATTCAAGCGTGGTCCGGACAACATTGTTGTACGGGTCCTGTTCGGTCAGCGACCAGCCGGAGGTCTGGCAGTGCGTCCGCAGGGCCAGCGAATGCGGGTTTTGCGCGCCGAATTTCTGCACCGCGTCGCTCCACAGGCAGCGGGCGGCCCGCAGCATCGCCACGTTCATAAAGAAGTCCATGCCGATACCGAAGAAGAATGACAGCCGCGGCGCGAAATCATCAATATGCAGTCCGGCGTCAACCGCCGCCCGGATATATTCCATGCCGTCGGCAAGGGTGAACGCCACCTGTTGGACGCAGTTGGCGCCGGCCTCGCCGAGGTGATAACCGCTGATGCTGATCGTGTTGAATTCCGGCATATTGATCGAACAGTATGCGATGATGTCGGAAATGATGCGCATGGAAGGCTTCGGCGGATAAATGTAGGTGTTCCGGCAGAGATACTCCTTTAGAATGTCGTTCTGAATCGTGCCGGTCAGTTTATCCGGCGTGACGCCCTGTTCCTCAGCGGCGACGATGTAAAAGGCCATGATCGGGATTACCGCGCCGTTCATGGTCATGGAAACCGACATGTGGTCCAGCGGAATCCGGTCGAACAGGATTTTCATATCTTCAACCGTATCCACGGCGACCCCGGCCTTACCGACATCACCCGCCACCCGCGGATTATCTGAGTCGTAACCGCGATGCGTGGCCAGGTCAAACGCGACCGACAACCCCTTCTGCCCGAGCGCCAGGTTTTTGCGGTAGAAAGCATTGGATTCATGCGCCGTCGAAAAACCGGCATACTGCCTGACGGTCCACGGGTGGCCGACATACATGGAAGCCCGCGGCCCGCGAATATACGGCGGCAGTCCGGGCAGTGTATTCAGATTCTGTGACTGACGAAGATCTTCCGCGGTATAGAGTGGTTTAACGGTAAACCCTTCAGGCGTGTTCCAGTTCAGATCATCAAGGCTTCGATGAAGCGATGCCGCTTCTTTTGCCGCCAGTCCATGCCATACATCAATATTTTCCATGCTAAGTTAGTTCCGTAAGGGGGTGAGTTAATGAGATTGTCATGTTCTCGCAAGGCATTTGTATCCCGGTGCCGGGTGAAGGAAATATGACCATCTCATTAACCTTCAATTAGAGGAATGTCCATCGGCTGCATCATCACCAGATTCACGCGAGTGATCAGCCGGTCGGCCTTGTCGAACACCGGGACATGACGCGGCCGGCGGTCGCCAATCCACCAGATAGACGTATAGCCGCTGCGCCGAACTTTGCCCATGCTGTTGGTGATTTAATGGATTCAAGCGGTTTACACAAGAAGGTTCCCGCCATCACCCGCGCAGGGACAAGAATAATGATCGAACTCACGTTCGATGCTACGACAATGCTCCTTCACCGCCTCCGCCCCAGCCATCCAGCG
>SESF01022134.1_pt1 | contig 18526 bp, 18 predicted proteins | sample 3171521 | NCBI WGS metagenome assembly SESF01 (sample SAMN10866945, study PRJNA518727) | freshwater metagenome | biome: subpolar coniferous forest; feature: holomictic lake; material: water; isolation source: holomictic Lake 227, 6 m and 8 m depth | place: Canada: near Kenora, Ontario | collected...
CATCCGACAGGTTTATGAGAGTTCACAGATCGTTTATAGTTAATCTTAAAAAGATTTCAGTCATAGATAGGAACAGAATTGTTTTCGACGGCAAAGTATATATTCCCGTCAGCGAACAATTCAAAGAAAAATTCCAGGAGTATATAGATGGGAATTTTGTTTAGCAGGTTCAGTTTATGCGAAAATTGAATCGGAAATGGTAATAATTTTTCAATTATGGAAGAGATAATTAAAACAGGTATCAATATCCTGGCCAAGATAGTTGAGCTGTTCGCCGCAATGATTATCGGGTATGCTTCGATAAAGGTTTTCTTATTTTATTGCAGGGATGTAGTGTTTTCAAAAACGAATTCGCAACCCGGCCCAAGCCTCCGGATCACCCTTGGGAAATCACTTGCCATCGCACTTGAACTCTTACTGGGAGCTGATATCCTGAGAACGGCTATTTCGCCAACCTGGTCCGATATTGGCCAGCTCGCGGCAATAGCTGTAATAAGAACCGCTTTGAATTATTTTTTGGAACGGGATATAAAGATGGAATCATCCTGAAAGCAATTTACAGGTAAAACCTGAGCCGTTGACCAGTCAATCTTAACCTGCATCCCATGGCGATTTAGCTACAGAGTGGTTTAGTATTACAAAAATGTTAAATAGCAAGAAAATTAAGCACATGCGATGCTAACTCTTCAGGATACTGGTAAATTACTCCATGTCCGCCCCCATCGATCATGATCACAGATGAGTCGGGTATTAATTCAGCCATCAGCTCAGAGTTCTGAGGGGGGACCAGCACATCCTCGCTTCCGGTCAGCAAGAGGGTTTTCTGCCGCAATTTGTCAAGCCGGCCATAAGTTCCACCGCCAGGTGTATACCAGTTCATTATTGCTGTGTACTGACGGCCTGTGGTCTCTCCGTTCTGTGACTCTGAGATGTCTGGCCACTGTTTCATGGCATCTTCCCGGGTGAGCCATTCAGGAGGGAATAAAACCGTCAGAAACTGTTCAAAGCTCATGTCAGGGTTCGACATGAGCAAGCCAACCCAGGGTTCGGGAAAAGCACATTTGACATCACCGAAATTTGTTCCATATAACACAAGTTTGTCAACAAAATCGGGGTACTCAAGAGCCATTTCCTGGGCTACCATGCTTCCCATCGACCAACCGAGCACATGAGCATGACCGATGTTAAGTGCCTTTAAGAGATTTACTGCATCCCTGGCAAATAATTTCAGGGTAAAGTCTTCATCATTGATAATTTCAGAATAACCCATACCCCGGTTATCAAAAATAATCACCTTGAAATTCCCGGCAAGAGCATCAAGAACAGCATCAGCCCACATGTCCATGGTTGAACCATATCCGATAATCATTAGCAGGGGATCACCTGATCCCATCGTCCGGTAAGCGATCTTCACATCCGGAGTTTTCGCAAATAAAACAGAGCTCATTTCGATGGTTTTAATAGTGCTTCGTCATAGAGATTTTCCAACTCTGCTTCTTTCTTTCGAACATCAAGCTGTTCCTTTGCGAAACGCTGAGCCGCACTTCCAAGTTTTTCCCTGAGAGCGCTATCAGATGCGAGATGCAGGATGCAGGATTTAAGTTCGGCAGAATTGTTCTCGGCGACAAGCAACCCGGTCACTCCGTCTTCTATTACATAGGGAATCCCCGCGTGACGGGTGGTGATGACCGGGAGTCCGGATGTCATGGCTTCTACAATGGCACCCGGGATGCCTTCCTTCTCTCCTGTGGCAGATCGCCGGCTGGGGTGGACAAACACATCCGCCGACATTACAGCATAAGCATGATCCAGTGAGCCAAAAGGAATTGGACCAAGAAACTCAATACGGTCGGTTCCTGATTCTGATATCTGTTTGCGGATGTCATTCTCCAGTTCTCCTTTTCCATATATTTTAAGGCGGATGGGCAGGCTGGTTTCCCTGACTGCCCCGGCAAAGGCATCGATCAGGACATCGTGCCCTTTTTTCGGATCAAGCATGCTGATCATCAGGAAGGTCAGCTCTCCGCTATCCCTGTATTGACGGGGAATTCCGAAGTATGAAGTATCTATGCCATGATAATGCACCCTGAGTTTTGAGGGCGGACAACCAAGTTCGAGAAGGTCCTTTTCCATGTCGGGCGACATGGCAGTGATTATCTTTACAGCAGGGTTTGAGAATACATTTTTTCTCAGCAGGTAGCCCCCGAGACCAAAGCCCCTGTGAGGAAAGGCAGTACAGTCATGTCCGTAAAACGATACCAGTGCCGGGATGCCTGCCCGTTTCAGAAGAGGTGCAAACAAAACAGCTTCAACACCGTAATGGATATGAGCCACATCAGGCTGCAGCTTATCAAGACGCCTTAACAAGCGCTTACGGTCATCCGCAGTAAACAAAAGAAAATGGTCGCAGATCCATTGCGATCGTTTGGACCCGACCGGGGAGAACACAGGGCATTTAGCTATAATCTCGAGTTGAAGCGGGCTTTCGTTCTTCTCGGTATAAACAACCGATGGCTCGTAACGGATATGATGCATGACCTGGTTCCTGACAAAGGATGTCATGGGGGGAAGGAAATTACGGATGAAATGTACGACTGCTGGCATCTGGGGGTTATGAGGGTTTCAAATGTAGAGAAATTTGCTTAATCTTGCATACTCGAAAACCATGTATATGAAAGAGGAATCTACATTCAAGAAGAGCCTGAACCTGTTTGACTCCACCGCCATTGTCATGGGGTCTATGATAGGCTCTGGAGTCTTCATCGTAGGAGCAGATATAGCAAGGCAGGTCGGGTCACCCGGCTGGCTCATCATGACCTGGGTGATTACGGGATTTCTCACTGTTTTCGCTGCTCTGAGCTACGGTGAACTTGCCGGTATGTTCCCTCATGCAGGCGGACAGTATGTTTACCTCCGCAAGGCATATAATCCATTGATTGGTTTTTTATATGGATGGACTTTATTCCTGGTCATTCAAACAGGCACCATTGCAGCGGTTGGCATGGCTTTTGCCAAATTCACAGGCGTGCTTTTTCCGGAGGTTTCTGAAAATGTAATTTGGTTCAAAGCCGAACTGTTTCATTATATCTTTAAATTCGGCCCTGTTCAGATCGTGGCTATCCTTTCAATCCTAATTCTCACATGGATTAACCTGAAAGGTGTGCATGAAGGCAAGAAAGTCCAGAACGTATTTACTTCGGGAAAGTTCCTGCTTGTAGTCGGTTTTATCCTTGTCGGATTTATTTTTGCCTCGAACTCCGATTCCATTGCAAAAAACATGGCATGCTTCTGGGATCCGGCTGTAAAAAGCAGTTCAGGCCAATGGTTGCCGCTTACGGGGATGACTTTAATAGCGGCTCTGGGCATGGCCCAGGTGGGAAGTTTATTCTCATCCGACGCATGGAACAATGTGACCTTTACAGCGGGTGAAGTCATAAACCCGAAAAAGAACATACCGATGAGCCTGTTCCTGGGTACTTTCATTGTCACCATCCTCTTTATACTTACAAACCTTGTGTACATCGTGGTTCTGCCTTTGAGGGGTGATCAGGCCGGTACAGAAGTCATTGACCGGGGCATTCAGTATGCGCTTAACGACAGGCTTGCCACTGCAGTGGTTCACGATGTTTTTGGCATGTATGCTGCCGCCATTATGGCAATATTCATCATGATCTCAACCTTCGGATGCAATAACGGCCTCATCCTTTCAGGCGCCAGGGTTTATTATGCCATGGCAACCGACGGCTTGTTCTTTAAAAAAGCCGGTACGCTCAACTCCAGGTCGGTGCCTGCGACAGGATTGATACTGCAGGCTGTTTGGGCATCCTTGCTTTGTATTTCGGGGACTTACGGACAACTGCTCGATTATGTGGTCTTTTCCGTTCTGATCTTTTATGTTTTAACGATTGCCGGGATATTTATTTTAAGGAAAACCATGCCCGATGCCGAAAGGCCTTATAAAGCTTTCGGTTATCCAGTCATTCCTGCCCTGTATATTATACTCGCAACAAGCATCATGCTGATCCTGCTTATTTTTAAACGGGATTATACCTGGCCCGGACTTATCATCGTTTTACTTGGGATACCTGTATATTTTTTATGGAAAAAGAAGACTGAAAAAGCATAAGCACGATGCATGTAAAGCGACTGATCAGATTCCTATTCCTTCTTGTCACCCTCTGCCCTCTTCTTTTAAAAGCCCAGTGTTACCAAGGCAATACTGCGTTCGGTGACGGGGAGGTCATCACTTATACCGTTCATTACAACTGGGGGCCGGTATGGGTGAATGCCGGGCAGGTCGACTTCAAGGCAAAACTGGAAAAAAAGGGGGACAGGCAACTGTGGCATCTTACAAGTTCAGGAAAGACTTTCGCTTCGTATGACATGCTGTTCAAGGTAAGGGATTATTATGAAACCTGGCTGGATCCGGAAACTTTCCAGTCGGCCGGCTTCAAACGTCTTATATATGAAGGAGGATACCAGCTCGTGAACACTCTGACCTTCAACCAGAAGGACGGTAAAATCTACTCTTCCACCAAAAGCAATAATAACCCCGTACGTTCCGATACCATAAAGATTCAACCATGCTCTTTCGACATGCTTGCTGCTGTTTACTTTACCAGAACTCTTGATTTCAGCAATATGCCGATGTACCAAAAGACCCAGGTAAGCGTAATCATCGATGACAGGATGTATTGTATCTGGGTCAGACCCATGGCCAGGGAAGTGGTGGAAAATAATGACGGCAAAAGATATAACTGTATCAAGATTTCGGCAAAAATGGTCGAGGGAACTATTTTTAAAGGCGATGAAGATGTACTGGTATGGATCACTGCTGACAAGAATCAAATACCTGTATATATTGAAGCAAAAATACTTGTAGGTACGATCAAGGCATACCTGCAGGAAGCGAAGGGACTGCGAAATCCGCAGACAGCGATTTTGAAGGAGAAATGAATTTCGAATATTGAATATTGAATATCGAATGTCGAATATCGAATATCGAATGTCAAATGTCGAATAATTGCAATAAAAAAAAATGAAACTAATTGTTGACAGTGGTTCTACAAAAGCAAGCTGGGGTCTGCTTGAAGGGAACGAACACAAAACCACGGTGCATACCGCAGGGCTGAATCCCTATTTCCATACAAGTGAAAGCATCGATGCTATCCTGAAAGCCGAGCTGCTTCCATTTATTATTACTGACCATATCAGGGAAATACATTTTTACGGCGCGGGATGCAGTACCGAGAAGAACGACGACCTCATCAGGTGGGCCCTGCTCGATCATTTTCATCATGCCGGGGTGTTTGTATACCATGATATCCTGGGAGCAGCCAGGGCCTTGTTCGGCAAGAATGAAGGCATTTCCTGCATATTGGGTACAGGTTGCAACTGCTGCTATTATAACGGGAGTGAAATTTTTTCGAAAGTCGATTCCCTGGGCTACCTGTTCGGGGATGAAGGTGCAGGCTCATACCTGGGCAAGAACCTCATGGCCGATTACCTTAAACGCAGGCTGCCGGCTGATCTGCAAATTGAGTTTGACTCGGTGTATAAGCTAACCCTTGAAGACATACTGAATTCACTTTACAATCTCCCCTATCCTAATCGTTTTCTTGCATCGTTCAGCAGCTTTTTAGCTCCCAGGAAGGATCATCCGTATGTACGCAAACTTGTTTTGGATTCATTCCTGGCATTCTTTGCAGCCCAGGTGAGCCATTACGAAAATTACCAGTCACTTCCTGTGAGTTTCGTCGGGTCTATTGCACATCATTACAGGGATATACTTGAAGATGCCGCCTCCAGGGAGGGGATTCGTATCGGGGACGTAATTAAAGCGCCGCTGGAAGGGCTGCTAAAGTATCATAAGGCCTGATGTACGAATATTTAATCCACTTATCTTGCATCCTGCATCCTGTATCTTGCATCCCGCATCCTGCATCCCGCATCCTGCATCCTGCATCCTGCATCCCGCATCCCGCATCCCGCATCCTGCATCCTGCATCCTGCATCCCGCATCCGATTAAGCTTCACGATTCACGTTCTCCTCAATGATTGCCATCATCCCGCTGAGATCATCAGGCGAAAACCAGTTAATTTCCTTGTCTTTTCTAAACCAGGTCATCTGTCGTTTGGCGTATCGGCGTGTGTTGGTCTTTATTTTTTCAACCGTCTCGCTGTACCTCATTTTTTCGGCAAAATGTACAAAAATTTCTTTGTACCCAAGCGTGTTCAGAGCATTGCAGTCGCGGAATTTGTAGAGATCCCTGGCTTCGTCAAGCCAACCGGCAGCCAACATTCTGTCAACCCTCTCATCTATCCGCTTATTCAGTTCTGCCCTTGGAATTTCAAGCCCGATTTTAAGAATTTTAAACGGACGGCGGCGGGGTTTCTGGCTGCGAAGTGAGGAATATGGTAATCCTGTTGTAATGCAAACCTCAAGAGCCCTGATCAGGCGGGCAGCATTATTCAGGTCTACAGTACCGTAATATATCGGGTCAAGTTCAAGCAATTTATTCTGCAGGGCAGATATCCCTTCGTTTTCAAGCAAGGCTTTGAGGTCTTCCCTCAACTGGGGTTCCGGATCAGGTAAAACGTCTATCCCGTGACAAACGGCATGGATATATAACCCGGAGCCTCCGGTCAGAATCAGCACTGGATAGGTGTTGAACAGCACGTCCAGCCTGTCGAGGGCATCCTTCTCGTACTTTGAGACGTTGTAATTATCTGTGACAAGCAGATGACCTATAAAATGATGGGGTACTTCGGCAAGTTCCTCCTCAGTGGGAAAAGCCGTACCTATCTTCATGTCCTCATAAAACTGCCTGGAATCAGCCGAAAGTATCTCGGTCTTAAGGGCTTTTGCAAGTTCAATCGAAACCCCGGTCTTCCCTGATGCAGTAGGTCCGCAGACTACAACCAGAAGCCTTTCATCAATAGTCATCCGACCCTTCCCGGTAATTGGAATATCTTTCATCGATCTGATCAATATCCCCGAAATCCTCTATATGTTCCATGTGTTCATCTTCGCTGAAACCAGCATCATCCCCGTCTTCAGTAGTGGCAACCTGGCTTTCAATCTCAAAGGTTTCAGGGGCCTCTTCTTCCAGGATGTCGGCAATCTCTTCTTCTATCGCCTTGATCTCTTCAATATCCTCTTCTATCGTATCGAGTTTGGGTATTTCGGAGGGTTTTACAATGATGACGGGCTTTGCCTTCGAAGGCTTCACAACTGTTGGCGACTCCCCGGCTTCAGGGGTAATATGAAGGGCAGTGATCTCGACAATTTTCCTGAGTTCTCCCGATTTCCGCGAAACCCTTGGATAGGACACCATTGACTCGCTCTGCAATATCTTGAACAGCTCGATATGCATTATTATGACCTCCTTGCCCAGGAATTCATAATTCATGGTCTGATGCGGATCATCAATATAGTTTTTGATCCTGGCATCTTTCATCAGAGGCAGGGTGATGTTTTCAATCACCACTTCACCCATATCGTCATCAAACCGCCTGACCTGTTTTTTTGTATTCTTCAGGGTAATCTGGTGCCTGACCTTGTTTTTCTTGTCGGTCGTATAAAATGAAGCCCCGCTGATGTGTTTCATCTCAGCAGTTTCGACAAGCAAATGATGAAAATCAAGAAAAGTCTGGTTGGGCAGTATCTCGACTTCCCTTAAAAAATCATCATGGTCGTTGGCAGTAACCCTGAAACGGTATATCAGCATCGTATTCTCATTTTCCGGGGGTAAAAGTATAAAAATCTTAGGTACCAACAGGTGTCAGTCCGTGTTTTTTCCCTTCCTCAAGCATCAATCCGAAGGCAGCATCAAACTCGTTTGGTATGCGCCCTTCGAGGATTGCCTCGGTAATTACGTCCTTGATATCACCTATTTTTTTAGAGGGCGGAATACCGAATGTTTTCATTATCAGGTCTCCTGTTATCGGAGGCTGCCAGTTCCTCAGCCTGTCCTTCTCTTCAATCTCTACAAGTTTTCGCCTTACGGTCTCGAAATTCTCAAGAAAATTCCTGACCTTATTCGGATTCTTGGAAGTGATATCGGCTTCGCAAAGCAGCATCAGGTTATCCACATCGTTACCGGCATCGAAGAGAAGCCTGCGTACTGCCGAATCTGTAACAGAGTCTTCAGACAGGACTATCGGTCTTAAATGAAGCAACACCATTTTTTCGACAAATTTCAGCTTCTCATTCAGGGGAAGTTTCAGTTTCCTGAATATTTTCGACACCATTTTTGATCCCTTGAAATCGTGGGCATGGAAAGTCCAGCCTGTTCCCGGTACAAATTTCTTTGTCGCAGGTTTTGCAATATCGTGAAGCAGGGCCGACCATCTGAGCCAGAGGTCACCGGATGTTTTTGCAACATTGTCGAGCACCGCAAGTGTATGATAAAAATTATCCTTATGCCCTTTGCCATCAATGGTTTCCACCCCTTTAAGTTCAAGAAGTTCAGGTAATATGAGACTCAGCAGCCCGGTTTCATCAAGCATCCTCAAACCCTTCGAGGGTTTGTCTGACATGATGATCAGGTTCAGCTCATCCACCACCCTCTCCATGGAAACGATGGAGATCCTGCCTGCATTCCTTGCAATTGCTGCATAGCAGCCGGGCTCGATCGTAAAATCAAGCTGGGCCGCGAAGCGAACAGCCCTCATCATCCGCAGTGGATCATCAGAAAAAGTGATATCCGGATCAAGCGGGGTCCTGATGATCTTCTCATCAAGGTCCCTGATCCCGTGAAAAGGGTCGATGAGTTCCCCGAAATGGCTGCCCCGAAGGTCAAAAGCCATGGCGTTGATTGTAAAATCCCTTCGTTTCTGGTCATCTTCGAGAGAGCCGTCCTCGACCAGAGGTTTGCGGGAATCGATGCGATAAGACTCTTTTCTGGCACCTACAAATTCAACCTTCCATTCCCCGCACTGTATCATGGCCGTACCGAAATTTTTGAAAAATTTCACGTCAGGAACAGGGCTGAGCCTGGCCGCAACGGCATGTGCAAAGTCAATGCCGCTTCCCACAACGGCAATATCGATATCGTTCCTGGCATCCCTGCCAAGGAAACAATCCCTCACATAGCCTCCTACGACGCAGGCCATAACACCAAGTTCGTCGGCCGAGACGGAGACTTCGCGAAAAACAGGGTTATTCAGATATTGTTTAAATGCCGGCATATTCATAACCTTCGCCAAAAGTAAGAAAATAATAAGAAAATGTTTGAAGTATGCTTCAATTCAACCGATTTGATTACTTTTGGACCGACTCAAATCAGCAACACACTGATTCAGACCGTAATCATATATTAACTAACAATATTTTTATGCTACGAGGTTTACTCCCACGCGAATATGCTTTCTACGATTATTTCGAAAGGCTTATGAGCATAAATATTCAGGTGAGCAGTGAATTCCTGGCCCTGGTGAAGGAAAAAAAGCATCCTGAAGTTGCAACCAATGCAATTAAAAGACTGGAACGGGAAGCCGACAAACTCACAAAGGAATGTATTGACCTTTTGCACAGAACCTTTATCACTCCAATCGACCGTGACCAGATCTACCAGCTGGTAAACGGCATGGATGACTTTGCTGACCAGATGAATGCGGCCACATTCAGGCTGTTCTATTATGGTATTGAAGAGTTCAGACCTGAAACGCTCGAATTTGCAAAAATCATACATAATTGCAACCAGGAAGTAGAATCCGCAATAAAAAGCCTGAGGCACATTAAGAAACAAAGCTCTGAAATCCGTTCTAAATGCTCTTCAATTCATGAATTTGAAAATCAGGCGGATGACATTTCCCGGGTTGCCATTGCCAATCTTTTCAAGACAAATGACATCATGATGATCATCAAATGGAAAGAAATTTTTGAACGTCTTGAAAAAGCTGTTGACCGCATGGAAAGAGTTGCCAACACGATTGAAAGTATTCTGATCGACAACGCCTGATCAGGTTCACTCCAACTAAATTATTATGCTTGTAATTGTTATTATTACTATTATAGCTGCTCTCATTTTTGATGTCATCAATGGCTTTCACGATGCAGCCAACTCTATCGCCACAATCGTGTCGACGAAGGTGCTCTCACCTAAATTTGCTGTTTACTGGGCTTCTTTTTTCAATTTTGCAGCCATGTTTGTATTTGCTCCCAAAGTTGCAAATACAATAGCAAAGATCGTAGTCATAAATCCTGGTGACCCGGCATTTGTTTATGTCATCCTTTCAGGCCTTGTAGGGGCAATCCTATGGGACCTGGTTACCTGGTGGTATGGACTTCCTTCAAGTTCCTCTCACGCCCTGATCGGCGGACTTGTCGGATCAGGCATGGCTTATAAAGGAATGGGGATTATTCACTGGTCAAAAGTCATTGAAACTGCAACATTCATCCCGATCGCCCCATTGATCGGTGTTGTTCTTGGTTTTGTTCTTATGCTCGCGGTTGTATGGATTTTTCATAAAGCCACGCCTCATCGTGTTGATGCCATTTTCAGGAAAGGACAGTTATTTTCAGCAGCTCTTTATTCGTTAGGTCATGGTGGAAATGATGCACAGAAAACAATGGGTGTGATTGTCGCCCTGCTGGTCGCTGCCGGTATGTTGACGCCAGACACCCAATTATCCCTCATGCATTCCGAAACAAACTGGATCATTCTTGCCTGTTTTACAGCCATGGCCATTGGCACTGCTATTGGTGGCTGGAGAATTGTCAAAACCATGGGAATGAAACTAACAAAACTAAAACCTGTTCATGGTTTTGCCGCTGAAACATCAGGAGCGCTTACAATTTTTCTCGCAACCAGCCTTGGAGTGCCAATCTCCACAACTCATACTATTGCAGGAGCAATCATAGGAGTAGGTGCTGTTACAAACCTGACAGGGATAAAATGGAAGATTGCGTTGAATATTGTGGTGGCCTGGGTCCTGACAATTCCCGCCTCAGCCATTGTTGCTGCCCTGTGTTTCTGGCTTGCCCAGGCGCTTCATCCTGGCTTCTGACCCCTTAATCATCTAGGTACTCATCATCATCGTTATTCCCGGCATTGGCTGCCTTTCGCCTGTCGATATGCTCCTCTATGATTTCGACATACCTCTGGTAAACAGTATCTACAATACTTTCCCAGGGCTTATAGATTGATTTCCTGGCTCCTTCACCTGCCAGTTTAATGACTTCAGGATACTTTTTCACCTCCGAAATAAGTTTGTACAGTGACTGTGCATCGTCCTCTATGAGAAAACCATTTACTTTATCGGTAATACCTTCGGCTGCCGAACTTTTTCTTACAACCACCGATGGGACGTCAAACGCTGCCGCTTCCTGGATCACTAAAGGGGAATTATCATAAATTGAAGGGAAAACAAAAAGATCGGCACAGGCATAAATACTTCTGAGTTTGTTCCTGTCGGTGATCAGTCCTGTAAAGATCACTTTATCGTTCAGGTTACATTCCCTGACATGCTTTTTCATTTCCTTCGCAGCATACCCCTCGCCTACAAATATCATCTGGAAGTCAGATTGCTTTTCTTTCAGCATCCGAAGTGCATCGATGATCATTCGTACATTCTTCTCCCAGCGGTGCTGGCCTACAAACAGCATGGTGAATTCATTGCTGTTGGCAGCTGTGATATCCATACCGGTTTTGCGAAGCTTGATACGGGATGATTTGTCGGGAATTGCCATATCGGTTCCATTGGGGATGATCTCAAATTTCCCTTCGTAACCATACTCCTTCAGGGTCTCCCCGGTTGATTTATTCGGAACCCAGACTACATCGGCAGAATTATAAAAATCAAGTGTAAGGTTCATCAGGAAATCCACAAACAAATCATGGTTCAGTACTTTTCTAAAGTCTTCCCTGTACTTGGTGTGAAATGTTGCCACAAGCGGAATACCTCTCTTTTTCGATATCTTGTGGGCCAGCTGTCCGCTGATGAAGGGACTGTGGGCATGAACAAGATCGAACCTGAGTTTCCTTAACTTTTTCTTAAATTTTATATCAATAAGCGGAAGGCCCACACGGTATGGATTCATCCCGGGTAAAAGCACCGACTTGAACCTGTACACCTTGTAATCTTCATCATCTTCATAATCTTTCACCTTTGGCGCAACAAGCACTGTTTTACCATACTTTTCGTTAAGCCAGCCGGCATAATTATGGGCCGTGATCCCAACCCCGTCCATAATGGGAAAATAGGAATCGTTAAACTGGCATGTCGTAATTTTCATATGTATCAAGCTTTATATATACTTATTTCAAAAGGGAATATCCTGAAGTCCTGGAAATAATGCACATCATAAACGCCCCTGTGAGTTGAGAATAAAACCGTGCCGAAACTATGTTCAGGCAGACTTATATATTTTCTCCCTGCCGTAAAATTCAGTATCACCACTACCCTGTTCTCATTGTAAATACGGGCATAAGCCAGGATTCCTCTCTGCCCGGTAATCAGCGGAACCCAGCGTCCCTGCTGAAGGGCAAGGCTGGTTTTTCGTATGCTGATTATATTCCGGTACACGTTTAGCAGGGAATCCGGATCTTTTGACAGGCGTTCAACATTACGATGAAAGCTATCATGGTTCATGGGCAGCCAGGGTTTGCCGCTGCTAAAGCCTGCATGCTTCCCATCTGTCCACTGCATGGGCGTTCTCGCTTTATCCCTTCCCCTGAAAAAAGGCCAGAAACGTTTGCCCAGGGAATCCTGCATTTCCCCGTAACCTATCCTCCCGTTTCTCATACCAATCTCTTCTCCGTAGTATATGAAAGGAGTACCCTTGATTGTAAGCAGCAGGGCTGCGGCAACCATTGCTTTTTCATTTTTATGCCTTCTCCATGGCACGCGGTCAACACTCCGCATCAGGTCATGATTTGACAAGACATTACAGGGCCAGCCCTGCTCCGGAATATTCGTATACCAGTTACTGATACATTTGTAATAATTCCTGGCGCTCCAGGCTCTGAAAATGAGAGAAAAATCAAATGCCATATGCATCCCTTTTCCTCCAGCCAGGTAACTTGCAGCTATCTCAGAATTGCCGGGAGGCATGGTGTATATTTCGCCAACAATGACTTTGTCTTTATACTGGTCGATCTGTTTCCTTAGCTCCATCACAAGTTTATGCGACTTGCGGCGGTTGCGGGTGAATACCTGCTTCTGGAAGAAAGGGATCCCGAACATATACGGATTGTCCCTGAACTTTTTATCCTTTGCGATCAGGTTGATGACATCGAGCCGAAACCCGTCAACCCCAATATCGAGCCAGAATTTCAATTCTTCGAAGAAAACAACAGGAAGGATCGGATTTCTCCAGTTCAGATCTGGCTGTTCCTTAAAGAATGAATGATAGTAATATTGCCCGCTGGTCTCATCGAGAGTCCATGCACTTCCACCCACTGCGGATTTCCAGTTATTGGGAGGCCCTCCCCGGTACCCGTCTCTCCATATATACCAATGCCTTTTAAGACTATCTGCGGATGATCTTGATTCTTTGAACCAGGCGTGCTGGTCGGAGGTATGATTGAGGATCATATCACTGATGACACGAATGCTCATGCTATGAGCGGTTTCTATGAGCTTTTTGAAATCGTCCATGGTACCGTAATCCGGATCGATCCTGCGGTAATCCGAAACATCATATCCGAAGTCAACATTAGGAGACAGGAATACCGGTGACAGCCAGATTCCGTCAATACCAAGATCAGCCAGGTAGTCAAGCTTTGAAGTAATCCCCTGAATATCTCCAATGCCGTCGCCATTCGAATCCATGAAACTCCTGGGATAAATATGATAAATGACCCCGTGTTTCCACCAGGTCCATTGTTCAGGCGACTGTGGTTCCATGCAGTTGATTGGCAGTATTTATATCTAAATCTTTCAGCATCCGTTGCAGGATGGTATCGGCGCTGTAATCATCGGCCCGTTCCAGTGCTGATTTTTTGAATGAGGTCTGCAAACACTTATCAGAGAAGTATTCGATAATCCTGTCACTCATTTCATCGCTGGTTTCAACCAGGAAGCCGTTCACCGAATCCCTGATTATATCCCTTGGTCCCTTGGTGTTATATGCAATCACAGGCAGGCCGCAGCTCATCGCTTCAAGTACTACACAGCTGAAAGTATCGAATCGTGAGGGCAGGATCAGAAGGTCGGCCGAGTTATACACCTCGGGTAATTTATCATGTTCGACCCAGCCTATATATTCGGCTTCAGGGAAATTGGTTTTCAATTCGGCTTCAGCTGGACCATGCCCTACAATCCTCATCCTCAATCCGGGAATCTTGTCCTTTGCTTTCCTGAAAATGCCTGGGAGTTCAAACACCCCTTTTTCCCTGCTTAGCCTTCCGGTAAATAGAACCACTGATCCAGACTCAGCTGAAGGTGAAGAAGATCCACCAGGTTCGAAATTCATGAAGATTTCATCCGCCCAATGCGCCGTTTTAAAGATCCTGACCGGATCGAACCTCATGGAAGTCCCGGTAAGCCAGTCCTGCTGTTCAGTATTGAGCACAAAAATATGGTCGAACTGCCTGTAATAAACCCTCATCGCACGCTGCAACCGCTTTAGCCCGGGTTCTTCCATACCCATGACCTGCTTTGCAAACATGATCCAGTCGGTATGCAGGTAAAAATATGTTTTGACAGAGTACAGCTTTTTCAGGTACAAAGCAGCAAAACCCATTGGTCCTTCGGTAGAGCAGAGAATACGGTCATACCTTCCTTTCCTGAAGATCCGCTGAATGCTGATGAAGTTCGGGATCCTCATCGGCTGCTGCCGGTAGAGGGGAATATTGAATTCAGAGAGAGGTTTCAGAACGATCAGGTTGCTGTCGGATTTCAGTGTGTTGCTGCAAACCATGATATCGATCGGAAGTCTGCGGGCTTTGATTTCCCGATGCATGGCCTGTAACACCATCGAAACCCCGTTATGGTCCCCGTAAGTGTCGGTGAGCCATAACACCCTGCCCTGGCCTTCCTGTTCCACACCTTCTTCTCCCATGTGTTCGATTTTAAATTAGTACTGCGGATGGAATACTCCTGAGTTACATCCGCAGGAATCCGGTTGTGCAAATTTCTATGATATGGTAATAGTATTCTGTATGTTACAGAAAATTAATGATTTATTAACAAATTATTAATGATTTTGTAACCGGGAATTAACATTGGGATTACCACATCATCTGAACTTTGCATTCCGAATATGAAAGAATACACAGTTGGGAAGCGAGATGTCGACATTGTGATCATTTCCGATGTACATCTCGGCGCTTTTGGTTGTCACGCCAAGGAACTTTTGCAGTATCTCAGGAGCATACGGCCAAAAACGCTTATCCTCAATGGCGATATCATCGACATCTGGCAATTCCGCAAGGCATATTTTCCGAAACACCACCTGATGGTGATACGGCATCTTACCGGGATGATCGCAAAAAACACCAGGGTTATCTATATCACCGGGAACCACGATGAGCTGATGCGGAAGTTTGTGAAGTTCAACATCGGATCTTTCAAACTGGTCAATAAACTTTTACTGGACCTTGATGGAGAGAAAGCCTGGATTTTTCACGGGGATGTATTTGACATCACCATGCAATACAGCAAATGGCTGGCAAAACTCGGGTCTTTCGGTTACGACCTGCTCATTCTGCTGAACGGACTTTCAAATTTTTTCCTCACCAGCCTGGGCCGGGAGAAGATCTCGTTTTCAAAAAAGGTAAAGCATAGTGTTAAGACAGCGGTTTCATACATTAACAAATTCGAGGAAACTGCAGCCGGAATCGCTATTTCCAAAGGCTACTCGTATGTTGTTTGCGGGCATATCCATCAGCCCGAGATGAGAATGATCAGGAATGCTCAGGGAGAAGTGATGTATATGAACTCAGGCGATTGGGTGGAAAATCTTTCGTCCCTTGAATATCATGAAGGACAATGGAGTATCTATAGTTATCGTGATGATCCTCATGTGAAAGCTTATACAGAATCGTCAAAACAACCGATGCCTTCGACCCATAAGGAAACTTTTGAGAACCTTCTTAAAGAGTTTGAAATAAAATAAACACCAGCGCAGGGCGTTCACTTTATTTTCCTGTTACCTCCTAAAAAAAAAGCTTGCAAACATGCCGGTATGGTAAATGTAAGACTATTATGTGTATCTTTGTTAACGGATTCACAAACTTTAATACAAACAAAATCAAACTCTTATGGCAAAAAGAACAATCGTAGCCATGCCTGGTGACGGCATCGGTAAAGTAGTCCTTGACGAGGCCATCCGCGTTCTGGATGCAGCCGGTTTTGAAGCAGAATATGTACATGGTGACATCGGATGGGAATTCTGGTGCAAAGAAGGCGACCCCTTCCCCGAACGCACGCAGAAACTCCTTGAGAAGCATAAGATCGGCCTGTTCGGTGCGATCACTTCAAAACCCAAAGACAAAGCTGAAGCCGAGATTTCACCTGAACTGAAAGGCAAAGGCCACGTATATTACAGCCCCATCGTAAGCATGCGACAGAAATATGATCTCGATATCTGCATGCGTCCCTGCAAAACGTTCAAAGGAAATCCCCTGAACTTCATCCGCCGCGGCTTTGGCGGTGTCATCGAGGAACCCGTTGTCGATACCATGATCTTCAGGCAGAATACTGAAGGCCTTTACGGCGGAGTGGAATGGACCAATCCTCCCGACCAGGTGTATGACGCCCTGATGACCCACAAAAAGTTCAGGGACAATTTTGCATCCTGCCCCAGGCCTGAGCTTGCTGTATCAACCCGTATCTTAACAAAAAAATATACTACCCGCATCTTAAAAGCTGCTTTCGACTATGCAAAGGCAAAGGGGTATGACACCGTAACAGTCTGCGAAAAACCAAACGTGATCCGCGAAACCTCGGGCATGATGCTTAAGGTCGCCCAGGATTTAGCCAAAACCGAATACCCTGGCATTAAAGTCCAGGATACCAATATTGACGCCCAGATGATGTGGCTCACCAAGAATCCTGAAACATACCATGTAGTCGTTGCCAGTAATATGTTCGGCGATATTATTTCCGATGGTTTTGCCGGACTTATCGGCGGACTTGGTTTTGCCTGCAGCGCCAACATTGGGCCTGAAATCGCAGTGTTCGAGCCCACACACGGCTCAGCCCCAAAATATGCAGAATTCAGTACATCGATCGTAAACCCCATCGCCATGATCATGAGTGCAGTTATGATGCTTGAGCATATCGGTGAGGATACAATCGCCGCTAAGATCTCCAAAGCCATTGCAGAAGTCGTCGAGGAAGGCAAGGTCATGACCTACGATATGATGAAACTCCCCGGCAAACCCGATGTTTTCAGCAAAGGAGCAGCCAGCACGTCTCAAATGGCAGATGCGATAATTGCTAAATTAAAGTAAATTAAACCGGATTTGAGGGATTAGGGATCAGGGATCAGGGATTAGGGATTAGGGATTAGGGATTAGGGATTAGGGAAATTTTCTTTAATCCCCAATCCCCAACCCCCAATCCTCAACCCCCAATCCCCAATCCCCAACCCCCAACCCCTAATCCCCAACATATGACCGACAGAGTTCAAAACCTTTGGCCCGAGCTGATGTGGATCACCGACTCAGGCCTGCGTGAAAAAGTTGCCCGTACCTGGGAACTTGCACTCGAAAAGAGCGTCCTCACGCCCGAAGACCTTAATAAAATCCCCTTCACACTCCTGGCAGGACCTGATCTCAAAGTATCATTCATGGCACATAAACGCTGCGTTGTGCATGTCGCAAGAGATGCCGGGAACAAGATGAATGCTTTCTTTAAAGATGATCTTCCTGTGAATATGGATGTGCTGGTTGCAGGAGCCATCCTGGCCGACGTTGGCAAGCTGCTCGAATATGAAATGAAAGATGGAAAATCAGTGCAGGGAATGTACGGGAAGTACCTCAGGCATCCTTTCAGCGGGGTTTCCCTGGCTGAGCAATGCGGAGTTCCTGCCGACGTATGCCATATCATTGCAACCCATGCAGGCGAAGGCGATATGGTGAAACGTACCGTGGAAGCCTATATCGTGCATCACGCCGACTTCATGACGTTTGAACCGTTCAGAGACAGACTTAAATAAATTACTGAAGGAATGAAGGATTGAAGGAATGAAGGTATGAATGAGAGGGTGAAGTTTATTGAGGAGTTTAAAAAAAGAACAAAACTTTTTGCTATCAGAATCGTAAAAATGTACCAGGCATTACCCAAGACAGGAGAAGCTCAGGTGATTGGTAAGCAGCTATTGAGGGCAGGGACTTCAGTTGCTGCAAATTACAGGGCAGTATGCCGTGCAAGGACGAAAGCCGAATTCTCAGCTAAGATCGGAATTGTTGTTGAGGAAGCTGATGAAGCCATCTTCTGGATTGAATTACTTTCAGATTGTGAAATAGTAAAACCCGAAAAACTAAAGGAATTACTGCATGAAGCAAATGAAATTTTGGCAATCGTTTCCTCAGCAAGAAAAACATCAATTCAAAAAACCAAGAACTAACCT
>SESF01026768.1_pt1 | contig 18495 bp, 6 predicted proteins | sample 3171521 | NCBI WGS metagenome assembly SESF01 (sample SAMN10866945, study PRJNA518727) | freshwater metagenome | biome: subpolar coniferous forest; feature: holomictic lake; material: water; isolation source: holomictic Lake 227, 6 m and 8 m depth | place: Canada: near Kenora, Ontario | collected...
CCGTGCCCATAAAAAAGACCAGCAGCAGCAGCAGGCTCTCCTCCGTGTTGACCCGCTTGAAGAGCTCGTATTTTGCGTGGGCCAGCCAGCCGCTCAGTTCCAACACCTGCCCCGCGGCGAACATGCCGAGCAGGAAAAGCATCACGTCGGCGTCTATGGCCCCGAGGGCGGCGGCCGGCGTTATCGCCCCGGCCAGCAGCACCGCGGCCGCGCCGCCGCACATCACCTGCCAGATCTCAAGACGGAACCGCCCCACCTGCCGCACGGCTATGAGCAGGAACACGGCGGCCAGAACTATTATGGGAAACATCAGCCGGCTTTTACGAGCGCCTCGTAATCTTCCTGGGTATCGAAGTCGCGGATTATCTCCGGGTCGTTAACGTCGAGGTCGGCTATTTTTACCGCCGGGTGATGCGTTACCCAGTGCAGCCCCTTCTCCAGCGGGCCCTCGAAGCATAGTGCCCTGTGCGCCGCCGGGATGGCTATGGGGTGGCCCCTTTTGAGCTTGGAATCGGCAGCCCTGATGGTGCGCGGGATAACTATGGCCTCTTTATCGTAGCGCCAGCGGTCTACTATTTTCCTGTAAGTATCCGGCAATATGGTGGGCTGATCGGACAGGCAGACCAGGAACCCTTCCGAATATTCCGACACGAAGGCCAGCCCCGCGCGCAGCGAGGAAAGCTGGCCGTGCTCCGGGTTCAGGTTGACCGCCACCTTCTCGCCGGCGGGGACCCAGGCCGACAGAATGGCCTGCGAGTCCCGGCCCAGCACCACCACGCGGTCCTCCACCCCGGCGCGCCGCAGCGCGTCGCAGACATGCTCGATGAAAGGCCGGCCGCGCCATTGCAGCAGGGCCTTGGGGCTGCCCATCCTGGAAGAGTCGCCGGCGGCTAGAATAATGGCGGAAAGCATATTAACCTCTCCTTTAATCCCCGAAAGAGATGCCCAGGTCGCGCGCGGTCTGCACGGTGTCGCAGTCCAGCGGCACCACTTTCATGCGGTTGGTGGCTTCTTTCAGCGGCACGTAGCGCACCGCGGGCGGGTCCAGCGCCACCATCACGCCGCTCTTCCCCTCCACCAGCGCCCGCACCGCCGCGGCGCCGAAGCGCAGGGAAATAAGCCTGTCGAAAGTGGTGGGGCAGCCGCCGCGCAGCAGGTGGCCCAGCACCACGGTGCGGCATTCCTTGCCTACCAGCGGCTCCAGCTCCTTGGCCACGCGCTCGCCGGCGCCGCCGAGTTTCTCGGCGCGGCCGAGCTCATGGCCTGTCACGGACGCCGAGCCGCCCACGGGTTTGGCGCCTTCGGCCACCACCACTATGGCGTAATGCTTGCCGCGCCTAGGCCTTTCTTTAAGCGCCGCGGCCACTTTATCAATATCGTACGGGATCTCGGGGATAAGAATAGCGTCGGCGTTGCCGGAAATGCCCGAGTTAAGCGCTATCCAGCCGGCGTAGCGGCCCATCACTTCCACCACCATCACGCGCCGGTGCGCTTCAGCCGTGGAATGCAGACGGTCCAGGCACTCCGTGGCGAAAGAAACGGCCGTGTCGAAACCGAAAGTTATCACCGTCTTGTCCAGGTCGTTGTCTATGGTCTTGGGTACGCCGATCACCCGCAGGCCTTTTCCGGCCAGCACGCTGGCTATGCCCAGCGAACCGTCCCCGCCCAGCGCCACCAGCGCGTCTATCTTGTTCCTGCGGAAAGCCGCCACCAGCTCGTCCGAGCGGTCAGCCTCGTACATTTTGCCGTCGGCGCCCGGCGTGGGATATTTCAAAGGGTTGCCTTTATTGGTGGTGCCGAGTATGGTGCCGCCCAGGTGGGTTATGCCGCGCACTTTGCCCCGGGAAAGCGCGACCAGCCCGCCCTCGGGATAGTCCTCCGGCTTCATCAAGCCGTTATAGCCGTCGCGGATGCCCACGACCTCCCAGCCTTTGTTCAGCGCGGAAACCACCACCGCCCGTATCACAGCGTTAAGCCCCGGCGCGTCCCCGCCGCCGGTATTTATCGCTATCCGCTTTATAGTCTTCCCGTTCATGGTCCCCCCCTCCGCGTTCAGCAGCCGGCTTTCCTGTAAAGCGCGGCGGCCGCTTTGTTCGCCCTTTCGGCCAGTTTGAATTCGTCCACGTTCACCAGGCGGCCGTTCTTAACCACCACTTTCCCGTTGACTATGGTGTACTTGGTGCGGTGCGCGGCGCCGCAGAACAGCAGCGAGGCCAGCGGGTCCGATTTCGAGCCCGCGAAATCAAGCCCGCTCACGTCGAAAATGGCTATGTCGGCCGCTTTGCCGGGCTCTATGGAGCCGATGTCGGTGCGGCCCAGCACTTCGGCGCCGCCGCGCGTGGCCAGCCTGAAAGCGTCGCGGGCGGGCATGGCGTCCACCCCGGCCTTCACGCGCTGCACCAGCATGGCCTGGCGCACTTCGCCCAGCATATCCGATGCGTCATTGGAGGCCGAGCCGTCCACGGCCAGCCCCACGGGCACCTTGTGGTCAAGGAACATGCGTATGGGGGCTATGCCCGAGCCCAGCCGCAGGTTGGAGCAGGGGCAATGGGCCACGCCGGTGCGGGTCCTGCCCATTTTTTTAGCCTCGGCCTCGTTGATGTACACGCAGTGCGCGAACCAGGCGTTGCCTTCGCTCACCCAGCCCACGGATTCCATGTAATCCAGCGGGCGCATTTTAAAAAGTTTTTTGCAGAACGCTTCCTCATCGATGGTCTCGGCCAGGTGGGTGTGCATGCGCACGCCCCATTTTTTGGCCATCTCGGCGGTAAGCTTCAGCAGCTCGGTGGTCACCGAGAACGGCGAGCAGGGCGCCAGCGCCACGCGGGTCATGGCGAACTTCCCGGCGTCGTGGAACCTGTGCACCAGCCGCTCGCAGTCCTTCATGATGAACTCTTCGGTCTGCACCACGCTGTCCGGCGGCAGCCCGCCCTTGGAGCGGCCGCGAGACATGGAGCCGCGCGTGGGATGGAAGCGCATGCCCAGCTCCCGGGCGGCCTCTATCTGCGTGTCTATGAACAGGCCGCTGTTCTTTTGCGGGAAAAGATAAAGATGGTCGGTGCTGGCGGTGCAGCCGGTCAGCAGCAGCTCGCCCAGGCCTACCTGCGTGCTGGCGTAGATGGCCTCGGGGTTCACGTGCTTCCAGATATCGTAAAGGTAGATAAGCCAGTCGAAGAGCTTCGCGTCCTGCACCTTGGGCAGGTTGCGGGTGAGGGTCTGGTAAAGATGGTGATGGGTGTTCACGAAACCCGGCAGCACCACGCAGTTTTTCGCGTCTATGACCGTGTCGGCTTTTACCTTCAGGTTCCTGCCTACTTTTTTTATTTCCGGGCCTTCTATATATACGTCGCAGCCTTTCATTTCCCGGCCCGCGTCGTCCATGGTGGCCAGCACCAGCGCGTTCTTGATGAGTAGAGTTTTCATAAGGTCCTTAAAATGGTGGCTGCACCGATATTATAGTAAAATAAAGTTTGAGTTATTTTGACGCAACATGCTTAAAACCGATGGCAAAATAGGCGCGTTTTCCGTCCCAACGCGAAGTTCCGCCAGAAACGCCCGTAAAATTACTAAAATCTATTATCTTTAGAAGAGGTGCCATATGAAAAACAAGATCAGTTTTCTTTCCGACGCCCAGCTTAAAGCCGAGGCCGAACGCTGCCTCTATTGCGAGGAGAAGCCCTGTAAAACGGCCTGCCCCGCCGACTGCTCCCCCGCCGATTTCCTGATGGCCGCGCGCAAGCTGAACAAGTCCGACATCAAGCGCTCGGCCGCCCTGATCATGGGCCACAACACCTTCGGCGGCGTCTGCGGCGCGGTCTGCCCCGACTGGTTCTGCGTTAAGGCCTGCTCCCGCAAGCTCTTCGACGGCCCGATAAACATCCCCGCCGCCCAGGCCGCTATAGTGCAGAAAGCCAAAGAACTGGGCGTGATGCCGAAGTTCAGGGCCGCCAAGGCCAACGGGAAGAAAGCGGCCGTGGTGGGCGCCGGCCCCGCCGGCTTCGCCGCCGCAGGGACCCTGGCCCAGCTGGGCTACAAGGTGGACATCTTCGAGAAGGACAAAAAAGCCGGCGGCGCCGCCAACCTTATACCGGACCAGCGCTTCCCCAAGGAAGTGCTGCGCACCGAGATAGAATTCATCAAAACGCTGGGAGACATTACCATTAAGACCGGCGCGGCGGTAAAAGATCCCGCCTCCCTGCTGAAAAAATACGCCGCGGTGATAGTTACCGCCGGCGTGGAGAAACAGCTGAAGCTGAACATCGAGGGCGAGGCCCTGGGCGTGGAAGGCCTGGAATACCTGCGCAATTCCGCCCGCTATAAGGTGAAAGGAAAGAACGTGGCCGTGATAGGCGGCGGCGCCGTGGCCGCCGACTGCGCCATGAAAGCGCTGCAGCTGGGCGCGGCCAGGGCCGAGATCTTCACCCGCAAGAACATAGGGGACATACAGCTCCCGGAGCACGAGCTGCGCGACATCCTGAAAAAAGGCGTGAACATAAACGCGAAAAGCCGCATCACCGCCATCCTTAAGAACGGCGGCGGCATAAAAATAGTTCGCCTCGACGATAAAGCCAAGGACCTCCCCGGCACCGAACAGGTCCGCTCGGACCTGAATTTCGTGGTGCTGGCCATCAAGAACCTGCCTGTCTTCGAAGATAAAAAGCAGAAAGGCGTGTTCCTGGCCGGCGACTGCCGCAACGGCGCGGCCACCGTGGTGGAAGGCGCCGCCTCCGGCAAGAACGCCGCCCTGGAAGCCCACGCTTTCATGCAGGGAACCAAAGCCCCCGCCGTAAAGGACAATAAAAAAAGCACGGTCATACTTGCGGGCCGGAACCTCGAGCCGGTCTCGCTGGAGACCGATTTCTTCGGCCGCAAGCTGCGCTCGCCTTTCATCATTTCCGCCTCCCCCCACTCCGACGGCTACGAGCAGGTGAAGAAAGCCTACGAGGCCGGCTGGCCGGGCGTGGTGATGAAGACCGCTTTCGACGGGCTGGACATCCACATCCCGTCCGAGTACATGGTCACCTTCGATGCCAACACCTACGGCAACTCCGACAACGTCTCCGGCCACGCGCTGGACCGCGTCTGCAAAGAAGTGGCGCGCCTGGTGAAGGAATACCCGGACCGGCTCACCGCGGCCTCCACCGGCGGTCCGGTCACCGGCAACGACGAGTTCGACCGCAAAGGCTGGCAGAGCAACACGCTGAAACTGGAAAAAGCCGGCGCGATGGCCATAGAGTATTCGCTGTCCTGCCCGCAGGGCGGCGACGGCACCAAAGGCGATATCGTGTCGCAGGACCCCGAGCTGACCGCCAAGATCATCGGCTGGGTGATGGAAGTTTCCGACCCCGGGATCCCCAAGCTGTTCAAGCTGACCGGCGCGGTCACCGCCATCTGGCAGGTGGTCAACGCCATTAAGCAGGTTTACGCGCAGTACCCCGATAAAAAAGCCGGCATAACGCTGGCCAATTCCTTCCCCGCGCTGGCTTTCCGCGAGCGCCTCTCCGGCAAAGGCGCCTGGGAGGAAGGCATGATAGTGGGCATGAGCGGCGAAGGCGTGGCGCCCATCAGCAACCTCACCATCTCCAAAGCCGTGAACCTCGGCGTGCCCATCTCAGGCAACGGCGGGCCGATGGACTACAAGGCCGCGGCGCATTTCCTGGCGCTGGGCGCCAGGTCCGTGCAGTTCTGCACCGTGGTGATGAAATACGGCTATGGCGTGATCGACGAGCTGAACTCCGGCCTCAGCCACCTGCTGGAGGAGAAAGGCTATAAATCGGTGGCGGAATTCACAGGCTGCGCGCTGCCGAACCCCGTGACCGGCTTCATGGACCTTACCCCGGTAAAGAACATCCCGTCCGTGGAAGCGGAGCTGTGCCGGCACTGCGGCAACTGCCAGCGCTGCGGCTACCTGGCCGTGCAGCTGGACGCCGACAAGGTGCCTGCCTTCGACGCTTCGAAGTGCGTGGGCTGCTCGCTGTGCGTGAAGAAATGCTTCTCGGGAGCGCTGAAGATGCGCCGGCGCACCCCCAAAGAACTGGCCGTCTGCCCGGAGAAAATATGAAGAACCAGAAGAGCATACTGATAAAGAACGGCACTATCGTCACCCTCGGCGAGAAGAACAAGGTACTTACCGGCCACGCGCTGCTCATAGAGAACGGGCTGATAAAGAAAATAGCGCCGCAGAAGAGCTTCAAAGGCAAGTACGCAAAAGTCATAGACGCGGCCGGCAAAGTGGTGATGCCGGGCTTCATCAACGCCCATATGCATTTCTACAGCACCTTCGCCCGGGGCCTGGGCAAGGCGGCGCCGTCGCGCAACTTCACGGAAATACTCAGCAACCTCTGGTGGCGGCTGGACAAGAAGCTCACCACCCAGGACTCCTACTACAGCGCGGCGATACCGCTCATCGACGCGGTGCGCAAGGGCACCACCACCCTGATCGACCACCACGCCAGCCCCTTCGCCATCAAGGGCTCGCTGGCCGCCATCGAGAAAGCAGTACGAGAGACAGGCCTGCGGGGCTGCCTTTGCTACGAGCTGTCCGACCGGGACGGCGCGGAGACCGCCAAAGCCGGGCTGGACGAGAATTCGGAATTCATACGGCGCGCCGCGGCCTCCGGCGGCAACACCATTAAGGCCATGTTCGGCCTGCACGCCTCCTTCACGCTTACCGACGGCACGCTGGAGGAAGCGGCCTACCGCGGCCACAAGCTGGGCGTCGGCTTCCACATACACACGGCCGAATCGCAGGCGGACCAGCTGCACTGCGAGTCTCATTATAAAATGCGCGTGCTGGAGCGCCTGCGCGGCTTCGGCATACTGGGCAAGCAGTCCATAGCCGCCCACTGCGTGCATGTCAGCGACGCCGAGATCAATATTTTAAAAGAGACCGGCACGGCCGTAGTGCATAACCCGCAATCCAACGCCAATAATTCTGTGGGCATAGCGGACATCGTAAAAATGACGGCGCGCGGCGTGCTGACGGGGCTGGGCACCGACGCCATGACGGTGAACATGTTCGAGGAGCTGCGCGCGGCCCTCTGGCTGCAGCATCTCAAGCACGATCCCTCGCAGGGCTTCATGGAAGCCTTCAACGCCCTTGCGGTGAACAACGCCAAAATAGCCAACCGCTATTTCACGGGCCTGGGCGAGCTGAAGGAAGGCTTCGCCGCCGACGTGATATTGATGGATTATTTCCCGCCCACCCCCATGGACGCCTCGAACTTCGCCGGGCACCTGATATTCGGCCTCAGCCAGAGCGCGGTGGACACCACCATAGCGGCCGGCCGCGTGCTGATGGAAGGCAAGAAGCTGAAGCTGGACCTGGACGAAGAGGAAGTGTCCCGCAAGTCCGCGGAACTGGCGAAAAAACTCTGGAGCAGGTTCTAGAAAAACACCCCGCGGGCGGAAGGGGCCGGCCCTTCCGCTCTCATAACTTTACCTGAGGCCTTTCAGCCTGGCCACGGCGTCCTGCGCGGATTTGCGCACTTCGGGCTCCTCGTCCTTGAGCAGCCGCTGCAGCGCTTTTATCCCGCGCTTATCGCCCAGATACCCTATGCCCTTGGCGACCGAGGACCGCACATAGGAGGAAGGGTCCCTGAGCTTTTCGGTCAGGGGCAGGTACGCCCTGTTCCTGCCTATCCGGCCCAGGGCCATAGCGGCTATGCCGCGCACTTTCTCGTTGCCGTCGGCCAGCAGCACCAGCAGCGGCTCCACGGCGTAAACGGCTTTCAGTCTCCCCAGCTCGAACGCGGCTTTGCGGCGCACCTGCCAGTCCTTGGAGTCCAGCTGGGTGATCAGTTCCTCTTCCCGCGGGGTAAGCAGTTTCCCGTCGACAGCAGCCTCCTTGGCGGCCAGCGACTTGGCCACGAATACGAAAGGCGACAGGCTGAGGTCCTTATCCGGCGCCGTCGCCTTCCTTACCGCCACGAAAGTCTCGCCCTCTATCTTTTTCTTTTTAACGTCCTTGACGGCCGCGCCGCCTTTGCCGCCGAAGCGGTAATAGACGCCGGCGTTCACCACGAATTCCACGCCGCTCACCGACACGTCCGTATACACCGCGTGCCGCAGCATTATCAGCGTGGGCGCGAAGTCCATCAGCAGGAAGAAATCCCTGGACAGGCGGTACTGCCCGCCCACGAAAAGGGCGGCCTCGTAGCCGGTCCCCCGCATGCTCATGGAGTTGAAACTTATATAGCCGGCCTCCACGCCGGCAAAACCCGTCAGCGGGTCAGCCCTGTGGAAATTCCAGTAGCCCCTGCCCGCGTAAACGCTGATGCCGCTGCCCGCGGCGTAGCGGGCTTCCGCCGACAGAACGGGGAAATCGTATTTCACGGAAAGATAAGGATACCCGAAACCGAGGTTAAGGTCCCCGGAATAGGAAGCCGCCGGCAAGAGCAGCAACGCGATCGTTAATAACGCCAGCCTTTTCATTTTCGTTTCGCTCCATCCGGGAAACTTTCCCGGTTCTCCTCCGCTCCGTCCCCTCCGCCCGCCCCGCCGCTTTTCCGCTCCTCCGTTCTCCGCCATCCCCGCGCTCCGCCGTTACTTCGCGTATTTCACCAGGAAGATATCGCTGCCGCTATGGCTGGAGTTGGGCGGTATCGAACCCATCGTATAACCGGTCACGAACACGTTCCCCAGGGAATCGGTGGCCACGCCGTACGAAGTATCCAGCAGCGCAGAACCGAACTGCTGTACCCAGACAGCGCTGCCGTCGGTGGTATACTTGGCCAGGAAGAAGTCGCTGCTGCCAGCCGGAGTATTCCCCGGGAACGTGCCGCCTGTAGTGCCGGAAATATATAAATAACCTGAACGGGTCGTTATGGCGAATCCGGTTTCGGATGCCGTAGTGCCGAACTGTTTCGCCCACAGTTTCGTCCCGCCGGTGTCGTACTTGGCCAGGAAAACGTCATTCCCGCCTTTATTGGTACCGCCCAGGTTCCCGTCGGTCATCCCGGTAATATAGATGCCGTCGGAAGAGTCAATGGCGATACTGGTGGCAAATTCATCTCCGCCGGAGTCGAGCGGCTGCAGCCACTTCTGGGCCCCGGTAGCGTCATACTTGGCCACGAAAGCGTTCCAGCCAATGTACTGTTCACCGGTCTTGCCGGACACATAAACATTGCCCGCGGAGTCGGCCACCACACCGTAAATGGCCGTGAACAGGTCCCCCATAGTTAACGGCTGGGTCCATTGATAATCGCCGCTGGAATTATACTTTACCAGGAAGCCTTCGGAAGAGCCAAGATCGTTATCGGCGTTAGCCTGCCCCGCAACATAAACGTTCCCTGCGGAGTCGGCGGTCACGGCCATGGCTTTATCCGTAGCTATCGTACCCGCTTCCCTCAGCCACAGTTTGTTCCCTGCGCTGTCGAACTTCGCCACGAAAGCGTCTTCTTCCCCGGCGTGGGTATTCCCGTCGAGAGACATCGTAGTGTAGCCCGCTACCAGGATATTGCCCTGAAGGTCCACAGCCACCGCGTTGGCGGAATCAGTGGTGTTCGAACCTATCTGCAGCGACCACAGATTATTGCCTTCCGTGTCGTATTTGGCCAGGAACGCGTCGTCCGCCCCGTACCAGGTAGTATCGGGCGTAAGCCTGCCGCCCGTCACGCCGGCCGCGTAAACGTTCCCTGAAGTGTCCACCGCCACCGCATAACCCGTATCATTCGAAGCGGACCCCGGCTGCCCCACCCACAGCCTGGCCCCGCCGGCCGTCATCTGCAGGGTACTGTACGCGGTGCCGCCATGGCTGGTGGCGGCGCAGGTTATCCCGTAGGTGCCGCTGGAGATCGGCGCGGTCCAGCGCATCTGCGAGCCGTCGCCGGCTATGGCCTGCGTGCTGCCGGCCTGGGCGGTCCAGCGGTAGGTCAGCGTCTCGTTGCTGTCGGGGTCCAGCGCCGTGCAGGTTATGGTGGAAACGCCGTTCTGCAGCACGCTCGGCGGGTTGGCCGTCACGGCCGTTATCAGCGGCACCGTGCTTACTATGATGCTCTTATTGTCCTGCGCCACGCCGGCTTCATTGCCGTCGGACACGTTACAGGTGACGGCGAATGTACCGGTAGAGGCCGGCGCGTTCCAGGTTATGGTGGAAGTGTAACCCACCACGGAATGGGTGCTGCCGGCCTGCGCCGTCCAGCTGTAGGTCAGCGCGTCGTTGTCGGCGTCGGAAGCCGTGCAGGTAACGGTGGACACGGCCGAGGGCGAGACCAGCCCGGGCACGGCGGTCAGCGAATTTATGAAGGGCGGCGTATTCACCAGCATCTCTATGCTCCGCTCAACGGTGCCGCCGGAGCCGGTGACGGCGCACTTTATGGAATAGACGCCTTTAACGGCCGGCGCAGTCCAGGTAACCTGCGCGTCGCTGCCGGCTATGCTGCCCGCCGCCGGGGTCCAGGCATAGGAGAGCGGCTCGTTGTTGGGGCCGTCCGCGCTGCAGGTAAGCGTTACCTCGGCGTTGGGAACCGCCCTGACGGGGATAGCGGTCAGGGAATTTATCACCGGCACGGTGCTTACGGCTATCAGCACATTCTTGTCCGTGCTGCCGCCCTCGCCGTCGGAAGCGGTGCAGCGCACCGTATAGGAACCCGTGGAATTAGGCGCCGTCCACGCCACTATGGAAGTATTCCCGCCCACGGCTACCGTGCTGCCGCCCGTCACGTACCAGTTATAGTAGATAACGGCGTTGTCGAGATCGGTAGCCGCGCAGGTAACGGTGGAGACCGACATTTTCGCCACCACCGGCGGCACCGCCTCCAGCGAATTTATCTGCGGCGGGTTGTTCACCAGTATGGACACGTTCTGCTGCGCCGTGCCGCCCCTGCCGTCGGCCACGGAACAGCCTACGATATAGGTGCCGGTAGCCGATGGCGCGGTCCAGGTTATCTGGGAACCGCTGCCCGATTTGGTGCCGCTGGCGGCGGTCCACGTATAGGCCAGCGTGTCGCCGTCGGCGTCGGACGCGGAACAGGTTATTACCGACTGGCCGGGGGACGGAATGGATACAACGTGGTTCGGCACGGCGGCCAGCGAATCTATCACGGGCGGGCTGTTCTCTTTCGCGGTCACGCTCACGCTGTCCTGGGCGGAGCCGCCTTCGCCGTCCTGCACCGTGCAGGTGATGGTATAGGTGCCGGACGACGCAGGCGCGGTCCAGGCTATCACGCTGGAACTGATAACGCTGTAGGTCCCGGTGGACATGGTCCAGTTATAGATCAGTACAGGATTGTCAGGGTCCGCGGCCGCGCAGGTTATGGTGGAAATGTCGCGTACGAACACGTTGGCCGGGTTGGCCGTCAAAGAATTGATGACCGGCGGATTATTTACAAGGACCCCCACGGTGCGCCGCGCGAAACCGCCGCTGCCGCGGGCTTCGCAGGTAATGGTGTACGTGCCGGTGGAGGCCGGGGCCGTCCAGCGCATTTTCGACCCGTTGCCCGAGACGCTCTGCGTGCTGCCGCCCGTAGCGTACCAGTTATAAGCCAGGGTTTCATCGCCCGGGCCGGCGGCCGTGCAGGTCATAGTGGAAACGGTGCCGGAAGAAACGCTCGCCGGGTCCGCTTTAAGGTCGCTGATTATCGGGATCGTGCTTACGGTCACCGTCTTCTCTCCCAGCGCCACGCCGCCCGGCTTGCCGTCGGACACCTGGCAGCCTATCACGTAACTGCCGCTGCTCACTGGCGAAGTCCACTGCACCTCGGCCCCGGTGCCTGAAATGGTGCCGCCGGTCTTGGACCAGGTATATTCCAGCACGTCGCCGTCGGGATCGGCGGCCGCGCAGGTTATGGTGGAGACCGACATGGTGGAGACCATGGCCGGCACGGCCGACACGCCGGACACCAGCGGCGGGCTGTTCACCAGCACCTGCAGGCTCCGGCTGGTGCTGCCCTGGCCCGCCACGCTCACGCCGCAGCTGATAATATAAGTGCCGGTTGCGTTGGGCGCCGTCCACGCGAAGGCCGTGCCGGAACCCGCAGCCGTGCCGCTGGCCGCGGTCCAGGAGTAGACCATCGCGCCGTTGTCAGGCGCCGTGGCCACGCAGACCATGTTGGAAACGCCGCTCTTTACCACCGTGGTATGGTCCGCGGTCAGGCTCGTTATCTCGGGCCCGGTGGACACCCGCACCTGCACGCTCTGCTGTATCGCGTCGCCGGGCTTGCCGTCGGTCACGTCGCAGGTGATGGTATACAGGCCGGTGGACACCGGCGCCGTCCAGGTCATGTACGGAGAATGCCCCGAGACGGCCGCGGTGCTGCCGCCGTTGACGTACCAGTTGTAGTCCAGCTGGTCGCCGTCCAGGTCAGCGGCCGAGCAGGTTACCGAGGAAACCGCCCCGAAAGTGACTATCTTCGGCTCGGCGTTCAGGGAGCTGATGGTCGGCCGGCTGTTTACCAGGATGGCCACGCTGCTCCTGGCGCTGCCTTTGCCGGGCACCGAGGCCTGGCAGGTAACGGTATAGGTGCCGGTGGAGTCCGGCGCCGTCCAGGTAGCGGACGATACGTAAGAGGTCAGGCTGCCGCTGGCCGCGGTCAGGGAATATGTCAGCGCGCCGTTATCGGGGGCCGTGGCCACGCACACCACGCTCACCGCGCCGTTCCTGGGCACAGTAGCGGGCTCGGCGGTCAGGCTGGTTATAGCCGGCCCGGTCGCCACCTGCACTGTAACGTTGCGCTGCGCCAGCACGCCGGGTTTGCCGTCAGTTATGCCGCAGGTGATGGTATATACGCCGGTGGAAACGGGAGCTTTCCAGGTTGCCGTCGCGCCGGAGCCCGTTATGGTGCTGCCCGGCACCCCCGTCCAGGTGTAGTCAATGGCGTCGCCGTCGGGGTCGACGGCCGCGCACAGCAGCGCCGTCTGCGCGCCGGTGGAGACTATCGCCGGCTCGGCCGTCAGGTTATTTATGGCGGGCGGGCTGTTGACCAGTATGGCCACGGTACCGCTGGCGCTGCCGTGGCCGGGTACGGAAGCCTGGCAGGTTATGCTGTACGTACCCGTGGCGTTGGGCGCCGTCCAGGCGAATTCGGAACCGGAACCGGAGGCGGTGCCGCTGGTTGCCGTCCAGGCGTACTGCAGCGCCCCATTGTCCGGCGCCGTAGCCACGCAGACCAGGTTAACTATCCCGGTCCTGGCTATCGTTTCCGGGGACGCCGACAGGCTGAGTATCGCGGGGCCGGTGGCCACCTGCACCAGCACGTGCTGCTGCACGGCGGCCCCTGGCTTCCCGTCCGTCACTTCGCAGGTTATTTCGTACGTACCGGTGGACACCGGCGCTTTCCAGGCAACGGAGGCGCCCGTGCCGGTTATGGTACTGCCCGCCACGGCGGTCCAGGTGTACGCCAGAGTGTCGCTGTCAGGGTCGGAAGCAGTGCAGACCAGCGCCGTCTCGGCGCCCGTTGAAACGATCACGGGCTCGGCCGTCAGCGCGCTGATGGTCGGCCGGCTGTTCACCAGGATGGCCACGCTGGCCTGGGCGCTGCCCTGCCCGGGCACGGAGGCTTCGCAGGCCACGTGGTAAGTACCGGTGGCGTTGGGCGCCGTCCACGACGCGGAGGAAACGTACTGTACCAGGGCGCCGCTGGCCGCGCTCAGGGAATAAGTGATCGCGCCGTTGTTCGGCGCCGTGGCCACGCAGACCACGCTGGCCGCCGTGTTCCTGGCCACCGTATCCGGCGCGGCGGTCAGGCTGGTTATGGCGGGGCCGTTGGCCACCTGCATCTGCACGCTGCGCTGCACCGGGACCCCCGGCTTGCCGTCCGTGACCACGCAGTTGACCTGGTAAGTGCCGGTGTTGGCCGGCGCTTTCCAGGTAACGGACGCGCCGGAGCCCGTTATGGTGCTGCCGGCCACGGAGGACCAGGTATAGGCCAGTCCGTCGCCGTCGGGATCCGTCGCCGCGCACGTGATCACCGACTCGGTCCCGGTGGAAACTATCGACGGCTCGGCCGTCAGCGCGCTGATGGTGGGCCGGCCGTTGACGAGTATCTCCACGCTGCGGCTCGCGCTGCCGTGCCCGGCCGCTGAGGCTTGGCAGGTCACGCTGTACGTGCCGGTGGCGTTCGGCGCCGTCCACGCAGCGGAAGAGACGTAAGCGGCCGCGCTGCCGCCGCTCATGCTCCAGGAATACGTCAGCGCGGCGTTGTCCGGCGCCGTCGCCACGCACACCACGTTCGCCACCTCGTTCCTGGGCACGGTCTCGGGGGAAGCGTACAGGTTGGTTATCTCCGGCCCGGTGGAGACCCGCACCTGGACGCCCTGCAGCACCATCACCCCGGGCTTGCCGTCGGATACTCCGCAGGCGGTTATATACGCGCCGGTAGCGGCGGGCGCGGTCCAGGAGACCGACGCGCCGCTGCCCGTAATAGTGCTGCCCTCCACCGCGGTCCAGGTGTAGAACATTTCATCGTTGTCGGGGTCGGTGGCGCTGCACGTGAGCACCGACGCCGACCCGGTGGACACTATCGCCGGGTCGGCCGTCAAAGAGTCTATCGCCGGGATGCTGTTGACCAGTATCTCCACGCTCCGGCTCGTGCTGCCGTGCCCGGCCACGCCGGCTCCGCAGGTAACGCTGTACGTGCCGGTGGAGTCGGGCGCCGTCCACGAGACCGACGACACATAGACGGCCAGGCTGCCGCTGCTGGAGGTCCAGGAATAAGCGAGCGCGCCGTTGTCCGGCGCCGTGGCCACGCAGACCACGCTTACCGAGCCTTTCCTGGCGATAGTCTCCGGGGTGGCGGTCAGGCTGGTTATCTCCGGCCCGGTGGTCACCTGTACATGCACGGTCTTCTCTTCCAGGACGTCCGGCTTGCCGTCGGTAACGCCGCAGGTTATAGCGTAGGTGCCCGTGGCCACCGGGGCCGTCCAGGTTACCGCCGCGCCGGGGCCGGTTATGGTGCTGCCCTCCACCGCGGTCCAGCTATAGGCCAATTCATCGCCGTCGGGGTCCGAAGCCGCGCAGAAGACGGAGGAAACCGACCCGGTGGAAACTGTGGCCGGTTCGGCCGTGACCGAGGCTATGCCGGGCCGGCCGTTGACCAAGATGCCCAGGCTCGCGCGCGCTTTGTCGCGGCCCGCCGTCCCGGCTTCGCAGGTAACGCTGTACGTACCCGTAGCGTCGGGCGCCGTCCATGCGGCCGAAGAAGTATAGGCGGTCACGCTGCCGCTGCTAGCGCTCCAGGCGTACTCCAGTTCGGCGTTATCGGGAGCCGTAGCCACGCACACCACGGTGGTGACGCCGCGCCTGGCCACCGTTTCCGGGCTGGCCGACATGTACAATATGGCGGCGCCCGTGGCCACCTGTACCTGTACGCGGGACTGTATAGGCACGCCCTGCTTGCCGTCCGTTACGGCGCAGGAGATCTCGTAAATGCCCGTAGAGACGGGGGCCGTCCAGGTCACCACCGCGCCGCTGCCCGTCAGCGTGCTGCCTTCAATGGCGGACCAGGTGTAAGTAATCTCGTCGCCGTCCAGGTCGGTCGCCGAGCAGGTGAGCTCCGCCGCGGCGCCGGTGGAAACTATGTTCGGATCGGCCGTCAGCGCCTCTATCTTGGGCCGGCTGTTCACCAGCACCGCCACGCTCTCCCTCGCGGTGCCGCGTCCCGCCACGCCGGCCTCGCAGGTTACACTGTAGGTGCCTGTGGCGTTGGGCGCCGTCCACGCGGCGGACGAGACGTAGGCCGCCAGGCTGCCGCTGCTGGCGGTCCAGCTATAGACAAGTTCGCCGCTGTCCGGAGCCGTGGCCACGCAGACTACGCTGACCTCGCCGCTCCTGGCTACCGTTTCGGGGGCAGCGGTCAGGCTGGTTATCATCGGGCCCGTAGCCACTGTCACCTGCACCAGCTTCTGCGCCAGCGCTCCCGGCTTGCCGTCGGTAACGCCGCAGTTTACCGAGTAAACGCCGGTGGCTGCGGGAGCCGTCCAGCTTACCGACGCGCCGGAGCCGGTTATAGTGCTGCCCTCCACCGCGGTCCAAATGTAGGTCAACGCGTCCCCGTCGGGGTCCGTAGCCGCGCACGTGATCATGGCCGCCGACCCGGTGGACACTATGGGAGGCGCGGCCGTCACGGTACCGATGGAGGGACGGCTGTTCACCAGCACCGGTACCCCGGCGCGCGCGCTGCCGTGCCCCGCGGCACTGGCTTCGCAGGTAACGGTGTAGGTGCCGGTGGCGTCGGGCGCCGTCCACGAGGCGGAAGAAACGTAAGCGGCCACGCTGCCGCTGTCGGCGCTCCAGGCGTAGTTCAGCTCCGCGTTGTCGGGCGCCGTGGCCACGCACACCACGCTGACCACGCCGTTGCGGGCTATGGTGTCGGGGGTGGCGGTCAGCTCCGTTATTATCGGGGCGGTCGCCACTTTAACCTCTACGCTCTGGCTCACCAGCACGTCAGGCTTGCCGTCGCTGATGGCGCAGGTTATCTGGTACGCGCCTACCGCGGCGGGGGCCGTCCAGGCCACGGTAGCGCCGCTGCCGGTTATAGTGCTGCCCGCCACCGAGGTCCAGGTATAGAGCAAGCCGTCCCCGTCCGGGTCCGTAGCCGCGCACGTGATCATGGCCACCGACCCGGTGGACACTATCCCCGGGGCGGCAGCCAGGGAATCTATCACCGGCCGGCCGTTCACCAGCACCGGCACGCTCGCCCGGTCGCTGCCATGCCCGGCTACTCCCGCCTCGCAGGTTACGCTGTAGGTGCCGGTGGCGTTGGGCGCCGTCCACGCGGCGGATGAAACATAGGCGGTCACGGTGCCGCTGTCGGCGCTCCAGTTATATACAAGCGTGCCGTTGTCCGGAGCCGTCGCCACGCACACCACGCTGGCCTCGCCGTTCCTGGCCACGGTATCCGGGGTGGCGGTCAGGCTCTCTATCACGGGGCCGTTGGACACCTGCACCTGCGCGCTCCTCTGCACCGGGGTGCCGGGTTTGCCGTCCGACACCAGGCAGGAGACGGAATAAATGCCGGTGGACGCCGGCGCCGTCCAGAGGACCGACGCGCCGCCGCCCGTTATAGTGCTGCCTTCCACGGAGGTCCAGGTATAGGCCAGTTCGTCGCCGTCGGGGTCGGACGCCAGGCACGCTATTTTGGACACCGCCCCGGTGGACACTATCGCCGGCACGGCCGTCACGGAATCTATCAGGGGCCGGCTGTTCACCATTACCGCCACGCTGGCGCTGGCGCTGCCGTGCCCTTCCACGCGCGCCTGGCAGGTCACGTTGTACGTGCCGGTGGCGTTGGGCGCCGTCCACGCCGCCGAGGAAACATAGGCGGCCACGCTGCCGCTGTCGGCGCTCCAGGCATACAGCAGCTCACCGTTATCCGGCGCCGTGGCCACGCAGACCACGCTGACTTCGCCGTTCCTGGGCACCGTGTCCGGGGTAGCGGTCAGGCTGGTTATCAGCGGGCTGGTAGAGACCTGCATCTGCACGCTCTTAAGCACCAGTATCCCGGGCTTGCCGTCGGTCACGCCGCAGGTGACCGAGTACGCGCCCGTGGACGCAGGCGCCGTCCAGGTTACCGCGGCGCCGGCGCCGGTTATCGCGCCGCCGTCGTCCGAGGCCCAGCTGTAGGTCAATTCGTCCCCGTCGGGGTCGTAGGCCGCGCAGGCAAGCTGCGCCGCGGCCCCCGTGGACACTATGGAAGGCTCGGCCGCAAGCGCGCTGATCGCCGGCGGGCTGTTTACCAGGATGGTCACGCTGCCGGAGGCGCTGCCGTGCCCCGGCACGCCGGCTTCGCAGGCCACGCTATAGACGCCGGTGGAGTTGGGCGCCGTCCAGGACGCGGAAGAAACATACTGGACCAGGGTGCCGCTGGCCGCGCTCAGCGCGTACACCAGCGCGCCGTTGTCCGGCGCCGTGGCCACGCAGACCACGCTCGCCACGCCGTTCCTGGGTATCGTGTCCGGCGTGGCGGTCAGGCTGGTTATCAGCGGACCGGCGGTCACCCGCACCTGCACGCTCTCCTGCACCAGCACCCCGGGCTTGCCGTCGGTCACGCCGCAGGTTATGTCGTACGTGCCGGTGGATAGCGGCGCCGTCCAGGTTACCGACGCGCCGCCGCTCGTTATCGTGCTGCCCTCCACCGCGCTCCAGCTGTAGAACATTTCGTCGCTGTCCGGGTCGGAGGCCGCGCACACCAGCGCCGATACCGCTCCGGTGGAGACGATAGTGGGTTCGGCCGTCAAAGAATCGATAACCGGCTTGCTGTTCACGAGAATAGCCACGCTTTCGCCGGCGCTGCCGTGCCCGGCCACGGCGGCCGTGCAGGCCACGCTGTAAGTGCCGGTAGAATCTGGCGCCGTCCAGGACGCCGAGGAAACGTAGGTGACCAGGGTGCCGCTGGCCGCGCTCAGCGTATACGAAAGTACGCCGTTATCCGGGGCCGTCGCCACGCAGACCACGCTGGTCACACCCTGCCTGGCTATCGTGTCGGGGTTGGCGGTCAGGCTCGTTATCATCGGGCCCGACACCACCCGCACCTGCGCGCTGGTCTGCACCAGCACCCC
>SESF01007543.1_pt1 | contig 18484 bp, 11 predicted proteins | sample 3171521 | NCBI WGS metagenome assembly SESF01 (sample SAMN10866945, study PRJNA518727) | freshwater metagenome | biome: subpolar coniferous forest; feature: holomictic lake; material: water; isolation source: holomictic Lake 227, 6 m and 8 m depth | place: Canada: near Kenora, Ontario | collected...
GTCGACACAGATGGGGAGTATTCTAAACCCCGGTCCCTGGCGGCGAGATGTCAGCCTCCAGAAAATGAGCCTGCGTAAAGCTTCCGGGAGATGGCGATCTCCTCGCGGAATCTGTTTTCATCAGTGTCCATCTGTGGTTTTCCTCCGTCAGGGCGAGGCGGAGCCGCAGGTTAACGTTGAACGGCTGGCAGGGTGCTGCGGTTCTCGGTCTTGATGGTATAGCCGGCCGGGGCGGTGACCTGGTAAACCCGTTTGCCGTCCTCCTTGCGCCAGCGGAGCTCCACCGGGCCGTCCACGGTCGGGAGGCGGCCCTCGCACCAGTCCAAACGCGAATCGGTGAACCGCAGTTGGACCAGCTTGTTGACTGTATCCACTTGGTGCAAGCCGAGCACATCCCGATAGAGGACGTGGACGCCGCCATGCGAGGCAAAGCCGTGGTTGCAACTGGCGTAGGCGCCGTCGTTCTCCCAGAGGGTGCCTGTGCGGTCAACCATGTAGAGCTGGTAGGCGAGCGATTCGTCGAGCAGTTGCTGGCACAGGCCGTAGCGGGAGAGCAGATCGAGGCGTAGCACGTTGCCAACGAACGCGTTGGCCGGATGGATTTCGGGGAAGGCCTTCGTCTCCTTTCGCTGCGGGCCAAAGTCCTTGACCAGCCGGTGCCAGAGCTCCGAATGGGTCTCCGGTGTGGCGATGTCGAAGAAGAAGGCGAAGTATTGGCAGACTTCGGTGCGATTGGTGGTGGTCTGGAGCTTGCCGTTCACGCGTTTGGCATTGTCGGCAAAGAAACCGCCCTCGAAGGACTGGCGGCGGATGGTCTCGCGGATGCGCTCGGCGTCCTCCGTCAGTTCGGACAGGCCATACATCTTGCCGGCGGCGTCGAGGGCCTTGGCGTACAGCATGTTCGAGGGGTAGTTGACATCCTGCACGAAGTTGTTGGCGGCGGACCACTCCACGAAGACCCAGCTTTCGAGCTTCTCCAGCAGGCCGTCCTCGTTCCTGAACTTCTTAAAGTAGTCGAACAAACGCTGCACCCGGGGCCGAAGGGCATCCACCGTCTCACGGTCGCCGCTGCGCGCCAGGTATTCCTCCAGCTCGACGACGAACCACAGCGCCCAATTGGGAATGAACACACCGTCGTTGTGGTCCGATGGGTAGCACATGGGCAACATGCCGTCGGGCAGATGGGCGAACTTCGGAGGCAGAAGGTAGTTCTCAAAGAGGTTCTTCTCGATGCGGGTGTCGCCGCACAGCTCTTTGGCCACGCGGGAGGTAAAGAAGCTGTCGCAGAGCCATCCGGCACGCTCGCGCGAGGGACAATCCATGAAGATGTCGAGGGCGTTCTGGCGGAAGGTCTCGCGGCCCGCGGCAAACAGGCGGTTGAGCCGCTCGTCGCTCGCAGCGAACTGCGCCTGCCAGACGCCGGCGCTCGTGTATTCGCGGAGATAGAGGTTCTGCACCTCGCAATCGCCTTCGAGCACGATGACCTTGAGGTAGCGCAGCGTGTAGGGCTCGATGGATTCCAACTCGTAGGTGCCCGGCTGTAGTTCGTAAGAGAGGATGTTGACGCAGCCCAGGCGCTTGAAGTCCACATCGCCGTTGGAGAGGATTTCGTCAAAGGTGAGGAAGATGCGGGTCTTGTTGTGGCAGTTCAGCTTCGCGCCGATGAAGCCGGTGAGGTTGCAACCGAGATCGATGATCTCCCAGGCATTGGATGCCAAAACCTGCGACTCGCCAGGTGTCCAGGGTTGGTTGATGGCACGGTTGGTGGCGTTGGCGATGGTCTGCATTTCGAGGGAGGGGATAGTTGCCAACTCCTTCTCCGGGTATCCGCCGAGCTTCGGGCCGATGTCGGTCAACGAACGGTCCTTCCAGGGCTTGTTGACCTTCAAACCGGTCCGGACCTCGCCCTGGGCGACAAGCCACGAGGGCTGGCGGACGGTGTAGTCGGGATAGTCAACCCGACGGGGCAGCAGAGCCTTTGCGGGCTGGGCGGAGACTTTGGCCTCGGCGGCCGGTGAAGCTGTGTCCGTGCGCCAGTGGTCGTAACCGGTGGCAAGGCGATACACCTCCGAGAACGGACGCTGAAAGCTGTAACGCTGCACTTTCTGCACGCGCTCTTTGAGAATGGTTGCGTCGAACGGAGCGCCGCTCCCGTCGGTGGAAGCGATTGCCTTGCCGCCCGCGACGACTTCCGCCTGAAGGAACGACGGCTGGTCGAGGAGGGCGTAGCTGTTGGCGTTGTAACCCGCCACCTCGAAGGCGACTACATTCACGCCGGGTTGGAGTTTGGGCGTGAGGTCCCACTCGTCCACGCGGTAGAAGCCGTGCGGGCCACGAGCCGGACCGTGGCCCAGGAAATGGCCATTGAGAAACACGCGATAAATGGTGGCGCCCGTGGCTCGCAGCAGGACCTTTTCCTGCGCAGGCGCTTTGAAACTGGCATGGAAGCCGACGAGCAGATTCTTCTCAGTCTCGCGGCCCTTAGGCCAGATCGGCTTGCCAGAGACGAAGGACAGCGTGGAGGCCGTAAGGTTCGCGCACATCAATAAAGTCAAAAGGGCAGGGGACCAGTGGCCCCACGGGCTGGGTATCAAGTTCTTGAGATAGTTCATGGCTCGGGTTGTCGTTGCGCTACCGCATGATGGAATCGCTTCCCAGTCGTGACAATGAAATTCTAGGAAGGGCGCGTCTGCGAGGCGTCTCCGCTTGGTGCATACCGCCTTTTGCGTTTGGCGGCCAAATGAGCTACTATGCGCGGGTACAATGAGCAAAAGGGTATTTCGCACAGCCGCCGCGCTCCTGTTCCTCGCCGCCTTGGTGTCCTGGCTGGCCGCAGGGGCTAATCGTGGCTGGACGAAAACGAGCGTGCCGGTCAAGCGGACAGACGAGGTGACTGGCATCACGGTTGATGATTACCAGAAGCGGTTCGTTCCCGGGATAGACTTCCTCGGGGCCGCCTTGTTGGCCTCTGGCATCCTGGCTGGCGCCTCGTTGCTCATCCGCAGCCAACAACCTCAAGCATTAAGCTAACCAAAATAACCATCCGACATTACATGAGAAACAGACTCCACATCTTCCTCGCCCTCGCCTCCCTTAACTGCGCCGCCTACGCCGCGCCGCAAGCCTTCGACTTCAAGGACCCCAAAGGCGTGAACAATGCCGCCTTTAAATTGGATGCGCCGCTGGAGGCCCTCGCGGGCAACGCCACCGGTATTTCCGGCAAGGTGACCTTTGACCCGGAGAATCCGGCGGCCACCCGGGGTAAGATCGCTGTGGCCACTGCGTCACTGCACATCGGCAACTCCATGCAGCAGCAACACATGCTCAGCGACAAGTGGATGGATGCAGCCAAGTATCCGGAAATCTCCTTCGAGGCCACGGACCTTAAGAACGTAAAGACGGACGGTGATACGACTACGGCCGACGTCAGCGGCACTTTTACGCTCAAGGGCGTCGCCAAGGAGATCACCGTGCCCGCAAAGCTAACCTTCTTGAAGGATAAACTCGGCAAGCGCGTCCCAAACCAGAACGGGGACCTCCTGGTCATCCGCGCCAGCTTCAGCATCAAGCGCAGCGACTTCGGCATTATGCCCGGTCAGATGGAGGAGAAGGTTTCGGACACAATTGAGCTGACGCTGAGTATCGCGGGCGCCTGTCCGCGCTAAAGGCTGGCGGGCAGGGCAGGGGAGTGCCGGCGACCGGGTCGCTGAATTTCCTTTCCTTCAGCCCCAATGCCACTATCCTGTCCAACCTGAAGCCCGCCATTCCGGCGGGCTGAAACAGGCGTTAAACCGCGAAAGGTATGATTTTCCCTTCCCGGCGGAAAGTGGTCGGGATAGGGCTTTAGCATTTGTCAGATGGACGCAGCGCATATTAGAAATTTCAGCATCATTGCCCATATTGATCATGGGAAGACGACGCTTTCCGACCGCCTGTTGCATCGGACGGGCACGATCACGACGCGCGAGATGGAGGACCAGCTTCTCGATTCCATGGACCTCGAAAAGGAGCGCGGCATCACCATCAAGGCCCACCCGGTGACCATGCTCTACAAGGCGAAGAACGGCGAGACCTACGAGCTGAATCTCATTGATACCCCCGGCCATGTGGACTTCTCCTACGAGGTGTCGCGCAGCCTAAGCGCCTGTGAGGGCGCATTGCTGATCGTGGATGCCGCTCAGGGCGTCGAGGCTCAGACCGTGGCCAATGTCCACCTGGCGATGAAAGTGGACCTGACCATCATCCCCGTTATCAATAAGATCGACTTGCCGCATGCGGACGTCGCACAAGCGAAGCGGCAGTTGGAGGATATCCTCGCCATTTCCGGGGACTCGGCCATATTAGCTAGTGCCAAGGAAGGCATCGGCATTGACGAGATTCTCGAAGCGATCGTGGAACGGATCCCGGCGCCTAAGCCGACCGGCGCCCCCTCAATCCAGGCTCTTGGATTCGACTCCTATTTTGATACTTACAAGGGCGTGGTGACCCACGTGCGGGTGTTCAACGGCGAGTTGAAGCCGGGCATGCAGGTCAAGCTCCTCCATTCCGGCAAGAACGTGGAGATCAAAGAAGTCGGCAGCTTCAACCCCAAGCCCTACGTGCGTGAGCGGCTCGAAGTTGGCGAGACCGGCTACATGACGGCCAACATCAAGAGCCCGCAGGAAGTGAAGATGGGTGATACCATCACCGACGCGCGACATCCGTCGCCAGCGCTGCCGGGCTTCAAAGAGATTCATCCGATGGTGTTCAGTGGGATCTACCCAATCAACACGGGAGACTACGAGCACCTCAAAGCCAGCCTGGGCAAACTGCAGTTGAACGATTCGGCCTTTGCGTACCAGTCCGAGACCTCTGTGGCCCTTGGGTTCGGCTTCCGCTGCGGATTTCTCGGCCTGCTGCATTTGGAGATTGTCCAGGAGCGTTTGCGGCGCGAATACGGCATGGACATCATCGCGACCTATCCCAGCGTTATCTATCGCGTCACGCTGACCGACGGCACGGTGAAGGAGATCGATAACCCCGCCTATCTTCCTGAGCCGACCTACATTGAGACGATCGCCGAACCGGTGGTAAAAGTCTTCGTCATTTGTCCAAATGAGTATATCGGCGACATGATGGCGCTGATCACTGAAAAACGCGGCTCAGTGGACCACACCGAGACTCTGGACACACGCCGTGTCATGCTGACTGGCATGCTGCCGCTAAATGAAATCCTCATTGATTTCCATGACCGCATCAAGAGCCTCACCCGCGGCTATGGCTCCATGGATTACGACCACGCCGGCTACCGGGAATCGGACATGGTTAAGCTCGACATGCTCGTCAACGGCGAGGCCGTGGATGCGTTTTCGTGCATTGTCCACCGTGACAAAGCGGAGGGCAGGGGACGCGCCCTCGCCGCAAAGCTCAAGGAAGTCATCCCTCGCCAGCAATACGCGGTCGCTATCCAGGCCGCTATTGGCGGCAAAGTCGTTGCCCGTGAAACCGTCGGCGCGCTGCGCAAAGACGTGACCGCCAAGTGCTACGGAGGCGACATCTCCCGCAAGCGCAAGCTTCTGGAGAAGCAGAAGGAAGGCAAGAAACGCATGAAGTCCTTCGGCTCAGTGAACATCCCGCAGGAAGCCTTTATTGAGGTGTTGAAAGCATAGTATTATGGCCAAGCCAACCAAGCGGGAACCCAAGCCGCCAGGCAGTCCGGCGCCCACGCCGGCGCTTTCATCACCCGAGACTCCCCGGTCGTCACTTCCGGTCGCGCTGAGTTGGCTGCTTTCCAAGACGGTTCGGCAGGTCACCGCCATGCGTAAGCACGTCGAGAAGCTCCTCAACCACCAGCGTGACGTGCTGTCGCCGCAAGCCATCGAAGCGATCCAGGCCGCCATGACCAGTTGCCAGATAGCGGTCGCGAACAATGCCGACGAGGCGGCCCTGGAAAAGCAAATGGAGAGCTTGGAGCAAGCCGCCAATAAATGGCTCAGGCCCTATCCCCATGCCGCCTGGCGCGAGAACGTGGAAGTCCTGCTGGTGGCCCTCGCCGTCGCCATGGGCATCCGCACTTTCTTCCTGCAGCCCTTCAAAATTCCTACGGGCTCGATGCAGCCCACCCTCTATGGCGTCACCTCCGTGCCCGACTTCGGTCGGGGCCGGGACCCGGCGCTGGAGCAGGCGGCGATGGCCAACCTTGTCATTCCGACCGGCTGGCCCCGGGTGCGCCAATGGTTCGAGGGCGCCTCCTACATCCACGTGGTGGCGGAAGCCGACGGCCCCGTGGAAACGGTCGAGCGCCCGGTCCGCTTCCTGATCTTCAACCTCTGGCAGAAACTGGTGGCTGGCGGCAAGACCTACATGATGTGGTTCCCGCCGGATTATGGCGCGCCACCGGCTGGGACGCTTGAGGCCCGGGCCGGTCTGCAGTCCGACCATTCCTACCGGAAGGGCGAGGATATCGTGAAACTCCGGGTCAGCGCCGGAGATCATCTGTTCGTTGACCGGATTTCCTACAACTTCCGTTCGCCCCAGCGCGGCGAGATCATCGTGTTCGAGACTAAAGGCATCGACAACCTGCCGCAGGACCAATTCTACATCAAACGCATGGTGGCCATGGGCGGGGAGCGCGTCCAACTGGCCGAAGACCGGCACCTCATCATCAACGGTAAACGTCTCGATGCCGCGACCCCGCACTTCGAGAACGTCTATTCCTTCAACCCCAAGGAGGACGCCCAAGAGAGCCACTATTCCGGCCACGTGAATCGTTCCTATCTTGCGCCATACTTCCAGGGAAAGCCCGACGGCGTAACGGTTGCCCCGGACCACTTCATGGTCATGGGGGATAATACGATGAACAGTCTGGATTCGCGCGCTTGGGGAGATTTTCCCGCCACGAACGTCATCGGGAAGTCGTTCTTCGTCTATTGGCCCATCACAGATCGCTTCGGCTGGGGAGCGCGTTGAAGCCCAAGCGGCCCAATGCTTGGGCTGAAACTCTACCCGATTCTGGACGACAATCAGGCCGGAACACCTCAAAACTGGCAAGACCCGACGTTTGACATCACGGCTCCTGTTTAGGAGCATTAGATCGTGATGAATGGGACCGAAAACCAATTCTCCCTCACCCGCGCAGCGCTGAGAATATGTGGGCGCGGAAGAAAGCAATTGTCCCTCAATTGAATGGAAGAAGATCTGGTCTACGCTGGATTTGTTTTGCTAGCCGTGGTGGCCATCCTCGGCCTTTACCTATTCTTCGTCAGGTACAAGCAACATAAGAGCAGCAACCGGGGTTGGTGGAAGCTGCTGCTGGGCAACCTGTTGGTATTGCTCTTCGTCAGTTCGCTCGCCGCCCTGCTGGGGGAGACCTATTTCCGGTTTTGTTACGATACCACCGAGCAGTCTGCGAAATCGAAGACCCATCGACGCTGGTTTGTCCGGCACTGGCAATTGAACCAGCAGGGGTTTCGCGATGACCAGGAGTATTCGCCCTTAAGACCACCCGGCAAGCGACGCATAACGTTTGTCGGGGATTCGTTCACGGCAGGTCAGGGGATTAGCAACGTCAAGGACCGTTTTGCCAATCGCATTCGGCAGATGCATCCCGATTGGGAAGTCCAAGTGCTGGCGCAGTGTGGGTGGAACAGCGTAGAAGAGTTCCTGATGCTGGCTGACTTCGCTGGCGGACCTTATGAATTCGATCAAGTAGTGCTGGTCTATTATCTTAACGATATTGACGACGCAACACAGGAACCACCGCAAGAACCAGAGGGTCGCTTCCCAAGAGTTGAATTTCTTTCCCGCCTTCTTTCCAACCTCCTTTCGAAGCTGGGGAGGCCTCTCCTCAACCACAGTTACTTGTTTAACACGTTCTGCGGTCGCCCGTTGCAGCGCCCCTTTCTATCCGCTACTAAACCATCGCCTTACTCCCGCAATCAGCACGACGCTTATTTCGGTCAGCCTTGGGAACTCATCACGCCGTTGCTAAAGGCAATGCGCGATATGGTGCGGAACCGGGGTGGTGAATTCTCCGTTGTCACTTTTCCCTCGGTGCAACTGATGCGTTCGAACTACGAGTTCCGCGACGTACACCAGCGACTGAACGACTTCTGGCGAAGCCTTGAAGTGCCTCACTTGGACCTACTGCCCGTTTATGAACCCTATACTGATCGGCAACTCATGGTGAACGCTTACGATTCCCATCCCAATGAATTTGCGCATGCTTTGGCGGCTGACGCCATTGCACGATTCTTGGAAGAGCAAATCCGATGGAAGGGCGGCCATCGACCAAAGCCTCCAGCACCGGCAAGTCCGTCGCTGGCTGCCGATGCCTTAGACCAGATCATCGCCTTTTGGCAGAAGACGCTGGAGATTTATCCTCGCTCCGCCAAGAACCACAAGCGCCTCGGCGACGCCCTCGCCCAAAAAGGCCAAATCGATGCGGCCATCAGCCAATACCAGGAAGCCCTCCGCCTCAACCCGGATGACGCTCAGGCCCACAACATGCTCGGCAACTCCCTCGCGAAGAAAGGTCAAATCGACGCGCCCATCAGCCAATACCAGGAAGCCCTCCGCCTCAACCCGGATGACGCTGCGGCCCACTACAACCTCGGCATGGCCCTCGATAAGCGAGGGCAAATGGACGAGGCGATCCGCCATTACCAGGAAGCTGTCCGCCTGAAATGGGATTATGCCGACGCCCACAATAACCTCGGCACAATCTTAGATAAGCAAGGGCGAATCGATGAGGCGATCCGCCACTACCAGCAAGCCATCCGCCTCAAACCGGATCACGCCGACGCCCAGAACAACCTCGGCACCGCCCTTGACGAAAAAGGTCAAAGCGATGAGGCGATCCGCCACTACCAGCTAGCCATCCGCCTTAAACCGGATCACGCCGACGCCCAGAACAACCTCGGTGCCGCGCTTGACGAAAAGGGTCAAATCGATGAGGCGATCCGCCACTACCAGCTAGCCATCCGCCTTAAACCGGATCACGCCGCCGCCCACAATAACCTCGGCGTCGCCCTTGGCAAGAAAGGCCAAACCGATGAGGCGATCCGCCAGTTCCAGGAAGCCCTGAGACTCAAGCCGGACTATGTCGAGGCCCGCAAGAACTTGGACGTCGTGCTTGCCGGCAATGTCCCCAATTCACCGCCGCCCGGCACTTCGACCAATCGCTGAGTTTGATGAGCAACGCGACCTCCTGAGCGAGTTCGAGCCGGCACGTCAGAACTGCTATGCCGCCGCCGGATTGCCCAAGCGGTTAAGAATCCACAACCATTGACTCTGCGCACAATGTTTGTTATATTCAATACGCCACCGTGTCAATTCGGGGATCAGTCGCCACTTTGACTAGGATTGGCCGCCCTTAGGATGGGCAACTCGCCCGCCATGGTCTTGGGCCTTCTGGTAAACCTTTAGATACTCCCCCACGGTTCGGTTCCAGGAAAAGTCGGCCGTCATGGCGTGCTGACGGTAGCGATGCAATAACTCCGGCTCGGCGTATAACGTCAGCGCCTTGCGAATCCCTTTGGCTAACGCGGTCGCGGAATATTCAATGAACTTGATGCCGTTGGCCCTGGCGGCATCGTCCCGGATATCGACCACCGTGTCGTCCAGGCCGCCCGTCGTGCGAACGATGGGAATGGTTCCGTAGCGCAGGCCATACATCTGGTTGAGGCCGCACGGTTCAAAACGGGACGGCATCAGGAAGAAATCGCAGCCCGCCTCGATTCGATGCGACCGCCCCTCGTCGAACCCAATATGTACGGAGACTTGCGTCGGAAACCGCCTCGCGAGTTCCTGGTAGGCCCGTTGAAAAGCCGGCGCGCCGCTGCCGACCGCGACGAATTGCAACCCGGTGCTGAGCATTTCTTCCAAAGCGCCCAGCAGGAGCTCCACGCCTTTTTGCTCCGCCAGCCGCCCGATGTTCCCAAATAATGGAATGCTGGCATCCACCGGCAAGCCGAACTCCTTCTGCAGTTCGAGCTTGTTGGCCGCCTTGCCCGAGAGATCGGCTGCCGAGTATGGATGTCGCACATAAGCGTCGCTTATTGTATTCCATTCCTCGTAATCGACGCCGTTCAGGATGCCAACCAGCGATGTGTTCCGCTGGCGCAGCAGGCCATCCAGGCCGCAACCCGATTCTTCCGTGGTGATTTCGCGGGCATACCGCGGGCTAACAGTCGTGATGACATCGGCATACACGATGCCCGCCTTGAGGCAGTTCATCTGGCCGTAGAATTCCACCCCATTCGGGGTGAAGTAGTCCCCCGGCAGATTCATCAGCGCATACTTGGCGGCTGGGAACAGGCCCTGGTATGCCAGGTTATGAATGGTCAGGCAGGTTCCTGGGGTGCTGCCCTGCCCCGCCAATCTCCGCTGATGCTGAAGCAGCAGCGCGGCTGGGCTGGTCTGCCAATCGTGTAAGTGCATGACCTCCGGCTCCCAGGGCAGATGCAACGCCAGGTGCGCGGCGGCTTTGGAAAGGAATATGAACCGTTCGGCATTGTCCGGGTAATCGGTTCCCTCGTTTTGATAAAGGTCAGCGCGCTGATAGAAACCCGGCTGATCCACAAAATACACGCTCAGCCCTTCGATTGGTTCGAGGCTCCAGGTCTCACCGCGAACCTGCTGCGACCCCAGCGGGAATTCCACGGGCAGGTCAAGCCGCTGGAGCTGCGGGAATCGCTCACGAATGCCGGCATACAACGGTGTCACTATCCCTACCCGGTGTCCTCCGTGCGCGAGCGTCTTGGCCAGCGAACCAACCATGTCCGCCAGCCCGCCCGTCTTCGAGTAAGGATGAACTTCGCTGCTTGCGAGCAGTATTCTCATGCAAATAACAATCGCGCCTGTTTCCGGCCTAATCTCGTGCGCCTCACGCCTGAATTCGCTCCGTCTTGAGGTAAGCCTGCAGCGCCTTGGGAACCACCAGGCTCCCATCGGCCTGCTGATACGTTTCCACCAGCGCCACAAACAGCCGAGCAAGCGCCGTGCCGCTCCCATTCAGGACATGCGGGAACCGGTTGTCCCCCGTGCCCCCTTTGAACCGCAAATTCATGCGCCGCGCCTGGAAATCCTCGCAGTTGGACACGCTGGAAACCTCCAGGTAACTCCCCTGGCCTGGCGCCCAGACTTCCAGGTCGTAGGTCTTGGCCGCGGCGAACCCCATATCGCCCGTGCATAGCAGGACCACCCGGTAATGCAACCCCATCATTTGCAGCACCCGTTCGGCATACGTGACCATCTTCTCATGTTCCGCGTAACCGTCCTCCGGCTTCACGATCCCGACCAACTCGACCTTGTCGAACTGGTGTACCCGGATCATGCCGCGCGTGCCGACCCCCGCCGCGCCGGCCTCACCGCGAAAGCATGGCGTGTAAGCGCAATAGCGAATCGGCAGTTCACTCTCCTTCAGCAGCTCCCCCCGGTGAATATTGGCCACCGGCGTCTCGGCCGTCGGGATAAGGTAAAGCTTGCCCAGCGTGCTGTCGTCCAGCCCTTCCCGCACGGCGTAATACTGGTCCGCGAATTTAGGGAACTGGCCCACCCCTTCCAAACATTGCGGCCCCACCATGAACGGCGGCGACACCTCGGTGTAACCGTGCTCGCTCGTATGCAGGTCCAGCATGAACTGAATCAACGCCCGCTCCAGCTTCGCCCCCCAGTGAGTGTAGAGCACAAACCCGCTGCCCGAGAGATTGACCGCGCGCGTGAAATCCACCAGCCGCAGACTCTCGCACAACTCCACGTGCGACTTCGGCTTGAAGTCGAACGCTGGCTTCTCCCCGTGAACGCGTATAACCGGATTATCTTCGGCGGTCTTCCCAACCGGCACCGATTCGTGGGGCAAATTCGGCAGCCGCAGCATCAGTTGATTTCGCGCCGCCTCCGCTTCCTCGGCCTGCTTGTCCAGCGCCGCGATCCGGTCGCCCAGGTCGCCGGTCTCCTTCTTCTTGGCCTCGGCCTCCTCGATCTTCTTCTGCCCCATCAGCGCGCCGATTTCTTTCGACACGCGTTTGCGCTGGGCCTTGAGTGCTTCGACCTCGCCCAGCAGCTTGCGCCGTTGCTCGTCCAGCTTCAGCAACTCGTCGATATGGGCCTCGTCCCCTGCACCGCGCGCCGCCAGGCGTTCACGCACAAAGTCAGGCCGTTCACGAATCAATTTGATGTCGAGCATCGGCGCATTATAGGTACGACCCTTCGCCCGGCAAGAATGAAGCCCGCCCCGCCCCTATAATCGACACCGGTTTCATCAAGTGAGATCGGTGCCAGGGAAAACCGAAATCCGAAACCCGAAACCCGAAAGAAGGCCGAAATCCGAAATCCGAAGGTGCCGGGTCGAAAGCTATTCTTCCTTTTCGGCCTTCGGTTTTCGGATTTCCTTCGGATTTCGGGTTTCGGTTTTCGGATTTGCGCCCCAGATTCCGCCTTTGCACCTGGCTCGCTTCGATTTAGAATCATCCCATAAACCAAATGAACGCCCCCCCCTCCCATGCCCTCCTCGGTCGTGTCGCCTCGTTGCACTTGCACCCGGCGGAGCCTGGCACCCCGATGCAAGCGGACGAAGCCGTCGAACTCGTCGCGGCCCAGGGCATCCAAGGCGACACCCGCTATTTCGGTAAGCTCAGCCGCGACACGGGTCAGCCGACCCGCCGGCAGGTGACCTTGATCGAACGTGAACAAATTGCCGAGCACGCCGCCACGCTCGGCCTGCCTTCTATTCCTCCCGGCACAGTCCGTTCCAACATTGAGACCACGGGCATCAACCTCATCGCGCTCTTAGGCCGGGAAGTCGAAATCGGCAGTGCCGTGTTGCTGCTTCATTCGCCGCGTGATCCCTGCGCCAAGATGGATGCCATCTGCCAGGGCCTGCGCGCTCTGATGATGAACAGCCGCCAGGGTGTCCTCGCCGAAGTAGTGCGCTCAGGCACGATACGAGTTAGCGACTCGATCATCCTGCGTTCCTAGAAACCGAAACCCGAGATCCGAAACCCGAATGAATTCCGAAAGCCGAAATCCGAAGCAATAGCCCCATCCGGAGGGCGGGTTCCAATGCTCTGTGGCCCCATTCGGATTTCGGATTTCGGCCTTCCTTCGGGCCTTCGGTTTTCGGATCTCGGATTTTCTTCTCGCCTCTTGCGCCGACTTCTGGCGTCATACATTCCCATGAACAAATCTTCTTTCTCCTCAGGCATCAGCCGCCGCCGTTTCCTTGCCGCCACCGGCCTCGCTGTCACCGTCCCCACGATTATCCCGGCCAGCGCCCTCGGCCAGGACGGTCGCAAGAGTCCCTCCGAGCGCGTCGTCGTCGGCGTCGTCGGCTGGGGCATGCAGGGGCCTGGCAACACGAATGAGCTTCTGGGCATAAACGATGCCCAGGTCGTCGCCGCCTGCGACCTGGACAAGAACCATCTCCAGCAAGCGCTGGACAAGATCAATGGCCGCTACAAGAACCAGGATTGCAAGTCCTACCACGACTATCGCGAAATGATGGCCCGCAAGGACATTGACGCCGTCATGATCGCCGTGCCGGACAATTGGCATGCCCTGGTAGCCACCGAGGCCGCTAACAATAAGAAAGACATTTACGGTGAGAAACCGCTCGCCCGCACGATTGCCGAGCAGCAGGCCATCGTCAAAGCCGTCCAGGACAACAAGCGCATCTGGCAGACCGGTTCCTGGCAGCGGTCCCAGGGACCGTTTCGCAAGGCGGCCGAGATCGTCCGCAATGGCCTTATCGGCAAACTCACCCGTGTCGAAGTCGGCTTGCCCAGCAACCATCATGATTTCGCCAAGACCGCCCCTGAACTGCTCGCGAAGTTCCCCGGCGCACCCAGGAACCCCGAGTATCTGGCCAAAGTCGTGCCTGACAGCCCGGACTGGAAGATCGCAGTGACGCCCCCGCCGCCAGAGTTCGACTACGAGCGGTGGATCGGACCCGCCCGCATGGAGCCTTACATCAAGGCCCGCGTCCACATGAATTGGCGTTGGAATTACAACATCGGCGGCGGCCAATTGCTCGACTGGATCGGCCACCACTGCGACATTGCCCACTGGGGCATGGACATGGACAACAACGGCCCTTCCGAGATCGAAGGCAAAGGCGAGTTCCCGCCGGCAGACGCCATCTGGAACACCTGCGGCAAGTACCGCATCACCCTCAAGTATCCGGAGGACATCACCATGACCATCGCCGGCGGCTATTCGGATATTCAGGACGGCACCAAATGGATCGGCACGGAGGGCTGGGTCTATGTGAACCGCGGCAAGTATGACGCCTCCAATATCGATTGGTTTGTGAAGATTCCGGAGGATCGCTACAAGGTCAAGCTCTACCAGACCAAGAGCCACATGCAGAACTTCATCGACTGCGTGAAGTCCCGCCAGCCGACCATTACGCCCGTCGAGACCGCCCATCACTCCGCGATTCCCGGTCACCTCGGGCTCATCTCGATGATCGTTGGCCGTAAGATCAAATGGGACGTAACCAAAGAGGTCATTCTCGACGATCCCGAAGCCACCAAGCTCCTGACCCGCCCCTATCGCGAGCCCTGGAAGCTCGCCTGAAGGGGCCACATCCTCAGGGCGTCCGGCCCAGTGAAATCGGCGGTAGGGCTCAGTGTCCCCACCGCGCCGAGCTGTTCAAGCCGCAGGCGCATAGACGACCGCCCACGGCTCTGTCGGGACACCGAGCCCTACTAGGGTAATACCTCGCCGCCTCGCTGCCCCCACCCTGGCCTTACGTTGAGTGCTTAGCCGCTCCCCAGCCATCGCGCCATCCCCCAATCAGCGCTGGAGGTAGGCGTTAGCAGGACGCTATCCCACTGTAATCCCCTTGTAACCCCCCTGTATTCCCCCTGTATTCCCCTTGTAAGTGCTTGGCTGGCGCCCTGCTGTGCCTTGGCTGGATAAAACCGCTCTCCGAATAACTCCGTATGGAACCCAATGGCAGGCCCGGGTCGCCTGCGCTAGGGAGGGGGGACCAGGGCGGAGGTTTGTTTCGGCAGGTCCTGCAAACCGTCGATTTGCTGCACTGTGCGAATGAATATACGCGAGCCGACGGGCACCACAGGATACTTCGCCAAGTAACCGTCTGTTATGTCACTTAGCCCGTGATCCCGCTCGGGCAGCAGGCTGAGAAGGGTAAAGTGATCCACATACGTCGTCCCCGCGCTGTGCGGTTTGCTGCCGAAGACCAGGATGTCGGCCGCAGGCGTGCGGGAAACCTTGAGCTTCAGCGAGATCAAGCTATTGGTGTTGGTAATGCCGAGCTGGCCAACGGGATTCGCGCCAAATCGCGGGGTGTCCGGCGGGTCCTGAATCATGGGCAGCCCGATAGCCGCCAGGTTGCAGTTGATACGCATAAAGAGCAGGTAGCCTGATAGGCGACCCGATTGGTTGAGGCTAGGCTCGGTGCGACTACCCTTCGCGCTGTTGTTCCAGCCAAAGCGTTGCTCGTCGGTTAGTTTGCCCCACAGGAAGCGGGCGAGTCCGAACGAGGCGCGCCGCTCCATTTGTGCTTCAGTGCGGGGGTCACGCGGCACCACGTACTGGCGGGTGATCTGGCCATAACGGCTCTTGTAACTGACAGTGTTACCGAGCTTGCCACTCTTTGGAACGTCGAGTTCTTTCATAATGGTCGCCAGACAGACTTAGTCGTTGCGCTTGCGAAATGCCGCGCCAAGGCTCTTGGTCATTTCCAAGTCACCTCGCCCATCTGTTAGCCGATGTAACCACGATACGGTCGCAACCTGCAAGCCCGTTCTGCAACGCGCCGGCTATCCGGCCACACCTGACAATCTGGGAGGGCGAGCGTCCTCGCGAGCCCTGGCTTCCCGCGTATCCCACAAAGACGTTTGTGCTCGCAAGGACGCTCGCCCTCCCGCCCCGCACCGGCGGCTGGCATTCAAGTTGGCCATCGTCCTCTACCTGCTGGCCGTGCTCGGCGTGGGCATCAACGTCTGCATCTCCGGCGTCGTAGGGTGGAGGGCATCATGCGTCGTGGACTAGCATCACGGCCAGGCTACCGCCTTGAGCACTATACTCACGGGTGCAAATGCGCCTGCCTGCACCTCAAAGCTGCCGTTCTTAACCGCGATGGGCTTGGCGATAGTGCGGCCGCGCAGGTCCACCGGCTGCGCTTGTTTCGTGTCCATGCCATCGGGCAAGCGGACCTTCAACGGGCCGGACTTGCCGGCCAATTCCCAGAGGCGCAGGACGGTGCCTGGGCCGTCGGAATTGGGACCATAGGCCGTGACCTGAATACCCTTGCGCGATAGTTCTAGCCCGCGCCGCGTGGTGGGGGAAGTGCCGGCTGGCCCGTCGGCCATCCCCGCCAACAGCGGATACCGCGCTTCGAGCGACGGGGTGATGATGGCAGACTCCGCCTCGTATTTCTCGACCGTCCACAGCCGCACGGTCGAGGTCCAAGTGCCCCGGTTCCAAAGACGGAAGTTAGTGTTCCATTGATTATTGAACAGGTTGACATAGGCCACTGGCTTCCGAGGCACGAAGTCCAGCGAGTAGCGCCAGCAACCGGGCGTATCGAGGCTGACCAGCGGGTAGTCAATCGGGCAGAAGCCGACGCCGTGGCCGCCGTCGTCGATAATGCTCAGGCCGGTGTCGATGCCGAACATATTGCGATTGGCGCCCGTGATTAGGTCCCGGGCGGGGTCAATGATCGAGCCCAGCCGGCCCAACCGGAATTGCGGGGCCGCGACGTGAAGCGGCAGACACAGCCAGCCCGCCTCCGGCCACGGCTCGAATGGCTTGTCATGCAGAGTGATTTCGAGGTCCACCCAAGGTTGGTCGCGGTAGAGGATGAGTCGGGTCGTCACGGCGGGAAGGTTTCCGCTAGCGGAGGCTTCCATGATGGCGTTGACCGAGGTGGCGGTCTCCTCGAAGCGTAGCTTGAAATCCTTGGGTGAAGCAGCCTGGTAAGGGAACTGATCGGACGGCGGCTGGCCGGGCTTGTAGAAGTCAGCCCAGAGCTGGCCGGAGCGAACGTAGTCTTTGCACCATTGCATCGTCCTGTCCTTGTCGAACCGCTCGTACAGATATTGGCCCAGGCCGAGACCGTCGGTGTTGCCCGCCAGCTCACGCCCGGAGCGCTTATCCACCAGCGAGACTACTACTCCGCGCGAGGCATCGAGTTTCGCTTTGAAAAAGGGGCTCTCCATCGTAGCGGAGACTAAGTCAGAGTGTAGCCCGTAGCCGCCGACGTCAGTCGGCGCACTTTCTCCGGACCGCGGTTTGCGCCGACTGACGTCGGCGGCTACATAGGTGCGATAGCCCATTGCGGGAATGTCGCGGGCCAGGAAGGTCAGCGCGCCACCCGCCACGTCCACGGGCGTAGCGTCCTTACCATTGGAGGGCCTCAGCGCTGCGGGCGCAAAGCCTGCCGCTTTCAGGCTCACCACGCCGCTGCGTTTCCAAGGCAGCGGGTTATACACCACCACCCGCTGTCCCTCGATCTTCACGGCCTGCGCGAGGGCCTGCAAGTTCCCCTCCAGCTCCGGCGCTATAATTGCATACGCCTTCCGGATGTAGTCCGTGTGTTCATCCCAGGAGCCTTCAATTCGGTTGAAGCGGCCCGCAGCCCGGTCCTTCTGAAACGCCTCGCCGAAGCTGAGCTTGTTGTTGATCCAGCCGATCGAGCCACCCCAGGTATGCTCGCCATACAGCAGGCTCTGCTCATAGGCGTCCGCAATGGCCTGCGCCGGGATGGGTAATTGGCGGCCCCAGCCGCGCAACTGGGTGTTCAGCGCCTCAGTGATGGGGATCAGCGGACGCGTGTGCCGGGCCAGCTTGGCGCCGTCCGGATCAGACATCGGCCCGTGAATCCACGTATCCGGCATGTCGCCCCGCACCACGGGCAGGTCCGGCTTCTCGGCTAGAATGGCATCACCGAAGTCGGAGAGCCTGCCGATGCGCACCTTCACGCCCGGGAACTGCTTGGCCGCCTGGTCGAGCACCTTCTTGACCTCATCCGGCCGCGGCGGGCCGTGGTTGTCACCGGTGTGGAGACAGGCCAGCCAGGTTCGGTAAGGCCAGTCCTGGGGCGGTGCGAGTTCGGTGCCATATTGAGGGGAATAGAAGGTAAGCACGCGCGATCCGTCCGGCCCCTGCCACCAGTAGAGCAGTGGCACCTTCAACGGCGCGCTCCCGCCATTGCAGCCGATCATCATGAAATCAATGCCGGCGTGCTTCAGCATCGTAGCCATCATCCAGGTGTGCTCCGGCACATCCGTCATCTTGCCATCGCGAGGCAGTTCGAGTCCGAGGCGGCGGGCGAGTTGCGACGAGTATCCCAGGCTGCGCACCAGGTCTTCAGGTTCGAGCAGCTCGGTGTGCGTGGTAAACGGCAGGCCGTGCACCACGAACCGCCCTTCCTTGAGTGCCTGCTCCACCCGCTCCTTGCGTTTCGCCGATTGCCCGGGCCAGTCCTGAAGAATCTTGTAGAGCGGCCAGCCCGCCAGCGTCCAGGCGAACTGCT
>SESF01025341.1_pt1 | contig 18484 bp, 8 predicted proteins | sample 3171521 | NCBI WGS metagenome assembly SESF01 (sample SAMN10866945, study PRJNA518727) | freshwater metagenome | biome: subpolar coniferous forest; feature: holomictic lake; material: water; isolation source: holomictic Lake 227, 6 m and 8 m depth | place: Canada: near Kenora, Ontario | collected...
ATCATAACAGGAATCCATCCAATACCAAGTACCACGACTACAACGGTTGCAATACGACCTACCAAAACGTATCTGGCTTCGGTCTTACCTTTGAACATGGGTTTATAAAAGTCTTCGGTAAACAGCGTAGCACAGGAGTTGAAGAATGCTGCCAACGAAGCAACCAATGCAGATATAAAACCAATAGTGACAATACCTTTTACACCTGCAGGTAATACAAACTTAACCATCGACCCAAAAGCGGTATCAGGATTAGCTAAGGTAAATCCACTGCCCGGACGAGCTGCCAATGCGGCGGCAATCATACCAGGTATCAGGAACATAAATACAGGTAAAATTTTGAAATAACCGGCTGCAATAGTACCTCTGCGAGCACGTTTCATTACTACATCACTTGCTTCGCCTTTAGTCTGTCCGAGTACACGTTGAACGATATGTTGGTCGGTTGCCCAATACCAAAAACCGATAATCGTTGCACCGATAAACACCCAAAAGCCGGGATAGTCGTCATACAAAGGATCACCCGTCTCGAAGTGGAACATGTGATTTGTTCCGTGTGCAACACCGTCTGCTCCAACGCTCAGCGATTTTGAATAATCAATCATGGCAGTCCAACCATGAGCAATATTGCCGCCTCCAAGTGCTGATAATCCAAGGAAAAGCACCAGGAATGAGCCAATAATAAGAATAGGAGTTTGAATGGCCGACAGTGTCATAACACCCTTCATACCACCAAAAACGGTAAAAAGACCTGTAATAACTATCAAACCAATAGCTCCGTACCAGAACGGCAAGCCAAGAAGACTTTCCAGAAAAATCCCTCCGGTAAATGCTGTTACACTCACTTTGGTAAGCACATAGGCTATAAGTGTAATGATAGATAACCATGAACCTGTACGAGCTGTGTAGCGATTTTTAAGGAAGTCGGGCATCGTAATGATTTTCCCCAACTTGATGTTCATAAGTTGGTAGAAAGGCACAAATAGCCATCCTAAAATGAGTATCATCCAACCCTGCATTTCCCAGTGTGCCATACCTACACCAGCCTTTGCACCTGTGCCGGCAAGTCCTACAAGATGTTCAGAACCAATGTTAGCAGCAAATATAGCGGCACCAATGATGTACCATGGTTCGCCTTTACCAAACAGGAAATCTTCACTGTCAGCACCCTGTGACAAACGATTGTGTTTTTGTACCGAACGCCACACAGCCCATGTTACAGCACATATTCCGACCGCGATAATCACCCAGTCGAGCCAAATAAATTCATGTGAACTCCAATTCATAATTCTATTGATTTAATTGATTATTATTTTTCTACGCCAAATTTATAAATACAGGTGCTTTTATAAACCTTACCTGGCTCAAGAATAACTGAAGGCCACTGTGGTTTATTCGGACTGTCGGGATAATGTTGTGTTTCCAGACACACGGCTGCGCGTTGGTTGTAAACAATTCCTTTTTTGCCTTTAGCTTTTCCATCCAGGAAGTTTCCGGTATAAACCTGAATACCTGGTTCATTTGTAAATACCTCCAATGAAATTCCGCTGACAGGCGAAGTAACTTTAACTGCTTGTTTACTAACATCACCGGCAGTATTTAGCACCCAGTTATGATCATAACCATTTCCGTTTTTCAACTGAACATAATCGTATTTAGTAATGTCTGTACCAATTGCTTTTGCTGTTGTGAAATCCATCGGAGTTCCTTTTACCGGAGCAATTTCGCCGGTTGTCATGAAGGTACTGTCCACCGGAGTGAAGTTATCGGCATTGATATACAACAAGTGGTCAGTAATTGGTTTGGTAGCATCACCAGACAAGTTGAAATACGAGTGATTACACATATTAATCACAGTTTTCTTGTTGGTAGTAGCTTCAAAATCAATCTTAATGGCGTTGTCCTTTGTAAGCGTGAATGTAACTTTTGCAGCCACTGCTCCGGGGAAATTCATATCTCCATCGGGTGAGAAACGGGTCATTTCAACTACTGAGTCTCCCGTTTGTTTCACGTTTTTGTACACCTGATATTGCCAGCCTTTAGGTCCACCGTGCAAACAGTGTCCAAAGTTATTCTTTGGCAACTGAATAGTTTTTCCATCAATGGTTATCTGACCATTTTTAATGCGGTTAGCATAACGGCCAATTGAAGCACCAAAATCACTCGGAACTTTCACATAATCTGCCACACTGTCGAATCCAAGAACCACATCCTGCAATTTTCCGGTTTTATCAGGCACCATAACCGAAACAATACGTCCGCCATAGTTGGTAATACAAACTTCCACACCTGCAGCATTTTTGAGAACATACAAACCGGTTGAATCACCGTTGATTACCTGCTCAAAATCAGTTTTTAAAAGCCCGGATAGCGTTTTTTCATTTTTATCTTTACAAGCTACCATAAGAATTGGAATTAATGCTAAATAAATGAGTTTTTTCATAATGAATTATTATAATGGTTTACGAAAACAATTCTTTCTCTGTAAACTGACCGAGTTTGATGTAATCTTTGTAGAGTTCAGCATACAAAGTCACATTTTCAGCAATTGGAAAAAATTCCTGAGCAAAGCCCATTCCCATAGCCGCCTGAGCGTCTTCTACTTTTTCGTAAACACCGGCTACTACTGCAGCAAACATCGAAGTTCCGAAAGCACAAGCCTGTTCAGCTTTAGCCACTTTAATAGGCATATTCAATACATCTGCCAATGTTTGCATTACGAAAGGCGATTTCAAGGCAATACCACCGATACCAATGATTTCGTTGATAACCACACCGTTTTCGATGAAGCGATCAACGATAGCTTTTGAACCGTAAGCAGTAGCTTCAACCAAGGCACGGAAGATAAGCGGAGCAGAGCTACCCAGATTTAATCCGGTAATGGTTCCTTTTACTTTTTGGTTGGCATCCGGAGTGCGGCGACCGTTCATCCAATCGGTTGCCAAAATAGTTGATTCAGAAACAGGTACTTTTGCAGCTTCGATAGACAAAGCTGGAATAATCTGATCCACTGTTTCGTCAATCAGTTTTTGTTTGGTAGCTTCGTCAATCAAAGTTGTTTTTGACAGAATATTCACTACCGGCCAGGCAATCACATTTTTGAACCATGCATATACATCACCAAAAGCCGATTGTCCTGCTTCCAAACCAACCATGCCCGGAATAACCGAACCGTCAACCTGTCCGCAAATGCCCGGAATAAGTTTACTGCCCATTTCTTCATAGCTGGCAACCATAATATCGCAGGTAGAAGTTCCGATAACACGAACCAACGCACCCGGTTTTACTTCGGCACCAACAGCACCCATGTGGCAATCGAATGCACCAACGGCAACGGCAACTTTGGTAGTTAAGCCCAGGCGTGAAGCCCATTCTTCAGTCAGTTCACCTGTTTTCTTGTCGCTTGGGCAAGTGCTGGTGTAAAGGCGGTCGCGGTAACCGGCCAATAGTGGATCCAGTTCTACCAGGAAGTTTTCGGCAGGAAGTCCGCCCCATTTCTCCAACCACATAGCTTTGTGGCCTGAAGCACAACGGCTGCGGCAAATTTCGTGCGGATTGGTTTTACCTACCAGTAAGCCCGGTAACCAGTCGCAGTGTTCTACGATAGAATATGCGGCGTTACGCACTTTTTCGTCTGAGCGAAGTACGTGCAATGCTTTTGCCCAAAACCATTCTGAAGAATAGATACCACCTTCGTACGAAGTGTAGTCAATGTCCCATTTAGCAGCCAGTTCGTTGATTTCTTCAGCTTCTTTGATCGCTGTGTGGTCTTTCCACAACACGAACATGGCGTTAGGATTCTCAGCAAACTCAGGTAATAATGAAAGCGGTGTTCCATTTTTGTCAGTAAATACAGGTGTACTTCCGGTGGTGTCAAAGGCAATACCAACTACTTGTTCGCCTGTTCCGGCCGGACATTTTGAAAGTGCATCTTTAACGGTGTATTCCAATGCATCAACATAATCCTGTGGGTGTTGACGGTATTGGTTGGCGGTAGGAACACAATACTTTCCTTCCATCCAACGTGGGTAATATTTTACTGATGAAGCCATTTCCTCACCTGTTTCGGCGTTTACAACCACCGCGCGGGCTGAGTCGCTTCCATAATCTAAACCTATAACGTATTTCATTTTTTCTAATGTGCTAATTAGCCAATAAGCCAATATGCCAATTATTGGCACATTAGCTTATTGGCATATTGATAAATTATCTCAACGCTTTATTCAACATGTAATACACTTCGTTATTACGGATGTCTTGTTTGAATTGACGAATGTTGGTGTCTTTGTCGATAATCAACATTTCGATGTCCAGAATTTCAGCATAGTCTTCCATCATTTCAGTAGTGATAGAGAAAGAGAAGCTTGAGTGGTGTGTACCACCTGCTGTAATCCAAGCACCTGCACCAACTTCGATGTTTGGTTGTGGAATCCACAATGCACAAGCAACAGGAAGTTTAGGCAATGCCTCAGGTTTGATAACTTCTACTTCGTTTACGATCATACGGAAACGGTTACCCATGTCCACGATAGTTGTAGCGATACCAGAACCTTCGTGAGCCTGGAAGATCAAACGGGCACAAACGCCTGCATCACCAATTCCTAAGAAGTGAACTTCGATACGAGGTTTGTTGCCTGCGATTTCAGGGTTGATTTCCAACATGTGTGATTGAAGGATAGAGCTGTTAGCACCGTCGAAGTTCAATACATAATCTTCAAGGAAAGAACATCCTCCGGGAAGACCTTCGGCCATTACCCACATAGTGCGGCAAAGAGCAGCTGTTTTCCAGTCGCCTTCAGCACCGAAACCGTAACCTTCGGCCATCAAACGTTGAGAAGCAAATCCCATCAATTGAGACATTCCTTCCAGTTCGTTGAAGCTGGTAGTAAATGCTTTAGCGCCTTTAGACTCTAAGAAACGACGAAGACCGATTTCCTGAGCAGCAGCCTGACGTACAGAAATGTGTTTTTCAGCACCTTTTTTACAGTCATCCGCAAAGTCATACAATTTTTCGTATACAGCAATTAATTCATCGATTTCAGCTTCGGTAACTGCTTCAACAAAAGGAACCAGTTTAGCGATAGGCGCATTATCCACGTGGTAACCCAAACGGATTTCAGCTTCTACTTTATCGCCATCGGTTACAGCCACGTTGTTCATGTTGTCGCCGAAACGGATAATCAACATGTCCTGAGCATCAGCCTGAGCTGCACAAACGCGCATCCAGCCAGAGATTTTGTCGTGAGTTGATTTGTCTTTCCAGTAACCTACAACGATTTTGCGTGGTTTGCGTAAGCGGCTGGTGATAAAACCGAATTCGCGGTCACCGTGAGCCGATTGGTTCAGGTTCATATAATCCATGTCGATTTCCGACCAGGGAATTTGTTGGTTGAACTGTGTGTGAAGGTGCAACAATGGTTTTTTGAAATCCAATAAACCATGAATCCACATTTTAGCAGGAGAGAAAGTGTGCATCCAGGTAATCATACCGATACATTTGGTGTCGCCGTTAGCTGCACGCATAATTTCAGAAATTTCTGAAGAAGAATTAGCTGTTCCTTTGTAAACAACTTTTACCGGAAGGTTACCTGAATCGTTCAGACCTTTAACCATTTCGTTTGAGTGTGCATCTACGCTCACTACTGCATCACCACCGTAAAGCAACTGTGCTCCGGTGATAAACCATACTTCTAAATCTTTGAATGCCATAATGTTTACCTCTCCCTAACCCTCTCCAAAGGAGAGGGAATTAAGGGTTTAAGAGGATTTGTTTTTAATTGGTTGTTTTTTAATATTTATAATTCACTACTTTTTTCAAAATCTTGCTTTTTGTACTCTCCCTCTCCTCCGGAGAGGGTTGGGGTGAGGTCATTGTCCGTAATACGCATCAGGTCCGTGCTTACGATAAAAATGTTTTTTGATTAAGTGCGGATTCATAGTTAGATTTGGATTTATTCCGTAGGCTATATACGCCATTTTGCCCACCTGTTCCATTACCACAGCATTGTGAACGGCATCGTGCGCATTTTTCCCCCACGAAAATGGTCCGTGATTTTTTATCAGTACGCCAGGAATAAAGTCTGGATTCAATCCGTTGAATCTTTCCACAACTACGTTTCCGGTTTCTTTTTCGTATTCACCTTCCACTTCGGCTTGGGTCATATCGCGGGTGCAGGGAATGCCATCGCTGAAATAATCGGCATGTGTTGTTCCAATGTTTGGAATATCGCAACCGGCTTGAGCCCAGGCCGTTGCATAGGTTGAATGAGTATGAACCACGCCGCCAATGTTTGGGAAAGCTTTGTAAAATACAAGGTGAGTCGCTGTGTCCGACGATGGTTTTAGTTTTCCTTCGATTATGTTGCCGTCTAAATCTACCACAACCATGTCTTCGGCTTTCATGTCTTCGTACGATACGCCAGAGGGTTTAATCACTACATGACCTGTAGCCCGGTCGATGGCGCTCACATTTCCCCAGGTAAAAATCACCAATCCATGCTTGACTAAATCCAGATTAGCATGAAATACTTCTTCTTTTAATGCTTCTAACATAATTCTTAAAAAAAATATTAATAAGGGTATTACATACACTTATATGATTAAAAAAATATCAAATAGAGAAATGGAGCCCTTGTTGTATCAACTGATCATATTTCTCTTTAATGAATCGATAATAAAATGCTCCCTTTCGGGAAGAACTTTTATCTTTTTCATCCAGTTTTTCTAGGATATCCATAGATAGTATCTTTTTTCTAAAATTTCGTTTATCTATATCTTCCTGGTAAATAGACTCGTACAAACTTTGCAAAGTAGGCAAAGTAAATTGCTCCTGTAGCAGATTAAAACCAATTGGCTTTACCGCAGCCCGGCGTTGTAACAAATTCAGGGTGTTTTTTACCATCAGCGAATGATCAAAAATAAGCTCCGGAAGTTGTGTAATTTTCACCCAACGGGCATCATATTTTACTGCCAGCGTAGTGTCAAACTTCTCAATATCGACGAGAGCATAATACGCTATTGAGATTACACGTTCTAAATCTCTGTCAAGTTCGCCAAAAGCACCAACCTGTTCCATGTAAATATCATCAATGCCGGTAAACTCACCCACTACCCTTTTAGCAGCATCATTTATACTTTCGAATTCATTTACAAATCCACCCATCAATGACCAACCACCCTTCATTGGTTCAAACGGACGTTTAGCTATTAAGATATTTAATTCATTATCCTGAAATCCCATTATAATGCAGTCAACCGCAATGTAAAATTTATCTTTATTTTTATAAAATGCTGCTGTCATTCAATTTAATACGAAAGAGAATATAATTCTAACTATCAAAGTTCATATTATTTCATTTAATCCACGAAATAGAAGTGTAAAGTAAACACTTATTTTCAGTTCTTCGAAATCAATTTTTATGTTTTGCAACATAAACAGTGAATTAGTTCAATAATATGTCATTTGTGAATAGTAGCGGTTTTGTCTCTAAATCTATAGATACTGGTAAATGATTGATGTTATTCATATATTTTCCATTTAATTTTCGGTGAAAATATAACCAATTTTTCGTGTTTTTTTTGGGTTGTATCGATAAAACATAACCAAAAAAGTGTATTTTTTGGGTTATATCAAAATAAAACAACCCAATAATAAGGGATTTTGGGTTAAATCAAAAAAGGTTCTCTTTTTTCTGGAAAAATCCGGAAAATATTTTTTTCAATTTTACAAGAATACTGATTTCAAAGATCTAAACCAGAATTCACATAGATCATTGAGTACTACTTTGAAAATAAACCATTTACAATAGAAAGCTGTGATACGGCATCCAAGAGTGAAGGCCGGAGGTTATGACTAATGTCTCTCCCACCCTATTGATTATTGAATTGAATGAGAATTGTTGTCTACTTAACTTCAGTAGAACTTCGTTGATTTCAAAGGTCTTGTCAGTATCAAAACTTCCCAAGTAATGTTCGGTTAGCACGTAATTGGAATGTACCAGCATTTCAGCAATTTGGTCTTTGGATTTACAACATCAATAGAACATAATTAAACCAGCAAACCCGAATTCGTTTAAATTTAAACTGACTTTTCTATAACAAGTTACAAAATCTGATATTTGGTTTCAAATGGAGTGAAAAATCTGCTGGATAATAAAAGAAAGGATGCCTGACTTTAAATCAAACATCCCTTCCAGCTATAAAAAATAAGAAAGAAAACAAAAATTTATTTCAGACCTGATTCGATTTAAACGGGTCATTATTAAAGTACTCCGGAGCATCCAGTTTAGCTTCGCCTGGTGCTGCTGGTGGCGTGGATTCTAATTGCAGAGCAATTTCGTTATCTAACTCAATCCGCTGAATTTGCGGAGCAATATAATTTTGAAGGGATGATTTCATGGTATATAATTTTGAGGTTTCAGAATTTCTTGATTTAATTCAGGTTCATTACCCTTTGTGAGTAATGAAGCCTGAATTTCTTTGTAAACTAAAAAACAATTTTTCCTGGATTTAGAAAAAAAATCAATCAATCAATAATTACTTTTCTGGTTATGGATTTTCCGGCATTGCTAAGGGTTACCAAATATACACCGGCCTGAAGTGAAATTTCCAACGAAGCATTTGCCTGGGTAAGGTTTCTCGACATGATTTTCTGACCAATTGCATTATAAATTGCTACCGAACTGTTTTCGCTTAAGTTTCCGTTCACAATTATCTGACCATTGGCATTGGTCGAAATCCAAAAACTACTAATATCTGTTGGATTAATTCCGGTTGTTATCGAAGGAGCATGGAATAGCAGTGCAAAACGGTTGGTATTATTAGTTGTTGCATTCGAGCTGAATACATACGTGCTTCCATCGCTCAAGTCGCTAATTAGGGGATTGTTGACATCAGCATAATCTTTCAGAATGACCTTTGTGCCTGCATTGAAATTGCTCAACTGTGAGGCTTTGATACTAAAGTTGGTGCCTGCTTGTCCTGTTGTAAACCCAAGCGGGATTTCGGTGTCGTAAGGAATAGCAGTCATTCCGTTGATAACCAGATTTTCGTTGCTTACCGTTGTATAGATCTCAGGAATGGCTGCGTTTGCATTACTCATTTTTTGTGAATCGTATGCATCCAATCCATTCGAAGCATTCGGGTTGAACAAAACAATGGCTTCATCAGAATTCACGCCATTCGATACCTGCAAATACAGAACTGATTGATTTGCATTACTGACCTCCTTTATCCTGAATTTATTGGTCGATACATCGTTATGAGAACGCATGGCATTGGTAAGTGCCAATGTTCCTGAAGTACCGGATGATACCTTAACCCAAAAAGCCTGCATCGGTGGTATATATTGAGTTACTACGGTGGCATTATTTGTTCCAACACCCGATGTGGCATTGTAAGTATCAAATTCGTAAACGCTTCCGTTTTTAGTGCGATACCACATACTTGGATCAACATTCGTTGCTGCTGCACTTACGGCTACCCAATCGAGATAAGATGGATAAGGATTACCCACCAGATTATAACCTGCAAAAGCCTGACTTGCTGTAAGTGTTAAGACAGGAACGCTATTCAATCCGGTAGTTATATTACCGGTATTTAATGTTCCTCCGCTAAAAGTTACTCCTTTAGTGGCTACTACCAGCGTTGTATCTACATTGGCAACATATCCTTTGGTTACAGCCAACGAAGTGCTATTATTTGTAATTTGAGGCCAGTTGAGTGTCAGGGAACTTCCATTGGTTTCGTCATAGGAATACAATTTATTTATATTCGAAGCTCCTGCAGCATTAAATACCGAACTGCTTGCACCCGATACCGGACTGGAAATATACCAGTTTCGAGCGGTGGTAAGGTATTGCTGAACATTTGTAGTACCTCCAACATTCAATGTTCCACCATTATCAATAACAGTACCTGTACCGTTTGCAGCATCGCTATTAATTGTAAAATTGTTTGCTACAGCCAACGTGCCAGAAGTAATGCTAAGTTGTTTCCCTGAATTCAAAACTAAGTTTCGACAAGAAAAGCCGGCTCCATTAAATGTACCATCAACTTTTGCATTGTAATTTGTATTTGGGGATGAATTCCAGGCACTACCGTTCCAGATCATATAATCAAATGCTCCCATAGTTGGAGATGTTGTGCGGCTTACCCCATTGTAATCTACTGGAACTGTAGCATGTAAATCCACTCCTGTAATTGACAACGAAGAAGGCACAAAACTTTCGGCTGTAGCTCCGCTAGCATTTGCAAAACCAGGATTACCTGCATAACTATTCGCATCATTTCCAGTCTGACCTGTTACAATGGGTGTAGCCGTTTTATCTGTACCTGCATAATTTCCTAACTTACCATTGCTGCCGGATATAAAATAATCATTATAATTACAATCAAATGTACCACCGGCGGCTGGTGCTGTTGCAAATAATCCATAATGTGTAACAGTTCCACCTGTACGGGCATTGAAAATGATATTATTTTTGAAATTTTTGTTGTAGGTTGTCGAATTGCTACTTCGCAAAGCGTAAGACATAGCACCAGCACCAGCGGGATGAGTTCCAGAAAGATAAATGGTATTATGATACAAATTGGTGGTAGAAGCCCCTTGAGCATTAACCTCGGAAATACCATAAAAACTGGTTGTGGTATTATCTCCCAAGCTAATGATATTATTGGAATAAGTAGAAGTGGCTACAACACCGATACCCGTGTTATCAATAGATATTCCCTTTACAATAGCTCCACCAGCACTATTTGGAGTAGTTAATTTGATAATATAATTGCCATTAACCGTAGCGGTACCATTATCAATTTTAATCCCGAAAACTCCGCCACCTCCACTACTAGTAACTGACGCGCAAACCAAATTGGCAATTGTATTCCCAGATACCGTATTTGGTCCCTGATTTGCAACCCGAATACCATAAACAACATTATCGACTACGGCTGCACTTGCATTGATACTACCTGACTGAGTTAAGTTACCAATGGTGTTACCTGTGACTGTATTTGTTCCGGTGGTTACACCATTAATAAGTACATTGCTCCAAATACCATAAACGTTCGCTTTATTCGTAGTTGTTACAATTGACCCAATAGTATTATTACTACAATCGACAGTACCACCACCTGAATTGGATATATTAAACCCATAAAGACTTCCGCCAGCAGTTGGTGTAAGGCTAATAGAACCTGTAGAACCATCACCAACGATATTGCCGGTAGCAGATATACCAACTCCCACTATGGCAATACAATTAAAAGCATTTGTTGCTGCAGTTCCATTCGTCCAGTTAATATTTTTAATGAAATTATTCTGTACATAGAGTGTGGAGGCATTTGCCTGTCCGGGATTTGTAGAATTAGTGGCATTAATCCCATTAAAACCATTATCATACCCACCAGTTTTTGTCAAAGTTCCACCACATTGAGCTGAAGAACCACCAATATAGTTCCCAGAAATAGTATGACCGGTAGAAGCTCCGATTTCAATCATTGTTTTATTAAGATTACTACCAGTTACTCCAGATGCAGCTGCAAAAGTACCCGTTTCGTAGAAGCTATTTCCCGAAATGGTCCAGTTAGAATTGAAAGCCACCAATCGTACGGCACGCGAACATAACAAGGTCGACATGCAATTTGCAAATTCATTGTTACTAATGGTATTGTTAGCATTATCAAGAGTAGCACCACCTGAATAAATGGAGACTTGAGGTCTACTCGCATCGGTGTAATTGGTAATTAGGTTATGGTCAATGGTATTATTGCTATTGCCTGCCGAACCAAAAATAACTATTGCCTGAAAATCTTGATTGGGTGAACCTTTTAAATTACAATACTCTACGATGTTATTGGATGCACCACCATCGAACCGAATGGTATTAGCACTATTTGCAGCACTCGTAGTTGTATTACTAATTGTCAAGTCACGCGCATCACCGGCTTGTAAAACACCACTTGAATTGCGTAATCGACCATCAATGGTAACATTATTGGCGCCTGTCAACTGAATAAGGTTACCATTAAAACTACTCGTAATGGTTTTTCCGGTAACTGTTGGATAAATATTGACAGAAGTATAATTAGTGTACAAATTTGCAACAGCAGATGCACCGCTGCCACCCCATCCACTGGGTATAGAAATAGTTGGAGTTGAGGTGTATCCACTTCCAGGGCGAGCTGCGGCAACAGTCAGACCCACTCCTGTTGGAGTTACTCCGGGAACAGTAGCAGGGGAAATTATTTGTACGGATAAACCGGCACCTGAACCCGGACTTCCACCGCTGAAAGTAGCTATCGGACCATAGCCCGAACCGCCATTGGTCATTGTAAATGAGAGATTAGCGCCTGTTACGGTTCCTACCGTTGCAGTAGAAGTAACTCCACCGGCACTTGGGGCATCTATTGCTACAGTGATAGTTCCGGTTGAAGTGGTATAACTTCCTCCGGTCATAACAATTTTGGTAACCATTCCATTGGTAACGGTCGTTACTAATGTGCCGGCTGTAGTAACTGATGCTGCACCTGTTAGTACTATTGATACTTTTGGAGCTACAAAACCACTGCCACCTACAATTGAGCCAAGAGATCTTACCCCTTTGTTCCCTCCGTTAAGTTGCGCAGCAGCTGTTTCGGTAGTACTTTCGATTATTTGAAGCGTAACTGCACCGACATAAGCGTTGCCGGTATTGGTATTGATGGCATCGAAGGCATCTTTTAATGTTGCAAAATCGGCACCAGAGCCAGTGGCACCTACTGTTTTGGTAATATCAGCTTTTGCCGTCCAGGAGAAAAGACCCCATAAAAGAGCCAATGAAAGAAGAAGATTTTTTGATTTCATGATATTGATTTTAAGGGTGAATTTTTGAATGTAAGATAGCTTTGAACCATTTTTTAAAAAACAGAATCATTGCTGTATATTAATACACAAGAGGTTAGTTTATCCCCTGCTTTCAGCAAATCATATAACAAATTGAAAATAATCTCAGCATTTTTTAATATAATATCAACTTGATTGGTCCTATCAAACCCGAAGGTTTTTTAAGGAGTTTTTTTCAGAAACTGCTCAATTGGCGAAGTTGTCCACATATATTTTAAGCTGCCAAACTGAACTTTATCAACAATTCTTTATCAACATTTTTTTTTGGTTGCCTTACTAAAGAACCTGTAATAATAAGGCAGTTATTATTTCATATAGGGTAGTGAAGAATCTAATTATTTTTGAAAGGCATGTTTAATAAGTTGGAGAGTTGGAGAAAGACATGTCAAACCTGAGAATTAAAAGTTATTTAAAATTGCAATTTCTTGTACTGTTACTGCTTTGCATATTTAATCAACTTCATTGGTCCCATCAATCCTGAAGGTTTTAAGGAACTGTCTTTGTTCAGAAATTGCTCAATGGGTGAAGTGGTCCACATAGATTTCAGGCTGCCAAACTGAATAAAATCACCAATAAAGCGGTTACGGCAGACATTGGCAACGGTTACTTCCAGAATATTATTCGTTTTCAACAAATCAGTGATAGAAATATTGAAATTTGGTTGCCATAAGTATGCAATCAATTTCCCGTTTAATTTAACTTCGGCTGTTGCATCCATTTTCCCCAAATTTAGTACTATTGAATCTTTGGTGGTTAAGAAATCGCTTGGCGCATCAAAAATGATGGTATATTTAGACTTACCGGCAAAAAACTTAATTTTCGGGTCACTAAATTCAGTTAGTGATTTAAGTTTGCTTATTTCAACCGCTTGAATTGTATCGCTGTAAATTGGCATAAATTCTATTTTCCCCTTGAAATTCTCAATATCAAATACCGCTGGTTGAACTAAGGATTTGCTCAAGGTTTCATTTTTATTACTAGTAAAAACATATTCGCCTGTCAACTCAGAGCTAAATTGATAGCTGTTATTCTTAAAACTTGCCTGTGGAATGCTGTAAATGGTATCTGATAACAGTTTTTGTGGGAATATTTGCTTTCCTGCCAGCAATACCTGGCTAATAAAATTTTCGGGTTTCCCATTTTTAAACACAAAAAAGAGGGATTGAAATGGTTTGAACGTTACCGGAATTCGTATCTGATTTTGTTCTTTTGCATATATCGCAGGAATGGTTATGGTGCCATTCTCTGCATTCCAAATCTCGGGCGTTTTTCCTTCAACCCGAAATAACAATTCACTGTTCAGAGTCCGGTTTTGCTGATTGAATACAAAATAAACATCGTCATCTTTTACTTTTTTATGGAAATACATGATGTTTTTGGGATCATTCTGATTGCTTGCAAAATCTGGTACAGCTTTTAATTCAGCCAACAGCTTATCGATTGCTTTTCCCCACATCACTTTTCCTTTTCCATAATGATTGTCAATAGCTTTATTGTCAATGGATTTTCCCCACAGTGCATCTGCCAACTGATAAAATTCGGCACTACTATTTTTTATATCTAACATAGAAAGCATTTCCAGCGGTTTTGGACCATAGACTACGAGTCCATCGTGCACCAATTCGGCAATTCGCTTTAAAGTGGCCAATTCCATGTTTGTTTTATCCGCTAAAGTCAAAAACCTGTATTGTTGAATACCACCAAACGAAAGTTTTCCATCCACTACCCTGGCTTTGTTTTTCAGCATGTCAAAGTTGCAAGGATAGGCGATAAAACCGGATGGGAGTTGGTTTATAATGCTTTTACCGAGCGATTGAGGAAGTTTATCCCCAATGTAGAAAACTACATCGGCTACCGGTTCTCCTTTTTGCAAAACAGTCTGAATACGTGCCTGATACGTCAGCCAATCCTGAGAAAATTCCCACCAGGGATTATTGCGATTAAAATGTGAGGCATATCTATCCAACGTGAGTCCCGGTTTTGTATCCGTCGGCTGATGTACATAACTGTGGAGTATCATTTGATTAATTCCAGAGCAAAACATCTGATCGCCGATAGGTTTTAACTCGAAGGGTGATTCACTGTAATGAGCATAGCCGGTATAAGCCTCAGAACCTATCACTTTCTTATTCCCCTCGAAGGAAGAAAACTGAGGAAAAATGGAATACAAGTCAGGCCTTGCTTTGGGGGTATATTCAATCAACTTTGATTTGTTAGGGTACGCCCAAAACTCGGTCATGGGCATATCCACATAATTATTCGATTTAATGACATCAAGAAATGGATATTCACCTGTGTTTCCATAAATTACTTCGGCATGTAATTCCATCTTGTTTTTGTGGCAAAGCTCTGCAAAATGTTTGTAAAAATTTTCGCCAATCAAATCGGAAATGGTCAATTGAAAATCATGTAAAAAACCTTCAGAAAGTTTCGTATTATCGACCGTTTCGCCACACAAAACCGGAATCCACGAAGTCATATTATATCCTCGTCGTTTCTTAAACTCTTCGGGAAAACTTTTTGTCCAGTTTTGATAATAGGCTTCCCAGCTGTCCATCAGTAAGAATTTGAAGGTATTACCAGTGAAACTACCAGCTACTTTAATGAGTTTCCCGGCATAACTATTAAAGTGCAGGTTTAGAGCAGCGGTATCCATTTTATCACATTCTAATCCACGACCTTCGAAATTGGAACACACATTTTTACGCCCGGTGGTGGTATATCCAAAACGAATGATAGCCCAGCGACCTTTCGGAGCTTTCCAGTTTAATTTTCCATCGGGAGTTATCTGATTACTAATATCAATAATGGAGTTTGCGGCAATTCCATTTTGTGAATTTCCCGTTGTCAGTTCTAATTCAGACTCTTGTAAGGCGCTAACAACCTGAGTTTTTTCGAGTAGATTAGCAATTTTGGGTGAATAAGAAGGAGTTTCCTCGTCTTTTAATAATTCAAGCTCTCCAACTGAATAGTCCGTGGGACAATTTAAACATACTAATTTGAAATATTTTGCTTTTGTTTCGGGGAATTCCAGCAATAGCATTTTGTTGATGCCAACAAATAAAAGGTCTTCAATTTTGTAGTAAGTTATACCATCCAAAGAAGTTAATAAGTTAAATTTACTTTTCAGACTCGCTCTTTCAGTCTTTCTGGTTTCACTATTATATATAAATGGGAAAAATGCTAGTTTAGTTATAGTCTGTATTTTAGAAAATGAGATGAGAATTGAATCTCCATTTTTCAAGTCAATTTTACTCATGGGATTAGCATCGTTCAATACCGTTGTATTCCAATTATTGAATTTGACTTTTGGGTGAGCCAGTAGATAGGAATTCTGTGTCTCTGTGATGGGGAATGCTACTACCTTGACATCGCGATAAAAATCATTTTTTGAAAGAGGTTGTGTTAGCTGAACTTTGATTATTTTGCCACCATCAACTATAGTTTTAGACCAAACATATTGTTTCATAGATAATTCAGGAGTAATCCATGGGCCACCACTTTGACTCCAACCACCACAATTGATAGCACCAATGCTAATACCCAATCTGTTAGCTTCGTGTAATGCCCACCGGAACAAATCGTACCATTCGGGTGTGCCGAATTTTACTTTCGGAATATCCAACTTGACGGTACTTGGTAGCCCAATATCAAAAATAGAGGCTTGTACAATGCCTTGTTGTTTCATCGATTCTAAGTCCTTTGTAATGCCCTCTTTGCTGATATTTCCATTCATCCAATGCCACCAGGTATGTACTTTGGTTGATTGGGATGGAGTATGGAAATCACTTTTGTTTAAAGTGCTTTGAGCTGTCGTGAAATTTACACTAAAGAAGAATAAAACGACATATAGTGTTAGGATGGATTGTTTCATAAGAAGAAAACAGCGATTTTAAGTTCTTAAAAAAATAGAAATGAATCGTTTCACAATTCAGGCTATTATATTCATTAATACACTAAACAAGTCTCCTACCCCTGCTTTATAAAGGCATCAAAAGTCATCTTGATAATAAAGAACAGTTAATATTTTCTACTGTAAAATATTGTTGATAGTTTCCTAATAGCATTCAATATTTGTCTTGAAATTTTTCATAAGAACTACAGAACAGAAAGGTTTCAAGAAGAAAGTAGCATTGTATATTTTGCCATCCATACTCATATAATTTCCATCCAAAATGATAGTTTTCATCGCCTTAGTGGCATTTATCTCAAACCGAATATCATTAGCGTTTTTAACTGCAAGGGGTCGGTTTTTGGAGTGAGCATCCTGTTTTGAAAATGCTTGCCAAGCCGATAAACTCTTTTCTATCGTTCCTATGGCAGGTTGCTTTAGTTTGAATGTTGGATTATTATCTATTGGTCTGGCATAAAAATTACTGTCAGCTATCCCAAATAGCGAGATATCGTCATTATATGAGGTATGAAAATAAATTGAATTTTGTAAGGAAGTTTTTGAAACAATTACATTTCGTCTAAAAAAGATGCCATGAATGTAATCAGCAATGATACTTGAATTCTGAAAATCTACGCCCACACCACAATTGAAAATTGTATTGTCTGTAATCGTATTATCATGTGCCTTGTGAAGTTTAATGCCTGAATTTCCAATATTGGCAACCGTATTATTCGTAACCAGAGCATTTGAAGTACCTTCATCTAAATATATTCCTTCGGCCATTGATTGGGTTCCCGGTGTTCCGGCATAATTCCCGATAGCATTGCTAATGATATTATGGTCAATAATCCGGACATCAGCACTTGGTTTACAGGTGTAAATACCACCACCATCATTCAGAACTAAACACACTGAATCAATACGGTTATAGCTTACTGTGGATGTACCTAGATATTTTATAATAATACCGCAATATCCTATATTGTTAATGGTATTATAACTGATGAGTCCCCCATTACCCGTCATATAAATACCATTTAGGCCAACAGCAGCTTTTGATTGTCCTAAAATGCAACCGATATTCGATATTGTATTATTCGTGGTTTGTGATGCTGAACTGTTATTATCAATACCACAATTGTTACAATCATGAATGCTATTATTATCCAGCATACAAGTACTACTTCCAGCACGAAGATATATCCCTGAGTTTCCGGCAAACGAAATATCACAGTTCCTAACATTACAGTAATCATTTCCACCAAGAAATTCCACCGCGTTGTCTATTGAACCTGTCAAACTGAAATTATCAAGCCTTATATAAGCATGGGATTTATTCAGAATCAAGTTATTGAGCGTGGCAACCTGTACGACTTTGGTATTCGGGTTAACCGAACCAAAATACATACAAAACTTTCCTGAAGTGGGATTATGATACCATTCACCAAAACTTGTTAGGGTTTTTAAATCATTCATAAAAAAATAGCCAAAATTGGCTTTTGCATCTTGATTTGAGGCCAAGTTTTTATACGTCAAATCTTTGCCAGTATGATTGGTTACAAGGCATCTATCAATGGTCCAGTCGTTTTTACGAATGACAATCTCAGCCCCTGTCCAGTTTGTTGAAGTACCTAAATTGGTATCCGTAATTGATTTATTGGAGTCAGAAGATTCTAATTTCAAATAGCCAATATCAGGATAACGTCCCA
>SESF01030054.1_pt1 | contig 18474 bp, 19 predicted proteins | sample 3171521 | NCBI WGS metagenome assembly SESF01 (sample SAMN10866945, study PRJNA518727) | freshwater metagenome | biome: subpolar coniferous forest; feature: holomictic lake; material: water; isolation source: holomictic Lake 227, 6 m and 8 m depth | place: Canada: near Kenora, Ontario | collected...
TGAGGTGAACAGGGTATATTTCGCCTCCTCGGTCATTCTGGGCTGCCGTCTGGCCACACCGCGATGGGCCTGGCTCGGCTTCGCGCTGATGGTGGTCGGGGCGCTGACCGCGAATGTCGCGGTGCTTCAGGGCGAATCGAGCGTGATGTTCACCTCGTATGTGCCGATGAAAGCAGCGCCTCACTTCTACCTCGGCATCATCCTGTTTGCCGTTGGGGCGCTGATCGGCTGCTTCGTCTTTCTCGGCACTCTCGTGGTGGCCAAGAACGAGCGCACCTATGAAGGTTCCCTGCCGCTGGTCAGCTTCGGCGCGCTGGTGGCTGCGATCATCGCCATTTTCACTATCGCCTGCGGCGCGATCATCCTGATCCCGACCATGCTCTATTCGCTGGGCGTGATCAGCTCGATCGATCCGCTGATGTACCGGGTGGTCTGGTGGGGCATGGGCCATTCCTCGCAGCAGATCAACGTCACCGCACAGATCGCGATCTGGTACGCGGTGCCGGCGCTGCTGATCGGCTCCAAGCCGCTGTCGGAAAAGGTCAGCCGCGGCGCCTTCCTGCTCTACATCCTCTTCCTTCAGATCGCCTCGGCTCATCATCTGCTGGTCGATCCCGGCATCAGCTCGTCGTGGAAGGTGTTCAACACCAGCTACGCCATGTACCTCGCGGTGCTCGGCAGCATGATCCACGGCATGACTGTGCCCGGCGCGATTGAGGCGGCGCAGCGCAAGCGCGGCTTTGACAAGGGCATGTTCGAGTGGCTGCGCAAGGCGCCCTGGGGTCATCCGGCCTTTTCCGGCGTCTTCCTGTCGCTGGTGCTGTTTGGCTTTCTCGGCGGCATCACCGGCGTCATTGTCGGCACCGAACAGCTCAACCTTCTGATGCACAACACCCTTTACGTCACCGGCCATTTCCACGGGACGGTGGTGGCGGGCACGACGCTGGCCTTCATGGCGCTGACTTATCTGGTGGTGCCGCTGATCTTCCGCCGCGAGATCATCTTTCCCGGGCTGGCCCGGATACAGCCCTTCCTGTTCGCGGCCGGGGTGGCCGGAATCTCGCTCTTCATGATGGGTGCGGGGACGCTGGGTGTCGCCCGGCGCCACTGGGACATGACCTTCAGCGACGCCGCGCTCAGCTTCAACTATTCGGCCAGTGCCTTCCTGATGATGGGCCTCAACGGCATCAGTGCAATCGTGGCCTCTCTTGGCGGCATCATCTTCATCGTGGTGATCGTGGGCTCGATCCTGTTCGGCAAGCGCATCCCGATCCCGGCTCCGGGGGCGGTGATCAAGCCGAGCCTGCCGCCGGTGATTTCACAGTACGGCAACGCCGAACACGTCAAGCTGCCGGGCACGATTGTCCTGGTCGGCGTCTTCTTCGCGTCGTTCGTGCTCTATTACTATGTCAACTGGAAGTATCTGGCGTCGGTCTGGCCGCTTCACTAGGACGCGGTGAGAGGTGCGGCGGGTCGCTCTTTTGGGGTGGCCCGCCGTCAGCCGCCTCCGGACGCTTGCTCCGGGGGCACGAGCATTCGGTGTCGTCAGACGCAGCGGGATTCCCAACGATGCCCATTACGATCGCCCAGGCGTGCAACGTCACGAAAGTGCGGATTGGTTTTTTCATTGCGCTCAGCGCCCTCGCCGGTGCGGCGGTAACGCCGGGGGCGGCGGTCTCGGGCTGGACGCTCGCGGCGCTGTTTTTCAGTGTCCTGCTGGCCTCGGCCAGCGCCGGCGCCTTCAATCAATATGTCGAGAGGCAGGGCGACCGCCTGATGCCCCGGACCTGCAACCGGCCCTTCGCCACCGGCGCCCTGCCGGAAAGCGATCTTTGGTTCGTGGCCATGGCGGTAGTGCTGGCGGCGGCGGTGGCTTTGGCGTTAAGCGCGCTGGGGGTGGTCGCCGCGCTCCATGTCTTTCTCGGCGCCTTTACCTATGGCGTGATCTATACCGTGTGGCTGAAACGCCGGACTTGGCTGAACATCGTGATCGGCGGACTGGCCGGCAGTTTTGCCGTGCTGGCGGGCGCGGCGACGGTGGACCCGGCCCCGGCCGCGGTGCCGCTGGCGTTCGCGCTGGCCCTCTTCTTGTGGACGCCGCCGCATTTCTGGAGTCTGGCCATGGCCCGGCGCGACGATTATGCCGCCGCCGGAGTGCCGATGCTGCCGCTGGTGATGGGCGATCAAAAAGCCGCCCGGATCATCTTCTGGCATACCGCGGCCCTGGTTGCGGTGTCGCTCAGCCCGGCGATCTGGGGCATCGCCTGGAGCTATCTGGCTGCGGCCGGTGTGGGTGGCCTTTATTTCCTCTGGCGGAGTTGGCGCCTGCTTCTTGCCCCCGGTCCGCAGACCGCCGCCGCCAATTTCCGGGCTTCGCTGCTCCAACTCAGCCTGCTCCTGGCGGGAGCCTATTCGACGGTCTGGTTCGGCTGATGTCGAGGGGAGGGCGGGAACCCATGATCAGGCGGCTTGCGATCTGGAGGCGGGCGGCGGTCCTGGCCGGACTGTTCGCGGCTGGGACGGCCGGGGTGGCCGGCGCTGATAGCGCCCCAGGGGTGACGGCCGCCCCCGACGGCACCCTGCCGGTGGTCTTCAATGACCGGCAGGCGCTGGACCTGAGCCAGGATGCCATCGGCGGTCGCCTGGGCGATCATCGTTTCGCCGACCATAAGGGGCGGTCGGTCCGGCTGTCGGAGTTTCGCGGCAAGCCGCTGGTGGTCAGTCTGATTTACACCAGCTGCTATCAGACCTGTCCCCTGACCACGGCCAATCTGGCCCGGGCGGTGGCGGCGGCTGACCGCGTCACCGGTCCCGGGGCCTACCGGGTGGTGACGATCGGCTTCAACACCGCCTTCGATACCCCCGAACACATGGCGGCCTTCGCCCATGGCCAGGGAGTCGATCGCGCCGGCTGGCTGATGCTGAGCACCGATGCCCCAACCATCCAGCGGATCGGCGCCGAGTTGGGCTTCACCTGGTTCGCCTCGCCCCGCGGTTTCGACCATCTTGTCCAGACCAGCATTCTCGATGCCGAGGGACGGGTTTACCGCCAGCTCTACGGCACCGACATCACCGCCCCGGCGCTGCTCACGGCCCTGACCGAACTGACCTCGGGTCAACCGGTGGTGTTCAAGAAGAGCGACGGCTGGTTCGACCGGCTCCAGCTCCTGTGCTCGGTCTACGACCCGACCCGGGGCCGCTACCGGGTCAGTTATGCGTTGCTGATCAGCACCCTGATCGGCGGCACCAGTTTGGCCGGCGTCGGCATCTTTCTGATACGGGCTTGGCGGAATGCCCCCCGGCATGACCGGCGTGCAAGCGCGGGACCGGGGCAGTCTCGGAGTAAGCTCTCGTGAATGCAGTCAAGAACGGCGTGCGAACCGCCTTTATCGCCCTGGAGAGCCTGTTTGACCGGGTGTTCGGCACTGCCGGCAACCCACTCTATCATACTGGCGCGCTCGGATTCTTTTTCTATTGGATCGTGCTGGTCAGCGGCGTCTATGTCTATATCTTCTTCGACACCAGTGTCAGCGGCGCCTACAGCTCGGTCGAGCGGCTGACCGTCGCCCAGTGGTATGCCGGCGGCGTGATGCGAAGCCTGCACCGCTATGGCTCCGACGCCCTGGTGGTGGTGATGTTCGTGCATATCCTGCGCGAGTTTGCCCTGGACCGGCTGCGTGGCGCCCGCTGGTTCACCTGGATCACCGGAATTCCGGTGCTGTGGCTGGTCTATGTCGCCGGCATCGGCGGCTATTGGCTGGTCTGGGACCATCTGGCGCAGTATGTCGCGCTGACCACGTCGGAGTGGCTGGATTCGCTGCCGATCTTCGCCGAGCCGATCGCCCGCAACTTCCTGGATCCGACCGCGCTCAACGACCGCTTCTTCACACTGCTGGTGTTCGTCCACATCGCGGTGCCGATCATCATGCTGTTTGTGCTCTGGCTGCATCTTCAGCGCATCTCGGCGCCGCGCTACAATCCGCCGCGGCAAATGGCGCTGATGACCCTCGGCATGCTGCTGGTGCTGTCGTTCCTGAAGCCGGCGCTCAGCCATCCGCCCGCCGATCTCGCCACCGTGCCCTCGGTGATCCGGCTCGACTGGCTCTATCTGACGGTCTATCCGCTGGTCAACAGCTGGTCGGCACTCGGAACCTGGGCAGTGGTCGGCGGCTTCACCCTGCTGCTGACGCTGTTGCCGTGGCTGCCGCCGCTGAAGCGCAAGCCGGCGGCCGTCGTCACCCTCGACTATTGCAACGGCTGCACCCGCTGCGCCGCCGACTGCCCCTACAACGCCATTTCGATGGCGCGCCGCAGCGACGGCAAGGCCTTCGAGCAGGAAGCGGTGGTCGATGCCGCGCTTTGCGTCACCTGCGGCATCTGCGTCGGCTCCTGCCCGACCGCGACTCCGTTCCGCACCACCGCCGAACTGCCGGTCGGGATTGATCTCGTCGATCAGCCGCTGCGCCAGGTCCGGGAACGGACGCAGCAGGCCGCGCGCCGCTGCGCCGGCGCCGACCTCCGGGTGATGGTGTTCGGCTGTGATCATGCCGTGGCGCCGGCGGCGCTGGAGAGGCACGGGGTGGCGGTGGTCGGTCTGCCCTGCATCGCCATGCTGCCCCCCTCCTTCATCGATTATGTCCTCAGCCGCTCGCTGGCCGACGGCGTCTTCCTGACCGGCTGTCCGGAAAGCGAATGTCATAATCGGCTGGGCGTAACCTGGATGGCGCAGCGGCTGGCGGGTCAGCGCGATCCCAATCTGCGCGAGCGGGTGCCGCGCGAGCGGCTGGCCACCTGCTGGGCCGGCGCGGTGGAAAAGCACAAGGTCAACCAGGAGCTTGACGCTTTCATCACCCGGCTGAAACCGCTGCCCCGGCTCGGACCGGCGCAGCTGCCCGCAGCCGCGGTCGCCAGCCCCGAGACCAGCACGGAGGCCGTGTCGTGAGCGCTTTCCTGCGAATTGTCGGGCGGATTGCCGCCTATGCCGTATTCGGCGCTCTTGTCGGCTATTTCTCGGACTCGCCAGCCTACACTTGGTTTCCGGCCGACCGCGCCCAGATCAAGCTCAGCTTCTCCCACGGTGCCAACCGGCAGGCCGATTGCCGCAGGCGGGCGCCCGAGGAACAGGCCAAACTGGCCGCCAACATGCGCACCGCGATGGACTGCAAGCGCGAGCGCCGGCCGCTTTATCTCGAGCTGCAGGTGGACGGGGTGGTGATGCTCCGGGAGTGGCTGGCCCCGACCGGCCTCTCTCACGACGGGCCGTCACGCATCTACAGGATTTTCCAGGTTTCGCCGGGCCGCCATCGCCTGCTGCTGGGCCTTCGCGAGACCGCGCGCGCCGATGGTTTCGACTACCGGCGCGACGAGACGGTGGTGATCGCGGCGGGACAGAATCTGGTCGTCGATTTTCGCGCCGACCTCGGCGGCTTCGTGTTCAAGTGACGCCGGCGGTAAAGAATAGCGGGGTATCCATGACTGTTATCGAATGGCGCAGTGAGTTCAGCACCGGCATTGCCTCGGTGGACCACGAGCATCGGACTTTGATCACCCTGATCAACCGGCTCGGCGCCGAGTTGGCCCGGGCGCCGGCCGGTGGCTGCGCCGGCGGCGGCGATGTCGGCAGCGGCCTGCTCTCGGAGATTCACGCCGCGATCGCGGCCCACTTCGCCCTTGAGGAAAAGGTGATGCTGGAGCGCCGCTTCCAGGAATTTGCCGCGCACAAGGCCGACCACGAGCGGCTGCTCGACGAGATCCGGGAGATCATGGAAGGCTACGAGCGAGGCGGCTATGCCGGCGAGCGCGATCGTCTCAGTCGCAGGCTGGAGACCTGGTTCACCCGCCATTTCCGGACTCTCGATGCCCGGTTTCACAAGTGGACGGTCGAGTAACGGGAAATACAGGGCGAAATGTAATGGAAATGGTCGTCTATACCATCCTGGCGGTGGTGTTTTACTATCTCTCCGATCAGGCGGTCGAACGGATCGAGATCAGGGTCGGCCGGCGGCTGCCCTACCGGTCGGTCCTGTTTTTCGGTTTCCTGGCCTCCCTGGCCCTGGTCAGCTTTGCCCTGATCCGCCAGTTCGAGTGACCGCCGCTCAGTTTGCAGCCGCGGCGACGGCCAGACGGGGTTGCCGGGCCGGGTCGAGGGTGGCGCGAAGGCGCACCACCTCGCCGATCACCACCAGCGCCGGCGGTGCCACCCCGGCGGCGATGGCGACGCAGTGCTCCAGCGTGGTTTCGAAAACCTCCTGATCGGCGGTGCTGGCGGCGCGGACGATGGCCACCGGTTCCTCCGCGGCGCGGCCGCCGGCGCGAAGCCGGCGCACGATCTCGGGCAGGGTGCGGATGGCCATGAACAACACCAGAACGGTGGAGCCCCGGGCCAGCGCCGCCCAGTCGACGCTTTCCGGAACCCTTCCCTGGATGTCGTGGCCGGTGACGAAGGTCACGACCTCGTTGACGCCGCGGCAGGTGAGGGGAATACCGGCAGCGGCCAGCCCGCCCAGTCCGGCCGAGACGCCGGGAATGACCCGGAACGGCACCGCGGCTTCGCTCAGGCCCATCAGCTCTTCGGCGCCGCGGCCGAACATCATCGGGTCGCCGCCCTTCAGCCGCAGAACCCGCCGGCTCCGGCGGGCCTGTTCGATCAGCATCGCCGTGATATCGATCTGTTTACACGAGGGCTGACCGCCGCGCTTTCCGGCATGGATCATTTCAGCTCCGGGAGTCGCCAGAGCGAGGGTCCCGGGGTCGATCAGGGCGTCATGAATGATCACGTCGGCCCAGCGCAGGGCGTGGAGGGCGTGAATGGTCAGGAGACCGGGGTCACCCGGCCCAGCGCCGGCAAGCCAGACCCAGCCCGGCTTGAATTCGGGCAGTTCCAGGCCGGGCGACTGATGGTAAGGGGAATCGAACACGCGGGGCATCCTGTTGATGAAGGGGCCGGTCTCAGTGGCTGGTTCCGGACGACAGAGTGATTTTGTTGAAGACGTTGTATTTGCCTGAGGGTTTGCGCATCGGCAGCCGCTTGACCTCTTCGAAGGTCGCGGCGTCGTAGACCACCAGCCAGCCCTCGGGCTCGGCGATGCTGACCAACGCGAAACGGCCGTCGCGGCTGAATTCGACGTGGGAGGCGGTCTTGCCCGGCTCGGGCCGCAGGGTGCGCACCACTGTGAGCGTCTGCTTGTCGAGGATCTGGAGGGTGTCGCGCGCCGGGCTCATCGAGCAGTCGGCCCAGGCGTAAGGGGTGTTTTCGTGGCTGCGCAGAAAGAAGCCGGGGCCGAGGGTGTCGATGCGGTTGGTCACGACCCAACTTTTGATGTCGATGATGCTGACCACACCCTCGCGGAGATTGGGGCTGGCCATCACCGGCCGATCGCCGACGCTCCAGGTGATGCCCGAACCAAGATGGGGCAGGCCGGGCAGGCTGAGGGTCGCGATCTCGGCCCCGACCTCGAGATTGACCACCACGGCGCCGCCGCCACGGGCCGAGCCGACCAGATGGTGATAGCCGGGGTCGAAGAAGAAATCGTCGAGCGGCTGCTTCAGCTCGATGCGCCGGATCGGGAAGCGGCCGGTGCTGAGCGGCAGCTTTTCCTCCATGCCCTTTTCGTAGCTGTGAACCAGCCCGGGATGAACCGGCGGCGGCTGTTCCAGCCATGACACCTCCCACAGCTCGGCGACGTCCTTGAGCGCGACCACGAAGCTGTTGCGGGGTGCCGCCTGATAGACCGCCGAAATTCGCGATGGCGTCTTGCCGCTGCGATCGGCGACTGCGATCACCTTGAGCGGAGTGAGATCGGCGGCATCGAGCAGGACCAGGGTCTGGGGCAGCAGATTGCCGACCGCCAGCACCTTGCCGTCGCTGGAAATCGCGAGGTTGCGAGTGTTGAAGCCGACACGGATTTCGGCCACCGTCGCCAGTGCATGGAGATCGACCTTCGAAATCCAGCCATCGCGCGAGGCGAGATAGACGAATCGGCCGTCGGGAGCGAACTTGGGGCCTCCATGAAGCGCAAAATGGCTGGGTAGCCGCGCCAGCGGCTCGAAGCGGTCACCGTCGAGGATCGTGATGTGGCTGTCGCCGGTCTCGACGACAACGAAAAGATTGAGTGGATCGGCGGTATGAACCGGGCGGTCGGGCAGGCTCGCCGGCGACCGCAGAATCTGCCGGGAGTCGAGCATCTGCTGAAGGCCCCAGTCGGGAATCGCCGGGCTGGTGGTCTGCAGCCAGCGGCCGAGTGCCGCAAGTGCCTCGGGGGCCAACTGGTCGGCAAAGCCGGTCATGCCGGTGCCCGGGCGGCCGGCCGCGATCACCGCCGTCAGTGCGCTTCCGGTCAGCCGGCCCAGGCTTTCGGGCAACAGGGCTGGCCCGCGTCCGCCCAGGCGGTCGGTGCCATGACAGGCGGCACAGTGGCTGGCAAAGAGCCCGGCAGCGTCCGGCTCGGCATGAGCGGTCGCGGTCAGGGTCAGACTGATCAGGGCAACGACCAGGGCGCGTTTCATGCGGGCTCTCTCACTCGGTCCGGCTGGTCGGCAATCGACAAATGTCTGGAAGAAATGACTTAATAAAAGAAGGGGTGAGGAGGACAAGCCGCCCCACCCCCGGGAGTCAGATCAATAGACGTCGTGCTGAGTATTGTAGACGTTGAACTTTCCGGTCGGAGTGACCAGACGCGGATCCTTAATCACCGCCTTCAGCTTGCGGGTCTTGTCGTCAACCACGACAATCGCCGATTCCTGCTTGGCGGCATTCCAGACCGAGAACCAGACTTCGTCGCCGGCCTTGTTGTATTCGGGCTGAACCACCCGGCGCACGCCGTCGGTGATGCCCGACCACTCGGCGATCGGCAGCGGCTCGCCCGGCTTGTCGAGGTGATCGATGTCGAAGACCAGGATCGAGGAAGAGATGCTCGATTCGGGGTTCAGGGTGGTGTCGACCCAGAGGTTACGCGACTTGGGATGGGTCTTGATGAACAGCGACCCGCCGCCCTGGCCGGTCAAGGTCTGGACGACCTTCCAGGCCTGATCCGGATGCTTCTCGGGGTCGGTGCCGATCAGGGAAATCGAGTCGTCGCCGAGATGGCCGGTCGCCCAGACCGGGCCGAACTTGGGATGGACGAAGTTGGCGCCGCGGCCGGGATGCGGAGTCTGGCCGACCTTGATCAGCGAAATCAGTTTCTCATCCTTGAGATCGACCACCGCAATGGTGTTGCGGGCGTTGGCGGCGACCATGAAGTAGCGCCCGGTCAGGTCGACGCCGCCGTCGTGCAGGAAGCGTTCGGCCCCGATCGAGGTCACGGTCAGGTTCTTGATGTCCTTGTAGTTGACCAGCAGAATCTTGCCGGTCTCCTTGACGTTGACCACGAACTCAGGGTGATAGTGCGAGGCCAGGATCGAGGCGACGCGAGGCTCGGGGTGATAGTCCTGGGTGTCGACGGTCATGCCGCGGGTCGATTCGATGCGCAGCGGCTCCAGGGTATCGCCCTTCATGATCACATACTGGGGCGGCCAGTAGGCACCGGCGATGGCCAGGGCGTCTTCAAAGCCATGGGCCTTGGAGGTCTCGACCGAGCGGGCTTCCATGCCGATCTTGATTTCGGCGACCGGGGCCGGCTTGGCCATCCAGAGATCGATCAGCACGATCTTGGCGTCGCGGCCGATCACGAAAAGATACCGCCCCGAGGCCGAGATGCGTGAGATGTGGACCGCGTACCCGGTGTCGATGACCTCGACGATCTTCTTGCTGGCGTCGTCGATCAGGGCCACCTGGCCGGCATCGCGCAAGGTAACCGAGAACAGGTTCTCGATGTCGAGCGAGTTCATCTTCTTGGTCGGCCGCTTGGCCGTCGGCACGATCACCTTCCAGCTTGCCTTCATTTCGGCCATGCCGAATTCGGGCGGCTGCGGCGGCTCGTTCAACAGGTAGCGGGCCATGACATCGATCTGGGCGTCGGTCAGCGTGCCCGAGGTGCCCCAGTTGGGCATGCCGGCGGGCGAACCATAGGTGATGAAGGCCTTGAGATGGTCGTAGCCGCGCTCCCGGGTGATGTCGGTGGTCAGCGGCTTGCCGGTGGCGCCCTTGCGCAGCACGCCGTGACAGCCGGCGCAGCGCTGGAAGTAAATCTGCTTGGCCTCGGCGAATTCATCCGCGGTCAGGGTCGGCACACCCGGCGGGCTGCCCGGTTGAGCACCGCCCTTGAGGTTGTCGAGGGCGGGCTGATATTTGCCGCCCGGAGTCGTGTCGTGACCCTTGTTCGGCGGTGTTTGCTGAGCGACTGCCGTTCCGATCCCGAGAACAAGAAGGGCAGGGGCCATAAAAGTCATGGCCAGACGATGACGGCTTCTTCTTCTATTGGTCATAGTAACCACCACCTTTTGTTGGCGAATTGGTCGTTAATCATTAACGGATAAGGCATATTTTTTGCCCGACTTCGGATCCATTCCCGCTGCCGTAGGATCGCCCCCCGCGCGGACTCGTTTTCGGACCGGCAAATACCAGAAAGCCCCATCCCCACCTTATTTTACCTAGTCGAAAGGAGATTATCGGGGCATTGACGTTTGGTAATGAATCTTAATCTGATGAAATCGACAAAGCCCGGAGATGACAAAAGTCAATTCTCCGGGGTTCCGCCTGTGTCACCATGGCTTGTCTCGATTCCTGTATCTCTCATGCTTTATTCAGAGGTTAAAATGGGCGCGGCGTGCCGGATCGTTGGCGGGTTCGTGGCTTTGGTCTGGTGCGTTGCCGCGCCGGGACCGGGCGCGGCGCTTGCGCCCGGCACTCCCGACCGGCTGGAAACCCTGCTGTTGCATGATTGCGGCGCCTGTCACGGAGGCAGCCTCAAGGGCGGGCTGGGCCGGCCATTGCTGCCGGCGGCGCTGACCGGTCGTACCGAGGAGACCCTGGCCACGATCATTCTCGACGGTATTCCAGGCACGCCGATGCCGCCCTGGCGCGCTTTGCTCACCCCCGCCGATGCGGCGTGGCTTGCCCGCCGGTTGCTGAAAGGCTCCACGCCATGAGTATCCGTTCACTGCTGTTTCTGGTGATCCTGCTGGCGGTCGCGGCGTCGGGCCAAGCCGCGGCCGACGGCGCCGGCTGCCCGCCGCTGCGCGGTACCGGCGATCTCGGCATGGTTATCGAGCGCGACGGCGGCGCGGTGCTGGTGGTCGAGCACAGCGGTCGCACCATCCTTGGCCGGGTCGACGGCCTTGGCGATCTCAGCCATGCCGCGGCGGTGTTTTCGCGCGATGGGCGCCATGCCTACGTCTTTGGCCGCGATGGCGGTCTTTCCAAGGTTGACCTGCTTGGGCTGCGGCTCGAAAAGCGGATCGTCCAGGCCGGCAACAGCATCGGCGGCGCGCTGTCCAGCGACGGCCGGCTGGTCGCGGCCCAAAACTACGAGCCGGGTGGGGTCAAGGTTTTCGACGCCGAAACCCTGGCGCTGGTCGCCGACCTTCCCGCCGACCCGGGCGGGCCGGCGCCGGGGGTGCGCTCCAAGGTGGTCGGGCTGGCCGATGCGCCGGGCAATCGCTTTGTCTACAGCCTGTTCGATGCCGGTGAAATCCGGGTGGCCGACCTCGGGGATGCCACGCATCCGGTGGTAAGCCGGTTTGCCGGCATCGGCCGCCAGCCGTACGACGGCCTGATTACCCCCGACGGTCGCTATTATCTGGCCGGTCTCTTTGGCGAGGACGGGCTGGCCCTGCTGGATCTGTGGCATCCCGAGGCCGGGGTCCGGCGCATTCTTGACGGCTACGGCCGGGGCGAGCAGCCGCTGCCAGTCTACAAGATGCCGCATCTCCGGGGCTGGGCGCTGGCCTCGGGGCGGGCATGGCTGCCGGCGATCGGCCGTCACGAGGTGCTGGTCGCGGAGGCGGCCGGCTGGACCGAGGTGGCGCGGGTGCCGGTGCTCGGCCAGCCGGTGTTCGTGATCGCCCGCCCCGACGGCCGGCAATTGTGGGTGACCTTTGCCCTGCCCGAGAATGACCGCATTCAGGTCATCGACGTGCCGACGGGAGCGGTGGTCCGGACCATCGCCACCGGCCCGGCGGCGCTGCATCTCGAATTCACGCCCCGGGGTGACGAGGTCTGGGTCTCGGTGCGCGACCGCAATCTGGTCCAGATTTACGACACCGCCAGTTTTGCCCTGAAGGCCGAACTCCCGGCGAGCAGTCCCAGCGGTATCTTCTTTACCGCCCGGGCCGGACGGATCGGATTCTGATGGTTCAGTCCGCGCTCAGCCTGACCGACCTCGACGAGCTTGATCGCCGGCTGCTCGATGCCTATCAGCACGACTTCCCGGTCGATGAGCGGCCGTTCCTGACCCTGGCGAGATCGCTCGGCCGCTCCGAGGACGAGGTGCTCGCCCGCTTTTCCCGTCTCACCGATGCCGGGATGATCGCCCGGATCGGCGCCGCCTTCCGGCCCAACCGGGTTGGGGCCAGCACCCTCGCGGCGATGGCGGTGCCGCCGGCAACGCTCGATCGGGTGGCTGATCTGGTCAGCGGCTATGACGAGGTCAGCCACAATTACGTGCGCGACCACGTGATCAATCTCTGGTTCGTGGTCACTGCCGGCAGCGCCGGGCGGGTTGACGCGGTGCTGGCCGAGATCGGCAAGCGGACCGGCCTGCCGGTGCTGGATCTGCCGATGACCCGGAGTTATCGGGTCGACATGGGATTTCCGCTATGGAGCTGACCGCCGACGACCTCAGGCTGATCGGGGCGCTCCGCGCCGGTCTGCCGCTTTGCCCGCGCCCCTACGACGCTCTTGGCGAGCGCATCGGTCTCGATGGCGCCACGGTGCGGCGGCGGCTGGACCTGTATCGCCAGGAGGGCGCGCTGTCGCGCTTCGGGGTGGTGGTGCGCCACGACCGGCTCGGCTACACCGCCAGTGCGATGGTGGTCTGGGATGTTCCCGAGGACCGGGTCGACGCGCTCGGCCGGCACCTGGGTGCCCAGTCGGGCGTTGGCCTCAGCTATTGCCGCCGCCGCCGGCCGCCGCTCTGGCCGGGCAATCTCTACGCCATGATACCCGGCCGCAGCCGCGATGCGGTCCGGGCGGTGGTGGCGCGGCTCAACGAGACCTGCGGTCTCGGCGCCTATCCCCATGAGCTGCTGTTTACGGTGCGCTGTCACAAGATTGCCGCCGCCGCCTATGGCTGGCAGCCATGACGGGCCGGGCAGGGGCTGTTCTGGCCGAGGCCGACCGCCGACTGATCGACCGGCTCCAGGACGGGCTGCCGATCGTCGACCGGCCGTTTGCCGCCGTCGGTGCCGAGCTTGGTCTTGCCGAGGCCGAAGTGCTGGATCGCCTCCGCGCGCTTCTCGAGCGGGGCGTGCTCAGCCGCTTCGGGCCGCTGTTCGATGCCGCCCGCCTGGGCGGCGCTCTGACGCTGGCGGCGCTGCACGCGCCCGAGGCCGAGTTCGAGCGGCTGGCCGATCTCGTCAACCGGCATGCCGAGGTTGCCCACAATTACCGGCGCGACCACGAACTCAACATGTGGTTCGTGGTCGCGACCGGGGAACCCGGGCGGCTCGAAGCTGTGATCGCCGAGATTGCCGCCGAAACCGGGCAGGCAGTGCTGAACCTGCCCAAGCTGGCCGAATACCGGCTCGACCTGAGGTTCAAGGCATGAACGGGATCGCCGAACTCGAGAATGCCGACCGTCGGCTGGTGCTTGCGACCCAGGCCGGACTGCCGTTGGTCGAGCGGCCGTTCGCGGCGATCGCCGACGCCACCGGCTTGCCGGTGGCCGAGGTGATGGACCGGTTGGTCCGGCTCCAGCGGCTGGGGGTGATCCGGCGCATCGCTGCGATTCCCAACCACTACCGGCTCGGCTATCTCGCCAACGCCATGACCGTCTGGAACGTTGGCGACGACATGGCCGACGCCATCGGCCGCCGCATCGCTGACTGGCCCGGAGTCAGCCACTGCTACCGCCGGCCGCGCCAGATGCCGCTCTGGCCCTTCAACCTCTTTGCGATGCTGCATGGCCGCGACCGCTCGACCGTCGAGGCCGAGGTTGCCGCCCTGGCCGCCGCCCTCCACCCTCATGTGAGGGAGCATGCCATGCTGTTCAGTACCCGTATCCTCAAGAAAACCGGGCTGCGGCTGGCCGGTGCGCCGCCGGAGGCGGCATCGCCATGATGCGCCTGACCCGGCTGCTGCGCGAGCCGGCGCCCGGAGACGCCCAACCGGCGACCATGGCCGCCGCACGCGGCGCTCCGGCGCCGGTGGTGATCTGGAACTTGCTGCGCCGCTGTAACCTTTCCTGCCGGTTCTGTTACACCGGCTCGGCCGACGCCCGGTTTCCCGGTGAACTCGAAACGATCGAGATCTTGCGCGGCCTGGAAGACCTGCGCGGCTTCGGGGTCGGCACCCTGGTGCTGTCGGGTGGCGAACCGCTGCTGCATCCCGACCTCGCGCAGATCGCCGGCCACGCCAAGGCACTGGGTTTCTTCGTCTCGCTCTCCACCAACGGCACCCTGATCGACGAGGCGGCGGCGGCGGTGATCGCCGCCACCGGCTACGACCACGTCGGCATCAGTCTCGACGGCCTCGCCGTCACTCACGACCGGGTGCGAGGCCGGACCGGGGCGTTTGACGCATCCCTGCGCGGTCTGCGGCTGTGCCGGGATGCCGGGCTCAGCGTCGGCGTCCGCTTCACCTTCACCCGCGACACCGAGGCAGACCTGCCGGCGCTGCTGGCGCTCTCGGCTGACGAGGGCATTTCGCGCTTCTACCTGTCGCACCTCAACTATGCCGGGCGGGGCGGCAGCCGCCGGGTCGCCGATGCCTGGCACGCCACCACCCGCAGCGCCATGGAGTCGCTGTTCGAGACCACACTGGCCGACCTCGCCGCCGGCCGGCGGCGCGAGATCGTCACCGGCAACAACGACGCCGACGGCGTCTTTCTCCTGCACTGGCTGCGCCGCCACCATCCCGACCGCGCCGCCGCCGTCGAGCGGCGGCTCCGGCGCTGGGGTGGCAACGCCACCGGCATCGGCATCGCCAACATCGACAGCCGGGGGCAGGTTCATCCCGACACCATGATGGCCTTCGTCAGCCTGGGCTCGATCCGCCAGCGCCGCTTCAGCGAGATCTGGGCCGATGACGACAGCCATCCGGTGTTGGCCGGATTGCGCCAGCGGCCACGGCCGGTAACCGGGCGCTGCGCCGGCTGCGTCTACAGCGAGATCTGCAATGGCAACACCCGCACCCGCGCCTATAGCGCATCGGGCGATCCCTGGGCCGAAGACCCCGGCTGCTACCTGACCGAAGCCGAGATCGCGCCCGCGGGGCCGCCGTGACGGTCACAGGAGCGTGGGCCTTGGCGATGGCGCGGATCCTCCGGGTGCTGCTGGTTTGTCTCTCGGCCTCCGCCGGACCCGCCCTCGCGGCCGACCCTCTCTCTTCGGGGATGCTGGCCGGCCTCTTTCCCGGCGCCGACGCCGTCGGCCCGTTTGCCGGCAATCCGCCGGCGGCGCCGGTGATCCGGGCCGGGCAGCCGGTCGGCTTCGTACTGTCGACCCGCGACGGTCCGGGTTCGGTCGGGCTGTCGGGCAAGCCGTTCGAGGTGCTGGTCGGGCTCGACCTGGAGGCCCGGATCACTGGCGCCCGGCTGATCGAGCATCACGAGCCGATCCTGATGCTGGGGGTAGAGCCGGCCCGCCTCGAGGCCCTGATCAGCGGCCACCGGGGCATCGATCTGAGAGCCCCCGAGCCTGGGCTGACCACCGGTTCCGGCCGGGCGGGCGGTCCCGACATCATCAGCGGCGCCAGCGTCAGCAGCCTCCTGCTCCACCACTCCATCCTGGCTTCGGCGCGGGCGGTGGCGCGCTCGCGCGGTCTGCTCGGAGCCGGCGTGAGCGGCCCGAGCGTCGACACCGACCGCTTCGAGCGCCGCGACTGGCCGGCGCTGCTGGCCGAGGGCGCGGTGGCGCGGCTGGACCTCACCGGCGCCGAGGTCACGGCCCGGCTGGCCGCGGCGGGCGGCGCCGCCGGCATCGCGCCCGGCGCCGGCTCCCGCTTCATCGATCTCTATGCCGCCCTGGTAACCCCGGCCGCGATCGGCCGCAACCTGCTCGGCGACCGCCTGTTCAGCCATCTGGTGGCGGCCGGGACCGGAGAGGGGCAGCGGGTGCTGATTGCCGCCAACGGCCTGTATTCCTTCAAGGGCACCGGCTTCGTCCGCTCCGGGGTGTTCGAGCGCGTGCAACTGGTCCAGGGCGAGCGGACGCTGGCGCTGACCGCCGCCCACCACCGACTGGTCGAGCAACTGGCCGAGGGCATGCCCGAGTTCCGCGAGATCGGCGTCTTTGTGCTGCCGGCAAGCACCGGTTTCGATCCGGCGGCGCCCTGGCGCCTGGAACTGCGGGTGGCGGGGCAGCGGCCGGACGGCCGTGGCGTCGATGCCGTCTTTTCCCTGCCTTACCGGTTGCCCGCCCGCCTGCTGCGGCCAGCGGTGCCGGCGGCCGGCGCCCCGGCCTCGGCCGCCGCCGGTGTCGACTGGCAGTCGGAGTGGTCGTCCCAACCGCTGACCGTCGGGCTCACTCTCCTGACCCTGGGGTTGCTGATTGCCCTGCTGCTGGCCCAGGACCGGCTTGCCCGCCGACCCCTGCTGCTGAAACGGCTGCGCCTCGGCTTTCTCGTCTTCACCGTGGTCTGGTTCGGCTGGTGCACCCAGGGCCAGCTCTCGGTGGCCAACGTTATCACGGTGCTCGAAATGGCGCGCACCGAATTCCGGCTCGACTATTTCCTGCTGCTGCCGGTGGTGTTCATGCTCTGGCTGTTCATCGCCGGGATGATGCTGTGCCTTGGCCGCGGCGTCTTCTGCGGCTGGCTCTGCCCCTTTGGCGCCATGCAGGAACTGCTCTATGCCCTGGCCCGCCGGCTTCGCCTGCCCGTCCTGCGGGTGCCGCCGCGTCTTCACGAACGACTGGTGCTGGGTAAATACCTGCTCTTTGTCGGGATCGTCGCGGCATCGCTCGACTACACCGCCGCCGCCATCGCCGCCGCCGAGATCGAGCCCTTCAAGACCGTAATGTCGCTCCACTTCGTCCGCGCCTGGCCGTTTGTGATCTATGCCGTGGGATTGCTGGCCGCCGCCGTGGTCACGGAGCGCTTTTTCTGCCGCTATCTTTGTGTGCTCGGCGCCGGGCTGGCGCTGCCGATCCGGCTCAGGCTGTTCGACGGCCTGAAGCGCCGGCCCCAGTGCGGTACCGAGTGCCGGGCCTGTGCCGTACGCTGTCCGGTTCAGGCCATCGACCGCCGGGGCGTAATCAACCTCTCCGAATGCGTCTATTGCCTCCGGTGCCAGATCAACTATTTCGACCCCAAGGTCTGTCCACCGCTGGCGCGGGAGCGCAAGGCGGCCCGTCACATCATCGAACAGCCATAGCTGGTGTCGCCGAGGATGAACTGCGCCGTCACCCAGTCCATCGTGTTGCGATGGTGGAGGAACCAGGTGCCGATCACCTCGTCGATATAGGTCCGGGCCTTTGTGAGATCGCCGGCCAGCGCCGCCTGATACCGGCTGCGGACATCCTCAAGCACCGCTTCGTGTTCGGCGGCATGGTAGGGATAGGCGAAGAAGTCATGCTCGAGCATCAGGGCGTTTTCGCGCTGAAAATGTTCGGTCAGATGCTGAAGCAGACGGCCGAGCAGCGTTACAAAGCCGGCGTCATCGGTGTCGGCGAAGGCGGCCAGCAGGTCGAGAAAGGCGCGGTGGTCGGTGTCCATCATGTCGACGCCGACCTTGAGATCGTCGTTCCAGATTGGGTTCATCGGCGGGTTCCTCTCAAGCGGCGGTGGCAAAACGACAAGGGCCTGTTTCATGATCTCGAGTGCCGTCAGCGAGGGCTGGGCTGATCCGGTGCGAGTCAAAACAACACCGAAGCCGGACCATATCCGGTGCAGGCAAGCGATCACGCTGCGCTTCTCGCCGATATCCGGCCTTGTCGTCGGTCAAGAGGCGAGGAAATGGCCAGATTTCCCTAATGATCATTAGAGGTCCAGAGACAACACCCGCGCACAAGCGCTTCTGGGCGTGGCGGAGATTTTTCAAGGCCCTTGATAAGCATCAATAACAGGGCAGACCCGCTATGACATTCTGTCGCAGCATGAGCGCTGTTTGCAGCGTGGCCATTGCCCGATACCAGCCACGGGAGACCAGCATGATCGACTTGCCCCGCCGGGTGTTGGCGGAATCCGATGCCGTCCGCGTCCGGAGTTCGCGCCTGTTCATCTTTCTGCCCCGCGATGCACTGGCTCAAATACTGGCTCAGGCGTGGGTGATCACGGCGCCGCCGAACACCTCCCTCTTTGAACAGGGCGGGGAGGCGAAGCATCTTTTGGTGGTGGTAAACGGCGTGGTCGGTCTGATGGCGGCGGTCGGCGCCCGGACCTCCTGCCTGATCGAACTGGTCGGGTCGGGGCAGGTGGTGGTGATCCACCCCCCATGAATT
>SESF01032084.1_pt1 | contig 18474 bp, 7 predicted proteins | sample 3171521 | NCBI WGS metagenome assembly SESF01 (sample SAMN10866945, study PRJNA518727) | freshwater metagenome | biome: subpolar coniferous forest; feature: holomictic lake; material: water; isolation source: holomictic Lake 227, 6 m and 8 m depth | place: Canada: near Kenora, Ontario | collected...
TTAACTAATGAAGCAACTATGAAGCAATGGCCGTATAATAAGCCATTTTATCTGATTCTGAATTGTGCTTTGGGCGGTGCAGGTACATGGCCAGGTATAATTACCGATTCGGAACTACCTGCAAGGATGGTGGTAGACTGGGTGAAAGTAACACAAGAGGAATTTACTGATGTTGAGCAAGGTACTACCCTACCTTTAAAAGTCAGTATGAATAATGGGAAAATCAATATTCTAAATTCTGAAAATAATAGTCAAATGAAGATTTTCAATACAACTGGTCAACTATTATATTCTTTCATCCTTAATAGATTGAACTGCTCGTTAAATTTACCACTTCCAGATAAGCTATTTATTGTTCAGATTGGGAACCCAAATGGAATACGTGATACCTTTAAATTATTCAACAATTGACTGGTATTAAATTCGTAATTTTTTATAGAAACTATAAACATGAGAAACGCTTTAACTTTAAATAGGAAGAGTTTTTATAATTATACAAAGATAGGAAGTTATGTGCTTTTACTTGCATCTTGTACAGATGTTTTTGGTGCAAAGCCATTAAATATCATATATATTATGTCAGATGATCATGCACAAAATATGATAAGTTGTTATGATAATCGATTTGGGAATACTCCAAACTTAGATAAGCTCGCAGCAGAAGGTGTACGATTTACGAATAGTTTTGTAGCTAATTCACTATCCGGACCAAGCAGAGCATGTCTGCTAACCGGAAAACATAGTCATAAAAACGGTTTTTCAAATAATACTGATATTTTTGATGGGAGCCAACAAACTATGCCAAAACTTTTACAAAAGGCAGGTTATCAAACAGCTATGATTGGAAAATGGCATTTGGATAGTACACCTACAGGATTCGATTATTGGGAAATTTTATCGGGACAAGGTAATTATTACAATCCAGATTTTATTACGATTAATGGAAAAAAACGAGAGAATGGATATGTAACTGATTTAACAACCGAGAAAAGTATTAAGTGGCTCGAAAACCGAATTCCCGACAAGCCTTTTTGTTTGTTTATTCATCATAAAGCACCACATCGCGACTGGATTTCTAAGGTTGAAGACCTTCACACTTACGAAGACAAAATCTTTCCATTACCTGCAAACTTCTACGATGACTACATTGGTCGTTTGGCAGCAAGTACTGCAGAAATGAGAATTAGCAAAAATATGACTTTTTTATATGATTTAAAAGTGAAAGATCCCTCTGGAAAACCTAATGAATTGGATGATTTGTATAATGTTGGCGACTCTGTTGGTACTTACGGACGGCTAAGTCCCAATGAAAAACTTGAATTTAAAATGTTTTACGATTCAATTCAACAAGATCTTGCGATTCAACATCTTACGGGAAAAACATTAATAGAATGGAAATATCAACGGTTTTTGAAAGATTATTTAAAAACCACTAAAACATTGGATGATGATATCGGTCTTTTGATGACGTATTTAAAAGAAAATGGATTGCTTAAGAATACGTTGATAATTTATACTTCCGATCAAGGATTTTATATGGGTGAACACGGATGGTTCGATAAGCGCTTTATGTATGAAGAATCGCTTCGGACACCATTAATTATGCGATTGCCCGATGGTTTTAAAACCCGTGGCACTATTCTACAAATGGTTCAGAATATTGATCATGCACCAACATTTCTGGAAATTGCAGGTGTGAAAATTCCAAAAGATATTCAGGGCGTATCATATTTACCTTTACTAAAGGGAGAAAATCCTAAAAATTGGAGGAAATCTATTTATTATCATTATTCCGAATATCCTGCTGAACACGCAGTCAAGAGACATTATGGGATTCGTACGGAGAGATATACACTGATTCATTTTTATTATGACATAGATTCCTGGGAGTTGTATGATTTAGAAAAAGATCCATCGAATATGAAGAATCAAATAGAAAACCCAAAATATGCCCGAATTCTGAAAAATCTGAAAAATCAGTTGTGGAATTTGCAAGTGAAATATGATGATCCAATTCGTTGAAATACCATTTCAATTATTATAAAATTCAATCACTTTAAAAACATTCAATAAAATGAATAAGCTAATATTATTATTTACGATACTTATTGTCAACACTATTCAAGTTGCAGGATCTGGTTTGGGGATTATCCCATTACCAAATCACATACAAGAAATGGAAGGGTGTTTTACTTTTGATATAAAAACGAAATGGATAGTAGAAAATATAGAACAGCAACGAATTACCAAACAATTAACTGATCGTTTTTGTACTGTCTCAACATTGAATTATAGGGTTGATATTGGTAAAAAGTCAAACACAAACTCTATTGTATTTAAAACCAATACAGACTTACCAAATGAAGGTTATAAATTGAATGTAAAAACAAAGTTGATAATTATAGAAGCTTCTTCTAGTAATGGATTTTTTAATGCAGTGCAAACCCTTCGTCAACTATTACCTCCTCAAATAAATTCAGGAGTATTCATTCAAAATGTCAAATGGTCGGTCCCTTGTGTAAAAATCACAGATACGCCACGATTTGGATATAGGGGCTTTATGCTTGATGTCTCGCGTTATTTTATGCCAAAAAAGGATGTTTTGCGGTTAATTGACCTCTTGGCTTATCACAAAATTAATTATTTTCATTGGCATCTAACCGACGATAATGGTTGGCGTATTGAAATTAAAAAATATCCTCGCTTAACCGATATTGGTGCTTGGCGGGTAGATAGGTCTCAAAATTTCCCGATGAGACGCAATGCAGAATTTGGCGAAGCTGCTACCCAAGGGGGATTTTATACCCAAGATGATATTCGTGAAGTAGTAAAATACGCCCAGGAGCGGTTTGTAGAAATTATACCTGAGATAGAAATGCCTGCGCATGCAAACGCTGCTTTGGCTGCTTATCCGAACTTAACTTGTCCTGTTGTCGACCATTTTGTTTCTGTATTGCCGGGTATAGGTGGGAAAAATGCTGCCACCACTTTCTGTGCAGGTAACGACTCTGTTTTTACGTTTCTTGAAAATGTATTAAGCGAAGTGATTCAACTTTTCCCTTCGAAATATATACACATTGGTGGCGATGAAGCCAATAAGCAAAATTGGGAAAAATGTCCGAAATGTCAGGCACGGATGAAGATGAATAATATCCCGAACGAAGAAGAATTGCAAAGTTATTTTATGAAACAAATTAACATATTCCTCATCAGACATAACAAACACTTAATGGGTTGGGACGAATTAGTAGACAGTGAGATTCCCCAGGGAGCTACCATTCTTGGTTGGAGAGGCAACGGAGATGCTGCTGAAATTGCCGGTGCAAAGGGTTTTAAATTTATAAAAAGTCCCGATATGAAATATTATTTAATCCGCTATCAGGGTCCGCAATGGTTTGAACCATTTACCTATTCTGGAAATTCAACACTGAAAGATGTGTACGATTATGAACCCCTGGGAAAAAGTGTTCCCGACTCCGTTTCTAAAAACATGCTTGGGATTGAATCATGCTTGTGGACTGAATTTGTAAAATCTCCTCAGGATGCATATTATTTGATTTTCCCCCGATTGGCAGCTTTTGCTGAATCGGCCTGGACACAACCTGAAAATAAAAATTGGTCGGATTTTATCGCTCGAACTGACAAAGTATTGCCTGTTTATGAATTTACTGGAATTAATTTTGCAAAGTCAATGTTCAATATTGAACACAAAGTGAGACCAGTCAACGGAAAACTCAGAGTAGAATTAAGTTCTATCCGGCCCGATTTGGAAATTCGTTATACAACAAATGAGACTGAATCTAACAATCAATCAACACTTTACAATAGTGCTTTAATTGTGGAACCCGGAACCAATATTCGCGCTAGAACTTTTTTAAATGGAGTTGCGGTGGGCGAGATATTACCGCTAAACATTATTAAAGACAAAGCTATTGGTGCAAACATAAGTTCAGAGAATTCAAATGCTTATGAATTAATCAATGGTATTCGGGCATCCGAAAAACTGACCGATGGCGAATGGATTGATTTATATGATACTGATTTCGAATGTATTATTGAGCTCCCAGAAGCCATTACTTGTTCAAAAATTGGTTTGGGAATGCTGAATAATGTGGGTATAGGAGTTCATTTACCTAGCGAAATTGTATTTTCAGTTTCTAATGATAAACAAAACTTTAGGCCTGTGTTGACAAAAACATACAATGAAAAACAACGTTTTCAGAATGGAATGTTCCGTTTTACTGAACAATTTGACATGGGAGAACAAACGTTCAAATACATGAAAATCAATGCAAAGAAACCGGGGGTTTGTCCTCCTGATATGCAACGTAGCGGACAAAAAAATCGCATGGCATTTGATGAGGTATTGTTAAATTAGTCGTTTTGTATGAGATGTATACTATTTATTATTAGTGTTTTATCAATATTTCTATTTCCCAACGAACTTGTTGTAAAAAGGATCTCAGAGCCTTAATTTAAGCAACGAATCTTGCTTGAGATTACTTTTTTTAATCTCACAATTCAAGAAATACCATGAAAAAAACAATTTCTATTTTACTTTTTATCTTTATTGTCAATGTTATTTTAGCACAACCCTCCATTGTTAATCCAACGGGGTCTGTACATCAAAGATTAACTTTAAACAAAGGTTGGCGTTTTCACAAAGGTGATATTCCATTTCCTGAGATAAAAGGTCAAGAGATGTCTTATGATAATGCAAAAGCAGGTACAAGTTGGGGTGCCGCTGCTCCAAACTATGATGATAGCGACTGGAGATTACTCAATCTACCACACGATTGGGCTGTAGAGGGAGGTTTTAACCCCAATGTCAATATTGCACAAGGTTACCGTGAGCGTGGAATTGGATGGTATCGCCGTACGTTTAAATTATTGGATGAAGATAAGGGCAAACATATTGAATTGCAGTTCGATGGTATTGCTACTTATGCTACTATCTGGGTAAATGGAACAATTTTACATAGAAATTTTTGTGGATATACTTCAATGTATATCGATATTACCCCGTATGCTAATTATGGCGATAATATCAATACCGTTGCGGTTCGTGTAGATGCCGATACACAGGAAGGCTGGTGGTATGAAGGTGCAGGGATATACCGAAATAGTTGGTTAGTAAAACGATCGCCTTTACATATCATTACCGATGGTGTGTATGCTAACCCTGTAAAAACAGATAACAATAACTGGGACATCCCTGTAGAAGTAACCCTGAATAATATCGCAGAGGCTCCTGTAAATGCAGATATTGAAGTGAGTGTACTCGATGCTGCCGGTAAACTGATAGTTTCCGGGAAACAGTCAGCAACCGTTGGTGTGTTTCAGAACATTCCAGTCAGACTGACTTTGCAAGTTGACAATCCCACACTCTGGGAGTTGGATAAACCAGTGTTATACACTGTAAAAACAATTGTTAAGACAAAAGGGGTCGTTCAGGATCAATCGATTATAAAATGTGGGATTCGTACCATCCGCTTTGATAGTAAAAAAGGGTTTTTCCTGAATGATAAAAATATTAAAATAAAAGGAGTTTGTAACCATCAGGATCATGCCGGTGTCGGTGTGGCTTTACCCGATGGTATCTGGGAATTCCGTCTTCGAAAATTGAAAGAAATGGGAGTGAATGCTTATCGTTGTGCACACAATCCACCTTCAAAAGAGTTTTTAAATATATGCGATAGCATTGGCATGATGGTGTTCGATGAAAACAGAATTTTCAATACTTCGCCTGAATATACCCGTCAGTTGGAATGGATGGTTCGCCGTGACCGTAATCGCCCCAGCGTGATTCTCTGGTCGGTGTTCAACGAAGAACCTATGCAAGCCACACCGAACGGATATGAAATGGTTCGCCGGATGTCGGATGTGGTAAAACGACTTGATTCTACCCGCCCGGTAACAGCAGCTATGAACGGTGGCTTTTTCTCAACACTGAATGTTGCAAATGCAGTTGATTTAGTTGGAGCTAATTACCAGATACGCGATTATGATAAATTTCATAATGAACATCCCGAAAAACCTTTTACCAGTTCCGAAGATGGTTCTGCGTTTATGACACGGGGTGAATTTAAAACTGATAAAACAAAGAATATCATGTCTTCGTACGACACGGAAGCTGCCCCTTGGGGTGCTACTCATCGAAATGCATGGAAACAAATAGCAGAACGACCTTTTATGGCCGGTTGTTTTTACTGGACAGGATTCGATTACCGAGGCGAACCAACGCCTCTTCAATGGCCATCCACAAGTTCATTCTTTGGCATTATGGATTTATGTGGTTTCCCTAAAACGGCTTACTTTATTCATCAAGCGCAATGGATAGACGACAAGTCAGTTGTAAATATTGCTCCACACTGGAACTGGCCTACCGATACCATCGGAAAACCAATTCAGGTAATGGTGATGAGCAATACCGACAGTGTGGTGTTGAAATTGAATGGTAAATTAATTGGTGGTCAAAAGGTTGACAGGTACGAAATGAACAGTTGGAATGTAGCTTATAAACCGGGGAAACTTGAAGTTTTTGCGTTTACGAATGGAAAAATGGTAGCCAAGAACGAAGTGAACACTACCGGAAAAGCTGTTCAACTGCGTCTGACTCCCGACAGAAAATCGTTATCCGGGAATGGGACGGATGCCATGCCCATTACCGTTGAAGTGCTAGATGCAAAAGGACGTGCTATTCCAACAGCACAAAATAAAGTTACATTTAGTATTTCTGGATCTGCACAAATCATTGGACTGGGCAATGGTGATCCAAATTGCCATGAAGCCGAAAAAGGGAATGAACGCAGTTTATTTAATGGATTGGCACAAGTGATTATTCAGGCAGCCGAAACGAATGGAGAAGTTGTGTTAATAGCTTCTGCTCCGGGATTAAAACCGGCAAAATTAACGATTCCTGTGACCTCAGCTAAATTGGAACCTTCTGTTGCAATAGAATATCCGCAGATTATTTTGAATAACTGGAGAATCTCTCCGAAATCTCTTACCCGGCCCGACCCAAATATTGTTATTGCCAATAATGATATGAATAGTTGGGAGCCAATTGGCAGCGGCACATTGACCAAGGTGACTGGAAATGAATATTTTGTGCTTCGTACTACTTTTAAAACGGGTAAATCTCCTCAAGCTGGTGGTAATATTTTGTTTAAGAAAGTGACTGGAGAAGCCGAAGTTTGGTTGAACGGTAAATTGGTTGGTAAAAAAGGCAGTTTTGAAACAAGTGACCTAAAAGTGACTTTTACAGAAACATCAGAAGAGTGCGATTTACGTATTTTGTTCAAATCTACTACTGAATCTTCTATAGGAATTGCAGGTAGTACAGAACTCCAATAAAAAAGTGAAAATAGCCTGTCCAGTTCATACTCTTAAAATAAAAAAAAATAAAGCCATTGTTAGCAATATTATTGAATACATATAAATCAGTTTAAATTACCCCATTTATGAAATCAAATTCTTATATTCTCATTTGTATTGTTAGTTTTTATTCATTTTTTTCAGATGCTCAAAATTATGTAAGATTATCTCCAAATGCATCATCAACAGAAATACTGAAAGCTGCAATAAGCGTACGTCCTTCTGAACGGCAATTGGCTTGGCAATCAATGGAGTACTATGCATTTATACATTTTGGCATTAATACTTTCTTAGGACAAGAATGGAGTGATGGGACTGCAGATCCTGCGATTTTTAATCCCACAGAATTAAATGCCGACCAATGGGTAAAAACCATAAAAGCGGCTGGGATGAAGGGTTTAATTTTTACCGCAAAACATCACGATGGATTTTGTTTGTGGCCAACAAAGACGACTGATTATTCTGTAAAAAGTTCTCCGTGGCGTGAGGGAAAAGGTGATTTGGTTCGTGAAGTAGCAGATGCTTGTAAACGTGCCGGCATTAAAATGGGCATTTATTTGTCGCCTTGGGATCGGAATCATAAAACCTATGGAGATACTCCGGCCTACAATGAAGTTTTCAGAACACAGCTAACCGAATTACTCACAAATTACGGTGAACTTTTCGAAGTGTGGTTCGATGGTGCCAATGGAGAAGGACCGAATGGAAAAGTACAGCAATATGACTGGGAATCTAATTATGCATTGATTCGCAAGTTACAACCTAATGCAGTTATTGCTATTATGGGACCCGATGTACGTTGGTGTGGTAATGAAGCCGGTAAAGGGCGTGACCCTGAATGGAGTGTGATACCCATTACAGCTACTTCTCAGAAAATAATTGCTGCAAATTCACAACAAAAAGCCGGTACAGGTATTTTTATACCAAAGGATGCAACCGGAACCGATTTGGGAAGTCGCAATTTATTGTTGAATTCCCCTGCATTGATATGGTATCCGTCGGAAGTCGACACTTCCATTCGTCCCGGATGGTTCTACCATGCAGATCAGGATGACAAAGTGAAAACGCCCGAAAAGCTAGAGCAAATTTATTATAGCTCCATTGGGATGAACGCCTCATTATTATTGAATATTCCGCCGGATAAACGTGGACTCATTCATGAAAATGATATAAATACTATGATGCTTTTCAAAGAAAGAATGAGCAATACATTCAAGGAAAATTTAGCACTTTTGGCTAGATTTTCATCAAAACAGACTGACAGTAAAACATCTCTCAAGTTGCTGACAGATGGAAATAATCGAACTTATTGGACTACAAAAAAAGAGGATACAACTGCTGTATTAGAATTAAAATTTCATACACCACAAATCTTTGATCGAATATTGTTGCAAGAAAATATCCAAGAAGGACAACGGGTTGAAAGTTTTGCGTTGGATATTTTTGAAAATGGGAACTGGGAAAAAGTAGCCGAAGGAAAAACGATTGGCTATAAACGAATTCTTTGCTTCTCAAAAGTAACAGCAAAAAAAATTAGATTTAGGATTCTCAGCGCACGTTCATGTCCTCAAATTTCTGAATTTGGACTTTATAATTCTCCCGAATAAATTACTACTTTCATCTAAATTGCCAATTATTAAACAACAAAAATTATGCGCTTAATTATTGAACCCGATTACTCAGGAATTTCCACCTGGGTGGCTGACTACATTGCCGTAAAAATCAATCAGTTTTCTCCAACACCCGAACGTCCCTTCGTGTTGGGCTTACCCACCGGTTCAACCCCACTAGGCGTTTATGAAAAATTGATTGGACTTTATGAAGAGGGGAAAGTTGCTTTCCGACACGTGGTTACATTCAATATGGACGAGTATGTGGGAATCCCCAAAAATCACTTACAAAGCTATTACAGTTTTATGTGGGATAATTTCTTTGCACATATCGATATTTTACCCGAGAATGCAAATATCTTAAACGGTAATGCTCCAGATTTAGAAGCTGAATGTGTAGCCTACGAGAATAAGATTAAAACAGTAGGTGGAATTCATTTATTTTTGGGTGGAATTGGAGCTGATGGTCACATTGCCTTCAATGAGCCGGGTTCGTCTTTGCAATCACGCACCCGGATAAAAACCCTGACACAGGATACCATTATTGCCAATTCGCGCTTCTTCAATAACGATGTAAATCAGGTTCCCAAAACTGCACTTACGGTAGGCGTTGGAACGGTGATGGATGCCAACGAAGTGCTGATTATTGTAAATGGTCACAACAAAGCACAAGCCCTCCGACAGGCTGTGGAAGGTTCTGTAAACCATTTGTGGACTATCACCGCCTTACAACTTCACCCCAAAGGCATTATTGTTTGTGATGAACCCGCCACTACAGAATTAAAAGTGGGTACGTATCGGTATTTTAAAGAAATTGAAAAACGAAGTAATGATTTGATAATAAGTCAATTTGATGATTAAATGTCTTTTATCTATTCATCATTTTATTTTTTTCATCTCACATTACCAAATCATCGTATTAATACATTAAATTATGCAATACAACCTAAGCTCAAAAATAACCCTCGAACGCACACCGGAGCGGTACTATCGTTCGGGAGATATGATAGAGAGTCTGCGACAAACCCGTTACGAAAAGCTGAGAACAAAGATTTTTGCCGATGCAAACGAAGGAGCAGCATCAATCGCCCAAACCATAGCTACTCTTATACGTGATAAAGAAAAAGAGGGAGAACGCTGTGTACTTGGACTTTCGGGTGGTTTCTCACCCATGGGAGTGTATGACGAATTAGTAAAACTGCACGAAAACGAAGGGCTGAGTTTTGGCGATGTCATTGTGTTCAATGTAACCGAATTCTTTCCAGCGTTCGACAAAGAGCGACACACTAATGCCAACTTGCTTCGAACCAACCTGCTCGAAAAAGTAGATTTCCGAATGGAGAATTTCTACACGCCAGACAATACGGTAAACCGTTCCAATATATATGAATTCTGCCGACACTACGAAGAACTGATAGAACAATTTGAAGGACTTGATTTGGTATTGGTAAGCGTAGGGATGGTGGGCAATATTGCCTACAACGAACCAGGCTCACAAGTCAGTACACTGACACGCCTTATGCTCCTGGATAATGAATCGCAACGCGACCTGAAACGCTACTACAGTTCCATAGCAGAAGTTCCTGCAAGTGCTATCACCATGGGTTTGTCAACGCTGCTCAATGCCAAACAACTAATTCTGCTGGCATGGGGCGAAAACAAATCAGGGGTATTAAAGGAAGTCATTGAAGGAAAGGTGGATGATAATGTGCCAGCTTCGTTTTTGCAGTTACATAAAAATGCCATAGCTGCTATCGATCTGAATGCAGCCCAGCAACTCACCCGCATCAGTCACCCCTGGTTAGTCGGTCCCTGCGAGTGGACTGATAAGCTTATCCGACGTGCCATTGTATGGCTTTGCAATGAAACGGAAAAACCCATTCTGAAACTTACCAATAAGGATTACAACCAACATGGATTGGATGAACTTCTGGCACAATATGGTTCGGCGTATAACGTGAACATAAAAATCTTCAATGATTTGCAGCATACCATCACCGGTTGGCCGGGAGGTAAACCCAATGCCGATGATACCAACCGCCCTGAACGGGCAAATCCCTATCCCAAACGGGTAGTGGTATTCAGCCCGCACCCCGACGATGATGTAATTTCGATGGGTGGAACACTGCAACGTTTGGTGGAGCAGCACCAAGATGTGCATGTTGCTTACCAGACTTCGGGTAATATTGCAGTGGGCGATGAGGAAGTAGTACGCTATATTTCGTTCATGCTAAATGTGGTCGATCATTTCGATGCCGAAAATGACCTAGTCAGGGCAAAGCATACTGAAATACTTCATTTCCTAAAAGAAGAGAAACAGCCCGGCGACATTGATACGAGTGATGTCCTCTATATAAAAGCACAAATCCGCAGGGAAGAAGCCCGCTCTGCCTGCAGGTATATGCATGTAAAACCCGAAAACGTTCATTTTCTCGATTTGCCGTTCTACGAAACCGGTAAAGTACAAAAAGGAAAACTGACAGACAAGGATATTCTGAAAATCATTCCACTGTTGGACGAAGTGCAACCTCACCAAATCTTTGTTGCAGGTGACTTAGCTGATCCACACGGAACGCACAAAGTGTGTCTGGATGCCGCACTGGCAGCTATTCAAGAATTAAAAGCAAAAGAATGGATGAAAGATTGTCGTATTTGGATGTATCGTGGTGCCTGGGCGGAGTGGGAGATTGACCACATTGAAATGGCAGTACCCATTAGTCCGGAGCAACTCAGACGCAAACGAAATGCTATCTTGAAACACCAGTCGCAAATGGAAAGTGCTCCATTCCTGGGAAATGACGAACGCCTATTCTGGCAACGTGCCGAAGACAGAAATCAAACCACTGCGAATCTGTATAACAGCCTTGGTTTGGCATCCTACGAAGCCATTGAGGCTTTTGTGGAATACAAGAATATTTAACTATAAATAAAAGATATAAAAGGAGTAAGATGATATGTGAAAAGCAAATTCAGTACCTCGAAAATTACAGGTACTCAACGATGCAGCTTTTATGAAAGATCAATTAGCATATAGGTTCAACTTTAGCAATGTGTTTGATTATATGGATCATAATGTATTGGAAAAAGTGCAATATTTGAGTGAAAAAAAACTCACTCCATTAAAAAAAGTAAAACTGAAAGAATAATATTTTCAATAAAATGAATACGCAGTTTATCGCATTGACTGTCGCTGCAGTCTGTTTGACAGGAACTTCGACTGCCCAGAAATCCTACATATCTAAACCCAATATTATTTTTATATTAACCGATGACATGGGATATGGAGATGTCGGCATATTATTTCAAAATCTGTTGGCTAAAGAAAATAACAGAAGTCAACCTTGGGCTCTTACCCCGAATCTTGATGTGTTTGCTAAACAGGGAGTTCAACTTCGGGACCATTATTGTGCTGCACCTGTAAGTGCTTCTTCTCGCGGTTCACTTTTAACCGGACGTAGTCAGGGACATGCCGGCGTGCGTGATAATCAGTTCGACAAAGCCCTGGAAGATAACCATACACTGGCTACAGTTTTAAAAGCTGCCGGGTATTCAACAGCTGCATTTGGAAAATGGGGACTTCAAGGTAAAACTGATAATATTCCGGATTGGCCGGCACACCCTCTCAAACGTGGATTTGATTATTATTTCGGATATATACGACATGTTGATGGACATGAACATTACCCAAAGGAGGGAATTTATTCAAAAGGTTCAAAAGAAGTTTATGAAAATTATACAAATGTAGCAGATGGGTTAGATAAATGCTACACAGGAGATTTATGGACTGCTTCTGCAAAGCAATATATTATTGAGCATGAACACGGAAAAGATCAGAAAAAACCATTCTTTGTATATTTGGCTTACGATACTCCCCATGCCGTTCTAGAACTACCAACACAAGCTTATCCTGCCGGTGGTGGATTAAAAGGCGGATTGCAATGGATCGGCAAACCCGGTCACATGATTAACACGGCCTCGGGTGAAGTTGATTCATGGATACATCCTGAGTATGCAAATGCAACGTATGATGACGATAAAAATCCGGCAACTCCTGAAGTCCCATGGCCGAATGTTTACAAAAGGTATGCTACCGATACCCGCAGGATAGATGATGCAGTTGCAGACCTTATCAAATTGCTAAAAGATTTGAAAATAGATAATAACACCCTGGTTGTTTTTACTTCTGATAATGGGCCTTCGGATGAATCGTATTTACCCGAAAAAAACAACCCAAGTTTTTTCAAAAGCTATGGACCATTTGATGGAATTAAACGCGATTGTTGGGAAGGCGGTGTCAGGGTTCCGGTTTTAGTTCGCTGGCCTGATAAAATTCCTGCGGGTAAAATTATAGAAACACCCAGTATATCTTATGATTGGATGGCAACATTTGCTGAAATAGCCGGAATTCCTTCCCCTGCCATTTCAGATGGGGTGTCTTTATTGCCTTCTTTAACCGGTAAAGAAAAACAAAAAGAAGGACTTGTTTACGTTGAATATTTTGTGAAAGGCTTGACACCTGTATACACCGACTTTTCGCTTGCTCATCAAGGACGAAAACGGAATCAGATGCAAATGATTCGACTGGGTGATACTATAGGTGTACGTTATGATATTCAATCACAAAATGATAATTTTGAAATTTATAATGTAAAGAAAGATCCGCAAGAAAGTACAGACTTGTCATTGAAACCCGAAATGACATCCGTACAACAACAAATGAAAGATAAAGTACTTCAGTCACGTCGTCCGGATAAATCTGCCCCACGCCCATATGACAACGATCTTGTAGCGGCGGTTGATGTTTCAAACCCTGTTCGTGGAGTTAAATGGAGTGCTTTTTATGGGGATTTCCTTTGGGTTCCAGATGTGAGTGCGATGACACCAACCAAAAGCGGCATTACTGAAAAGCCAACTATAGATGCTGACTCCGATAAAAATCATAAGGTTTTATATTTTACAGGATATATTAATATTCCTGCTGATGGCGAATATACTTTTACACTGAATGTCGGTTCTAAAGCCTTATTACGTATTCATGATTGTTTGGTTATAGATGAAGATTTTGGATATCAAGCTGGAAACAAACGATCTGGTACCATTATGTTGAAAGCCGGTATGCATCCTTTTAGACTCTATAATAATCAGAATTCAAATAAAACGATGCTTAATTTTGAGTGGAGCGGACCTGGTTTTACTAATCAAGTAGTAGCTTCAAATGTGTTTTTTTATAATTAAGTCATAGAATATTTTGAATAAATAAAATACATCTTAAATTAATGGGTTGATAAGTTTAATTAATGTGTATTCTAAAACAACCTTTAAAAGGGAATTTCGACAGTCAAAATATTCTATCTGCTTAATTGGGAAAAAGTAATAAAGGTCGCACTCAGTTAGTAGTGAAAGCAAATGTAAAAATTGCTTTGCGTTATAAAAACTGGGCAAAGATTCCCCCCCTACAAAAATCCTCAGCGAAATGAAACCGGGAACGAACTGGGTAATTTGCCGAATTACGAATTATTTAATCTATCTGCAGATGGTGGGCAGAAAAATAATATTGTAATCGGAAGAACCAATGCTTGGTTAGATGGTTTTAAAGCAATTCTCGTCCGTTTTGAAACCAAAAGTTTACATTGGAAATGCCTGAATACTATCGCTTTTGTATCATTTTACAAATACAACTTTAAACAACTTCATTCAGCTAAATTGTAAAATATTTATAGTTGTATCTTATAGATTTTCAATAAAATAAACATAAATCAAACCAACAAGTATATTTAGGACGAATTTATAAATATTACGGACATTTCTATCTTATATAATAATTACATTTATATTTCTTTGCACCAATGATACAATAGTATCATTATATATTTAATATTAATAATACTAGCTAAGATCATGAAAACCAAAACACAATGTTGTCATTCCCCTGACAAAGTATACCCGGCTTATAGGATTATTCTCTCACCAAACACAGACTTTACCGAAGGTTTTATAAAAATCAAAAGTTGTGGTTCTTACTCATTATAATTAACACAAAATTTAAAACGAAATTATATGAAAAAAATCTTTCTCCTCTTCGCTATTTCGGCACTGTTCCAACTAACAGCGTATAGCGTGAATAATGCATTTACTTTCGCTAATGCCATTACTTCGTATGCTTCTGCAGCTAATAATGCAGCATTGAATGTAACAGCAGGTCACAGTGTTACCATTACTTGCTGGGTGAAGACGGCTTCAGGTAACTCTACAGCTCAGCATTTTATTTATAAACGAGCCGCTGCAGGAACCGGTGCCGGATTTGAACTTTTTCAAACTGCTACCGGCTATTTTGGTGTTACTGTTTATAACTCAGCTACAACTCCAGCAAACATAAGTCCTGCTAACGGAACGTTATATAAAATAAATGATGGCAACTGGCATCATGTGGCTTATGTGCTGGATGTAGCCGGATTGGCTAGCTCCATTTATGTAGATGGCAAATTGGAAAAAACTTCGACGATAACTTCTACTAATGCAAGTAAGGGCATAACAAATACGCTGTCCTTGTTCTTCGGAATACGTGCCACAACCACTAAAACAAATCCATTAAACGGCTCGATGGATGAGGTGCGTATTTATGATATGGCCATGACTCCTGCCAACTTACTAACCGATATGGCTACCACGGTGACTTCAGGAACCACAAGCTTGTCGGCTGCCTGGAATTTCAATGAAGGCACGGGCTCCCAGCTGGCAGATATTAAAACTACGAATCCGGCAACTATTGCGGGTACTTTAAACTGGACTGCAATCACACTTGCAACTCCTACCGCCATTACTATGGCTGCCACACTTAGCAAAACAGGTACAGATGCCGATTTCAGTCCGGCTTCAGCTACACCTACTGCCATTCAGTACACGTCCTCAACGGCTGCTGCCACTATCGTGAATGGTAATGTACATATTGCCGGAGGTGGAACTGCTATTATTACAGCCTCCCAGCCGGCAAATTTAATGTATACTGCCGGGACGGATGTTACATCAGTGTTAACAGTAATATACCCCCCTTATTGCGTTATTGCAAGCACTGTTAGTACAGACGGACCTTATGGTCTGCTTAACGGTACAGTCAGCGTAAATGGAGTTCAGAAGTTTACATTGACACCATATTCAACGCCTAATTGGAAGTTTTCAGATGAAGCAGCTTCGAAATTTACGGTAAATCGAGGGCAAACCATTACCCTAAACGTCAATGGGGGAGTGAATACTCCGTATGGGGATGCGTATGCTTATTGTGACTGGAATGGCGATGGGGTATTTAACACTGCGGACGAAAGAACTGCGATTTACATAAATAATGGAGCTCAAGCTACGGGTAAAACCCTAACCTTCACTGTTCCGCAGACTGCAGTGCTTGGTGATATTGCGATGAGAATAAAAGCTGATGAGTCTCCGAGTTTTGGTATATATACTCCCGGAGATCCTTGTTCTAACATGAAAAATGGTACTGTTCATACTATTCGGTTTACTGTTGCAGCTACTGTTGTTACGCCGGCGGCTTTGACTTTCCCTAATGACATTAATACGTATGCTTCTGCAGCTGATAATGCAGCATTGAATGTGACCGCAGGTCACAGTGTTACCATCACTGCATGGGTAAAGACAACTTCCGCTACCAACCAAATGTTTGTGTGTAAGCGAGTAAATGGTGACGGTGACGGATATGAACTTTATCAATCAGGTGCCTATTTTGCTGTTAATGCTTTTTCATCTGGCACAGACATAAGCCCGGCGGTGGGAACCTTGTATCCAATCAACGATGGCAATTGGCATCATGTGGCTTATGTGCTGAATGTAACCGGTACGACTAGCTCCATTTATGTAGATGGCAAACTGGAAAAGACTTTGCAGATCACTGCCGGTCAGGCTGGTGCAGGTATAACTAATACCGATGCCTTGTACTTTGGAGTACGTAATACCACGACCAAAACACTTCCATTAAACGGTTCACTGGATGAGGTGCGTATTTACGATAAAGCCATGACTCCTGCCGACTTACTAAGTGATATGGCTGTCACAGCGGCTGTAGGAACAGCAAACTTGACGGCTGCCTGGGATTTCAATGAAGGATCAGGCACAACATTGGCGGATGTTAAAAGCACTAATCCTGCAACTATTACCGGTAGTGTAACCTGGCCTTTAATCACAGCAGTAGCTCCTCACGCCATTACTATGGGTCTCGGACTTGGCAAATTAGTTTCAGATGCCGATTTCAGTCCGGCTTCAGCTACACCTACGGCCATTTCATACTCGTCATCAAACACGTCTGTTGCAACGTTGGTAAATGGAAAAATACACATTGTCGGAGTTGGAGCGAGTAATATTACTGCCTCACAAGCTACAAATTTAATGTATACTACCGGAACGAATGTTACAACAGTGCTAAATGTTTACGCTTCCTCCTCCTATTGCGTTATTGCAAGCTCTGCTAGTACCGACCTTGGATATGGTCTGAATAACGGGACAGTATCCGTAGGTGGAGTTACGAAGTACACATTGCCTACAAATGTAGGGGGTACGTGGCAGTATATAGATGGAGCATCGCAATTTACGGTAAATCGGGGAACAACCATTACCCTGACAGTCAATGGAAACAGTAATACTGCGTATGGGGATGGATATGTTTTTTTTGACTGGAATAACGATGGAGCATTTAATACTTCGGACGAAAGAAATACGATTTACACAAATAATGGTAGTGTAGCTACAAATAAAGTCATAACCATTACTGTTCCGCTAACTGCAGTGCTTGGTACTATTGCGATGAGATTAAAAGCTGATGAGGCTCCGTCTTTCAATGGATATACTCCCGGAGATCCTTGTTCTAACATGAAAAATGGTACTTGCAATACTATTAAGTTTACAATTGCGGCTGTCGCGCAAACAATCACGTTTGGGGCTATTACCGCTAGAACGTATGGTGATGCCGACTTCACATTAGCTGCTACTGCAAGTTCATCTTTGGCGGTATCGTATGTTTCGTCCGATCCTACGGTAGCTACAGTAGATGCTGCCTCCGGTCTGGTGCATATCCTGAAAGCAGGCACAACTACCATCACTGCCAGTCAGGCTGGTGATGCATGGTATGCTGCTGCTACACCGGTTGGTCAATTATTAACGGTCAACAAAATTGCTTCGAGCATTACTGCTACAGGAACAACTGCTTATGCCTATAATGCCTCACCTCAAGGTCCAGGCTCATCAACGGTAACCGGTTCTACAGGAGCTGTAAGTTATAGTTATGTTGGGGTAAGCGGCACAATCTACACTGCAAGTGCTACGAAACCAACCGCAGCGGGTAGTTATACAGTAACTGCATCGGTTGCTGCAGATGCTATTTATGCTGCAGCCAGTTCAAGTGCTTTAGGGTTTAGTATCGGACAAGCTGCTTCGAGCATTACTGCTACAGGACTAACTGCTTATACCTATAATGCCTCTCCTCAAG
>SESF01003275.1_pt1 | contig 18451 bp, 14 predicted proteins | sample 3171521 | NCBI WGS metagenome assembly SESF01 (sample SAMN10866945, study PRJNA518727) | freshwater metagenome | biome: subpolar coniferous forest; feature: holomictic lake; material: water; isolation source: holomictic Lake 227, 6 m and 8 m depth | place: Canada: near Kenora, Ontario | collected...
CTTCTTATCGTCGCCCTTGCCACCCTTGCCGCCGAAGCCGCTGTCGACGAGCACCGGCGAGTGCCAGTAGTTATCGAGCAGGATGAAGAGCGCGTCTCCCCAGGTCCAGGAAGTGTAGCTCTTCAGCGCGCCGATGTCCTTGAAGGGCTCGACGGCTCCGGTGTAGATGCCCTCGTTGCCTGGAAGCGGGTATAATTGATTACGGGCCTTCTGGACGCCGACCGCGACGTCGTGGCGTTCGTCTTTCTGGGAGAAGTTGAACAGCGAAGCTTGCTCGTGGTTGCCGTTCATCAAGAAGACCTGCCCGACCGAGCCGACGAGACCCAGGAACGGGCGCTGGAGGAGATAAGGTACGGCGCAGTTGGTATCCGTGATCGTGCGGATGCGTTCGATGGAGAAGTCGTCGCCGATGCAGATATGGAAGTCGGGCTTATCGGCGGCGGCCGTGGCGAGCGTGCGGGCGTAGAGATCCGGGTGGCTGGACTGCGGGCGCTCCGGATGCGAGTCGCCTTGGATTGTGAAGACGAAGGACGAGCCCGGGGCCTTCTGCGTGGCGAAGCGGGCTTCGGCCCGCTGGGTGTAGTTGCCCGCGCCCGGCTTACGGTAATTCAGGCGGTAGAAGTATTCCGTGTTCGGAGAAAGGCCGTCGATGACGACTTCCGTCGCCTTGCCCGAGGGCAGCTGGGTCACCGATGTCTTGCGGGTATACTTACCCTTCGCCATGCCGATCTCGAGGAACGCTTCCAGCGTGGAGGCTGGCACGAAGCTGGCCGTGATGGCCCTCTCGGTTGCGCGACCGAAGATCAGCGAAAGCTTGGAATATTCCGCGAGAGATTCCGGGAGGACGTATTCGCCTTGGAAAACCGGGCCGCGGGCCTTGGACTGATCATCGCCGCCGCCCTTCCCGCCTTTGCCGCCCTTGCCCTTGCCTTTGCCCGTCGCGTCCTGCGCGGAGGCGGGCGAGAGCATCGTCCAGCCGAACGTCGCCGCCATCAGGCCGAGGAATTGTCGTCGGACGACCGTGCCGAAGGCCGGCTTGTAGAAGGGGTTGGGTTTTCCGGATGAGGGGCCTTCGGCGGGGTTCATGGGGTGAGCGTACGAAGGTAGAACGCCGAGGGGGAACGAAAAGTTTCTTAAGGTTGGATACTAAATTTTGGGGAAAGTGTGGGTCTTAATCGTAAGTTAAGGTTTACAGGCGCCAGGCACATACGGGGAACTGCTGGCATGGCGCCCGATGGGAAGGGCGTGGCTTCGTTGCGCCCTCCCTGCCCGAGGCAGAAAGTCGGCGGAGGCGAGGTCATCGCATCCCGACATAGCACAGAGGGCACTACGCCGATACTCCAGATGCGAGGATCTGAACTGAAGCAATGAGCTTAGCTCAACTTCTTCAACTCGCCTGTGCTATCACCCAGCTGCACATCATGGATATCCATGCGGTTCAGCATGCTGACCCAGAGATTATTGATCGGGGTTTCCTTCTGATAGACGATGTGGCGACCAGGGCGGATGGTGCCGCAACCTCGGCCCGCAAGCAGCACCGGCAAGTCATCATGGTTGTGACGGTCGCCGTCGCCAATGCAGGAACCGTAGACGATCATGGAATGATCGAGCAGCGTGCCGTCGCCTTCCTTCACGGACTTCAGGCGCTCGAGGAAATACGCGAGGTGCGTCGTGTGGAATTTATTGATGTCCTGGATCTTCGCCAGTTTCTCAGGATTATTGCCGTGGTGCGAGATACTGTGATGGCCGTCGCGCACACCGATGAATGGATACGAACGGTTGCTGCCGTCGTTGGCGAAGACCAGCGTCGAGATGCGCGTGGTGTCGGTCTGAAAAGCGAGGACGACGAGGTCGGCGAGTAGCTTGAGGTGCTCGGCGTAGCTCTCCGGAATACCCTTGGGGGCGACCGCCGTCGCGGGAACCTTGGGCTGGCCCATCGTGCCGGCCTTCTGGATGCGCAGTTCGAGCTCGCGCACCGCGGTGAGATACTCATCGAGCTTGTGCTGGTCGGCGGTGCCAAGCCGAACGTTGAGCTCTCGGAAATCATCGCGCACGGCGTCGAGGACGCTCTTACGTTGCGCGGAGAGGCGTTGACGCTCGATGTCCGTGCCGGAGCCAAAAAGGCGCTCGAAGATGAGCTTAGGGTTTACTTCCTTCGGCATCGGCTGCGTCGCCGAGCGCCAGGAAAGATTCGATTCGTAGATGCAGCTGTAGCCGGAATCACAACCCCCGGCGAGCTTACTGGCGTCGGCCCCGACCTCGAGAGAGGGCAGGCGGGTGCGATCACCGACGCGGGCGGCCGCCAGCTGATCAACGGAAATGCCGACGCGGATATTGGCCCCGTCGGTCTTGCGTGGCTGGGCTCCGGTGAGAAACGCGCTCATCGCGCGGGCGTGGTCGCCGCCACCATCACCATGGGCGCGAGCCTTATCGGCGGTGAGACCCGTCAGGAGGGAGAAATCATTACGGACATTGGCCAGCGGCTCGAGAATCGGGGGGAGCTTCGTGGGCAGGGCCCCTTCGGCGATCGGCTTATTGCCACCGCGCCAGCCGTCCATATTCACCCCGTTGGGAACGTAAATGAACGCCATACGATTCGGCGCAGCCTGCGAAACAGGCGTGTTGCCGGCGGCCCAGGACTTCTGCACGCCCATCGCTTCCAGCCAAGGCAAGGCCAAGGCTGCGCCCATCCCTTTAAGGATGGTTCGGCGATTGAGGCGATCGGTCTTCATGCGGGGCTCACTTGGTCTTAGGCTTATTCGACACCGTTTCAACCTGCGATGTTCCCCGGCGAAGTCGGAAGGGGTCACTCAAGACCACGGCGACCGCCAGGGCGGAAAAGCGATTTTCCCCCTTTTTCGCCAACGAGGCGATCTTATCGATGGCTGGTTCGTCGTAATATTCGACGCCTCGACCCAAAGCATAGATGAGAAGCTTCGAAGACAGATTACGGACAAACTTGTCCTGGTCGGCCTTTAGGAAGGTCTTGAGTTGGGCGGCGCCCGTGAAAGCGCGGCCGTCCGGAAGTTTCCCCGAGGGGTCGATCGGCTTGCCTTCATCTTGCGTGCGGACCTGCCCGACGGCGTCGAACTTCTCGAAGGCGAAACCCAGGGCATCCATGCGCGTGTGGCACGAGGCGCAGCTCGGATTCTGGCGATGCTGCTCCATGCGCTGACGGAGCGTACCCGTGAGTTGGTGCTGTGACTCGAGCGCCGGGATATCCGCCGGGGCTGGAGGTGGCGGTGCGCCGAGGATCTGCTCCAGGATCCATTTGCCGCGCTTCACCGGCGAGGTGCGCGTCGGATTCGAAGTAGCGGTAAGAATGCTGGCCTGCGTGAGCACGCCGCCGCGATCGCCCGGGGGCAGCTGCACCCGGACGAACTCGCCCTTGTCGCGGCCGCGCGAGAACGCGGAGGACTTAATCTTGTAAAAATCCGCGAGCGTCCGGTTCACGTAAGTGAAGTCGGCGTCGATGATGTCGAGCACGCTGCGGTCGCGGCTGACGATCTCACCGAGGAACAGTTCGGTCTCCTTCATCATCGCAGCGCGGAGCGCTTCATTGAATTCGGGGAACATGCTCACATCGACGGACACCGTGGCCAGGCGGCGCACTTGCAGCCACTGCAGGCCGAAGCCCGTCACGAGATACTGCGAGCGCGGATCCTGCAGCATGCGCTGCGCCTGCGCCTCGAGGCTGGCGGAAAGTTTCTTCGCATAGGCGAGATTGAAGAGTTCCTCGTCGGGCATCGATCCCCAGAGGAAATAGCTGAGCCGCGAGGCCAGGGCGAATTCGCCGACCGCATGGGCGTCGGCGGCGGTCGGTTGCTCATCCTGTTCCGCGCGGAAGATGAACTTCGGCGAGGCCAGCACGACGCCAATCATCACCTGGGCGCCGGCCTCCCAGGTGCCGCCGGCGGCCTGCTCCGCCGTGGTGAAAACCTTGATATAGCGAGTGATTTCGCCGGCTGTCGCCGGGCGCCGGAAGGCTCGGCTGACGAACCAATTCACGATGAGTCGGGCCCGAGCCTCGCCGACCTTGCCATCCGTCAGTGTCGCCAAGCGGCGCTGCATCTCCGTGCGCGTATCGAGCGGGCCGCGCAAAAAGAGTCGGTAGCCGGAAAGCGTGCGTTTCGCCGAGGCCAGATTCGGCGGGGCATTCTGCCACGTCATCGTGAAGAGGTGCTTGCCGTGGGCGAGCTTCACCTTGACCTCGAGTGCCTCGGATTTCGTCACCGTCTTCATCGTCTGCACGCCGACCTCGGCGCCATCGATGGCGAAAGCAATCTTGGGCGGCGGATCGCCGGCGGCGCCCGTCGGCTTGAGCCGGACGGAAAGAAGGTACTCCGCATCCGAAGGGACTTCCATGTACCCGGACATCGCGGGGTCCGGATTAAAGAAACGGGTCTGCTCGGTGGTCTTCCCGCGCGGGGTCATCTCAACCATCGCGACGCCCGTGCCATCGGGCTCGGGGGGCGTCAGCGGCAACGCCTTGGCGGCGATCTGCTGGCCGACGGCGATGAAACGCTCGAGGTGCACCGGAGAGAAAGACAGGACGTCGCCGATATTATCGAAGCCGTACCCCGAGTCGTCGGCTGGGAAATCCACCGAGAAGTTGGAATCGAGGTAACACAGATCCCGGATGGTGTTGTTGAACTCCGTGCGATTAAGCCGGCGGATGGTTACGGAGCCCGGATCGACCTTGGCTTGGGCCACTGCCTGGGAAAGCAGTTTCCGCACGTTGGTCTCCAGTTGTTCAATTTCTGCAGGGCTCGGCCGAACGGTCTTCTTGGCAGGTGGCATTTCGCCGGCGACCACCTGATTGATGACTTCACGCCAGACGCGCTGATCCCGGAAGAACCGGGAGTCGTCCTTGACCGCCTTGAGGTCCAAATCTCCCTTCGTCTTCTGGCCACCGTGGCACTCGTAACAGTATTTATCCAGGAAGGGGACGAGGTCGTGTTGGAAGTCTTGGGCCGGGGCGCGGGCACCCGCCAGGCACGCCACCACCCAGACGCCCATAGAGACAAAGGCGGGCCAGGGGGTTACGCTCGGGGCTGATCGCTGCATCACACCTAAAGAGACAAAAGGGGCGGGTCTTGGTTGCAAACGAAAGCCCATCATCGTCAAAAAGTTGTTAAATACTTGTTAATACTCATAACATGTTGTTAATTAAGTGTTTAATAGTATTTACCCGCTTAATCGGCCGTTCGCAAGATGCCCTCCGTCATGGCGAAATGACTGCACCTATTGGCATTATTCCTCGATTAACCCCGAGCGCCTTTCAAGATGTCGTAGGAAGTAAGAAACCTAAGCCTCCGCTTGGTGTTTCAGAGTTACCCCTCCCCTTTCCGAAGATGATTATCCTGCACAGACTTACCCCCTGCCTCCTGACGCTCGCGGCCATGCTCGCCGGGGCCACCTCCGCCCAGGCGATCGACCTCGAATCCTTGGTCAAGAATTCTCCCTTCGGCGCCTCGGCCGGACCCGCCGCGGCCAACGCCGCCCCGGGCACCCTTGAGTTCCGCGGTATGTACGCCGAAGGCGGCGTGAACTACTACAGTATCTACAATTCTCTGACTAAGCAGTCTACCTGGGTAGCGGAGGGCGAAGCTCCCTCTATCAACGTGCCTGTCACCGTGAAAGGCTTCGACCTCGCAAACGAATCCCTGCTCGTCGACAACGGCGGCCAGCCGCAGAAAATGGAACTGCACCAAGCCGTGATCGTGAAGTACGCCGGCCCGGCCCCCGCTCCGATGATTTCCGCCGTGAACAACGGTATCGCGCCCACTGCGGGCGGCGCCGCTGCTCCCCAGCTGACCCCGGAACAAATCGAAGCTTTCCGCCAATCGATGCGTGACCGCTTCCGTGGCGGTAATGGCGGCGACCCTAATGCCGGCGGTGGGCGTAATCGCGGCGGCGATGCTGCCGGAGCTGCCGCGGCGGCGCCGACCACCAAGACCTCCAAGGGCTCGAAGACACCCAAAGCCAACTAATTTTCACCCATGACCACCGTCCAGAAAACACCTGCCCGCCGTCTGCGCAAGGGCTTCACCCTGCTCGAGATTCTGATCGCCGTCGCGATCGTCGGCATGCTCGTCGGCCTCGCCGTCACGAACACCGACAAGATCCTCGGACAGAGCCAAGAAGGCGTCGCCAAGCTCTTCGTCAACGAGTCGCTCAAGACCTCCTTCGTGCGTTACCGCATCGACATGGGCGACTACCCTTCGACCGAAGAAGGCATCAAGTCCCTGATCACCGCCCCGGAAGGCAAGGCCGACAAATGGCGCGGTCCTTACATGGAAGCCAAAGGCGGACGCCTCCCTCTCGACCCGTGGAATCAGGAATACCAGTACCGCTATCCTGGCACCCACAATCCCGAGAGCTACGACCTGTTTTCGATCGGTCGCGATAAGCAGCCGGACACCGCGGACGATATCGGCAACTGGTGAACGGAGCCTCGCAGCATCGATCCGGTGAACCGGTGCGTAGCGGCTTCACCCTTCTGGAGACGCTCCTCGTGCTCGGCCTGATGAGCATGCTTGCGGCGGTGCTCATCGGTGGATCCGCCTCGCTCCTCAAGGGGACCGCGCGCTCCGACCCCGAGGATGCGCTGCTCGCCCTGCTGCAGACCATCCGTCGGGCATCCGTGGAAAAAGGCCGCATCTTCGAACTCGTCCCCGTGGCGTCGCTGGATGACTCCGGACCCGATTTTACCTGGAGCGAGGAAATCCCAACCGACGATAAGCCGCCGCATGAGGAGACGCTCCCGCGCTCCGATGGCAAAACGGTCAAGGTGCTCGCACCGGAATCCTCGGGCGCCATCTTGCTCGGCGGCGTCGCCTCCGAGAAGCCTCTCGCGCGCATGCGCTTCTTCCCCGACGGCACCTGCGATCGCGTTCGACTCGAAATCTCCACGGCCGAGGACCGGCGCATCACGCCGATCGACCCGCTCACCTGCGCACCGCTTCCGGCGGTCGATGCCAAATGAGACGCCGCGGCTTCACCTTGATTGAGGTTCTGATGAGCCTCGCGATCTTCGCGCTCGCAGCGGTCGGCCTTGGTGCTGCGTATTCCAACGTCCTCCTCGGGCGCGTAGCGCTCAAGCAAGACGAGCAGGCCCTTGACGATATGGCTCGTTGCCGGGCCGCCCTGCTGGAGACACCCGGCTTCGATGACGTCGAAACCGGCGGCGAAATCCACCTGCCCGGAAACCGCACCGCGAAGTGGAGCGGGAAAATCGAAGCCACCACGGTGAGCGATCTCTTCGCCGTCGAACTGACCGCCGAAATTCAAGCGGAAGAAAACGGCCCGCTGGCGGCGGCGCGCACAGAATCGCGCATGCTCCTCCGGCCGACTTGGTCCATCCCCTCGGACCGCCAGAAGATCCGCGACGAAGCCCGCGAGCGGCTGCTCAAGGAGCGCGGTTACGATGAGGCGATGGGGAACTCATCCTTCCGCAGCACGCCGACGCATATCGGAAAGTTGGGTGCACCGACTGCAAATAATCCTTCGGGCAAACAAACACCCAACACACGCCAGAAAGGCGCCACCGGGAACGCGCGCAGCACGGGGAACACCGGCGCCGCCGGGAATAAGGGCAACACGGGGAACACGGGGAACGCGCGGAATACCGGCAACGGAAATAACGGAGCCCCGCGGGGTGGCAACGGTGGTAACAGTGGTAATGGTGGCGCCCCACCGGCGCCCGCTCCCAAGCAATGAACCACCACGTCTTCCATCGGCGCGGGTTCACGCTGCTCGAGATGCTCGTCTCGCTCATGTTGCTCGGCATCCTGATGGTCGCGCTCAATACGTTCCTATTCTCAATGAGTGAGCTCTGGGGCGATCGCCGCGACCAGCGCCTCTTTGATCAGCACGCCCGCGCCGCCACGGCCATGGTTCGCAATGCCTTCGAGACAGCCACCTACGGCCCCACCGCCTCCGGCGTCACGCTCCAGGACGTCGACAATGGCAGCGGGACTACCGAGCCGAGGCTCACCTTTCTGCTCGCTGATTCCGGACGTCTGGCCGACTGGCCCGACGCCCCGCTCCCCGACGTCGACTTCACCGTCTTTGTCGCCGAAGACCGCGGGCTGATCTTCCAGTGGCAGTCCCGCTGCGAGCTTGAGCGGGAGAAGAGCGACCTGCACGACACGGTCATCAGCCCTTTCGTGAAGACGCTCAAATACGAGTATTACGATGCCGACCTCAAGTCGTGGTCAGTGGAGGACGAGCCCAAGCATGACACTGGCGGCACCGCTTGGCTGAAGCCGGCCCGGGTGCATATCTTCTTTGAACGCGGCAAGCTCAAGTCCGAATCCGTGCTCAATATTCCCATCAAGCGCACTGGCGCCTCGCGTCCATGAAGAAAGCTTCCCGCCGCGGATCGGTCATCATCGTCGTGCTCGTCCTCGTGACCCTCGCCTCCCTGCTCCTTGGGCGCTTCATGGAGGATAACTCCCTGGAGCTCTCCATGGCCACGCACGAGGCCGACCGACGTCGACTGCGCGCCGACGCCCAGTCGGAACTCGAGCTCGCTATAGCCGTCATCGCGGAAATTCGCTCCATCGACCTTAATAAAATCCATGCTCCCTCCCAGGGCTTCGAGGATCCCCATGTCTACGCCGGCTTCCCGGCCCGCGACGGCCTCAAGGTGACCTTCGACTATGAAGATGAGACCGCCAAGTTACCGCTCAGCGTGCTCAGCAAAAACGACCTCATCCAGCTGCTCTACTCCCTGGGAATGGAGCAGAATGACGCCGAGCGCGTCGCCGACGCGATTGTCGCCTGGGAGAATAAATCCTACGAATCCCTCTACGAAGAAGCGACCGACGCGGCCTACCAACGCTCCACGCTTTCATTCCGGCCGCCGCGTCGCCCGATCCGGACCTTTGAGGAGTTCCGGAGTATCGGCGTCGCGAAGGAATTCTTCTTCGATGAACAGGGGCACACCACTCCGATCTTCGACACCTTCAAGTCCTGCGTCAGCCTCTACACCTTCACCACGACCAATATCAACACAGCCTCCGACGCCGTGCTCTATTCGCAGGGCCTCGATGAAAAACAGGTCGGGCTCATCCGTGACCGCCAGGACGAGATTAAGAAAAAGATCGTGGGTACGCCTCCTTACTTCCGCGTCACGAGCGAGGTGAGGCAATTGATCGGCGGAAACGTCAACATGTCCAAATTCGACGACGAAGTGATCCTGATGTGGATCCGGGTCACGGTGCAGGAAGGGCTCTCTAAGTGCCGAGTGAGCGCCCTGGTGGCCATCCGTGAGGACGTCGCCTACCCCTCCCCCACCCCCAACCCGGATACCGACGCCAGCATCGGGCTCTCCCGGGCGGGCACCAAAGCCCCTACTATTCCAAAAACAACGGGAACCTCGACAGCCTCCACGCGGTCGACTAATTCCCCACCTACCCCTTACCTCACTCCTGGCATCGAGGCAGCCACCACTCTGGGCAAGTCCACGATGAGCGGCCGCGTTGCCAGCAACACCATCAATTACCCCTTCAAAATTCTCGCCTGGGAAGAAGATAACGGCGCCCCCCCTGCACCACCCGACGACTCCGCCAAAGACACCCAGGCACCGCGGGCGGCCTCCCCTTCCAGCGGCCCCTCTAACCGACCCCCTGCCACAAAAAAATGACCTCCTTCACTAGTTGGCTTAAAAGCGCCAAGCCACTGTCGGCCGCCCTGCTGCCCGGTAATCGCTTCTTCGTCCGCCGCCTCATGATCGAAGGAGAAGGCGCCTCCGATCAGGTCAACCTGGCCCTTGAGGCCATCTCGCCCTTCCCTCTGGAGCAGATGCTCATCGGATACGTCAGCTCGGCCGATGGCAAAGAAGCCCTCGCTTACGCTGCTCATCGCCGCCGCTTCACGCCCGAAGAAAGCTTCGCCTGGCCGGAAGACTGTCCGGTGGTCCCCGAATTCCTGGCCCTCTGCGGCCATCGCCCAGCCGAAGACGGTGTCGTCGTGCACCGCGGTGCGGAACGTCTGACCGCTCTGGCTTGGAAAAAAGGCGACGCCCTGCCTGCCGCCGTCGTGGTCGCCGTGTTGGCTGACACCGACGAAGCTGGCATCGCCGCGGATGCCGCCGTCCAAGCCAGCCTGACCGCCGGCTTCACCGTCGAAAATCTCAGCGGTAGCCTCACCGGGGAAGTCGCCGAAGGCAAACTTGTGCTCCAGGATGAAGTCGGCGATGAGTTCATCATCCCCAAGGCCGGCCTCGATGACGCCGATATCCGCGACGCCGACTTCCTCGCCGATCGGCGGAAGAAAGAGCGTACGAACATGATCATCTGGAATGTGGTCCACGTCAGCGCCGCCGTCCTTGTGCTCTCGCTACTCTTTGAGCTCACGGCCATCGGCATCGGCGTGCGCACCCGCACCCTCGAAGCCATCAACGAGACCCGCCGACCGCTGGTCGTGGACATCGAGGCCTCCCAAGGTATCTCGGCCCGCATCCTGGAGCTCGGCGTCAAGCGCCTGCTGCCCCTCGAGATGCTCGCGCTCGTCAACGAGAAGCGGCCGGCCACCGTCGAATTCACCACCGTCATCTGCGAAATCAAGAAAGCAAAAGACAGCGCGCTCGCCAAGCCGACGATGATCATCGACGCCCGGACGCCGAATGCCGGCGACATCTCGGAGCTGCTCAAGGCCGTGCAGGCCATGCCCGAAGTCGAAATTGCCACCAACAGCGAGCCGCGCGTTCGCGAAACCTCCACCACCTTCCGCCTTGAGGTTGTCTTCAAGCAGGCCGCCCTGCTCAAAGCCGCCGAAGCCCCCAAACAATGAAACACTTCTTCTTCAGCCTGAAACCACGCGAGCGCATCATGGCGCTCCTCGCGATTGTCGTCGCAGCCGGACTCTGGTCCACCGGCGCCTGGGCCCGCGTCAATGGCGGCTGGGAAAACTGGCGCAGCCTCGAGGAGGAGGCCAAGGTTCAGAAATCCTGGACCGACAAGGAGGCTGAGATCCGCAAGGCAACCGACATCGCCGTGCAAGGCCTCGACTCCGGTCACGGCTACGACGAAGCCAAGCTCGTGGCCGAGGCCGTCAACGCGGCCAAGGAAGCCGGCCTCTCCGCCAACACCGAGTCACCCAAGACCACCAAGGCCGGCAAGTTCGCCATCCACTCGCTCCAGATGAGCTGCCGCAAGGCGGATTTGGCCAGCGTGCTCCGCTTCTACGACAGCGTGAAGACGCGCGCGCCCTACCTCGCTATCGGGCAGCTTTCTCTGCAGGCCGACCGCGGCAATGCCGGCACGGTCACCGTTAAGATTCAAGTGACCGCCTTGGAACTCATCGGCACCCTGCCTTCCGGCGTGAAGCCCGCGGAAGAAGCCGGCAAGTAGGGCTGACCGGCCTGGTCAGCCACGGTTGAGCGAGGGCGCTTAACCCTACCCGATGCAGTCGGAGGCGATATCATCGCATCCGCTCCACATTGACCGCGCTTAGAACCGGAAGCTGGAACTGACTTCGAAGACGGCGGCGACGATCGCGAAGGCGATGAACGCAACGAACGAGAAGGCGGCGACCAGCACCGAGGCCGAGATGGTCTGCGAAATCGTGCCTAACCACCGGTCGAGATCGGCACGGTAGGAGCGGGAGATGTCGCGCAAACCAGGCGCGAGATTGCCTGTCTGTTCGGCGACGGCGACACGGTCGAGCAACAACCGCGGGAAATAACCCGTGCGGGCCAAGGCCTTGGAGAGACTGTCGCCTTCGAGCACGCGGTCCGTGGCCTCGCGGAGCTGCTGGCGCAGCGCGCGGTTCGGGGCGGTCTTCTCGGCGAGACGCAAAGCTTCGGCAGTGGTGATTCCGTTCTCTAGGAGCACGGCCAGGGTGTGGCAGAAGTTCAACACCGAGACGCGCATCACGAAAGAGCCGGCAATCGGCACCTTGAGCAGCAAGGCGTCGGAGGCGATCTTACCCTCTTCCGTCTTACGCCAGCGCACGATGCCGATGGCGGTGATGATGGCGATGACGACGAAGATCGGGCCGGCGACCACGAAGAAGCTCGCGAAATTCATCAGCAGCTTGGTCGACAGCGGCAGCTTCCCCCCGAGGGAGTTGAGGAGCGTCTGCAGGCGGGGCAGCAGGAAGAGCACGAAGAAGATGACGACGCCGATGGCGATGACGCAGATGAACAACGGGTAGGCCATCGCGCTGACGAGCTTGCGGCGGAACTCCTTCTGCTCGGTGAAGTGCGCGATCAAACGTTCGAGGACGTCGCGGATATTACCCGTGGCTTCTCCTGCAGAGATCAGGTTGAGCGTCTGTCCGTCAAAAACCTTCGGGTAGGCGCCCATCGCAACGGAGAGGCTCTGGCCTTCGCCGAGCTTCGCCCAGATACCGGCGCAAAGTGCGCGGAGTCGGGATTTCTGCAGACGAAGCGCGAGCAGGCGCAAAGCTTCGCCCGCGGACATCCCGCTGCGGACGAGGTCGGCCATGGATTCCAAGAACGGCAGGCACTCGGCCTCGGTGGGCTCGAGATCCTTATCGGCAGGTCCGCCCTCCTTGGAGGCCTCCTTGGCGCGAACGGCGGCCCCGGCCTCTTCGATCTTGCTGGGCTTGAGTCCGCGGGCCTGAAGCTTACGCAGCGCTTCGCGACGTGTCTGAGCGTCGACAGTGCCTTCGGTCGAAGCTCCCTTGGCGTCGCGCGCGGTGTAATTATAGACGGACATCGCTCCGGATTACTCGTTCGAGCTGAGATTACGCACGAGCTCCTCGACGGTCGTAAGTCCGGCGGCGACTTTCAGCCAGCCGGCCTGAGCCAGCGGGCGCATGCCTTGGGCAATCGCCTTCTCGGTGAGTTCGCGATTGCTAATCCGGCCGACGATAAAGTCGTGCAGCGGCTTGGGGTGGAAGATCTCGAAGACGCCGACGCGGCCGCGGTAGCCAGTGTTGCGGCACTTACGGCACCCCACGGTCTCGCGCAATGTGGTGACTCCTTTGAGAAAGCTTTCATCCATGCCGAGCGATTCGAGCGCGGGGAGAACCTTGGCGCGGTCGAGCGGTACGGTCTTCGCACAATCAGAGCAAAGGCGGCGGACGAGGCGCTGGGCGATGACGAGTTCGACAGCTGAACCGACGAGGAACGGCTCCACGCCCATGTCGACCAGACGCGTGATGGCGCCCGGGGCGTCGTTGGTGTGGAGGGTCGAGAAGACGAGGTGGCCCGTGAGGGAAGCGCGAATGGAAATTTCGGCGGTCTCTAAGTCGCGAATTTCACCGACCATGATGACATCCGGATCCTGTCGCAGCGTGCTGCGGAGGGCGGCGGCAAAGGTGAGTCCGATCTCCGCGCGGGTCTGAACCTGATTGGCGCCCGGGACTTCGTATTCGATCGGATCTTCGATCGTGACGATGCGCAGCTCCGGCGAGTTGATCGCCTGGAGGAAAGCATTGAGCGTCGTGGACTTGCCGGAGCCCGTAGGGCCGGTCACCAAAATGATACCGTGAGGGTAATCAAGTACCTTGCGCACGGCCTCCTGCTCCTCGGCGTTCATGCCGATGCGGTCCATATTGTAGGCTTCCTTGCGCTGATTAAGCAGACGCAGGGAGACGGATTCGGCGTAGATGGTCGGGATTGTCGAGACGCGGATATCGAGGACGTTCTTGCCGTCGCGGAAATTGATGCGTCCATCCTGCGGCAGGCGGCGCTCGGAAATATTGAGGCGCGCCATGATCTTCAGGCGCGAGATGATGGCATCCTGGAAGCGGGCGAGATTATCCGGGAGTGGAATCGCGATGAGGATGCCGTCGACGCGATACCGGATGCGCAGGTTGGTTTCCTGCGGCTCGAAGTGGACGTCGGTCGCACCTTCGGCGACGGCCTGCGAAAGGACTTCGGTCACGAAACGTACAACGGCGGCGTCCTGGTCGGCTTCGACATCGGCGCCCGCGGCTTCCTGCTCCGGGAGATCATCGTCTTCGTCGTCGAGGCTGCCTGAGCCGACGCCGTAGTTTTCATTGATGAGCTGGGAGACGCGCTCGGGGGGGGCGAGATACCACTTCGGGCGGCGATGCGTGAAAGTCGCGATCCAATGGGCCGTATCGATATCCGGCGGCAGCGAGGTGACGAGCCGTAGACGACCTTCTTCGCCTCCGGGGAGGAGCGTCGGGACGACCTGAGCTTCGGCGGCGATACGTGCGGGCAGAATCTTGAGGCCTTCCGGATCGATCGCCGGTTCGTCCAGCACCTCAAGTCCGGTGAGTTTGGAGAGTTCTGCGAGCAGACCGGCCTCATCGAGGTTGAGCGCCTGGGCGAGGAATTTAAAGCGTCCCTCGCGCGGGGTTTCCACGAACGAGGCGCGAACCTCGTCGGTCAGTCGCTCGGCGAGGGCCGAGGGCAGTCCGTGCCGGTCAACAGTGAGCATGTTACTTGGCTTCAGGCGAAGCAGGAGTCTTAACGGCGTTATCAGGGGGCAGCGGCTGTCCGGGAACACGGTCCAAGATTTTGCGCACCTCAGGGGCGATGACCGAACGGTCGACACGGTTAAGGGCGTCGAGATTATCAACGGCGTCGGAATTTAGCACGTATGGGCGGAGGAAGACCACGATGTCCTGGCGGGTGTCCACTTCCGTGGAGGAACCAAGCAGGTCGCCGAGCCAGCCCAATGGGCCGAGGCGGTTGGACGTCTTCGACTTCACTGTGCGCTGCAGGCCGCCCATGACGACGATTTCGCCACTCTTCGCACTGACGTAGGAATCCATCGTGCGGCGGCCGATAATCGGCTGGGAATTGCCGTCAATGGTCGTGTGCCCGATGATGTCTTCGACCGATGTCGAGACCTGCAACTGCACGGCGCCGTCCTTGCCGATAAGAGGCAGAATCTTCAACTGGATGCCGATGTCGCGCATCGTCACCGTGGAAGTGGTGGTGCCCGGGGTGACCGTGGAGGCCGTGGAGCCCGTGATCACCGGATCGGATTCGCCAGCAAAGATGGTCGCTTCTTTGTTGTGTGTGGTCGTGACAGCGGGAACAGACAGCACCCGATAGTGGTTCAGGCGCGGCGTCGAAGAAAGCCCGATGGCGGCGGTAAGGTTGCCCTGCGCGGTGACGACGCCGTTCACATTAGATACAGGAGTCGGGAATGCATTGGTCGCGGTCGTGGGGTTGCCTGAGATAGTCGCGCCCTGCATCGTCGCTCCGACGCCCTGAAGTCGACCGTTGACCACGTTGACGCCGAGGGCGTCGATTCCGCTCTGGTCGTTGTCGGTCAGCGTGACTTCGGCGATCACGACCTCGACGCGCACTTGTGGTAGAACGATGTCGATCTTCTCGACCAAGTTATGAAGCAGGACCAAGTCATCAGAGGTGCCGGACACGACGACGGAGTTGCTACGGATGTCCGGAAGAATCGTGACCATGCTGCTGAACTCATCGGCGCCGTTCTGAGAGGTACCGGCGGCGGGTGCGCCAGGTGCGGCGGCGGCGACCGGGGTGCGATTAAGCGTGGAGCTCTTCGCCGCACCGTTACTCTTGGTGGCAGCCGAGGTCTGGCCAGTGACGAGCGAGGTGACGAGGTCCGCGACCGCCTTGGCGTCGCCGTGACGGAGGAAGATTACGTCGGTCTTCGTATTCGGATTCGACTTCTGGTCGAGGGTCTCGATCAGCTTGTCGAAGAAATCATGTTGGTCGGCGGAACCCAGCAGCAGGACGCGGTTAGTGCGCTCATCGGCCAAGAAGGTTGTGCCCGTGCTGAGGCGGAACGGAGCGGCCCCAGCGGCGGCCTGCGGTGTGCGCAGCATGGTCGTGAGCTTCGTCACGATATCGGCGGCCATCGCATTCTTGAGCACGTAGGCTTTGGTAGCCACGACGTCGAGCTGCGGCTTATCGAGCTGCAGCATCAGGCTCTCGATCTTCTGCAGATTCGTGATTGAATCAGTGACCAGCAGGGCGTTGTTACGACCGAAAAAGACCGGAGCCGAACCAAGCGTGGTGTTGAGGCTCGTGGCGATCTGGGTCGCGAATTCCTGAGCGTTGGCGTGCTTGAGCGTGAAAATCTTCGAGGCAATGCGGCCGCTCGGAGGAAGCTTCAGCGTGCTGTCCGTGATGAGCGTCGGGGACTCGCCCTTGGCGACGAGATTAGGGACGACCTTCAGGAACTTGTCGCCCTGCTGGATGACGGCGATGCCGTTCAGATTGAGCAACGTCTCGATGGCGAGCAGTGCTTCGTCGCGGGTGATGTTAGCCGGAAGCGAAAGGGTGTAGAGACTAGCCGGCAGCGCCTGCGGGCGGAGAATGGATTTACCCGTCCAGCGCTGCATCAATTCGAGCACCTGGGCGACGGTCTCATCGCGCAAGATAACGGGGCCCACCTTATCGGAGCCTTCGAGGCCCGGGAGCGGCACGGCAGCCGCGACGGCGACAACCGGGGCGGCAGCCGCCGCGGGCGCAGCCTGTTGTCCGAAGGTTTCGGACGGCAGCATGGCGCTGGCTAAGAGGAAGCAGAAAAGGGGCAATTGGGCCCGCCGTTCACGTGGGGTCGAAATAGAGCTAATCACTGGAGGTAGGGTACGCTTGGATAACACCAGTCTCCGTGAATTGTTCGATTAGAATTCACACTTTTAAGGTTTTTTTGCAGATGGGTCATTTGCCAGCCGAATAGGCGACGCTTAGTGAACATTATTTCACCTTAGGCTTGCCATGGGCGATCCGCTGGGGCATAAACCCTCTCCAAGACGACCTCATGCGCGAAGACCTTCCCGATTGGCTGGGCAAGCCACCCCTCCGGGGAACGGATGAATGGGAGGCGTGGCTGGCCAAATGGCGCAAATACGCCCGGACAGAGCTGCGCGACGCCGCGGCCGATGATCCTGATTTTGATTTCGGCCTGCTGACCGCCGAGGAACGCTGGCGCGTGGCCCTTCGCCTCCAAATCCAAAACCATCTCGCCGGCGGCCGAGAGAATGGCCCCGTCCCCACCTCACTTGCCTTGGGTAAGCGTGTCAGCGACCTCGACCACGCTGGAGTCGTCGCCTGGCAGGTGGGTCGTTCGGTCGTCCAACCAATTCCCGATGCCGGCTTCACTGCCGCCCTCGAATGGAGCAACGCCCGGGAAAATCCCCGCCGACGAAGGATCTCCCACGGCATCCGCTACGGCTTCATCGCCGGCCTCGGCGGGGAGCCCGCCTCGCCCGCATGGTCCTCGCCAGATTATGTTGCCGCCTACGAAGCCGCGTGGGAACTCGGCAATGCCATCGCGATCGACGGCGACCCGCGGGGATAAGTTGCGGAATAGTCCGCGGCGGGCAGAGTGCCTTTCTCCTAAGCATCTCAATGGAATACGCCCCCACCATTCTCGGTCTGCTGACGCTCGGCTTCCTCGCCTACTTCATCTTGTCCTTCAGGTCGTCCGCCCAGAACGGCGGCGGTAAAGGGAGTGAACTCCTGATCGAAGACCTCCGCCGCCAACTCGCCGACGCCACCGCCACCGCCGAACGCGAGCGCCAGGCGAAGACCGACGCACTGAGCCGCGCTTCCGGCGCTGAGTCCGCCCGCAACTCCGCCGCCCAACAACTCACCGAAGCCCAGCAGGCGAACGCAAGCGCCCGTGAACAGCTACGCGCCGACAACGCCAAGGCGCTCGCCGACGCCGAAGCGCGCTACACCAAGGCGCTCGCCGACCTGCGGATCACCTTCGAAAAGACCAGCGCCGACGTCCTTAAAGGCATGGCGCCCGACGTCACGAAAGAAGTGTCTACGCGGGTGGAGCCTTTGATCGCACAGATCAACACCGCTCTGGAAAGCTATCGCAACGCTATGCAGCAAGGCCTGCATGGCCAGGGCGAGGCCATTGCCGCGGTCAACGCACAGATGAAGCAGATCGGCGAGGCCACAAGCCTGCTGGCGGCGAGCACCAACGATTTCACCTCCGTCCTTAAATCTTCGCAGCACCGCGGAAAGTGGGGCGAGCAGACGCTGCGCCGCGTCGTCGAGGCCGCGGGCCTCAGCGCCCTTTGCGACTTCACGGAGCAATCGTCCCAAGATGACACTCGCCCTGACCTGATCATCAACCTTCCCGAGAACCGCTGCGTCATCATCGACTCGAAGGTCCCTGAGTTCGATGTCGCCCTGGCCAACCAGTCCGCGCCCAACCGCAAAGAACTCGTCAAGGCGCACGCGGCCAAACTCCGCGCCACCATCAAGGCCCTCGCCGCGCGCAACTATCCGGCCGCCCAGACCAAGGCCGAACGCAAGGCCTTCGACAAGGTCATCTTATTCCTGCCTGCCGAATCGCTCTTGAGCACTGCGCTTGAAGGCGACAACGACCTGATCATCGACGCTGGCAACGAAGGCATCCTACTCGCCACGCCCGCGACGCTGATGGGCTTCCTCTCGGCAATTAACCTCACCTGGCAGCAGCATAAGCAGGCCGCGAACTCGGCGCAAATTGCCAGCGAGGCCGCCGTGCTCTACGAACGTGTGGTGACCTTC
>SESF01003435.1_pt1 | contig 18446 bp, 14 predicted proteins | sample 3171521 | NCBI WGS metagenome assembly SESF01 (sample SAMN10866945, study PRJNA518727) | freshwater metagenome | biome: subpolar coniferous forest; feature: holomictic lake; material: water; isolation source: holomictic Lake 227, 6 m and 8 m depth | place: Canada: near Kenora, Ontario | collected...
TCCGCAAATCCGTTAACGTATTCATGGACGCAGCGAGTGCCTGGCTCGGAATCGTGACAAACAGGGTTCATCTGCTGGATGACAGAGTTCCATTTTGCGCAACGCCGGGCCGCACTGGGTCGGGATTACCCCCGCCCGCCCGATTAAAGCCGCACTGTCTCATTGCAGGACAGTCGCCCGCCACACCCACCGCCCCAACCAACCACCCCCGCCTTCCTTCCTCTGTCATCCCTCCGTCATCTCACCGTTACCTCACCGTAGCACCTCTGCAAACTTTGCAGAGGTGCTACGGTGAGGTAGCGGAGGTGTCCGGGAGATACCACGGCGGTGTCGGCTGCAGGCGTGCCTCAGGAACCGGCGGGCAGCCGATACGTTCGTGCATCTACGAAACAGCCCACTTAGGCCACCCTTAAGCTCCCGGGAGGGTCTGGTGCAGGGCGGGAGGAACCGTGGGCTGGAGGGCTGCCTTAATGTGGGAATTCCACGAACTCAAGAACCCTGTCTGCGAAATATCGCGTTAAGTTACAGACTATGCGCGAGCGTGGCTCTCCCGTTCCCTGCGCCCTGCATCGCTTAAGGGCGTCGAGAGTTTGTTGAGGGGAATCAGGAAGCCAAATCGCATTGGCAAGTGGGCGACCCAATATCTGTGGAGCGATGGGCGCTCGGTGATCAAGATGCCTTCGTGGCGCGGCAGAGTGGCAGGACCGCACGCAGAAGAAGTAGAACCTGCCATCGGAAAAGCAAAAATGAAGACGAGCGTGACCACATTGCACATCACACGGAACTTGTTATTTGGCCTTTGGGTTCTTCTTTTCCTAGGCGCCTCTGGCTGCTCCTCCATCGAATCCAGAGGTGAAAGCGACTATTATCCAAGGCTTTATCCTAGCATAAGGTATCACCAAACCGAATATAGGTAGGGTGAGCCAAAAGACGAACAACAGGCGAGACGCGAAGAATCGGACCGCGAGGAGTGGGCCCGCGGCGTCGGACATCGCGTGGCGGGGTTCATCGATTTCCCGTTCACGCTGGCACTGGACACAGCGTTGCTACCGTGGGATTTGCCTTACTGGGCCTTCCACAAGCCTCCAACCAACACCACATCAAGATGAACCGGGTTGTTCCGGGCGAAATGGTTTGAGCCCACGGCTCTATTATCAGACTTGCTCAGCCCTCGTGCCATGTAGGCTTGCGAACATTGCTGTGCCCGAGGACGGGCGCCCTCCGGCCCAGTCGGCTGCAGTGGTGGTGGCGATGTACAAGGTGCGAGATTATCCTTTAAGGAAGGGTCGGGCTTAGCTATAAGGCAGATCTGTGCAAAGAGTTAGCAACGAGTATCTCAGGTCGACCCATACCCTGTTCACGGACAGGGATGGGTGCCATTCATTGCCGCTGCGCGGCGAGGACAACCCCTCGCGAGCCTTGGCATTTTCGGACCACTTGAGCCCGATCCCCGTAATGCTCCTATGAGCGAGGTCACGCGCATGCTGGACGCGATTCAGCAAGGGGATCCGAAAGCCGCGGAAGACCTTCTGCCGCTGGTTTATAACGAACTGCGCAAACTCGCGGTGTATAAGATGGCCCAGGAAGCCCCGGGCCAAACGCTCCAAGCTACGGCGTTGGTGCATGAGGCCTGGCTGCGGATTGCCGGCGGCGAGGCCAAAGCCTGGGACGGCCGGCGGCATTTCTTTGCCGCCGCGGCCGAAGCCATGCGACGAATTCTCGTCGAAGCCGCCCGGCGGAAGAAACGCCTGCGGCACGGCGGCGGGTTGGAAGGTATGGAGGTGGAGGAGATGGACCTTCCCGCTCCCATGCCTAACGACGAACTGCTCGCGCTGGATGAGGCTCTGACTCGGCTGGCAGAGATCAGTCCCCAAGGCGCGGAGGTGGTGAAGCTCTGTTTCTTCGTCGGCCTCACCTAGGAGCAGGCGGCGAAGGAGTTGGGCGTCTCGGTCAGCACCGTCGAGCGGCTTTGGCCTATTCGCGAGCGTGGCTCTACCGTGCTATGCGTCAAGGATCACCCCCCCATCGCTTCAGGATAGCAAAAGATATTTGAGGGAAATCGCGAGGCCACAGCGCATTAACAGGCAGAAGCTCCTGTGCCTGTGGGAGAGCTGATTCCACGGCACCTTGGATGTCATCGCGGCGCGGCCGAATGCCAAGAGCCGCCCTGGGATTAAACGATATTAACTAAACGGAAACGATCTAAATGAAGACGGCCGCGAGAATCCTTTTGCATCCATGAATCGCCGCTTTCTCTCATTGTTCCTGCTGGTGCTGCTCGGATTGGTTCTGCTGCCGCCGCTCTTCCTGGGCTGCTATCACCGCGTGGCACTCCAGCGCTACAGGGCGGCGCTTCGGGCCACAGGTCATCTGAAAACTCTGTCCGAGTCGCGACCCCAGCCACTGCCCGCCGTGGTCAATGGCGGACCAGCGCTGACGAACCTGGCGCAGCGATTGCTGCCGCTGCCTACCGCAATGCAGCCCGGCATGGCAAAAGGCCTCCCAGCGGGCACGCGGCGGGTGAATTGGGCCCAGCCCGAGCTGCCCAATGACGAGCAGACGAACTTGTGGTCGGATTTGCGGGTATTTCTGGGCACAAATGCGGCGGATATCGCCGCCCTGCGCAGCGCGCTGGAGGCCCCCGTGCTGGAGTTTCCGGTGCGTTATGAGGATGGCTTTCGCGTGCTCCTGCCGCATTTCGCGAAACTCAAAGTGATCGTGCAGCTCCTGAGCGTGGATGCACAGCTCCAACTCCACGATGGCCAGCCAGCACTCGCCCTGGCCGATACCATCGCCGGGGTACGTCTGGCAGCCCGCTGGAATCGCGAGCCGATCGTTCTGACGCAGCTCATGCGTATCGCCATTGCGAAGATTATGGTCAATCCGACGTGGGAGGCGCTGCAATTTCAAGACTGGAAGGATGCCGACCTCGCCGCGCTGCAGCAGGCCTGGATGGAGCTGGACCTGCCGGCAAGCGTGGATGCGGTGCTGGATCTTGAAGCGGCGGACATGGTGCAGATGCTGGGGCACCTCTCGCGGAAGGAATATGCCGGATTTTCCCCCGCCATGAGCGATTCTGAAGGGGCAGGTGCGGATAACTTCATCGAGATCCTCAAGCTGTGCTGCCGCGAACCCAGACAGGGCTTTAGTGCGGCCTGGGATCGGTATCCGCGCTGGTGGGCTTTCCGGATCTGGCGGCGTTATCAGCTTGAGCAGGTGGCGCTCCAGCGCATCGAGGCGGTTCGCGCGTCGCTGCGTTCCGCGGTGGAGCAAGGCGCTTGGCTGACTCCATTGCACCAGGTGGAAGTGAATGTCACGCGGCTGAACGGACTGATAACCTGGGTGCCAGAATTCATCAATAGTAGCAGTGGATTGAGCTACACCAACTTTTTGGCCAAGTATGTAGGCATCGAAGCGCAACGAAGCCTGATCCTCGCCGCCATTGCCCTCGAGCGCCACCACCATAAACGCGGGAGTTACCCCGACAGCTTAAAGCCGCTCGTGCCGGAGTTCCTGGCGGTTTTGCCGCGCGATCCGATGGACGGCCAGACGCTGCGTTACCGCCGGAAGAACGACAACATCTTTACGCTTTACAGTGTAGGGTGGGACGGCCAGGACGACGGCGGCAACCCCACTCCGGTGGGAACTTCATCCTACTGGGAGAACGGCAAGGATATCGTCTGGCCCAAACCGGCCTTGCAGGCGGAGGCGGACGCCGATTACAAATCCATCACCAAATGAGAGTCATGCACCAAATTAAGATCATACGGAAGTTCTGGCTGGCCATGCTCGTTGGCCTTCCGGGCGGGGCGCTGTCAGCAGACTCCGCTGAAGCTACCCCGAGGCTCTTAGGTGTCGTAGCACTCCCCAACCTGAAGCTGGCGCTTTTGGAAGTTGCGCCGCCGGTTAACGAAGGGAGGTGCCTGCTCCTGGGAGAAGGACAACGGGAAACCGAGGTCCAGGTGGTAAAGATCAATCCCGCGCAGCCCTCGGTGCGAGTAAACCACTACGCGAAGGCAGGGAAGATTTCCCTGACACTCACCAACCTGGCGTTGAAGCCAGGTCTTGGCATCTGCCTGGACAACGCGAAGCTTGATCCGGTTTTACGGTTGTATGGTAGACTCAGCAATCGCACCCTGCTTCGCGCGTCGCTGCTGCCCCAGGTTAGCTTGACACTCAATGCCGTGGCGGCCAACTACGCCGAGGCGGCTCAAGTGCTCCAATCGGCGCTGGCAGAAAAAGGAATCAGCAGCGTGCCGGATGGGGACCGCTTCTTGATGCCGGTTCCCAAAGTGGAAGCTTCGACAGTGAACCCGCTGGCTGCTCGAATCAAACCTTCTACTTTATCGGGCTCTGGAGGAGAGAACTTTCCGCCCGGGATGATCCAGTTTAACAACACCTCTCCAGCGCAGGTCCTGGAGGTTTACGGCTCGCTGGTCGGGCGAAAAGTGCAACGGGCGAAACCGTGGCCAAGTGTCGTTGCGCCTAGCATAAACCTGGTCACCCAGACCCCGGTCAGCAAGGAGGAAGCCATCTACGCACTGGAGACGGTGCTCGAATGGGCGGGGTTGAAACTCGTTCGCGTGGGTGAGGATGGTCTCAAAGCTGTTCCAGCCCCGGAAAACCGCCGCTGACAAGGAAGGAACCAGTGAGCGCGAGCGGAGAATTCAATGGCCCTGCGCGGTGGCATATATCAAATACCTGAACCTGCTATGAGCCGAAAGAACTCAATATTCTTCTTTGTGATCCTGGCCGCGACTAACTTATGCACAACGGCGGGTGCCGGACCATTGTCCCCAACCCAAATTGTTATCCGCGCAGAGCATCGCGGCTGGAGTTCAGCATCTACCAATCTGACCCTAACGCTAAGCAATGGAGTCTATGCCGCGGGAGCGTATACGGTTGCCCCACCACTGATTTCCAACTTGATGGCGGTTGCGAAACGCCCCTGGCCCCAGCCGGGCACGAACGCCTGGCCACGATTTACTATCGACTCGGTGAATCTAGGGCTGGATGCCGCCTGGGTGAAATCCAATTATCAGCGACTGCTCCAAGCTTATTCCGGCGATTCGGGAAAGGGAGTGTTCCACAATGTCTCCGAGCGGCAACGCGCGTGGTTGACCAACGCGTTGGCGGATGTCGAACTGCTCGGCGACGCGGTGCGTGGCGGCTTCGGAACGATGTGGACGGATGACTATCCGAGCTTGGAACTGCGCTTCGAAAATGACGACGGACAAACCGTCGAGCAAGTGTTTCGTCTCAGCACGAGCTCCCAGCCGTCTTTCATGCTTCCATGGGAGGTTTATGACGGGACCAACGAATTCACCAGCGGGAATGCCGACATCAGCCGGACGGTGGTCCAGGTTCTGCCGCCCGGATTCCTGAACCGGGAGAGGCTGAATGGCGACATATTTCAAATCGTAGTTGGCGGGTTCCTGAACTTGGGCACGGTTCTTGAGTTCATCAAGAAGTCAGCCTTGGAGGAGACATTCGGGAAGGAAGCTGACCCGTTGCGGCAGGGATTTGAATTGCGGAACTGCGGCATAGATGCGGGCAGTTACAACGGTTTTCCGAGTGGGTTCAGGGCACCCTTCACCGGACGAACTGGCCGGACCGTCTTACCATGCCGATACGGACTGGGATCGAGCGGGGTGTGGTGACAAACCTGAACGCAATCCTGGGCCATGCCGAGGCGAGGGTAGCGCCGTTACTGAAACTGGAGTGGCTCGTGTTGCGTCTCAAAGGCTCTGCCGCTGTCTCGGTGGAAGTGGAGCCTGAAGGCTCACCGGACCACCCATGGCTCCGGGGGCATATGGATAAAGTGGGACGCGCTGCTTTCTACGATCGCATCCAGCCCGCGTTACGCCGTTCACTCGGATTTGTTCTGCGGGAGGGTTTTCAGCGAACCTCAGAGTGGGCGATCCTGGAGGATGGCGGGCTTCTCTTGTACGGCTTTACTGGGAATGGCGTTTTGGATTGGAAGCCGGATGATCTTGGCTTCCAAGGCGAACAACGGATGCTGCAATCTTCCTCGATCAACTTCGTGGGTGTCTTTGTGAGGCCTGAAGGCAGGATAACGGAAGTCGTGCCGCCGCAACCGCAATGACTCCGGGTGTTATTTACTGATATGTCACCCGACCAGGAACATCGTCTCGAGGAGATCTTCAGCTCCGCGCGTGATTTGCCGCTGCGGCAGCGGGCGTTGTTCCTGGAACAAGCTTGTGGGGGTAATGCAGAACTGCACCGGCAAGCAGACTCGCTGCTCGCTGCTCACGAGCAAGCCGGCCAGTTTCTGCGGCCAGCAGCTTCCCTTTCGCTCCCGAACGTTCCCGTGGAAAAGCCGGGCGACCGCATTGGCCGCTACAAGCTGTTGGAACAGATCGGCGAGGGCGGCTTCGACATGGTGTGGATGGCCGAGCAGGAGGAACCCGTGCGACGCCGGGTCGCCCTCAAAATCATCAAGCTGGGCATGGACACCAAGGAGGTGGTGGCGCGGTTCGAGGCCGAGCGGCAAGCGCTGGCGATGATGGATCATCCCCACATCGCCAGCGTCCTCGACGGTGGCGCGACGGACACAGGCCAGCCCTATTTCATGATGGAACTGGTCAAGGGCGTTCCCATCACCGAATACTGCGACGCCAACAAGCTATCCACTCGCGAACGGCTGGAGCTGTTCATGCTGGTCTGCCAGGCGGTGCAGCATGCGCACCAGAAGGGGATCATCCATCGCGACCTCAAGCCCACGAACGTGTTGGTGACGGTGAAGGACGACCGCGCGGTGCCCAAAGTGATTGATTTCGGCGTGGCCAAGGCGACGCAAGCACGGCTGACAGAGAAGACCCTGTTCACCCGTTTTCACCAGTGGATCGGGACGCCGGCCTACATGAGCCCGGAGCAGGCGGGGTTAGGGAGTCTGGACGTGGACACGCGGAGCGACGTGTATTCGCTAGGGGTGCTGCTGTATGAGTTGCTGACGGGGCATACGCCGTTCGGCACACAGGAGCTGCTGGCGCAGGGGTATGAGGCGGTGATGCGGACGGTACGGGAAACAGAGCCGCCGAAGCCGAGCACGCGGCTGAGCACGCTGGCGGAGGAGGAACTGAGCGCGGTGGCGGCCAAGCGCGGAGCGGAGCCGGGGAAGCTAGGCCGATTGGTGCGCGGGGACTTGGACTGGATTGTGATGCGGACGCTGGAGAAGGACCGCCAGCGACGGTACGACTCCGCCACTGCGCTGACGGAAGATATCCAACGTCACCTTCGCGCCGAACCGGTAGCGGCAGCGGCGCCATCGCTCACGTACCGCATTGCCAAATTCGTGCGGCGCAATCGCGTGCCTGTGGCGGTAGTTTCGGTGGTTGTGACGATCCTGCTGACCGCAACGGTGGTGAGCTTGCAGTCTGCTGCCGCAGCCCGAATAGCCGGACGTGTCGCCAGCGCCGAAAGGGACCGGGCTTCGGCGCAACAAGTGATTGCTGAGGCGATTGCGGAGGAAAGCCGCCGGCGGTTGTTGAGCTTGAACACGGCGCACAGCCTCCAACTCCTTGATCGCGGCGACTGGTTTGGGGCAGCGCTCTGGTTCTGCGATGCCCTGCACCGCACAGGAACTAACACTTCCGCCGAGGCTGCCAACCGGTGGCGGCTCGGCGTGACGCTCGCATACGCGCCGCGTCTGGCTCGCCTTTGGTTTCAAAGTGGACCGGTGAGCCAGGCCACCTTCAGCCCCGATGGGCGCTGGGTGCTGGCCGCAAACCGTGATGACTTCGCACGCATTTGGGACCTTGAGAGCGATGGCCCGGTCGGCACCGCGATGCCGCATGCAGGCCCGGTGTTGGCAGCCCAGTTCAGTCGCGACGGGCGATATGTGGTCAGCGCCTGCGAGGATGGAACGGCACGCGTCTGGGAATCGGGCTCGGGCAAGGCCATTTCTCCACCGCTTGTCCACCGGTTACCGCTACGGTCGGCGCTGTTCAGTTACGACGGTCGACAGGTCGTTACCGCGAGCAGTCGTGGCGGAGAGTCGTGGTCGCCCGACGGGAGTCCACGGCCGCAGGGGGCGGAAAGTGAAGTCCGGCTTTGGGAAATACCGTCCGGTCGTGAGTTGCACGGGTTCCGCAGCCGGGCAACCAACCTGACGCGGCTTGCGACCAGTCCAGCCGATTCCTTTATCGCGGCTGCATACGCAGATGGCGAAGTCCGCATCCTCAACGACCACCTCAGTTTGGTCCGGCGGCTGGGCGGTTCCACCGAGCTACCCCAGTGGTCAATGTTGCCGGGGGCACGGTGTTCCAACTCGGCCAGACGTCGGCTCCGCCGGAACTGCCGAAGTTCGATTTACATGACAAAGCCGACGGGGCAGAGCCACACGCCGGGGTGGTGAATAGTCTTGCCTTCAGCCCGAATGGGAAATACCTGGCCACGGCGGGTGTCGATGGCAACGCGTTGATCTATTCGCTCTCCAACGGGGAAATCTCGGCAACGCTTCGCGCTGGCAGCGAGCGCCAAGGCGTATTCAAATCCGCGCTGCTCCAGGTGGCATACAGCCCGGACGGCAAGCGGGTGGCCACATTAGCCGGCAGCGATGGCGCGCGGATCTGGGACACTGCCAGCGACCGTCCGCTTACATCTGTGATTGAGCATCATCAGGAAATACCGATGGCTGTTTTCAGCCACGACGCAAAACGAATCGCAATCGCCAGCCGATTGGAGCGTGGCCAGGCACGGGTTTTTGATGCAGCGACCGGGAAGGCGCTTTTTCCGGCTGTGCCACAAAGTGACGCCGGGCGTCGCCTTGCCTTCAGCCCGAACGACCGCTGGCTGGTGATCTCGGGCGAAAAGGGCGTGCGACTGCTCGACGCAAATTCCGGTGCACCCGTGGCTTTACCCGTGAAACCGACCGCGCCGATTCAAGACCTGGTTTTCAGCCCGGAGGGCAGTTGGATCGCGACCTGCGCCGGATCGTCCGCGCCGGCGGCGGGGCAGAAGGGGACCTGGCAAGTGCAGGTCTGGCAAGTCAAGACCGGGGAACCGATCACCTCACTATTGGAAATCGCAGTCATTGGGTCAGGATTACCTGGTGCATGCGCGCCGCGGATGGTATTCAGCGAGGACGGTCACTGGCTGGCTGTCATCACTGGGTCTGAGGGGGATGCTGCGGGAGAGGAGGTCGCTGGTTTTGTCAGCCGAGTCCAGACTGTTGAGACCCGCCGCGGCGCGGTCCTCAGCCCACCCTTTGAAGTGCGCGGACACATCCGGCAGTCCTTCTTTGGCCCGAACTCCACGCATCTGTTCATGCTGGGCAGTGCGCCAGGAACACTAACGGTGCGGGATCTTGCGCCCGGCGAAAACCTGGCGCTACGCCAACCGCAGGATCACGATTATAGCCCCCGAGAAATCAGCCGGGACGGGCGTTGGTTGCTTGGCTCGGCGCAAGGGGGTGGCGCGTCTGGGAGGTTGATTCGGGCGAACCGGTTACGCCAGTGCTCGGCGGAGGTTGGGGGGAGATCTTCGGATGCCAGGGCGATTCGCTGGCTGCCGATGGCCGTCTCGTTCTGGCTGGCAGTTCGGTGGCACCACAGTTGTGGCCGCTCTCGCCCGACCAGCGCTCGCTGGAGGTGGTCACGCGCGAGGTTCAACTGCTGGCGGCACGCGAAATCGATGTGTCGGGCAGCATGATTCCGCTCGCGCCTAACCGCATGAGCAACCTCTGGCACACCGTGCGCGAGGCGAACCTCGCACCACTTGCCCCCACTACGAGCCAGTCGGCCTGGTGGCATCTGCATCAGGCGGACCAAAGCGAGCGCGAGGGCCAGTGGTTCGCCACTGAGTTTCACCTGCGCCGCTTGCAGGACACGCCCGCCGACGGACCACAGACTCGGCAGCGACTGGCTCACGCCTGTACCTAGGCAGCATTCGAGATCTTGAACCGCAATCCCTGAAGATAGGAACCGAGATGAAGATGACTTTTCAGAAATCTGGACGCCGCTGGTTGCCTGGGGTGTTCTTGGCCATGGTCGGGGGCTTTGCCCTCGTGATAGGTCTTTCGGCCGCCGAATCGCCGACGGAGGTAGAGCGTGTGGGAGAATTGGGCCGCAAGGATTGCCTGGTCTTCGAGGGCACACAGGCATTTTCGGCCGCGGGCATCTTGAGCCCCCTGGAGTTGCGACTGGAGTTCTATAGCCTGTCGGCTCCGGCTGCGCCGCTGTCGGATTACCTGGCCTGGATCCAGCGGAGCGTGCGGCTGGGCTACCAACGCAGCGGCTTCGCAAAGGCTGTGGTCACTGCCACGGCGGACCGAAAGGCGCAGCGCATCCGGGTGAGCGTGTCCGAAGGGCCGCGTTTCAATTGCGGCGCTGTGAAGGTCACTGGATTGGAGCCCGCGCTCGCAGAGCGATTGACCAATCGCTTACACTTGGCTTCCACACTGACCGAACCTGCGAAAGGCCCTGGCCTGCCGTGCTTCCCCTGGCCCTGGCGAGAAGGCGGCCATGTTCCAGTCGATCCCCTCAGCCTCACCGGCTTTGAGCGTAGTGTCGTGGCAGCATTGGCTGAGTTGAACCGGCACCAGGCGGAAGCCCAAGTCGAGCTCACCTTCGACGAAAACCGCCGGCAGGCGGACTTGCTGATTCAGGTCACGAAGCCGGGTGTGGTGGGCACGCTCGACCAGATCGAGGTGGAAGGTCTCCGAAGGAACTCGCGCGAGGAACTCTTATCGTATCTCCAGCTTCGCCCGGGCATGCCACTTTCAGGCAACGTGACCAACGACACGAGTCGGCGGCATTGGGATTCTGGCCGCTTCAGCGGTCAGCTCATGAGTCTTTCGCCCCTAACGGAGCCGGGGCGGTTCAGGCTCGACCTCACCGTCGTTGAGTTCACCAATGCGCCGCCACTGAGGCAGGAATTGACGGCTGAGGAGAAGGCTTTTATGAAGCTGCGCGACTGGGTGTTGAATTGGAAGAACCGACCGGAAGATTGGGTGTTCGAAGCGCAGATGACGCGGAGCGGCCGCCGCGCTAACGCCAAAGTTGTCTTTGGTCAAGAGGGGCTGGCGATATTGATGCGACAACCTTCAGCCACGAATGCAGCGGCGCTGCGCTATGGATTCGTCGCCGCGCCCCAGCACATCGGGTTTTATTCCGGCCCCCAGCAGAGCAAGCTAGTCGGAAAAGCAATGGGCGGCCAGTACGAGACTATTGTCGCCATGGGCGGCAACCCGGAGCATGACAATGCCCGGGGGCATGTCCATGTTGGTGGAGGCTGGCATAACAAGTCCCTCGGCACGCCGTATTCGATGCGGTTGGATTTGGCACCCGTCTTTTTTGTCGCGTTGGCTCATCCCCTCGATGGGTCGTGTCGGCTTGCGCAAGGCATCCTGTCCGTTCAAAGCGAAACGAACGCTGACATTGCGTTCGAGATGACGGCGGAAGCGACCACCGGGCGGCTCATGGCGTGGCATATGTCGATGCAGACGAACGACGTCCGGCTCGTGCTGCGGTGCGAGGAGGGCGCGTTCGCGCGCGTGCTGCGAGAGGTGGCCGCTGGCAGCGCCGCTTTCACAAACGCGCTGGATCCGAGGCACCCGTGGAGCAGTTCGCTGGCGATGCTTGGGCGGGATCTCCGAGAAACGCTGGAAAAAGACTTCCCCGAAGTATTGGACTGGCTGGGGGAAGGTTTGGCCGGTCGCGCGAACGCCAAGGAACTGTTCAACGCGGTGGCGGTACTGGAGGAATTTCCCTGGCGCGCACTCGTGGCCCCGCTGGATTTCTTCTCGAGCTCGCCTTCAGAGCCGGACACCGGCGAGGAGTTTCCATTCGTGCTCGACGGCTCGGTTCCCAGCCTGACGGCGGGCAATGACTGGGTGCGGCTGCTCGGCGGCGGGATAATGCGGGCCAGCGATGTGCTGTGGCCACGCGGCTCGTGGCCATGGGCGCTAATGCGTGACGCGACGTTCCTGGCCGCCGGCGAAGCCCGCTTGGCTACGAATGACACGGCGCGCCTCGCCCAGGCCGAGGACACCGGACCGCTGGGCTGCCTGATCGCCGCGCACGCCCTCGGCCGCTTCGATCCGCGGATGGCGGTCACGTTCTCCCAGCAGGGAGCCGCTCGCGCCACGCCCGCTGCACTGCAAGACGATCTTCGCGTGTTGTTGCGAGGCGAGAAAGCGGGCCAGAGGTTCCTGCAAAGCTCACTGCGGCGGGCCCCCGTCTTCAAGGAAAAGGACCTGCTGGCTTTAATGAAACTCATCGGAACCAACGCATTGCCCATCGTTTTCGATTGCTTCACGGCTTTGAGGGCGAACTCCGCTTTGCCGCCGGACGAGGCCTTGCGCCCGGTGATTGAGCGGCATTGGGAGAGACAAATCCGCCCGCCTCTGCTTAGGGCGTTCGCAAAATTGTGCCTTACTGGCTACCTGGCGTCGTCGCCGCGCCCAGACGCATCCCAAGCGACCGCGGCAGCGGGCTGGCTGCGCGAAGCGGCGGATCAGGGGTATGCCCCAGCACAGATATGGCTTGGGCAGTTCTATGCGAAGGGCTTGGGAGTCAATATCGATTCTAAGGTCGCAGCAATGTGGATGGGTAAAGCCGTGGAACAGGGTTATCCGCACGCCACGTGCGAGTTGGGCCGACTCTACTTGTCGCTGAACGATCGCGAGGAAGCTGCCCGGTGGTTCCGGCGTGGCACGCAGGATGCCTGCTCCACGGCCGAAATGGAGCTGGCCAAGTTACTCCTTGGCGCAACCGGGGCGACGCGCGAGCAGCAGGAAGAGGGCATCGCTTTGCTTCGTAAGGCGGCTGGGCACAACAGCGTCGAGGCATGGTTCTACCTCGGTATGGCTTATGAGCAGCTAAAAAGGATGGAGGAAGCCCTGGACTCCTACCGCAAGGCGGCCTTTAAAGGGCTGGCGGAGGCGCAGTTGAAGCTGGGCGTCCTCCTTAGCGACGGCTTCATCACGAAACCGGATTACGTCGAAGCCTGGGTATGGCTAAAGCAGGCAGCATCTAAGGGGAGCCGGTTCGCCGACACGCTAAGCCGCACGATCGGTCGGAAGCTGACGGCGGAGCAACTGGAAGACGGCAGGCGACGGCTCAGCCAGATCGATAAGGGGGCCGGCTGGCAGGGAAAGGAACTAATCCCGAAACTTTGAGAAGACGGACTTTTTTATGACTCCCATACTGATGAAGGTCCGGCCGCTTGATTGGCTGACCCATAATAAGGCTGATATGAAACACATGCAACCAATGCTCGACACCCTCACAATCCACCGCTGGATCGCGGCGTGTCTCGCGCTCACAACCTCCGTCTGCCTAACGGCTGCGCCTGGGGAGCCATCCAGCACAGCTCCACAACGATCGGAGCGGACCCTTCAAATCCCGCTGGATTGGCAGGAATGGTCTCAGTCATCCGGACCGCTGGACACCTACACGTTGCGCTTTTCGCCAGAGATAAAGCCTTTCCTCAAAGAGCCTGACTTTGGCCGGCACCGCGTCGTCCGAGGCGCCTTTGGCTGCGGTGTGCGCACCAACGAATTCATCTCTTTCGCCTGGGATCAGACCGCCAACCGTCTCTACCTGGACCTGAACGAGAACCGGGACTTGACCGATGATGCCGAGGCCACCTGCGCCGGCGAGTATGATGGCCAAGTCCAGTTGTTCCCGCGAGTCAAACTCAACTTCAACACCCCCTCCGGCCGCCATCGGTACTTGGTTGACCTGCGCTTGGGCGGTACCACTACGGCACAGCTTTCTGGCACCTATGTGCTGCGCTGTTTCTGGCACGGCCGCGTCGAGTTGGGCGGCCGTCCCTACCAGATCGGTTTGGTCGAGAACCCGGACACGAAGACCCTGGCCGACCAAACCCGTTACCTCCTATTCCGGGCATGGGGGGCGCGTACAGAACCGATCCGCCTCAATCCAGGCACACCACACACGGTCCACTGGCCACAGAGAGTGCACTTGGCAGGCCAGAGCTTCAGCTTGAGCAGTCTCTACACCAACCAGGGCGGCTCCCCTGGCTACGTGCTGGAATTAGCGCCAGCCCATCCGCAAATGGGTGAATTGCGCCTCAGCGGCCTGAACCTGTACCGCCTAATTCTGCAACAGCCCGGTGGCTATACAGCCATTCTCGACACCCCAGGTTCGGCGGAGAAGATCCCCGCCGGAACCTACCAAACCGGCGAGGTCTGGTTGCGCCAGGCAGCCGCGGAAGCCTATTACGATGGCCCCCTGCCACTGACCGTCCGGGCCGATAGAGCTGTCTCGCTAGCGGTGGGCGGGCCCCTCACCAACTCGGTGGCGGCGGAGCGGAGCGGCGACGACTTGGTTCTGAGGTACCGCCTGGCAGGCGCCGGCAGCCAAACGCTGACCTATCGAATGAGCACAGAAGATCGCAACAACCCGCCTGGCTGGGCCATCCTGTCGGGCGGGAAACAAGTCGCATCGGGCAAGTTCGCCTATGGCTGAGGGAATACCTGTTCGTACTCATGGCGAGTACCTGCTGGAATGAAAGGTGAACTCAAAATCGTAGCTAACGCGGACTTGGGCGGGTTAGGCACCACTCTAGGGCCACCGTCATTCTACACGCGGAGCCAGAAGCCGCTCAGTTTCTTAAGAGCGTTCTCCCCACGCGTTGTGCCGTGGCTGGCGATTCTGGGGCTGTGCTTGCTTAAACCCAATCGCTGCCGCCAGGCCTGGTGCGTCTGGCTGCCGCTCTTGGCGGTGGCGGGTTTGGCTCTGGGCGTCGAGAAGTGTGCCTGGCCTGCCGACAATGAGTTTCGCGAGACCGTTCGACCTATGCTGGTCGCCCTGGGATTCGGCTGGGCGGGGATGCTGCTGCTGGCCCCGTTGGCTCCATTGCCGCGCAAGCTGGGCCGCTTCGGTTGCCTGCTGCTCGGGCTGGGTGTCTTTGCACTACTGGGGATGGCCTTCAGTCGTGATTGGGAGAAAGGGACGTTCATGGAGATTATCGACATCGTCTGCGCGGTGTTGCTGCAATTCGCGGTCTTTGCCCTGGCGGCGGCGCTGAGCCTTGCGGGGTGGTCTGTGCGCCGGCGGTTTACCATTCCGGGCCTCCTCAAATGGCTCTTTCTCTGGCTGATCCTCGTTTGGCTGGCGTTGATAATCCCGTGCGTGACCCTCAACTCGCTGGGCCGTGGCGAAGCGCTGGCCGGCGTTTTTGTCATAGCCGGTTTGGTTTCCCTAGTCTCCTTCGTGGTGACTTTGCCCTTCCTGGCGCTGGGCGCGGCCAATCCCCTGTACCGACAAAGACTCCGGCAACTCGTAGTGCCCCCCGAATCCACAGGCTAAAGATGAAAGAGGTCACGCGCATCCTGGAAGCCATTCAGCAGGGCGATGCCAAAGCCGCCGACGAACTACTACCGCTCGTTTACGACGAGTTGCGCCGGCTTGCGGCACATAGGATGGCAGCTGAGGCTCCCGGCCAGACACTGCAAGCCACGGCGCTGGTCCACGCTGCCTGGCTCAGACTGGGCGGTGACGATCGACCCGCGTGGGATAATCGCGGACACTTTTTCGCCGCTGCCGCCGAGGCCATGCGCCGCATCCTCATCGATAATGCCCGGCGCAAGAATTATCTCTGCCACGGGGGAGGTGCGGAGCGGGTAAATCTCGACGGCTTGGATCTCGCGGCCAGCGTCGATGACGAGCAGTTGTTGGCCCTCAATGAGGCGTTGGATCATTTGGCAGCTCACGATGCAACGAAGGCGCAAGTCGTGAAGCTGCGCTTCTTTGCCGGGCTTACGAACGAGCAGGTGGCCAAAGTAATGGGCGTTTCCGAGCCAACGGTGAAACGACATTGGGCCTACGCGCGAGCCTGGTTGTTTCGTGAAATGAATTCCTAACGATGCGGGGCTTCAGAGTGGCAAGGCCGTTGGCGTCACTTCGGTTGCTTTCCAAACCATCGCTCGAACCTTGGTCCACGGCGGACGTAGGCAAACACACCCAATGCCACGGCTAATCCGACAAATCCCAGTCCGATAACGAATGGCTTGCGCGCCACGAGGTTCAAATGCACCAGCAGAAAGCTGCCCAGCCCGCAACCCAGCAGCCCGCCGACAACCATGCGCCAGCGTGACCGGAAGGGCGCCAGCACAGAAAAGAACAGCGCCGCCGCCAGGTAGATCCACACGTCGTAACGCACCAAGGGATCACCTTCGTGTTTCATGGCGTTGTAGAACAGCGCGCTGATGGTATGCACGATGGCCAGCACCTCAAGCCATTTGCTGCCGCGTCGTAAGTCCAGGCTGCGGGAACGCTCCGCCAGCAACATGATCCCGAGGAACACGATCCCGTTCAGCACGAAAGAAAAGGCCATCTGGCGTTGCGGATCAAAATAGCTCCACTGTTCCCGTGTCACGCCCAGCATTTTCAACGTCGGCCCCTTACCCGCCACCACGTCCAGTGCGATGACGAGAGCCCCAATGGCAATCAAATGAAAGGGCATTGTCCAGCGCGCGCGCCCGGCGCGCTCGAAACCGAGGGCGATAAATTCCAGCGCGGCCAGGGGCAGACACCACAGCGCCATGATTTCCGGTTCCCGGTCCAGCCAATTGAACGGCAGCAACAGGCTCACGTAGCTCGTCGAGGCGAGGGTCGCTGTCGTCCACGCAAAGCCGGTCAGTTTCAGCCGCCACAACCCGAACACGGAGATGCACAGCGCCGTCAACGACGCCGCCAGCACCTGTTGATTCGTGAACTTACTAGGGAAAAGCTGGGTAATGTTTGCCGGAGCCGTGGCGAACAGGCGCAGTTCCGCCAGCATCGCCAGCATCGCCGGTGCGATGGCCAGCGCTGCGCCGGCGAGGAATGTCGCCGCCGCCAGGGTTTCCTTCGCCCGGCGGGCGAAATGTCCGGCGAGCAGCAGTGCCCCGGTGAAGAACATGGGCAAAACCCAGCGCCAGGGGGCGTCAGATCGTCTCGCAGCATCCAAACCGTCAATACCGTTGCCACCACCGTCAGCCAGGTTGCCGCGGACAAAATCGTTTGCAGCGGCGTGATGCGGCGCGCATCAATGATCCAATGGTCCTCGTCTGCCAGCAGGCGGCGGTGGATAGTTTCCAGCGCGTCGCGTTCATCACGCGAAATGATGCTCTGGCTTTCCCAAATCAACGCCTGGTTCTCATGCTCGCTGATCGTGCGGCGCAACAGGTCGCCGTAAAGTTTGGGCTTGAGCCGCACCGGTTCGCCGACCAGGAACCGGCCCAGTTCCAGCGCAACCCGCTCGGCGCTCGGGCGGTCGGCGGCATTCCACGCGAGGCACGCGAGGCAGATCGCCTGCAGATCTTCCGGCACCCCCACGGCCACCTCGCGCAGAAACGGCGGCGCCGTGCTCGCAATGGCCTCGAGCACCTGGCTGCTCGAATCCCCCGCGAACGGCGCCTTGCCCGTCAGCACCTTGAACATCAGACTGCCGAAGGAAAACACATCCGACTCCGGGCCGAGCGGTTTGCCCAGGGCCTGCTCCGGCGATGCATAAACCGGAGTGCCTTCGAATCCGCGACCCTGCCGACCGGCTTCTTCCAGCGACAGCGCGAGCCCGAAATCCAGGATGCGCGGGCGCAGGTCGGGGCCCACGATAATGTTCTCCGGCTTGAGGTCGCGATGCACCAACCCTCGCGCGTGAGCCACGGACAGCTCGCGCGCGACTTCTCGCAGCAGCCGGGCCTTCTGCTCGAAATTAAGCTGGGCCGCAAAGCGGTCGATCGGAAATCCCTCCACGAATTCCATGACAATCGCCGGCGGGTCGGCTTCATCGAGCACAGAAAAAACGGTGACTACGGCCGGGTCGCCCAGCGCCGCGGTATTGCGCGCCTCGTCCAGCACCCGCCGACGCACCTGCGCGTCCGAGCGCTGGCGCAGGATCTTGATGGCGACACGGCGGTTCAACTTTTCATCATGCGCGGCATACACCACGCCCAGTCCGCCCTGGCCGAGCTTGCTTTCGATCCGGAAGCCCGGCAGGTGCGGCGGCTCATCCGCATGTTCCGAGGGGGGCCGGCGATCGCGGCCGCGCCATTGGCGGACGCGCACTGCGGCTTCAATGCGCTCGCGCGCCTCCTGCCGCGCGGCCTCGGGTAGTTGAGCGACGAACTCCTCCAGTCGCGCGACCGCCGGATTAGGAAAGTCCCTCAGGAAAGCCTCGGCCTGGGCGGCGGGATCTACCCCCGCCCTCACCTGGGTAGTTGTGGATGGAGGCTCAACCCGGTCCGTTGGCCCGGGTGGCGGCGGAGCCAGGAATCTGCCAGCATTGTCATGGGCCTCCAGGAGTGACTCGACTTCGCGCAGCAACGCAGCCTCACCGCCGGAAAGCCGGGCCACGAGCTTCGCCCGTGCTTCGCCCGGTGGCATGTCCATAGCCTCGGCGAACACGCGCTGGGCGTTGGAGACAAGATCACTCATTGCGGGTTGAACCGAGGGGAGAGTAACAAGCCGTCG
>SESF01010049.1_pt1 | contig 18445 bp, 14 predicted proteins | sample 3171521 | NCBI WGS metagenome assembly SESF01 (sample SAMN10866945, study PRJNA518727) | freshwater metagenome | biome: subpolar coniferous forest; feature: holomictic lake; material: water; isolation source: holomictic Lake 227, 6 m and 8 m depth | place: Canada: near Kenora, Ontario | collected...
AAAGGCAAGGACAATAATTACCTGTCCCCCGCCAGCTACCCGCCGGTCTCGCTGGCCACCTCGTCCACGCACGACAACGAGCCGCTGGCCGACTGGTGGGACACGGTGGACTCTGCGGAGAAAAAACTTCTCTGGAAACTGGCCTCGGGCGAGACCGGCCGGCCGCCGGTGTTCTCCAAGGCCCGGGAGAAGATCCTGGGCTGCCTGCTGCAGGCGGGCTCGCGCATAATAATTCTGCCCATACAGGACATAGTGGGTTCGAAGGACCGCGTGAACACGCCGGGCACGCTGGGCGACCATAACTGGACCTACCGCTTCCCGGAAACTCCGGAAGATTTCCTGAAAAAGCACGGCGACATGGTGGAGAGCTTCGCGGCCCTGGTAAAGGAGCACCGCAAATGATAGTTCCCGTCCGCGCCGCCTCGGTCCTGGCCTGCGCCGCGCTGTGCCTGTCGGGCTGCTCGCTCAACCGCACCGCGGCGCATGTGACGTCGGGCGTGATAGACAAAGGGCTGCCCTCCGTTTTCAGCCAGCAGGACCCCCAGTACGTGAAGGAAGCGCTGCCGGCCAACCTCCAGCTGATGGAGATACTGCTTAAGAGCGATCCCGGGAACCGGCGCATGCTGGTGAACGCGGCGCAGGGCTTCTGCGGCTACGCGCTGATGTTCCTCGAGGACGAGAACAACGAGCGGGCGTCGCAGTTCTACCTGAAAGGCGAAGCCTACGCGGCGCGCGCCCTTAAAGGCCGCGCGGCGGACCAGGCGAAGAAATGCGACGTGCCGGCGCTGTTCTGGGCCACTTTCTGCAAGGCGTCCTACATCAACATCAACCGCGACAATCCCGAAGCCGTGGCGGAGCTGCCGGCCATAGAGCCCGCCGTGCAAAGGCTGCTCGTGCTGGACCCCGGCTATTATTACAACGGCGCCGAAAGCCTGATGGGCGCCTACTATTCAATAAGGCCGCGCATGTTCGGCGGCGACCCCGACAAGGCGAAAGCGCATTTCGAGCTGGCGCTGAAAGGCCCCGGCGGGGATTTCCTGCTGAACCGCTTCATGTACGCCCGGATGGGCGCGGTGGCGGCGCAGGACCCCGAACTGTTCGAGAAGCTTTTGAACGGGATCCTGGCCGCGGAGCCCAGGGACGGGGAGACCCGCCTGCCCGACGAAGTGGCCAAGCTGAAGGCGAAGAAGTTACTGGAGAAAAAAGATGAGCTCTTCTAAGAAACTGCCCGCTGTGTGCGCTCTGCTGCTGGGGCTGTGCGCCGCGTCCGCGCAGGCCCAGACCATGATAAAGTTCGCCACGCTGGCGCCGGAAGGCTCCACCTGGATGAAGGCCATGCGGCAGTACACCGCCGAGGTTTCCTCGAAGACCGCCAACCGCGTGCAGTTCAAGATCTACGCCGGCGGCGTGTCGGGCGACGAGAAGGACGTGGTGCGCAAGATCCGCCTGGGCCAGCTGCAGGCCGGCGGCTTCACCGGCGTGGGCATAGGCGAGATAGCGCCCGAGATACGCCTGCTGGACACCCCTTTCCTGTTCAAGAACTCCGCCGAGATAGACCATATCTACAAAACTTTCGACGCCGACTTCCGCAAATATTTCGAGACCCGCGGCTACGTGCTGCTGGGCTGGGCCGAGGTGGGCATAGTCAACGTTTTTTCCAACTCGCCGGTCACGAAACCGGAGGATATGCGCAGCGTTAAGATCTGGATGTGGGAAGGCGACCCCATAGCGGAGGCCATGTTCGACGCGCTGAAAGTGAAACCCATACCGCTGTCGGTCACCGACGTCATGACCTCGCTGCAGACCGGCATGATCAACGGCGTGTACGGCTCGCCGCTGTCCGTGATAGCGCTGCAGTGGTTCTCGCGCATGAAATACGTTTTCTCGCTGCCCATCACCAACGCCTCCGGCGCGGTGGTGCTGGCCAAGAAAACCTTCGACGCGCTGTCCGGGAGTGACCAGAAAACCCTCCTGGACCTGGGCGACAAGCACCTGCGGGCGCTGACACTGCAAAGCCGCAAGGACAACACACAGTCGCTGACCGTGCTTAAGAACAAGAAGCTGGTGTTCACCGACCCCGCCGGCCCGGCCGTGGTGGCCGAGTTCGAGAAGGCCGGCGACACCGCGCGGCAGTCGCTGGTGGGCAAGATGTACCCCAAAGAACTTATGGACCGGCTGGAAGCCGCGCTGAAAGCGTTCCGCGCCGGCAAGAAAAGCTGAGCCAATTAAGTCAGCACGGCGATGATGTCCGCCGCCCCGCCCCGCCGCGGGGGAACCGCCCGGAAGGGCTGATGACCTCTACCCAACGGTAGGGGTCATTTTTTATGGAGGCAACATGGAACCTGATAAAACACCTTTGATAGCCGGCCTGATAATCTTCGCGGCCAGCATACTCAGCCTGCGGCTGGGAGTTTCGGTGGCCATCTTCGAAGTACTGCTGGGGCTGGCCGCCGGCAACCTGGGCCTGCACGCCGCCGACTGGATGCTGTACCTGGCCGGCTTCGGCGGCATAGTGCTGACCTTCCTGGCCGGCAGCGAAGTGGACTTAAAACTGCTGAAAGAGAATTTCAGGGCGGCCGGAGTACTGAGCTTTTTTTCTTTCTTCGCGCCGCTGGCCGGCGGTTTCCTGTTCTGCCGCTACGCGGCGGGCTGGACGGCGAGCGCCGCGCTGGTGACCGGCATAGCGCTGTCCGAGACCTCGCTGGCGGTGGTGTACTCGGTGCTTACTGAAACCGGGCTGGCTAAAAAAGAGACCGGCAAGCTGCTGATGGTCTGCACTTTCCTTACCAATACGCTGACGGCCGTAGCGCTGAGCTTCGTGTTCTTAAAACCCGGCCTTTACACGCTGCTGTTCCTGGCCGCTTCCGCCGTTTTCCTGGTCTTCGCCGGGCGTTTCTCCATGGGCGTCATCCGCCATCCCGCGCTGGCCGGCAAAGTGATAGAGCCGGAGATCAAGTATATTTTCTTCGTGCTGCTGGCCTTTATTTACCTGGCCGAGCTGGGCGCCAGCCAGGCCATACTGCCGGCTTTCCTGTTCGGGCTGGTGATGAGCGAACATTTCAAAGAACAGCGCAGCGCGGCCGACGTAAAGAACCGGCTGCGCACGGTGGCTTACGCGTTCATCACGCCGTTCTTCTTTATTGTGGCCGGCATGAAAGTTTCGCTGCCGGCGCTGTGGGCGGCGGCGGGCCTGTTCCTGGCCGTCTTCGCCGTGAAGCAGGTCTCCAAGTTCGCCGGGGTTTATTTTTTAATGAAAAAATATTTCCCTAAAGAAGGGATGTATTCCACGCTGCTGATGTCCACGGGGCTGACCTTCGGCGTGATGGCCGTGCTGTTCGGCAGCCGGGCGGGCTACCTGGACCAGGCGCAGTATTCGGTGCTGACCGGCGTACTGATAGCCAGCGCGGTGATCCCGACTTTCGTGGCGCAGCGCTGGTTCCCGCCGGTGGAAGAAGAGGATATTATTTAAAACTACGGCGGCCGGGCCGGCCATGAATGACCGTACCCGGCCGCCAGGGCAACGCCGCTCAGGCCTGGGCGCCGCCGGCGGGCAGAGTGCTGTCCACGAACACGCGCACCGAAAGTTCCTTGTCCAGCATGAACAGGCCTTCTTTGGATTCGCCTATAAGTTTCAGTTTCTCGGCTATCTCGGAAGAATTGGCTTCCTCTTCCACCTGCTCGTCCACGAACCAGTTGAGCATGCTGGCGGTGGCGTGGTCGCGCTCGGCCAGCGCTATGTCCATGATGTTGTTTATCAGGGCGGTCACTTTCTGCTCGTGCGCGTAGGCGGCCTCGAACATCTCGAGCGGCGTTTTCCAGCCGGTGGAGACGCCTTCTATGCCCGGCATTACGGCGTGGCCGTTCCTCTCGAGGATGAACCGGTAGAATTTCATGGCGTGGGTCATTTCTTCCTGCGCCTGCACGTAAAGCCAGTGCGCCATGCCTTTAAGGTTCAGTTCCGTGCACTTGGCCGACATGCCCAGGTAAAGGTAAGCCGAATAAAGCTCGGCGTTCACCTGCTTGTTGATAGCCTCTTCCACCTTGTTGCCTATTTTCATTTGTCCTCCAGGCCCGATAAGATCACTAGAGTTATACTACAAAAGTCGGCCTCAGGGACGCTACATTTCCAAGCGGCCTTGCGGGGGCGGGCGGGCATTTAGGATAATAAGGTATGCGCGGATTGTTCATAGCGGAAGATTATATTGTCAAGGCGGAAAAGGCCGTTGTGGTGGGGCTTATTTTCGCCATGGTGGGGCTGTCGTTCATGCAGGTGCTGCTGCGCATATTTTTCCACGCCGGCATAATCTGGCTCGACCCCCTGCTCCGGCACATGGCGGTCTGGGCCGGGCTTACCGGCGCGGCCATCGCGGCGCGCTACTCCCGCCATTTCGCGCTGGAAGCTTTCGTGAAGTTCGCGCCCCCGCGCCTGCACCGTCCGCTGGAAATTTTCGCCGGCCTGTTCACCACGGCGGCTTCGCTGCTGCTCTTTTACGCCTCGTACAAATTCATCCGCGACGAATTCGCCGCTGGCTCCGTGGCGTTCTATATCAAAGACCTCAAGGTTCCGGGCGGCTGGGCTGAGAGCATAATTCCCGCGACATTTCTGCTGATAATGTTCCACACGCTGACAGGCCTGTTCCGGCCCAAGGACGCGCTGCCCGGCCAGGGCGGGGCCTACTGAGCCATGGCCATACTGATAACCCTGCTGATACTGCTGCTCGCCTTCCTGGGCGCGCCCATCTTCACGCTGATAGGGGCGGGTTCGGTGCTGCTGTTCGCCGGCGCGCAGATAGATTCCTCCGCAGTGATAGTGGAGATGCTGCGGCTGGCCTCGCTGCCGGCGCTGATCGCCATACCGCTGTTCACTTTCGCCGGCTACGTGCTGGCCGAGAGCAAAGCCCCGCAGCGCATGCTGGCGCTGGCAGAAGCCATGTTCGGCTGGCTGCCGGGCGGGCTCGCCATTGTGGCGCTGTTCACTACCGCGCTGTTCACAGCTTTCACCGGCGCCTCCGGAGTTACCATAATAGCCATGGGCGGCCTGCTGTATCCCATGCTGATAAAGCAGGGCTACCCGGAGAAGTTCACGCTGGGCCTGCTCACCACCACGGGCAGCCTCGGCCTGCTGTTCCCCCCCAGCCTGCCAATTATCCTGTACGGCCTGGTGGCGAAGATCAGCATAGACGATCTCTTCAAAGCGGCCCTGCTGCCCGGCCTGCTGCTGCTGGCGGCGCTGTCAGTTTACGCTTTTTTCACCGCGCGCAAGTCCGAAGCCAAGCATACGCCCTTCTCGCTGGCCGCGCTGAAAACCGCGGCCCGCGACGCGGCCTGGGAGATCCCGCTGCCTTTCATCATCATAGGCGGCATCTACGCCGGCCTGTTCACCGCCAGCGAAGCCGCTTCGGTGATGGCGTTCTACGTGCTCGCCACGGAGGTGGCGATACACCGCGACCTCGACGTGTTCCGGGACATACCGCGCGTGGCGGTAAAAAGCATGCTGCTGGTGGGCGCTATTTTTATGGTGCTGGGCACGGCGCTGGGCTTCACCAATTACCTTATCGACGCGCAGATACCGGACCGCATCTTCGCCTGGCTGCACGCTTACGTTTCCGGCAAAGTGCTGTTCCTGATCCTGCTCAACGCTTTCCTGCTGGTCATCAACATGATAGAGATCTTCTCGGCGATAATCATCGTGGTGCCTATCATAGTGCCGGTGGCCGCGCAGTACGGCATAGCGCCGGTGCACCTGGGCGTGATCTTCCTGCTTAACCTCGAGATAGGCTACATGCTGCCGCCGCTGGGCCTGAACCTTTTCCTCGCGAGCTCGCGCTTCAATAAAAAACTGCCGGAGCTGTACCGCGCCGTGGGGCCTTTCCTGCTCATCCTGCTCGTCATGCTGGCCCTGGTAACCTACCTGCCGCAATTAAGCCTGCTGGGCATTAACTAAGCCCGCCGCGCAATTCTGCCGGCCTCCGGACTTGAACGATTCTAGAACGGCGTCAGCTATACTATATCCGACCGGGCGGTGGGATTTTTTAATTTACAGGGCGCAGTTAAATAAAATGAAGAACTCAAAGATACTTACCCTCATTTGTGTTTCTATGCTTCTTTCCGGCTGCGGCCTGTTCAAAGAACAAGCGGCCGGCTCCTGTTTGGACAAGGCCCGCGCCGCCGCCCAGAAACAGCCCCTTTCCCCGGCCGAGACCGACGCCGCCTTCGAGCAGATCGACAAAGCCGTAGCCTACCTGCCCGGCTCCTCCGAAGCCGTTGCGGTGATGGAAGAATTGACCGCCGCCGCCGTAAAGAGCGGCTACGCCAAAGCCCAGGAGATGGAATACGCGGCTTTAAAAAAAATGATCTCGCAGAACTCCGGCTACTGGCCGGCCTGGATGGCGCTTGTTAATTCCATGGCCGCCGCCGGAGACGTCGGGGGCCTGGCCAGCACGGCCATAGACGCCGGGAGGCTGGCCGCCGCGGAAGGCGGCGACGCCGGTACCAAGTACTGCGCGCTGCTGACGCAGATGGCCGCCACGGCTTCGGCAGCTCCCTGGCTGAAATCCGAGGCGGCCCAGAACGTGGACAAGTCGCCGGATGTTTTTTTTGAAAAGTCCTCCGTCTATTCCCTGGTGGCGGCGAAAGTGGCGGAGCTGAAGGCCGAAACGGACAAGCTGGCCGCCGCCGACCTGTCGCTTAAACAGGCGGCGCCGGCGGAGCTGGCGGCCGCCGCCGAAACCGCGGCCCTGAGCGCTTTAAAGGACACCGGAGAAATAGAACGAGCGGCGGATTTCACCGTCAGGGTGGAAACCAACCCGAGGTTCAAAGTTGCGGTAGAGATGGTAGTGCGCGGCAACGCCGCGCTGCTCGCCAAGGAGTATTCCAAAGCCAGGACCATGTACCAGGCGGCGTTGTCGCAGTACCCCGACCTGATAGACGCGCGGCGCCAGCTGGCGGAAACGGATTACCAGGAGGGCGAGAGCCTGGCCGCGGAGGAGCGGACGAAGAAAGCCGCCGACAAGCTGCTGGACAGGGCCTACTCCGGCGTTAATTCCGTTATAAAGGATTCCGCCGCCTCCCCCAACCGCATACCGTTCATGGGCCGCGACAATTTCCTGGGCGAGACCTACGCCCTTAAGGCCGCCGCCATTTCCTCAATGCGGGCGGTGGAAGGGGAGAAGATCAACAAAACGTCCCTGGCCAGGCTGGAGACCGAGTTCAAGTCGGCTTTGGACGAATCCATAAAGCTCAGCCCGCAAGGCCGGCTGGCGCGCCAGCTGTTCGACACCTACACCCAGAAAGGTTTTTAAACCGGCCGGTCCGGCACGGTTCTTTCCCGCGCGGCCCGCAAGGCGCGCGGGATCTTTCTGAACGGACCCCGGCCCGGGCCCGGTAATTTGGTAAAATCATGTACATGGACTCTAAGCGCAAAGCGGCGGATTTCGAAGTGGAATTCGGCGGTTTCGAGAAGCTGATGCCCCACAGGATCAAGAACGTCCTGATGGTGGCCTCGCTGTACGACTCCTTCCTGCTGGCGGACGACGACCGCCTCAACGAGGCGCTGTTCGGGGAAATGCCCGACTCCGGCGCCCGCTCCGCGCCGAAAATAACCAGGGTGGCCACGGCCGAGCAGGCGTTCGACAAGCTGGCCGGCGGCGGCTACGACCTGGTGATCGCCATGATACAGGTGGGCGAAACGGACATGCCCGACTTTTTCCGCAGCCTGAAGGCCGGCCGGCCCGACCTGCCGGTGGTGCTGCTTTCCTTCAATATCCAGGACATCAAGAACATCCCCGAGGAGGCCCGGGCGCTGGCCGACGGGGTTTACCTGTGGAACGGCGACACGCGCATTTTCTCGGCCATAATAAACCTTATAGAGGACACCCGCAATTTCGGGCACGACGCCAAGGTGGGCGTGCAGGCCGTGCTGCTGGTGGAGGACAACATCAAGTTCTATTCGTCCTACCTGCCGGTGATCTACACCGAGCTGCTCAAGCAGACCCAGATAGTGATGGCCGAAGAGCTTAACCCGGTAAAGAAGAACCTGCGCCTGCGCGCCAGGCCGAAGGTGCTTTTCTGCAGCAACTACGACGAGGCGTGGGCCATCTACGAGCGGTACAAAGCGAACCTGCTGGGCGTGATCAGCGACATCGAATACCCGCGCGGCAGCGTGTGCGACCCCGAAGCGGGGCTGGAGCTGACGCGCCGGATAAAAGAGGAGAACCCGGACATGCCGGTGCTGCTGCAGTCCTCCAACTCCAAATTCGCGGCGGCCGCGGGCGCGCTGGGGGCGTCCTTCATGCACAAGGCCGCGCCCGACCTTTCCAAGCAGCTGCGCGCCTTCATCCTGCGCTATTTCGGCTTCGGCGACTTCGTGTTCTCCGACAAGAACGGCTTCGAGTTCGCCCGCGCCGCCGACATGAACACCATGCTCAAGCTCCTGAAGGTGGTGCCGCTGGATTCCATCCTGTACCACGCCGGCCGCAACCACTTCTCCAAGTGGCTGTTCGCCCGCACGGAGTTCGAGACCGCCTACCACATCCGCCCGAAAAGGATCTCCGAATTCGGCAACCCCGAAGGCCTGCGCAAATACCTCATAGAGACGCTGCACCAGTTCATCTACAAAACGCAGCTGGGCACGGTGCTGAAGTTCGACCGGCGGCTTTTCGACAACTCCACCCCGTTCGTGAAGATAGGCTCGGGCTCCATCGGGGGCAAGGCCAGGGGGCTCGCGTTCGTGGACTTCCTGCTCAGCAAAAGCGACATGGAGACCCGCTGGCCGGGCGTTGCCGTGACGGTGCCCAACACCATAGTGCTGGCTACCGACGTGTTCGATTTTTTCATGGAGCAGAACGGGCTGGACGCCATCCTCAACGAAAATTATCCCGACGAGCGCGTGGCCGGCCTTTTCGAGAAGGCCCGCCTGCCGGATTACGTCAGCCGCGACCTGGAGACCGTGGTGAGCAAGCTGGAGGGCCCCCTGGCGGTGCGCTCCTCGTCGCTCCTGGAGGACTCCAAAACGCAGCCTTTCGCCGGGGTTTATAAAACGTACATGCTGCCCAACAACAGCCCCGACCCCGCGCGCCGGCTGGCCGAGCTGGAGCAGGCGATAAAATTCATCTACGCTTCCGTGTTCTCGCACGAAGCCCGGGCCTACCGCAAGCTCAACCCGCTGGTGATAGACGAAGAGAAGATGGCGGTGATCATACAGCGCGTGGTGGGGCGCCGCAACGCCTCGGGGCTGCACTACCCGGCTTTTTCGGGCGTGATGCAGTCGTATAATTACTACCCCGTGCCGCCGCTGGAGACGGAGGAGCCCATAGCCCACGTGGCCCTGGGGCTGGGCAAGATTATCGTAGAGGGCGCGGGCGCGCTGCGGTTCTCGCCGGCGCACCCGCACAACCTGCACCAGTTCTCCACCATCGGGGACTTCCTGGCCAATTCCCAGAAAAAATTCGTGGCGCTGGACCTGGCGGCCATTTCGTCGCCCCCGCGCTACGACGCCGAGCCCGCCCTGACCGAGGCCGGCATTACCGTGGCGGAGGAGGACGGCACGCTGGAGCTGGTGGGCTCCACTTATTCCCGGGAGAACGACCGCGTCTCTGACGGCATAGCCGAGCCCGGCACGCGCCTGGTCACTTTCGCGCCGATACTTAAAGGCGAGGCCCTGCCGCTGTCCCCCGTGCTGGAAGCGCTGGCCGCGCTGGGCAAGGAAGCCATGGGCTCGAATATCGAGATGGAATTCGCCTGCGATTACGACGTCCGCTCCGGCGAAGCCGCTTTCAACATCCTGCAGATGCGCCCCATGGTCTCGCGCAGCCAGATAAAGAAAGTGACGCTCAAGGACATAAAGCCGGAGAACCTGCTGTGCCTCAGCGCCCAGGCGCTGGGCAACGGCGCGCACAAGGACATCTCCGACCTGGTCTACGTGATACCGGAAGCCTTCGACCCGATGAAGACCAGGGACATAGCCGCCGAGATAGGGGAGCTCAACGCCCGGCTAAGGAGCGAAGGGCGTTCCTACCTGGTGATAGGCCCCGGCCGCTGGGGGTCCAGCGACCCCCTGCTGGGCATACCGGTGAAATGGAACCATATCTCGAACTCGCGGATAATAGTGGAGGCGGCCTACGGCGACTTCATCGTGGACCCCTCGTACGGCACGCATTTTTTTCATAACGTGACCTCCCTGGGCATAGGCTACTTCACCATCAACGTGACCGCGGCCGATTCCTTCATAAACTGGAGCCGCCTCAAGGCCATAAAACCCTTTGAGGAATTCTCCTACATCCGGCACCTGCGCTTCGAGCGGCCGCTGGATATAAGGGTGGACGGCTCGGACGGCCGGGGCGCCGTGGCTTTCGCCTGAAGGCGCGGCGCGCTACCCTAATCCCGCATAAAATGATAAATTGATATTATGAAAATCCTCATCCCACTGCTCGGCGTCATACTGCTGGCCTCCGCCTGTTCGAAACAGGACAATAAGGTCATAGCGCGCGTAGGCGCGGAAAAAATAACCGAAGCCTACCTGCAGGATAAATTCGCGGAAATAAGCCCGGCGGCCCAGGAATACCTGTCCAGCAAGCCCGGCCGGCGCCAGTTCCTGGACGTGCTCATACACGAGCGCCTGATGCTGATGGCCGCCAAGAAAAGCCGGGTGGCTTCAGGCGCCGGCTATAAGACGCAGGTGACCCAGAAAGAGGAAGAGATGAAGGCCACGCTGGCCGCCTACAAGGATTTCATGCTCACGAAGATGTGGGTGGAGGATATGCGCGGCGGCGAGCTCAAGGTGACGGAGGACGAGGTCAGGGATTATTACCGGAAATATCCCTACAAGGTCACGCTCGCGCACATACTGATGGCCGACAAAGAGACCGCGGAATCCGTCTATAAAAAGCTCAAAAGCGGAGCCGATTTTGAAAAAATGGCCAAAGAACATTCTCTGGACCGCGAAACCGTGCGCCTGCCGCCGGTGATGTACGGTGAGTTCATGCCGGAGCTGGAGGACATGGCTTTCAAGATGCGCGTAGGCGAGACGCAGGGCATAGTAAAGACCCCCCTGGGTTTTCATATCATCAAAAAGCTCGCGCAGGACATAGAGAACGAGCCCATGGCGCTAGACCGGGTGCGCAAGATACTTGAAAAAAAGAAATTCGACGCTTACCTGTCCAAATTCCAGGAAAAGATAAAAGTGGAGGTTTTAGATGAAAACTATAAATAAGTCCGCCGCCGCGCTGCTGCTGGCCGGGCTCTGCGCCGGGCCGGCCGCCGCCGCCAAAATATCCGACGGGCTGGCCGCCAGCGTGAACAACGAGCCCATAACCGTCTCCGACTACGAGAAGGCCAAGACGGCGCTGACCGAGCAGTACACCGCCGCCATGCCGGATTTTTTCCGGCAGGCAGACGCGGCCGCGCAGCTGGAGAAAGCGGCGCTGGACAAGCTGGTGGACGAAACCCTGCTGCGCCAGAAAGCCGAAGCCCTGAAACTGAAGGTTTACGAGCGCGAGCTGGAGAACGGCATAACGGAGATCCGCAAGCGCTTCTCCGTCACGCCTGACGGCGAGAAGCTGACCCCGGAGAAAGCCGAGGAGGTCTTCCGCTCCGAGCTGAAGAAGGACGGCCTCACCATGGAGGAGTTCCGCGAAAAGATACGCAAGCAGCTCATGGTGCAGAAACTGGTGCAGGACACGGTAAAGGCGCGGGTCAAGCTGCCGGGCGACGCCGAGGTAAAGGCGTACTTCGACAACCTCGCGCTGATGCTGAAAGGTTCGGAGGCTGAAGTGAAAGGGCTGAACGCCGAGGCCATGGATGACCTGAAAGCCGTGACCGGCCGCTTCAGGGAGGTTACCGCCGAGCGCCTGCGCCTGCGGCATATCCTGCTGAAGACCAAAGATGGCGCCACCCCCGAAGAGAACGCGGCGGTCATGAAGAAAGCGCAGGACATCCGCAGGGAGCTGGCCGAAGGGCTCGATTTCGACGAGGCCGCGATAAAATATTCAGAGGACCCGGAAAGCGCCAGGAACGGCGGCGACCTGGGCTACGTGGTGAAGGGCATGCTGCCGCCCGAAGTAGAGAAACCCGCCTTCGAAATGCAGGTAGGCGGCATCTCCCAGCCGCTGCAGTCCAAATTCGGCTGGCACATACTGCGCCTGGAAGAAAAGCGCGCCGCCCAGAAACTGCGCTTCGACGCCGTCAAGGACGACCTGGAGCAGATACTCTCCCAGACCAGCTTCGCCGCGGAACTGGCGGCCTATCTGAAGGAACTGCGCAAGGACGCTAAAATACAGGTTTTCCTGGAAGCGAAGAAACCGTAAGCTTTAACTTGAAACCAAAAATACTCATAACCGCCGGGGACCCGCTGGGCATAGGCCCGGAAGTCACGGTAAAAGCCCTCAGGAACCCGGCAGTACGCCGGGCCTGCCGGCCTTTTGTCATAGGCGACGCCGCGGCCCTGGCCGCGGCGGGCTGGACCCCCGCGCTGTGCCCGCTGCTGCCCGTGAACGCGCCCCCGCGCCGCAGCGCCGCCCCGCGCCCCACGGCCGGCGGAGGTGCGGCCTCCTTGAAAGCGGTGCTGCTTGCCTACCGGCTCGTCCGGAGCGGTCTTTTCCGGGCGCTGGTGACCGCGCCCGTTTCGAAAGAAGCCTGGGCCATGGCCGGCGCGCCGGAGATGGCGCACACCGACCTCTTCCGCGCGCTCGAGCGCAAAGAGCCGCTGATGCTTTTTTCCAGGGGCCCGGTGAACGCGGCGCTGGTAACGGAACATGTGGCGATGAAGGACCTTGCCGGGAGGCTCACCAGGGGCCTGGTGATGGAAAAAGCGCTGCTGTTCTGCGGCGCCCTGAAGGCGCTGGGGTTCGGCCGCCCGCGCATAAAGCTGTGCGCGCTGAACCCGCACGCCGGGGACGGCGGCGTTACCGGCCGCGAGGAGGCCGAGATCCTGCTGCCCGCCCTCAAAGCCCTGCGCAGGCGCGGCCTGCGCGCGGCGGGCCCCGAGCCTTCTGACGCGGCCTGGGCGGGCCACCTGGCCGGAGACAGCGACGGCCTGCTGTGCCTCTACCACGACCAGGCGCTTACGCCTCTTAAGACCGCTCCGGGCGCGGCCCCCGCCGTGCACTGGACCTGGGGGCTTTCTTTTATACGCACTTCTCCGGCGCACGGCACGGCTTTCGACATAGCAGGCCGCAACCGCGCCGACGCCGGCGGCATGGAGGAGGCCATCCTCTTCGCCGCCCGCCTGGCCCGCAAGAAACAAATAACAAGGTTTTAAGGGACCTGCACCAGTCTTATCGGGGGGCCTTTCCTGGGAACGGGCGCGCTGGCGTACGCTTCGCGGCCGGTCCGGTCCGCTTCGGCGGCCATGGCCAGGGGGTCCACGCGGTATTTTACCACCGTTTCATTGACGCTTCTTTCCACGCCTACGATCTTGAAAATGCCGTTGGGGAAATCCGAAACGGAGAACAGGATAAGCAGGCCGGAGGCGGCGAAATCGTGCGGGATGTCGGCTATTTTCCGCGAATCGGCGAAGGCCCGCCAGACGGCCGAACTTTTAAAGACCTTGTAGTCCACCGGGGCCGTTATCAGGGTAACCCCGTCCTGGCCCGGCTTGCGGCCGAGTTCCGGCATCACCGAGTCCTCCAGCCGCTGCTTCGGCCCGGCGGGCGCGGAGATCTTTTTAGCCATATCCTCGTCGCGCAGGCTGACCGGCGTCGGCCCTTTCCTGCCGCCGCCCAGCGCGTTGAGCGCGTCCATCCGGCTCTTGGGGCTGTCGGCCACGCCGCCGAAATCTTTTTCCCGGACCAGCATTATGGCGCCCTCGGTCCTGACGGAAGCGGTGGAGAGCCCTTCGCGTTCGGAAGGCAGCGAGGTTTTGGCCGAACGGTCGTATTTCATAGAGCCGTAGAACAGCCCGGCTATGCCGCTTTCTTCCTTAGCCGCCGGCTCCCCGGCTTTGGGCCCGCGGTGCGCACCGATAAAATTGACCAGCAGCAGGAAAAAGAAAACGCCGAGCAGGGCCAGACAAAGAGATATAAGGATTCTTATAGTTTTCACTTCCATAGTTTTCATTGTACAACAATTTAAAGATTCAGTATCATTTTTGTAACAGGCCTCGGCTAAACTAGTATAAGAGTCGGCCGGACTTTACGCTGCAGCTGTCCGGGCGCCTCCCGGGAGCGGGAAGAAAGCGAGATCGGGAGAACGCTATGAAATATTGGGCCTATGTAAACAACGAGATCCTGGGGCCGTTCGAAAAGGAGAAGCTCCTCGCGCTGCCCGCTTTTTCCCCGTCGCTGCTGATCTGCCCCCAGACCCCGGTAGGCGAAAAGACCGAGGACTGGAAAGAGGCCGCCACCTACCCCGAGATCTCCGCCGGGCTGAGCGCGGGCACGCTGCAGAGCGCGCCCTCCGCCGACACGCAGGGCTCCCCCGCCGTAGCCGTCGGGCAGCCTTTGCAGCAGCAGGACCATAAGGCCCTCACTCCCGCGCCCGTAGACCCTTTCCCGCCGAAAGAAAGCAATCTGGGCGGCATCTCGCTCGAAGTGAACCACCTGGAGCGTTCCGGGCGGTCGATGCCGGACCCGGCGCCGGTGGCCCAGTCGTCTTCCAGTTTCGACCCCATCTCCCTTTCCTCCATCTCCCGGAAAGCGGACGCGCTGTCGGGAACGGAAGCGCCCGTCCGCAGCGCCGCCGACTCCATAGCCAAGGAACCGCACCCGGCCTTCTCCGCCCCTGAGCCGGAGCCCCTGCAGCCTTTGGCCATCGAGCCGCAGCCCCAGCCGCTGGCCCAGTCGTTCTCCCAGCCGCAGCCCGCCGCCGCCGCGGCAGCCGCCCCCGGCGGGCCCGGCACCGACGAATTGAACCGCAAGCTGGAAACCCTGCTGCAGAACGCCGTAAGCAAGCAGGACGTGGCGGCCCTCACCGAACCGCTGCGCATGAAGATAGACCAGATGGGCGAAGTGCTGTCCAGCATGAAGAACTCCCAGTTCCAGCGGGAGATAATGGATAAGCTGGCCTATCTCGAGAACGCGGTAGGAGAAATAAAATCCGACCTCAAGGAAAAGGGCCCGGCTCCCGCGCCCGCACAGCCGGCCATGGTCTTCGAGCGCAACTCTGACACCGTCTTCGGCGCCCAGCCGCCGGCCCGCGAGGAAAAGAGCAAGCCGGCCCCGGCCGCCGCGGCAGCCTCAAAAACCACCGTAATAGTGGACCAGGGCAGCAGGAAGTTCAACTTCGGGGCTATATTCGGCTCGATGGGGAAGATGTTCTTCAAGATCATAATGACGGTGGTGCTGCTGACGGCGGTGGCCTTCGTGGCCGCCATTGCCCTGAAGAACGCCGGTGTTTTTGACGCGTCCAGGTTCATTCCCTTCCCCGTTCCGTTCCTTACCCCGGCGGGCGGCAAGGCCGCTCCGGCCGGGGCCCCCGCCCCCGCGGAGGAGAAGCCGGCAGCCCAGCCCCAGGCCCAGCCCCAGGCCGAAGCCGCGCCGGCGCCGGCGGAAAAGCAGGCGGCCGACGCCTCGCCCGAAGTTATTTATTTCGCGCGCTATTACACCGCGCGCGCCGGCGGCCCCAAGCTGGAGGACAAGATCACGGAAATAACCGCCAAGGCCGGCGGCACCTACAGCCCGACCTACTGGCAGGCTAAGAAGTACGGTCCCGACATGTACGAGGCCGCGGTCGTGGTCCCGCTGAACGGCGGCACCATAACCTTCGCCTATAACGTGGACTTCGCGAAAAAGACCATTCAGCCGGCCGACCCTACGGGCAAAGCCGCTTTCGACGCCCTGACCAAACCGCCGGCCGCCCAGAAAAAAACCGGCCAGCGCGCCAAAAGGCAGAACCTGAAACAGGGCGCCGCCGCCCAGGAACCCGCCGCCGGGCAGGCCGCTAAGGCCAAGCCGGCGGGAGCCAAGAAAGCCGGCAAGGCGGAGGATGAATTCGAATACGTGGACGAGGAAGAGCAGTAGACTTTCCGGACCAGCGGAACGCGGCGGCGCCGCCCGGCACGGGCGGCGCCGCCGCGTTTTCGCCTAGAACTTATGCCAGAGCATCTGCGTGGTCACGTCGTGATGGAACAGCACCTCTGAAGATTTAACTATCATGCCCAGCTCTTTGGGACTGCGGTCCGCCGCTGCCTGCTTGTGCGACAGGTACTTCTCGTGCGGAGAGGCCCCCATTACGCCCCTGATGAAGTCGCTGCCGCGGAAGATCCTTATCGCGTCGTAGACGTTCCCCGGCAGGAAGCGCACGCGGTCGCGCTTGCTTTCGTCCTTGGTCAGCGGCTCGCCGTTCAGGGCGGTGCGCAGCAGCGCGTACAGCGCCAGGTACGGGTTGGCGTCCGGCCCTACGGAACGGATCTCTATGCGGGCCGACCTTTCGTTGCCGGCGGGGATGCGGACCATGGCGCCGCGGTCTATGGAGGACACCTTGATCTGGTTGGGCGCCTCGAAGCGCGGGTCCAGGCGGCGATAGGCGTTCACGCTGGAGTTCAGGATCAGCGAAAGCTCCTGCGCGTGATTGAGTATCCGGGAGATAACGTCCCAGGCCGTCGAGGACAGGCCGTCCTCCCCTTTCTTGTCGTGGAAGATGTTCTTCCCGTTCTTGAAAAAAGAAAGGTTCAGATGCATCCCGCTGCCGTTCACTCCGGAAACCGGCTTCGGCAGGAAGGTGGCGGTCATGCCCATGTTCGAGGCCACCTGCCGGCAGACCAGCTTGTACAGCTGCACCAGGTCGCAGGCCCGCACCACGTCCGCGTAGGAGAAATTAAGCTCGAACTGCGAGGGAGCCACTTCGGGGTGGTCCTTTTCGTTCCTGAAGCCCATGGCCCGCTGCGCCTCGGCCGCGGCGTCTATGAACATCTTCAGCCGGTCCAGCGGCAGCGAATGGAAATAACCGCCGGTGGAAATAAGGTCGAACCCCGCGGTCTCGGTATACGCCTGCTCGGCGCTGAGCCCTTTGACCAGGAAGCCCTCCACCTCGGCGGCCACCTTCGCCGAGACGCCCCGCTCGGCTTCCATCTGTCCGGCGAGCTCCGCCAGCCGGGCGCGGAAATCCGATTCGTAGGTGGTCTTGTCGCGGTTGAGCACCGTGCCGAAAAGTATCACCTTGCCCGGGCCGAAGACGTCGGAAGGCAGCCAGAAGATGCTGCTCCAGTCGATGCCCAGCCGCAGGTCGGATTCCTTCTGCGCGGAAAAGCCCCGGATGGAGGAGCCGTCGAAGGTGAGGTTGTCGCCCGCGTTCAGGAAATGCTGCTTATCGTAGTCCAGCATGTGGAACCGCCCCTCTATGTCCGTGAAACAGAGGGTGACGGCTTTGAGGCGCTTTTCCTTCTGCAGGTACGCGCGGTATTTTTTCTCCAGTTCCGCAACGGGCAGCGTTCCGGCCGCGGCCGCCGCCTCGAGGTTCATGGTCTCGAGCTCGTCGTACGGGATCTCGAGGAATTTTTTCAGGACCACGGGTTCATTGGGTTTGGTTTTGATCATAATTCCTTTCAGCTAAAATATAGCGGAATAAATACAAATGTATCATAAATTAGTTTAAGAAGCAAACCAGTTATCTTAAACAAGGAATAAATACCATTAAAACCTGCCGCGCCGGCAGGCCAGCTATTTGCGCGCGGTGGAGAGTCCGCCTCTGGCGGCGCGGTTGGCCAGGGCCAGGGCGACCAGCCGTTTAAGGACGGCCGCGGGCTTGAGCCCGGTCTTGGCCCAGAGCCGCGGGTAAAGGCTGTGGGAGGTGAACCCCGGCAGGGTGTTGATCTCGCAGAACCAGAATTTTTTTTCGTCGGCGGGGTCCAGCAGGAAATCTATCCGCGCCAGGCCCGAGCAGCCCAGCGCCTGGAAGACCTTCACGGCCAGGGCCCGCAGCGCGGCCGCCGTGGCCGGGGCCAGCGGAGCCGGCAGCAGGAAGTCCATGCCGTTGTCGTCGAGGTACTTCGCCTCGTAATCGTAGAACTCGTGCCCGCCCTTGGGCGCCACCTCTCCGGTCACGCTGGCGGAGGCTTTCGCGGCCGAGCCCAGCACGCCGCAGACTATCTCCCGCGCCCGGTCCACCCCTTTTTCAATTATCACCGCCGTATCGAAGCGGAAAGCGTAGTCCGCCGCCCGCTTCAGGTCCGCGGCCTTTTTTACTTTGGTGATGCCCACCGAAGAGCCCTGCGCCGCCGGCTTCACGAAAAGCGGGAAGCCCAGGCGCGCCGCTTTTTTCAGCAGCGGCCCCATGGCCTGGCGCTGGTAGGAGCGCACCACCACGTGCGGCAGCACCGGCACGCCCTCCAGGGCCGCCAGTTCCTTGGAGATGATCTTGTCCATGCCCACCGCGGAAGCGGTCACCCCGCAGCCCGCGTAAGGCAGGCCCAGCAGCTCCAGCGCGCCCTGCAGCACGCCGTCCTCGCCGGTAACGCCGTGGATGATAGGAAAGATAGCGTCCACGCGCAGCCGGCGGCCGCCTTGCTTTACAA
>SESF01011600.1_pt1 | contig 18431 bp, 12 predicted proteins | sample 3171521 | NCBI WGS metagenome assembly SESF01 (sample SAMN10866945, study PRJNA518727) | freshwater metagenome | biome: subpolar coniferous forest; feature: holomictic lake; material: water; isolation source: holomictic Lake 227, 6 m and 8 m depth | place: Canada: near Kenora, Ontario | collected...
CTGCGAGAGGACGTTGGATTGCGGGTCCAGGTTCTGGATTTCCTGCAAGCGCTGGTCGCCTGTGTTGCCGTAGTAGCTGTAGAGGGTGCTCTGGCCGTTGGGCGCGGTGGCCGTGGCGATGCGGCCCGTGGCTCCAACATACGTGTAACCGAAGCTGCCCAGCGGGTTGGCGGCGGCTTGGACCCGCCCAAGGGCGTCGTAGCTGATGGCTGCGGTGTTATTCGCGCCGATTTGCCGGCTGATGACGCGGCCCAGTTCGTCGTAGCCGGGTGCGCCTCCGGCGGTGGTGAAGTTGACGCTGTAGTTGGGCAGGTCGATCCCGGCGACTTTGCCGGAGCCCAGGGTGCCCGACGCCACGCTGTTGTAGCGATAGGCGGCCGTTTCCGTGCCGCTGGTGACGCTGGCGACCCGGCCATAGGCGCTGTCGTAGGTGTACGCGAGGCCGTTGGTGGCGTGGACGGCGTTGCCGTAGACGACCTGCCGGATGCTGTTGTCGATGTTGTAGGTGTAGGTGGCGGTTTGTCCCAGGGCGTCGGCAACCGTTTTGAGGCGGCTGGTGGAGTTTTCGTAGGTATAGTGAGGGCCGGTGCCGTCGGGGTAGATTTTGTCGGTGAGGCGCCCCTGCACATCGTGGATCCAGGTGGTTTGGCGGCCTTCGGGATCCGTAATGCTTGCCGGGCTGCCGCATGAGCACCAATCGTAGAGGGTTATTTTGCCAGCGGGGTCCTGCGAGTAGATGACGCGGCGGGCGGCGTCATACGCCTGCCGGCTCCACCGCCCCAGCCGATCTTTGCTCCATTCCTGATCGAGTTTGTTGTAGATGAATTGCTGAGTGGTGCCGTCCGGGTATGATATCACGCTGGGGCGGTTGAAGGTTTTCAGCGGGTCGCCGCCGATGGATTCGTAGGCAGTGCTGACGGCGTAGCCTTGCGAGTCGGTGACCTGCGCGACGCGGCCCATGCCGTCGTAGGCGATTTGGGTGACGGCTCCGGCGACTGCGCCGGTGATCTGAACGAGGTAGCCGTCGGTCAAGCCGTCGTTGTCCTGGTCCTGGTCATAAGTTAAAGTGGTGGTTTCGCCCTTGGGGTTGGTCGCCGTCAGCAGCTGGCCGAATCTGTTGTAGGTATAGTAGGTTGTCTGGCCCGAGGCGTCTGTCTTGCTTGTGACCAGGTGCTTGCCGCCGGAGTCGTAGGTAAACGACTGGAGCAGATCGGCGGCGGCGCCATAGCTGTCCGTGCTTCGCCCGGCGCTGTTTTGCTGGTAAACGGCCAGAAGGTCTATGTTGTTGCTGGCGTATTGGCAGGTGGTGGTTCTCGATGGGGTTGTGGAATCCCCAGGAGTCACCATTTTGGTGATGTTCCCGAGGGCGTTGTATTCGCAGAGCGTGAGTTGCGTCGAGCCGTCGTCCATCACTCGGGCGACCTTGCACGGCTGATTGCTGGTTCCGGCGTACAAGGCATTTGTCTGACCGGGATAGTTATAATGAATCCGCCTTTCTCCGGCGGGCATCTCGCTTTCCAGAACATTGCTGACGTTGGCACCGTCGGGCGTATGAAGCCAATGCATCAATTTGGCGGCGGTATAATCTCCCGCACCTTGGGCGTAGGCATGCTTGTTCCAGTAAAACGTGTTGCGGGCGTCGAGATAGCTTGAAGATACCAGCAAGCCGTTCGCGCTTGGCAATGTATCGGAGCTGTCCGAGGGAGTTACACCCGATTTTTTGAAAAGGACATACTCGTGTTCCCCGGTGGGCGTGGTGATCAGCAAACTGCGGTCGGTGTTGACGTCGTTCGAGTCAAAGGTCGTGTCACCATATGGCGTGGTGAGTTTCGTGATCGCATCCGTCATTGTGGTTCCGCTGACTTTGTAGGTGAATTCCGATGTTATACCGCCAAGATCGGTGATTTTTTGCAAAAAACCGCTGGAGTTGTATTCCAACGAGGCTGTCCGGCCAAAGGGGTCCGCAACTTGCTTAATCTTATAAAAATCAGTTGATGTCGCATTATCGCTCACATAGCTCAACGTCGTCACCATCCCCATCGAGTCGGTTACGGACAATAGGCGGAATGTGGAAGGATCGTAATTATAGGTGGTTTTGTTGCCAGCAGGGTCATACGATTCAGTCCTGAACACTCTGATGGGAGATGAATTGTCCGCCAAACCGAACACTTCCTTGGAGCCGTCCGGAAAGGTGCGCAGATAGGTTGTGCCCGAGGTTCGCGTCAAGATGCTCCGCGTATTGGGCTCCATGGCAAAACTACCGTTGCTGTATCCCGTATAGCTCAGTTGTCCGCCGCCGGGGCCGTAGCTCATGGTGGAAACGTTACTCGGATCATTTTTGATAAAGCAGACCCAATTCAAATTCCACTTGGAGCCAAGATTCGGATAATTTGGTACCGATGTAAACGCCACGTCGCGCTGGCTGTAGGTTACTGTAAAGTTTACTGTCGGCCCGTGCGGCGGCCGATAATAGACCGGCGTGTCGGTGATGATCAGGTTGACCAGCGACGGATCAACGTTGTAATCCGCCATATTGTCGTTGCAGTCGTTGTCCTTAGTTTTAGGTGCATCCTCGGAAGGGGGCGGAGTCGTAGGTGGATTCACATATCCCTTCCCCCACACTTTTGCCCCTTCTTTTTTGTCAACGGGGCGCCACCCCTCAGGGAGCTTGCCCTGTGGAACCAGAAAGTAGCCGCTTGATTCCCGATCCAATGCTTTCCCGCTAATCGCATATTTTTGCCCAAAGGTGATGTCTTCCATCACATAACGACCGTTCACTTCACTTGTTAGCGCCGAATGGTGCCCTACTTTCCAATTCACCAAACATGGCACAATTACCGCCGCCCCAGGAGAACGATAGGCTATCTGATAGTTGAGCCCAATCTTGTTCGAAAACTCCTCCAGCTGCGCAAGCGTGGTCCCTATCTGACTCGGAACTGGTTCTCTGATGTCCTCAGAAAGCGATTTGGCGGGGTCACTCAGTGCCACAATCCTCCTAAGGGCTAACGGACCACACCGAGCCGTCTTCGTCTCATCCTTCTGCATCAAATACAGACCAGCTTGGGCGTTGGAAAGGATTTCTGTAGCGGGGCCATTAACGCCACGCCCCTTTGCCTCCTCCAAAAACATCTGGACATAGTCCGCCCAGCTAAACTTTAACGCGATGTCTGTTGCCTGGGCCAGCGCCTGATCTACAATCATTTTGCTTCGCGGATCCGTCTCTTTCTGCCCAAGCTTCCACGCTTTCTGCCATGACTCAAAGGCACTACTCCAGTAGCCGCCACTCCGGTACAGAAATCCCATGTCGGTCAAGAGGGCTACCCGCCACGGAGATTCTGGATATGCTCCCAGGAAGCCCTCCAATGGCTCCATATGGTCAGCATTCGGGTTGTTTGAGAAAGCAAGAATCGCATCAGCCAAGGCACGATTTTCAGCGGGAGCCGTTTCTCCTCCCATCGGAACCAATGGCTCCGTAAACAATCGCACTTTCAAAAATTCACTGTCCGCCGGAGTTTCGCTAAAACGCAACGACCTCGCGGGTTCAATCTCCGGAACCGTACGATTGGCCTTTACTTTTACCGGCACCGACTTGCTCGTGTAATTAATTGTTTGCGTTCTTATAACCGGCGCGGTCGACGACGACTCCGCCGCATGCACGTGGACCGGCGTCAGCGACGTCATGTAGACTGGAATTAATATCGCCGCAGTCAAACGACTAAAATTTGATGGAGTTCCTATCATGGTTCGTTTCATGGTCCAGAAATCTTTCGGCTTTTTTAAAATACTCACTCGACTGGTAATACAATAGGCGCAGCTCTTCTACTGCGGAACCGCATTCGCCGGTTGCGATAGTATAATTGTCGGCGGCGTTGTATCTCCCGCCGGCGTCGCCGAAAGTTGCCACAAGCTCGAATCAAACGCCCATAACGCAGACACGCCATTAGGCAACAACGGAATGGCGTTGGGAGTCGCCGGATCCAACCCCAGCTCCGCTTCGATGCTGTCTATAAGTCCATTCCCATTCGTATCCGCATTATATGGATCGCTCCCCAACGCCATTTCCTGTGCATTCGTGAGCCCGTCTCCATCAGCATCCATACCTGCTATTAAATACTTCTGATCAAGATAATTCAACACAGCCTTCCCTTCTGCGTCGGTTAAAACACGATTAAAGATAATTACCTCAGCAATTTTACCATTATAATTGCGCACGCCGCCGTTAACCCATCCCCCTACTGCAAATTGGCGTATTTCTGGCGTAAAATTCCACGAGGTTGTGTTGCCTGCATATGCGCCATTTATACAATCGCGCTGACCAGTATTCGACTTTACGCTGCTTACAATCTGCATTTTGCTGCTGTCCAGAGTGATCAGGTCGTTTCCAAAACCAAACTGGTTTGTGTTCCCTCCGTTTTGCTCAATTGCGAAACTTACCGAATCATGAGTCTGGTCGAGAATATCAGCGTAAGTCGGTTGACTCGTTCCCGGCTGGGTTACCAGAAAATATGTCCAGTTCGTGTTTCCCTTGAATATGTCTACCGTGGATGCCGTTAGAAGGATACTACCTGCAAAACTCAGCACTGGCTTTCCGTTAAGCCCATTGCTCACCCACTGAGGCTGCGCACTCGTGTTTGTCTGCGCCAAGAAGATGGCGTTAGCGGACTGATCAGCCCAACTGATTACCGAATTGCTTCCATTGAGGGCTACCCCGGCATCAGCCCGCAGCCATAGCTGTGCCTCATTTAGCGGGGCTGCGCTACCACTTGTCAGAGTTGTGGCAGCAGTCTCAGCCGATGGTTCAGAAGAACCTGCAAGATTAATAGCTGTTACGCGGTAGAAATATTTGGTCCCAGGAGCTAGCCCACTATCAACGTAACTACTTGTATTCGCCCCGACGATGGCAACACACGCAAATGCATCGTTCTCGTTGCTCTTGCGTTCAATCATAAGTTTCACTATATCCGACTGGCCCTCCTGCCACGTCAAATATATCTGGCTCGCAGAAATGCTTCTCCCTTGCATGTTTAGCGGTTGCGCAGGCGACAAAAAGTATTTTTGCCCCAAGTAGGACTCAACCGCCGCCCGTTCTGCATCAGACAGTGCCCTGCTGTAAATAATAACCTCTGCGATTTTACCATTATAATAGCGGGAATAGGAGGCATTTGTAAACCCACCTACAGTGAATGGATAGACTTGAGGAGACCACATCACACCAGCCGCACTGGCGACCTGTATGCCATTGATGTAAGTTTGCGTAATGCCAACAGAGTTGTTTACAGTGCTTACAACCTGCGTAGTGCCGCTATTCAGCGTGACTAAATTCGATGCAAATCCAAACTGGTTTAACGTCGATCCGTTCTGTTCAATAGTAAAGCCACCGGCTTGACCGTAAATTCGAGAATCGAGAATATCGGCATATTGCGGTTGGCTTGTTCCTGACTGGGTCACCAAGAAAACCGTATAGGACTGGTTGCCCTGGAAAACGTTTACGTTTCCTGCAGTTTCCAGAAGGCTGCCTGAAAAGCTTAGCGCCGGTTCTCCCTTAAGCGCGTTGGTCACCAGTTTGGGCTGATAGCTCATATTCGATTGCAACAAGACAAAGCCGTTGGGCGACTGATCCGCCCAACTGGCTACCGAATTGGTACCATTGAGGGTTGTCCCCGCATCCGCCCGCAGCCAAAGCTGCGCTGCAGAGAGGGGAACTACATTACCATTTGCCAAAGTAGCAGCGCTTGCCTCAGCTGAGGGGGTGGACGCTCCGCTATAATTGGACGCCGTCACGCGGTAGTAATACGTTGTGGTTTGGTTCAGTCCACCATCGACGTAACTGCTTCCATTCGCTCCCACAACGGCCACTGGCGAGAACACTCCATCATCCCCCGCCTTGCGTTCAATCGTAAACTGGAGCGCATCCGATGAACCTGCCTGCCATGTCAAATCAATTTGGCTCGCGGAAATTCCCCTCCCAACCACGTTTGATGGTTGCGATGGCGGTGGAAAGTATTTTTGCCCTAAATAGGACTCAACCGCCATGCGTTCGGCTACGGAAAGGGCTCTATTGTAAATGAGTACCTCCGCAATTTTCCCGTTATAATTGCGTCCGCCTGTAACCCAACCGCCTACCGCGAATTTACGGACCGCCGGCGTAAAACTCCCCACGCTCACGTTGGCGATCTGTAAGCCATTAATGTAGTCTTGCTGTGTGGTGCTGCTTTTTACGCTGCTAACCATCTGCATCTTGCTGCTACTCAGAGTAATTAAATCGTTTCCAAAACCAAACTGGTTTGTGTTTCCTCCGTTTTGCTCTATTGCGAAACTTACCGAATCATGAGTCTGATCGAGAATATCAGCGTAGGTCGGTTGACTCGTTCCCGGCTGGGCCACTAGAAAAACTGTCCAATTCGTATTCCCTTTGAACACATCCACATTGGACGCGGTTTGCAGAATGTTACCCCCGAAGTTCAGCACCGGATGCCCTTTAAGCTCGTTAGTCACCAGTTTAGGCTGATAGCTAGCATTCGCTTGCGACAAGACAAATCCATTGGGGGACTGATCCGTCCAACTGGCTACCGAATTGGCACCGTTGAGGGTTATCCCCGCATCGGCCCGCAGCCAAAGTTGCAAACCGCTATTGGGAAGTGCAATCGAGGATTCAGTAAATGTCTGGCTCGCTGTTTGAGTGCCGCTCGTTGCTGTAGCCGCGACAGTGGCGCTTGTCCCGTAGGTGTTCGGCAATTGAAAGTAGGCGCTAACCAACCCGTCTGTGCCACTCCTCAGCGCCAATGACGAAAGAAGCGTTGAGCCAGCGGAGCTAGCTGACAACATCCCCCCAGCATTTCCCACAGAAAAAGTGATAGGAGCATTGCTCAAGGGCAGCCTAGTTGTGTTGTTCGTTACTTTCACGACCAAGGGAGTGCTTACGAAACCTCCTGGCATTCCGGCCTGATTGTTTCCACTGACGACTGTCACCTCAGGGGCTTTTCCATTATAGTAATCCACTGGGTTCGCGCCCTGCAGATAAGCCTGTAAAATTGTCAATCCGTCGCCGCGAGGAGCGGGTGCATTCACATCACTTACAAGGCCACCGAAGTAGTAATTCTGCCACCAGTCGGGGAGGCCGTTGGTGCCAGTAAGGGTAAGATCGAATGAAAACAGGTTTTTCACCTGGCCGATGTTAGCCATGGCGTAGTCGTTGGGCGGCGTGGCCAAATTGATCCACGGATACGTGCCGGATTCCAGCGGATGACCATGATAATCAAGAGATAGTAACCGGTCATAGAACGGTTTGGCAACGGTCTTAAGTTGGCCGAGGTTGACTGCAGCGTAGTCATTTGTGTTGGCGGTTGTGCCAGAGAGGTTGGTGGCCAGCGTGTGAAGTGCGTCTCCGGCTCCTCCAGGCAGGTTGGCATCCATTTCCGCCACGGCCTTGACGGCGATGTTTTTGACCTGCCCTTGGTTGACGGCGGCGTAGTCGTTGGCGGGGTTACTATTCTGAATGCCGCGCGTGGCCCACCATCCAGGCACTTGTGCCCACAGGAACGCTGGCAACAGGCTCAGGATGGCGATGCCCAGGAGGAGGTGTAACGCTACACGCCCCTTTTTGTCTGTGGATTTGGGTGATTTCATCTATTCGACCTAATTCTGGGAATGGAATGGCTAAGGGCTTATTGCGGAGTTGCACCAGCATTGAATTGGCCCATCGAAAGATCGCCCTGCTGCGGGATAAGCACTAACTGGTTTGTGCCGCTGGCAACGACGGTGTTGGTGGCACTATCCATCGTCCCGGTGACGACGATCCCACCGCTTACTTTTGTCGTTCCAGACAGGGTCAAATTGTTGCCTGTGCCGCTGGAGGCGACGTAGCCCGCGTCGTTGGCAAACGCCGAAACATTGGTCGGCGCGTTGGTCAGCTTCGAGTAGTCAAGATTCCCTCCGGTCGCTACTGGGGCGATGCCCGCAACTTGGGACGCCTGGATGGTTCCGCTCAGCGCGGCTGCCGTGGCGCTGGCCTGGGCGAATGCCGCTGTGCCGCTTGCCGTGATATAGCCCGCGCCATTCGCAAGCTGGTTGGTGTTGGTCGGGATGGTCGGGAGCCCGGCCAGCGCATTGTAATTGCCGCTCGTTGCGACGGCGGACAGCCCCGTGACTTGGCTCGCTGGAATGGTGCCTGAAATAGTTAAAGCCGTCCCGCTGGTCAGCACGCCCTTGAGCGTGTTCGTGCTCGTTAGCACGGTTCCATCCGGGAGTGTGAGCGAACCCGTGCCGGAAATCGTGAGATTCGCACCAATGATCGCACTCCCGCTCATGGCAACCGTTCCGTTCGGGTCCAGCACGAGCTGCGGCGGATTGGTGGCAGCGGTGCCAGTGAGGATCAAGCGGTTGGAGGCGTCGATCTGCATCACGTTGGCCGTGCTCCCGGAAGTGGTCATGCGTTGCCAATTCCACGCTGCCGAAGGCCGCGTGGCGCTCTGCGTAATGCTTGCGTTGGTTCCACTTACCCCGTCGTTATAAATGATGTTCAAGCCGTTGGGCGTTCCTGCCGTGCTGCAATTGCTGGCGCTGACGGTCAGTTTACCAAATACGTTGGTGTCGCCGTTTTTCTTCACCACAAAGGCGTCGGAGGGGCTTTGCAAGCTTGTGCCGTTGCCAATGGTGAAAAGGTCATCCGTTGGAACCCAACTGGTGCCGTTCCCTTGCCAGATATTATATCTGCCAATTACGGTTTGGATATAACTTTTTGCTACTGTCGTATATCCAAGCGCTAACGAGTAGTCGCCCTGTGCGACAGCATAGCCGCCGAGACTAATCGCTGCCACGCCAGAGCTTGATGTGCCAACTCCGAAGCTAAAGGAACTTGATCCACTTGCGCAGGCCCCATTCCCCGCACAAATAGAATTCGTCGCACCCGCGGTCGTATAACCGGTTCCCATCGCCACCGAGCTATCTCCATTAGCGTAAGAGCAGTTGCCAACGGCCAAGGAATATGCACCGTTCGCCAATGACGCCATACCCATCGCTACCGAACAACCTCCGTTTGCTTGTGTCTGTTTACCCATGGCTGTGCTAGCCCAACCAGAAGCCCTGTTTTGCATCCCCCCTATCGATGCGGAGGACGCCCCGGAAGCCGTGTTGGCTTGGCCTCCTATTGCTGCGGCGTATGCGCCAGAAGCCGTGTTGCTTGTTCCTCCTATGGAAACAGCGCCATAATATGTCGCAGTGCCTCCCCACAGTGCTAATCCGCCAACAGTGCCCGTGTTAATTGGATAGCGCGCGTCTGCTGCTGCTTGAGTAAGATAGAGCGAATTCGCAGTGGCCTGGGTCAGAAGATTACTGCCGTTCATGGTGGCCGTTCCACTGACAGTCAATCCGCCGTTGATGGTTTCCGTTCCGGTGATGGTCGTGCTGGGTAATGTCGCCGTAGAGGTTCCTCCGTTGACGATGTAGCGGCTATCTGCCGCTTGTTGCGTCAATACGCTGGTGGGGCCTGTTCCGCTCGTGATCACACTTTTGAGGGTGTTCGTGCTTGTTAACACGGTTCCATCCGGGAGCGTCAACGAACCCGTGCCGGAAATCGTGAGATTCTTACCGATAATCGCGCTCCCGCTAATGGTAACCGCTCCGTTCGGGTCCAGCACGACAGACGGGTTACCACTCGTGTTATAGATCGTCAGCACATGGCTCGCATCCAGCCTCATCATCGAAACCGTCGAGGTCTGGTCGGCCGTGTTGTGCTCCCACAGCCATCCATGCGACGGCTGGGTGGCGGTCCACTTGAACAGCGAAGGTGTTACGGTGGGCGAGCTGGTTGCGTCGGTGTAGGTCATGATAACCCCTGGCACGGCGGGATCGCTCAGCCAGGAGCCGAATAAGAAACTGTTGCCAAGAAGATCCGCCGAGCCGCTCACGCTCAGACCACCTTGCAACGTCGCCATACCAGTGACTCCCAGCGTATTCACGTTCGCCGTGCCGGAAGTCAGCACATTTATCGTGGCGGTGCCGGAAGCCAGCGTGCCAATGGTTGCCGTCCCGGACACATTGAGACTGGTGCCCGTGAGGCTTTGCCCGAAGGAATGGGGTGCGCAAAGGAACATCGCGCAAATCGAGCCAACGAGAGCAGCAATGGTATTCTTGGTCATAGGTTTTTCAGGAGATGGGGTTGAGGGGCAAAAATAGGGTGGGTTCTAAACAGGAAATTCTTAGCGCTTGCGGAAAGGCAGCCAGAGGTCCGCTTTACGGCTCCTGGAGAAAAAGGCGCGTGCCTCGCGACTCCCGATGATCGTTTCTTTCATAAATTGCGCGCTCCTGGTGCTTTCTCCGGGAGAAGCACACATCTGAGCAGCCCCGCCCCCACCGGACGACTCCGGCAAAGCTCAAACGCCCCTTCCTCGGAAATATTTGCCGCAAACTAATCCAAACTCACCCTCCAATGGCAAGCCTAATTTGCAAAGAATACGATAAAGTAGTACCCTGTTTAACAACCCGCTCCTTCACCAGGGGGCTCCTGATGCTGGATCGTAATCCCCAATCCCGCTGGCACTCCTCTGCTTCCATGAAATTCGGCCTGCATAATCCGCATGACACGCATATGCCGGAAGCTCTATTTATCCTTAGTCCTACGGTGTTTGAGGGATATTTCGGATAGGGAGTCTTCTCCTGTATGAACGATTAGGAGCAAATGTCGCCGGGTCGGGCGATGCCGGAGGAGCGACGGAGTCAGGCGAGGGCGCGCCGGGCTGAACCGCGTTGGCGTGCGGCTGGCTATCCCCCACAGAGGGATTCGGGGGTGGATTACTACCGGGCGGCAATGTTTGGCTTGCCACAGCCACTCCTCCGGAAACGGGTGCAATGGCACCGGCGCGGGCGGCGGCTTCATCGAAGCTGATGGTGCCATATTCCGTGCCGCGCTTGAGGGTGGCTCGGGTTTTGCCCACGGCGTCGGACCACGCGACACTGACCAAAGAGATGTCGTTGTAAGTCGCGCCGGTCTGGAGGGCAAAACTCTGATTATGATCCTTTGAGGCGATGGTGATGTATTCGCCGTTGCTGAGGCGCACCGCCCCGGTGAGCACGAGGTCTTTGGTAAACCCGGCGTTATCGGCGGCGACCGGGGGCGGCGTGCTTTCGGTGGCCAGGGCAAACGGGGAACGCTCGATCATCGCCTGGTAACGCGCGATGGGTTCGGCGGAGGGTTTGGCGCTCTTCTCAGAGGCCGAAGCAACGCACAGAACGGCCAGCAGAAAAAAGCAAAGCGTCTTCATTCTAATTCTAGAGTGCATACCATTTGGCGATTTTGAGCTGGCAAGCCATCCGCTTCGCATTGGAGGGGTCCACCTGAAGCGTGGCGGATTCGAACACAATGAAGTGTTCTGGCGCTTGGACGGCGTGCAGGAATTTGATGAGATTGCCCCAGGAACCTTTTGCGGAAATCTGAACGGCAACTGACCGATAGGCAGACTGCGCTTCGACGCTGCCCAGTTCGGGGCTCTCCAGAAGCAATTCGTTGGCACGGGCAACCTCTTTGATCTGGTCGAGAAGTTGGACCCCGGCCTGCTCGGGGTTGGTTAGCTTGGGCTGAGTCGCGCTCAGCCACCCCTCACGCTCGGCCGATTCCCCTACTCCGGCGACGAGGGCCTGCATCGATTTGATTTCGGAACGCTTGGCGGCGAGATCCGCCTGCAAGCGGGCATGCCGGTTGGCCAGCGAACCGAACAAGATCCAGTTGCCCAACAAAAATAGCGTGCCGGCCAGGATGCAAATTAAGAAGCGTTCGCGTGAGTTGAGGCGGTTCATTGCTTTCCAAAGATTCGGAATTGCGCGTGTTCGTTGGGGAGGAGAACGGGGGGAGCCGACTCGAAGCGGTAGTCGGCCAATTCCGGGTGTGCTTTGAGTTTTTCGGCAAAGAGGATGGCCTGCTGGGCATCGGGCGCTTCGCCTTCCACAACGATCTGGTTGGGGGCCAGTTCAAACCGGGTGATCCGTATGTCGGCTGAAGGCAGGCATTGCCACGCCTGAAAGAGGAGTTCCACGGCAAAGCGCCGTTTCTCGATGGCAGGGGCAAGCGCTTTCCAGCGGGCTTGCAGGTCGATGACGGCATCCACTTGCGGTTGCAGGGAGAACACTTGTTTGCGCAGGGTTTCGAGCCGTTGGTTTTGGATGCCCAAATAAGCAAGGGATGCCCCCAAAACCGCCGCATAGACGATGGCGGCAGCCGCGATCCGGCGGCGAAGACGGAGGCGGCGTTCGCGAAGGTTTTGCTCGGCCCGCCACTTTCCCGGCGTAAGATCCACCGTGTCAACCGCTGTCGGCTCGCCTCCCTGGGGGAGGATCTGGCGGACGGGGGCACCGAAAAGCGCCGCCAGCGCCTTGCCTATTTCCGCCAACGTCGGATCGAACAAGACTTCAGTGAAATCCACTGGAGCCCCCGCCATTTCCGCTCGTATCAGCACGCCGGGCAGCACGAAGCGAACATCGGCTTCTCCGGAAAGGAGTTCCACAAAGCCAAGCCTGCCGTTTTCAAAAACCCCGAAGGCGACGTTTTCCTCCTCGCGCCAAACCCCGCACGCCACCGAATTGGCGGGGGCTTGGGCGGCGACGTGCATCGCCCAGAAGTCCAAGCTCCGCGGGGTGCCGCGTTCCAGAAGGGGCGCGCAAAGAACGCTTAACGCCGCTTCGTGCGCGGCACATGCCATCAGCGTGGTTTCCGTGTCAGTCTGTGACAGGACTTGGAACCCAAACGAGGTCTCCTCGACAGGATACGGGAGATTTTTTTCAAATTGCAGCCGCACCATTGGGCTGAGTTCCTCGCGATCCGTCGAAGGAAGCGTGAGCCGTTCAAAGACGCCGCAGCGCACGGGGAGCGCGACGTTTACCGGGAGGAGGCGAAGATCGCGCTTTCCCAGCCGTAGTTCCTCGGCCAGCGCAAAGCCAGCCTTCAGCACATCCGCGAACGAGGCCCCTTCTTCCACGCTCCAGTCACCGCAGTCAGTTACAGCCATCACGCGCCAACCGCAAGTGGAGGGAGCCAGCAATATCGAGGAGGATTGCTTTTCAGGATGGGTCATTTTTCACTCCAGAATAAGATTTGGGCATTGGCTCCGGGCACTTTCCTCACGATGGCCTCCGTTTGTCGAATCACTTTTCCCGACTGACCCACACTTTGAATACGGATTACCGGGTCGCGGAATCCCAAAAAGCCGGAGAGCTGCGCGAATTGGTCCTGGCTTAATCCCAAGCTGCTCAGCGCGTCATGGGGTGTTCTAAAAGGATAACCATCCTTATTTTCATCCTGGGCGAGGTGTTCCTCCCGAATTTTGACAAAGCGCTCCGCACGCCGTTCTCCGATCCCTGGCACGAGGGCAAGCAACTCGGCGGAAACGCTCTCCAGGTCGAGCGGCCCCGAGCTGTAAAGCGTCAGATCGCCCTTCCACCCCAGCTTGGAAGTCAAAGGGCCGCTCCCCGCGATGAGAGCGATTTCATCCAGGCTCTGCAGGGGGCGATGGGGTGGGCGGTAGTCGGCCGACTCGGGCATGCCATTGGGCCGCCGCACGCCGCCGGGACTCACCCAGTCCAGAAGGCAATCCGTAAACACCTCGCGCTCCTGAAAAGTCAATCCGTGCAAGGCCAGGTATTGTTTGAAGAACGCTATCTTCGCGGGTTCCCCGCCCGCGAGGAGGTAGTTCACATTGAGCCGCCTGCCTTCGCTTTCGAGGGTCACTTTATAGGATTGATGACGCTCAAACTGCGCCGTGAGATGGGGGCTTTTGCGACCGACTCCGGGATGCATCGCGACGGCCATCCCTGAGTGCGCCAACGCCCGGGCTTCCATGCTGCGGTTGGCCTCGCTGACAGCATCAATGTCCCGGTCGATCCATTGCACCCAGGCGAATACGACGGCGGAAAGCAGGATCAACGCCCAAAGCGCCAGCATGAGTGTAGAGCCACGAGAGCGGGAATCGCGGCGTTTCATACGGCACCTCCCGCCGGTTGCGCCTTGGCCGGAATAGGCAGCACCCATTCATGAGCCTCCGGCATGGGATCGCGCCAGAGCTTCACCCGAATCAGCGTTGGGCGTGTTTGCGGATCGGTCCACTTTTCCATCCACTCCTTGCGGCTGCCGTCAAAGTAGCGAACCTCGAACCCTCGCACACCCGGGAACAGCGGCAACCAGTTGGCGTCGCGCCTTCCCTCCACATCCTGGCGGCGCAGCCCCAGTTCGCAGGCACCGCCCTCTAGCTGTTTGGTCGTAAGCGTTACCGTCCACTCCCCCGTCGCATGCCGGGTAAGGAGCCCGCTGCTAGGCCGGGCAATCCAGCGCAGTTCGTCGCTGGAGATGGAGTTGAAACGATGCGGCTCCCCGGCGATCGCACCGGCCCTGGCGCTGGGCAACGCCAACATCTGGGTGCGCAAATACCCCGCAAACGCCGTCACCAGGGAACGTTCCCGCTCACTTTCGGTCGAAACCCGCACGGCGGTAAGCGTGGTTTCCACAAAACGGTAGATACTCACGCCAACCAGCGCCAGGACGCAGGCCGCCAGCATCACCTCCAAAAGAGTGAAACCTCCTTTTTTACCGTTGCTGATAGACATAAAACTTCAGCACTTTAGATTGTTTGCTCGCCGCTTCCACCCACTCCGCCTCCAATTGAATTTGATACAGGCCAGCGAGTTCCTTCTTGTTTTCATCCAACAACCGCAGCGGCATCCGCGTCTGATAAAGTGTAATTCCTTCAAACATCCCCTTGAGCTGCTCCTCCTTGCCCGTTTCAAAAAAAACGGCTCCCGCCTCGATCTCCGCCATCCGGTTCTCCAGCGCCACGCCTGCCCGCTCATCCCCCACCTTGGCGCTCACCACGTCCAGGCAGCGCTCAACGCAACGCGCCAGCACCAGCACGCCAAGAGCAAAAACCATGACGCCAATCATCGTCTCCAGCAGCAAAAATCCGGCCGCGCGCCGCCGGGGAAACAGCCTACTCATAATGCACCTCCGCCTGCGCCGTGAACGGGCTATAAACTGCCAACCATTTTCCGCCAGCCCCTTTGTAACGCACCTCCGCCGGTTCGCATACGCCGTCCGCCCAGAAGGTCCAAATCGCATCCGGCGCTGTTCCCCTGGCCGTCAGCGCGGCGGGAAGACGTAACTCCAACTCCCCCTCTGCGGCCATCTTCCACCTCTTCAATCCCTCCGCCTCGGTCCGGTTAGCCGGTTCCTCCGGGCGCAATAGCACCACCTTTTCCCGACCCCAAATGATCACATAATTGCGGCCCTGCTCGCGGCTGCGGTCCCGGGCCTCCTGAACCATCGCGTCAAAATCCGTAAACGCCCGCTGCGCCGGAGACCCCCCCAAGGCGCTGGTCACACTCGGAATCGCCACCGCCATGACAATCAGCGCAATCGCGATCGCAAGGCTGATCTCCAGCAGCGTAAAACCAGACTGAAATTGGCGATGCCGGTAGGACATAGTCCTCTTTAATACAGGATGTTTCATACGCCGGAAAGAGGCGAATTTTCAATTTCGTTGCGCTTTACAGTCGAAGAGGATGTCCCTAAATAGGCTCTGTGGAATCCCATATTCGATGTGCCTTGCTGTCCGCCATGATGGCCGTTGTCCCCGCTGCCTTCGGTCAGAGCCCCGGGCAGCCCATGGATGCACAAGCACCCCCCTCCCGCGCAATTCGGCGCTTACCCGGAGTCACACAGCCAGCCTCACCGCTTGGCCAAGCAGTCCAGCCGGCTCATTCCGCGGCTTCCCCTTCCACGCGCCCAGCCGCCACCGACGATCTCATCCCTTTTATTGACTTCCCCAACACGGATATCCGGTCGGTTCTTGAGTTTTATGAAACCCTTACGGGCAAGAAAGCCCTCTATGATAATACCGTTCAAGGGAATATCCATGTACGAGTGACTCGACCCGTTGCCAAGGCCGAGGCGATCCGCATCCTGGAGACCGTTTTTTCACTGAATAATTTCACCTTAATTCCGGGGCCAGGAGATATTGTCAAAGTCATCAATACAACTAAAAACGCGCGCCAATTCGACATTCCCATCTTTTCTGAAGTCGACCAACTTCCAGAGGGTAACCAAGTCGTCTCGTTTCTCTTTAAACTAGAAAATGCTGATCCGCAGGAAGTTCAGGCCGCACTCAGTCAGGTTGTTTTCTCCACCCCCTCCATCACAAACATCGTTCCGTTGCCCAAATCGCAGGCGATTTTGGTCACTGAAAACTCCGACATGATCCGGAACTTGGCGCAAATCATTGCCAAGCTCGATTGTAAACCCGCGGAGGTCGTGAGCGAGTTTATTCCACTAGAGCGCGCAGACGCCAAGGAAGTCGTCGAGAAACTCAGTAAAATGTTTGAGAAAGGCATTAATGGATCGGCTTCCTCCTCGCCGAGCGCTCCTCCTGCACCCAACACCCCGGCGGCAGCCAAGGTCAGCGCCACCCTTTCCGAGGATGCCCTTATTATTGGCAAGATCAAGATCGAAGCCGACTTGCGCACCAACCGTATCCACGTCGTTACCCGCCCGGTCAATCTTCCCTTCCTCCGCACGGTCATCAAGGAACTCGACTCAGGGCTCCCGCTAGGTGAGCCGTACACACGTCCCCTCCGGTTTGTGCTAGCGGGGGATGTGCTCGATGTCGTGGCGGGTTCCGTGGCCGAACCGGGTGTGGAAGTCAAAAAATTGGAAGGTGGCGGACGTTCCAGCGGAGCAGCCAACCCTGTTAGCAATAACATGGGGAATTTAAGCGGATACAATAACACCAGTAGCAACTCGCGCAGTTCCCGTAGCAGCGGGGTCAGTTCCGGAGCGTTCGGTTCAGGCCGCAGCCAGGATCAGACCGACACCGCGCCGGAAGGCCGAATCATCCGCAACACGAAGATCATCGCGGATAACAGGATCAATGCCATCATCGTGGTTGGCAACGAGGAGATGCGCAACAAAGTGTTCAAGCTGCTGGACCAGATCGACGTGCGCACCCCGCAGGTGATGTTGACGGCAGTGATTGGCGAACTCACCCTGCAAAATGATGAACAATTTGGCGTCGATTACCTTTTGCACAAAGGCAACCTAAGCGACCTCATCAACACCAGCGGCAGCTCCATTCTACCGTGGACCGTCCCCAGCATGGGCGCCAGCTCAACCAATCTCAAGAACGTCGTTTCCGCAGCAAGCCTTCCGAGCACTGGCGGCGGCGTGACAGGGTTGATCGGGGCAACCAATACGCTCGATCTCTTTGTGGCCGCTCTCGAATCAACCGGCCGTTTCCGCGTGACCTCCCGGCCAATGATCTTTACCAGCAATAATCGCGCGGCCGTGATCAGTTCGGGCGAATCCATCGCCGTGCCAAGCTCGATCAATAGCAGCTACACTACCGGCAACAGCCTTGTGAGCACTGCCAACGTCGATTACATCGACGTTGCGCTGAAACTCTCCGTGCTGCCGCTTATCAACTCCGAAGGGGAAGTGACCCTCAAAATCTCCCAGGAAGACAATAACACCAGCGGTTCCACCACCATCAGCGGCAACTCCATTCCGAATGTCACGACCCGCTCCATCGACACGACGGTATCGGTCGTCAACGGAGCCACCGTCGTCCTTGGCGGGCTGGTCAGCGAGAAAAAGCAGACCACCAATTCCGGCATCCCTGTATTACACAGGCTTCCGCTGATTGGGCCACTCTTTGGTTATAAAACGAGTAGCACCACGCGCACCGAACTCGTGGTCTTGATCCGGCCCACCGTTACCTGCGGTCCGGTGGATGCCGTCAAAGCAGGCGAGCGCGTCATGCAAAAGACTAACTTTCCGCCCGATCTCGACGCCTCGCTGGACCCGCTCGGAACGGAAGTAAAACAGGAATCGAAGATTTTTGTGGCACCTAAAGCATTCCTGCGCCCGGAGGAATAGCCTCATGCAACGCAATTCACTGCTGGATCTTCTGCTTAAGAGCGGTGTCGAGGACATCGAAACCGCACAAACCCTCGCGGCATTGCGCACGCCGGACATTTCGTGGACCCACGAGGTTCTCAACTCCGGCAAGGTCGATGAGAGCCGTTTCACCGAACAACTTGGCCAGCTTTTCGGAACGCCCGTCGAAACGCTCAACACTGCGCGCCTCGACCGCTCCGCTCTCAACACGCTGCCGAGCCGATTCGTGTTCAAACACCACATCCTGCCCCTGGCCGCAAGCGAGGAGAGCCTGCGGCTGGCTACCTGCGATGTCTTCAATGCCACTGCCCGGCAGCTTGCCGCACAATTCGCCAACGGCAAAAAGATCGAGTGGGTGTTGGTGCCACGAACCCAACTTCTGCGCGCCATCAAGAGCGCTTACGGCGTCGGTGCGGAGACGTTCGAGGAATTATTGCAAAATTCGCGCGCGCTCGACGCCGCTGACCAGGAAAGCAGCGCCACCGACCTCAACGCCGCCGACCCG